>Ga0302227_10001257_pt1 | contig 19275 bp, 31 predicted proteins | sample II_Palsa_N1_1_FD_193525 | JGI IMG/M metagenome (GOLD analysis project Ga0302227, IMG submission 193525) | Peat permafrost microbial communities from Stordalen Mire near Abisko, Sweden - II_Palsa_N1_1 | ecosystem: Environmental > Terrestrial > Soil > Palsa > Peat permafrost | place: Sweden... | reverse complement strand
CCTTTTTGTGCTGGGTATATTCTGACGTTACTGCAGGAAGCATACAATCGAACGCGACGTGTCCTGAACATCACCGTGAGTTCATCCACTGTGTACGAGCTGCCGCGGCTGCTCAACTACCTCACTGCGCCCAACGTGCTCATCTGGAGTGCCGCCTCGGCCTCGTGCGCCATCCCCGGCCTGTACCAGCCCGTGCCGCTCATGGCCAAGACCAAGCACGGCGACATTGTGCCGTGGAACCCGCCGGGCACGCACTGGGTCGATGGCTCGATCGAGAACGACCTGCCCATGGCCCGTCTATCGGAGCAGTTCAACGTCAACCACTTTATCGTCTCCCAGGTGAACCCGCACGTCATCCCCTTTCTGCAGCAGTCCGACAAGGGCGTGCACAAGAAGGGCGTGCTCAGCACCGTAAAGTACATTGTCAACAGCGAAGTGCAGCACCGATTGGGCCAGGTAACGCGAAAACCAAATGATTCCAAGTAAATCCCTAATGCTTTTTTTTTAATTTATTTTTGTAGCTGTTTGACCTGGGCGTGTTTCCACATGCGGTGACCAGGGCCTTCTACTGGACGCGCTCGCTGCTCAACCAAACGTACACGGGCGACATCACGATCGTGCCCCCGGTGGCCGGGTCCGACTTCCTCAAGCTGATGAAGAACCCAGTGATCAACGACGTCCGTATCAACGTGCTCAAGTCGGAGCGGGCGACATGGGAAAAGCTGGCGATTATCAAGATGCACTTCCAGACCGAGAAAATGCTCGATCTGTACGTGAATTAAAAAAGCAAATAACTATTAATAAATAAAATATATTTTTTTTTACTTGACAGGATCCTGTACCAACTGCGCGTTCACCAGCTCGAAAAGGTGGGGCGACAGTACCGCCCCATCGACTTTGCGCTTGCCCTGGACCCGCTCAGTGACGCCAAGCACAACGAGAACGAGAACGACGCGGCTTCGTCGCGGTCCTCGTCCCTCGAATCGATCGGCGTGGACCCGACCTTCCACCCGTCGCCAACGACGGCCGTTGCTGAGGAAGCGCACCCGCCGTCGGACGCCGAGGCTTCCGCAGCCAGGCCACGAGTGTTCAATCGGTCCTTCTCGCTCAACAACATGATGACCTTTTTGCCCACTGTGAAGACATCCTCGGCATTGTAAACGACTCTAAGCCGGACAAGAACAAAAAGGATTTGTAGGATAGGATCCATCCTTAGGTTGACCTAGGGAGCAGGCCTTGGATCAGGTCGTTGAGGAGGAAAATAGGGTTCGGATCGTTTTAAAAACAGCTTCGGCCGTTCAAACAGTTGACCGGCCCCAGTTCCCTCCTTCCCTCTCCACCCACCCAACTCACAGTGAGACGGCCGCGAGAGGATGTCCGCCTTTGAGGAGTACGGTGTCATGCCCGAGCTGATCGCGTCGCTCGAGGGCGAGCTGGGCTGGCTGCTGCCGACCGCCGTCCAGGCCGAGGTCATCCCGCTGGCCCTGGGCGGCGGCGACCTGCTCGTGGCGGCCGAGACGGGGGCCGGCAAGACGGGCGCGTTCTGCCTGCCCATTGTCCAGATCGTGTACGAGTCGCTGCGGTCGATCACCAACGCGGCCGAGGCGGCCGAGGCAGGCCAGGGCCAGCAGCAGCAGGGCATCCACATGAGCACCTGGGATCACGACAGCGGCCTGCTCGTGGACGCCGACGAGGGCAGCACGACCGCGTGCGAGTGCAAGACCCCCAACACGTGGCAAGGCGGGCGTGCCAGCCACGGCGTCTGCCAGGGCAAGTACGCCTTTGAAGTGGCCGTGGTGCAGGGCAGCAGCTTTTGCCGCGTGGGCTGGTCCTGTGTCACGGCCTCGCTCAACCTGGGCACGGACGCACAGGGGTTTGGCTATGGCGGCGCAGCGAAGAAGTCCAATGCGTCCACGTTTGTGGACTATGGGCAACAGTACGGGCCCGGCGATGTCGTCTCGTGCCTGGTTGATTTCGATGCTGGGGCCTTTGCCTTTGCCAAGAACGGCAGCGAGCTGGGACGGGCGTTTGCCATCCCTGCTGCCCTCAAGGGAATGTACTTCTTCCCCGCTATTCTGCTCAAAAACTGCTCGGTTTCGGTCAACTTTGGTGCGAACCCGTTCAAGTTTCCCATCGCTGGCTATCACGTAGGACCAAAGCCATCATCTCTCGTTTTGACGGCATTGTTTTAGGCTATTGGCAATGCAGCCGATGACGACAAGAAGACGGCCCCCGAGGTGCTCGCCTCGTCCAAGAACGCCAACAAGCGAACGCCGCTTGCGATCGTGCTCGAGCCCAGCAAGGAGCTCGCCCAGCAGACGTTCAACGAGCTCAAGCGGCTGCAGTCGCACATGCCCCCGCCAGAGCTGCGACAGATCCTCCTCGTGGGCGGCCAGTCGGGCAAGGAGCAGGACGATGTAACGCCCTCATAATTTGTTAATTAAAAACATATAATTATAATTGTTGTCAAAATAGGCACTTGAAAAGGGCGTCGATTTGATCGTGGCCACACCTGGGCGCCTGCTCGAGCTCATCAGCAAGGACAAGATCGACCTTACCGAGGTCCGCTTCTTCGTGCTGGACGAGGCCGATGAGCTGGTCAAGCAAAACAGCAGGTCCATCATCGACCTGTACCAAAAGATCCCCAAGGTGTCGATGCGCAAGCGCCGGCTGCAGGTCATGTTCTTCTCGGCCACGCTCGAGTCGCAGCCCGTCAAACACCTGATCAACAACATCACCGAGTACGCCGTGTGGGTCAACCTCAAGGGCAACGTGTTTGTGCCCGACACGGTCCAGCACGTCGTCGTGCACGTCAACCCAAGCGACTACAAGCTGTACGAGGAGGCCCTCGTGGCGCACTCGGGCGAGATCGAGACGGACGGGATGCATAAGAATGGTAAACTATTATTACGATTATAGTATTTAGTTTATGCTTTTATAATTAGATAAAAACGTCGCTGCGTGGCTCCAGACCCCTGGCACCAAGGACACCGCTGCTCTGGTCGCCGCCACGCCCGGTGGGACGCTGCTGCCCGAGTCCATCTCTGAGATCGTCAAGCGCATGAAGGGCTACCACCTCATCAGCATCATCCGCAAACTCAGCATCGATCGCGCCATCATCTTTGGCCGCACTCGCCTCGACTGCGACAACATTGAGAAGTACCTTCGCTCGTACGTTTAAAGCACCAGGGGTCCCCGCTCGTTGTAAAATGTTCTTTTTTTGTTTAGGCAACTCAAGGACCTGGGTGCTGCACCCGAGGACATCTGCGTGGTCCTGCACTCGGACCGCTCCAACAACGAGCGCCAGGCCAACCTCGAGCGATTCAAGGCCGGCAAGTCGCGCTTCCTCGTGTGCACGGATGTGGCTGCCCGTGGCATCGACGTCAAGGGCCTTCCCTTTATCATTAGTACGTTAAAAATGGCCATATTTTACTATTTAGTAAACACCCCAATTAGACTTTACCCTGCCCGATGAGACTGCCAACTACGTGCATCGCGTGGGCCGCGTGGGTCGTGCTGACCACGTCGGTCTCGCCATCTCGATCGTCGCAACGACGCCCGAAAAGGTGTGGTACCACAGCAACTGCAAGAACGCCAACAGCTGCAAGGACACGCGGCTGAGCGAGCAGGGCGGCTGTGCCATCTACTACGACGAGCCGCAGATGCTCAAGGACATTGAAAAGTACATTGACGCGCCGCTGGACGAGCTCACGGCCGAGCTGGAGCAGATCCTGCTCGACCCCAAGCAGCGAGCCATCTACGGCGCCAAACGCGTCAAGACTGTCGTTGCAGTCGACTCGCACGCCGCGGAGATCGCACCGCGGCTGGCCAACCTCACCTCGCTCGAGGACCAGGCCTACAGCCTGTACTATGCGCTGAAGAATCGCTCGTGGTAAAAAAGATAGGTTTTTCTTGTGTAAAAAAAAGATGTGAAGAGTTTCCTTTTTTTTTTTACACTGGCAGAGTCCCATTTTATGTACAGATTGAAAAATGGGGGAGGAGGAGGAGACGAACAAGACGGGGGGAAAAGTGCCTCACTGCAATTGTTTTATCAGGCCTCCTTCTTGAAATCGTTGATGGCCGCCTTGTTTGCCGTTGCCAGGTCCTTCTCGGTTGCGTGTCGCTTGATGCGGTTGTACACGCTGATCTTGCTGTTGAAGATAAAGTTGTACGTGACCATCATCCACGACGTGTGGTAGGGCAGGTTGCCGTACAGCTCGGGGCACATGGCCTTGAGCTCGGGCAGACGCGTCCACGGGATGTTGGGGAAGTCGTGGTGCTCGTTGTGGTAGCCCACGTTGAACGAGAACCAGTTGAGCGGGCCATAGTACGAAAAGGTCTCGTGGGAGCCCGTGAACACGTAGTGCTGTTTTGGTTGAATGAGTGAGTTGATGGGTTTGAAATGGCACGGTACCTCGGAGATAAAGTGACCGGCACAGGGGTGGAGCGATCCAGCGAGGATAGACGAGGCCACAAAGTAGAGCAGGGGCCCAAAGCCGAAAAAGTAGAGCGTCACTGGGGCCGGTTAAATTTTATTTTAAAAAAAACAAAAAAAAAAAAAAAAAAAAAAAAGATACGGGCATTGAACGTCAGCTGGACGAGCCAGTTGACACCGAGCATGTAAGTGGGCGCCATGAAGCGGACGACCATGGGGCGGAAGGCGTAGAAAAAGATCTGCCATGTGCTGTGGATTTTTGCTTTTTTTTTAAAGAACAAGACGAGCCTATTTGATTAGGTTACCAGAAAAAGGTCTTTGTGAGCACATTGTTGAAGATGATGCCCTCGATCCAGGTGGGGAGGTCCGTGTCGTAGCCGTCGACTCCCTGGAGACGGTGGTGCTCGGCATGGTAGGCCTACCATTGCGTTTTGTTAGTAGGGCGGTAACAACAGAACATGCGTACGCGGAATGAGATGGCATAGGGCACGCCAATGGGCAGGTTTGCAAACATGCTGAGGGCGCGATTCGCATTGAGCCCCTTGAACGCCAGGTTGTGTCCAATCTCGTGGATGGACAGGAACAGCGCGTGGTTGCACGTCGCGCCGACCAGGTAGGCGAGGACCCAAAAGCGTGCTGAAAAGGGCTGGTCGTGCACGAGCCAGGCCGTGAAAAACTGCAGCAAGACGTAGCCCGTGACCCAGTAGAACGTCCGGATGTCGGGCCCGTACAGCTTCTTGACCTCGGGGTGCAGCTTGAGGGCCGCCGCACGTCGTGCCACGTGGGGATGCGTCTCCTTGGTCCACATGTAATCGTCCAGCGGGCCGGGCATGTCGCTCAGCATGGGCTCGGAAAAGATGTCCAGGTCGGGGTCGAGGGCGTCGCCGCGGTCTGGGAGCGTCAGTTCGCCCTGTGCTGACGACGACGAGGACGAGGACGCGCTGAACACGGCCGAGTCAGACGACGGCCCTTTTGACTTGCTCGTGCTTAATGCTGATTTGCCGTTCTTTTTGGACGCGCCGCTGACGCCGTACGCCGTCACGTCGGCGTTGGGTGCCATTTCCCTGTTGCTGCTGTTATAAGTAGGCCGGGGGTGGTTATTAGGAAAAGAAAAACAGTCACAGAGAAAAAAAAACACGAGCAGTTCCGAAGTGAGTGCTGTTTTTTTTTTTTTCCCGTCCCACTTGTACTTGCAGTGCCTCTTTTTCCCACTATGGCCTGCCAACAAAGTAAGCCAGCGCAAACAGAGCGACACCAGCGTTCAAACTGCCTCTTTTTTAATCGGAATCAAAGGCGGTTTTTTCATTGTCTGAGTGGACTCCGCTGGGAAAAAAAAAAAACAGAGGCACGCGGGGCGCGACGTCACGTCATTTGTCCCCCCGGCGTGGTCGGTGGTCGGTGGTCGGTGGTTGGGTGTCAGCATGACCATAAATACACAGGCAGAGCAGTGCAGACACACAACTGGACGAAACAAAGCGTGAAAAAAAGACGAGCTAGCAACGGCCGAGCGAAACAAACAAACAAACGCATGGCTTTGTTTGGCTGGTTCATCATTCGCCGAGCAGGCTCACAAAGTTGTCCTGCAGGAGCTGGCGGAAGCGAGCAAGACGCTCACGCAGCTGGGCTGTGACCCCCGCAAGGGTGCCAAAAAAAGAGGTCAGTTGATGAAAAAGGTGCAACAAACGAAAGGGAGAACGAGTACCCTGCTTGTCTTCGGCCTGGACAATCTCGTTCAGACGGGCCTGGTACTCGGTGCTGCGCTCGGCCTGCTGCGCCTCCATCTCCTCGCGCAGGCGGTGGAAGAGGGCGTCGACGGCCTCGACAATGCGCTCGTGGTGCTCTTAATTAATAATGGGTTTAGAGAAGGCACAAGCAGCACAGGGCTTACCGTCCAAGCGCACCAGGTCAGCCTCGAATCCGGTGGTGATCTCGCTCACAGCTTGCTCGGTATCGTAGCGCGTCTGCCCCTCCTCATCGCTGCTGGGCGTCTTGGCGGCCTTTTGCTGCTGCGACTTGGTCTGCGAGCCGGGCGAAGGCAGGTCTTGGGGCTCGGCGAATCCGCTGTCGCCCTCGTCCATCTCGTCGTCAGCCTGCTGCTGCTGCTGCTGCTGGGCGTAATGGTCTTCGTCTTCGTCGACCTCTTCGTCCTCATCCTTTTGCCGCCAAAATGCCAAATTAATTGAAATTAATCAATGGTTTTGTACCTGGACAAACGGGCGCAGCTGCTGTTGATGGCTGTGGTGCTGCTGCTGCTGCTGAGGTGACTGCTGGCGGCGTTGCTTGTACTGCTCCTCAACCTTGTGTGAACGGAAGAAAAAAAAAAATTAGGCCCCTTGGCCTCTGTTGCAAAGCAAACCTCGTAGTCGGCCGCGATGGGGCGCTTGAAGGCGGTGGTGGTGGTGGCGGGCATGGTGTTCTTGTTGTTGAGGCCCAAGGACCAAGCGAGTCCGTTTCTGTACTATTCAACTTAACTTGTGTTTTAAAAACCACTCGAGGTTACAAAAAAAAATATATCGTAGCGAAACAATTGTTATTGCAAAAACGAGGCACAAAAAAGCAAAAGATCGGGCATATAGCGGCTAGACGGCCAGGACATTGTCGATCGTGCCTCGCGGAGACAGTAGAGCAACCGACATGTACTGATTAGCAGCGCACACAACATTAATTGAATAATTGGACAACTTTGGCAGTACCTGAACGCGCGAGTACTTTTCGTGGATGGCGCGCATGGTGCTGGACCCAGAGCCCGCAAAGAGCGAGAAGAGCAAGGGGATGCACTCGTCTTGCAGCTCATGGAGGTAGTAGCCAAAGAAGCGTTGCATGTTGTTGCTCTACAACAAATGGTGAGAAGGGGGGGAAAAAACAAGTAATCGCCTCACCCAGTGCGGGCGGCTGAGCGTGTGCAAGGCCAGGACGATGGCAGCCGAGGCGATCTCTGAAGGCACAAAGTTGAGGAATCGATACTCGAGCAGGCTGAGCTCGATCAGGAACTGCAACAGCAGAATGTTATTATTTCAACTGTGTGCTACTTCTTCGTACATTAACCAGGTGCGTGAGGTGCTCGTCCGCCTCGACAAACTTGAGGTAGCGCTGGCTAAACATCACGGGCGAGGCGATGTTGAGGTTGAATTTGAGCGTCTTGAGGATGTTGAACTCCATCATGAGGAGCTGCAAGAAATAATAAACGAGGATATGAAATCGTGCGTGGTTGTACCTCTTCGGAACGGTACGTGTTGTCGCAAATAAATACAAACTCGTTGACACGAGGGGGCTGGACCTCCTCCATCTTGCTGGCGATGAGCATGCTCCCAATGCCGACGAGCTGCAGCCGGCCGCGGGAGACGCGCATGTGCGAGAGGAAGCGATCGATGATGTTTGCCGTGAGGAAGAGGGTCTCGCTGTTCAGGTTGAACTCTTCCACGACGTCCACGAGCCAGTCAATGAGCATGGCGCGCATCGTGACCTGCAAAGGGGGGACGCAAAGCAAATAATTTATCATTTTAATAAAAAAAAAAAATAAAAATGGGTTTTACGTTGATGTCGGTTTGGCGGTTCATATACTCGGGTCTTGGCTGGCGTTCCATCTCGAGGCCTCGGCCGTTCTCCACGACACGCTGGGCGTACTCGATCACGTCGACGGGGTTGTTGGAAAGCCCAGTCAGGTGAAGGTGCTCCTCGTCGAGGCCGCCCGAGGACGACATGGGCGTGCCGGGATTGCTAGACGAGGTTGTCGACGAGCTCTCGATCACGATCGAGATCGACGGGGCTGCGATGTCCATGGGGCTCGACGGCCCCTGTTCCAGTTGCTGCTGCTGAGGGGCTTGCGGCAACGTGACGCTCGCGATTTGGCTTGGGCTTTCGGGGGCATCTTCGTACTTGTCGTCGTCGCTGCCTGTACCCCCCAAAAAAGAAAATCTCATAAATAACATGATAGACCAGCTACTAGATAGTACCGTTCTGTTCCTCGTCGGAGGAGTAGGCAGTGTCAAATGTCGTGTCAAGGTCAGTGGGGGTCTAAAAATAAAATAAAATAAAATAAAAAGAATCAAAATAAAAAAGAATCAAAATAAAAACTATACCCTGCCGGCTGCGTTTGGATCGATCGTGATTGACCTCAGCGGTGTGCGTCTCTTCTCGTCGTGCTGCGTGGGTGTGTTGGCATCTTCCTCCAGGGGCCTCTTGCCATGGGCCCGCTCGGCGGACGACGATCCCCCGTTCTCCTTTCCGTCGTCAATCAGGACCACGGGCCTGCCGGGCGGCGTCATTTGTTCCTGTTCGGCTGCGATGCCGGCCAATGCGTTGGTGGCCGCCGCAGACGACCTTGTCACCCTCCTAAATAGGGAAAATAGTTGTTTTTTGTGGTTTGGGGTGGGGAAAGCACGTTATTTCGTTTTGTTTTGGATGGGGGGTTTTCTTATATACAAAGAGGTCTTTGATGTCATTGGCTGGAGGCTGGCGGGTTGAGAGACAGGCCCTGCTTCACGATTGCGCGCTTTTTTTTTCAAAATATTTAAAATCAGTGACCGTTAAAACCAATCCCGCGAAGAGAGATCTCCTAGCTTACAGCCGCCCCCAGAAGGAACAGGCACCACACATCAAAAGAGGCCTTGTCCAAAAGCACGCACAGAAAATAGCCCGGTCGTGGGATAACAGAAAAACGCCGCGGGGGAAAAAAAGGGAAAGGGAAGGAATGACAGCTTCGACTCAGCAGACTGAACCGACCGTGAAAAAGAGCGCGAAAAACAGCAGCGATAACATCATGCGTAAACGAGCGCAGCGAGACAGCCCTCGCTCGCCTGCTTCAACCCTCCGCTCACCCACCACCCGAACATGGATGATAACCAAATGCGTTCATTTTTAACGGGTGTGGCCCCCGTTCCAATGAAAATGGTGCAAATTGGGCGTGACGTTTCGAACGTGGGCAGGGGCTGGCGCACGGGGTTCCTGGTGGATACGGTGCGTTGGACGACTACAAAGGCCAGGACGGCGGTCGAGGGGTATCGGGGGTTGGGGCCGGTCGCTGTGGTGGAGATTGTGCATCGGCATGCGCGCGATTTCGTCGTGGTGAACGTGCCCAGGCTGAGGAGGATGCTGGCGCTGACGGCAGAGGGGCTGGCGAGGGAGCGTGTCGTGCTCCGACTGCACCGATCGGGCGTTATCGACGTACGAGCCAACCCAAATAATTATTTATTTATTTATTCTCTTTTGGGGGTGTTAGATCGCGGAGCCAAAGCAGGTGCACGAGATGCTGCATCGCTGCATGGACGTGCACACAGCAGAAGTGGGAGGGGTAGGGACGGTGCAAGTGCCGGACGACAGCAACTGGTTCACGCCCTGCTTGTTTGGGCTTTTGCTGGACTATCCTGTGGTTTACTTGCCCAGTGACGACTTTGACGACGAGGGCGGGGGCGGCAATGCGTCTCTCTCGCATCAGCCGCTGGCCGTTCACACTGTGTACGCGGACGGGGAGGTGCTTATGCGCTTCACCGTGCCCGATGCATTGATGTCTAATGAGAGCATCCGTTCTGTTTTGTCTGCATTCGAACAGGGCCTCAAGGAGCGGATCCAGCTTGCTCCCAGAGTTTCGATAGAAAAGGAGGTCGTTGTCGCCACTGTAAGTTTGTGATATACGTAACGGAAAACAAGTCTTTTCACAGTAGCAGCAGCAACTACAAAAAAGAGGGCAGATTACTTGCTTTTGCCGTGGAACTTGCTGAGGATCTCAAACGTGTAAGGGAGGCCCGGTGCGGTCTGGTTCTTGATGGAATAGGACAGGTAAAAGAGGCCCGCGGAAAGAAGGTAGTGGAAAAAGTCGACGGGGTAGATGACCGGGGGGATCGTGGCCTTGACGACATCAAAGAGGGCACTGGCCAAGAGGATGAGCGCCGTGCCGGTCTGGCCAGCAGCCTTCCCGTAGTAGCTGAATGCGACGAGGCTCGCCAAGGAGAGGAGGGTGTCGTACACGTCGCCGGGCGTGCCCTTGCTCGATCCATAGGCGTAGTACCGCAGGGCAAAGAGGATCACCAGGGCACAGACGCCGTGTGCGTCCTTCAGGCCGTGCTTAGTGAAGATGCTGCCCTGGTACGTGGCAGCGAGGTTGAGCGCAATCAGAGGGAACGCGACCGACCGACACTTTGTGGTGCATTAAAAATCGTGTTATTTTTTTCCCATCCGGGTACATCGTACCGCTGTGCTCAGCAGTTCGTGGGCGTCCGTGACGGCACTGACTCCGCTGAATCGCAGCAGACCCAGCGATGAGCCTGCGCCAACCATGGCCATCCCGAGCTAACGTCACGGTGAATGTTTGTTTACTTCAGGTGTGTGCCATTATTGCATCGCATCGTACCGAAGCGAGCGGGTGGTTTGACCCCAGGCTCCGCAGCACGTGCAGGACGGTGGCGATCAGTGGGACCTCGGACACGACCGTGGTCCACTCGGGCGCGCTGACGTTTGCGCTCATCTGATGTTTTCGCTTTGAGGCTGCAACAAAATCGCACCAAACATTAATTTGCTGATTTATTTATGTTTTATTCTCGTTGACCGATCGATCGATAGATAGATCGAGGTGGACAGAAGGAAACCTGCAGCCTACAGCAGACGAAGGCAAAAGGCAAAAACAGACAAAAAAAATGCGACGCACGTGATCTCCAAACATTAGTTGCCACGGCGCGTGTCAGAAGGCGACCGGTCTCTTTTCATTACATCACTCACACAATGGGTACGTTGGAGGACATCCCCCCCTTCGTAGCAGGACAGCCGCACCCCCAGTAGCACAGCGAGCAGGGGAAGACGCGCAGGAGGGAGAGGACGACGAGGAGAACAGAGGGCCGTCACACTGGGGGCGTGGATGGATTGGCTTGGGGAGGATTGGCTTGGGGAGGATTGGAAGGGGACACGAGCAGAGCAGAACCCTACCCCAGCTGAAATTCGGTTATTGCGTGCAGGTATCAGCCGTGACCAGCGCCACAAGCGACGCCCCACCGGTGGCAAGCGCCCCCAAGTGCTCAAGAAGCGCAAGTCTGAGCTCGGTCGCCAGGTATAAAGCGGCAGTCCCCTAATTTCACCTGCTAATTCTTTTCTCCCGTCCGTTTGTTTAAAAGGCTGCCGGCACCAAGATTGGCCCCAAGCGTGTCCACACTGTCCGTGTCCGCGGTGGAAACATCAAGCACCGCGCCATGCGTCTTGACACTGGCAACTTTGTCTGGGCTTCCGAGTCGATTGCCAAGAAGACCCGCATTATGGACGTTGTCTACAACGCGTCCAACAACGAGCTCGTCCGCACAAAGACCCTCGTCAAGGGCGCCATCATCCAGATTGATGCTACCCCCTACCGCCAGTGGTTTGAGGCCCACTACGGTGTCCCGCTCGGCCGCAAGAAGGCTGGAAAGGAGGCATGTTTCTTATTCTTCTGTGCATGTGTGTGTGTGTGCTTACACGGTGTGTGCGTAGGATGAGACCGCTGAGAAGAAGTCCAAGCACGTCCAGCGCAAGATCGAGGCCCGCAAGGAGCAGGGCAAGACTGAGGCCCAGCTCGCGGAGCAGTTTGCCGTCGGCCGTCTCTACGCTCGCATTGCCTCGCGCCCCGGCCAGTCGGGTCGTGTTGATGGCTACATCCTCGAGGGCAAGGAGCTCGAATTCTACGTCAAGAAGCTCAAGACCAAGAAGACCGCATAAATTCGCTCCTAGTGGGGATTTGCTGTAATTTCAAAAAGGCGCTCGTTTATATAAAAATAAAAAATAAAAAGGACAAAAAAATAACTCCATTTTCAAGGGTCAGTTTGTTTTTCCAGTGGGGGGGAACGATGGCTTGTCCATAGCGGGTTCTTTTACAAAGCGGGATGAATTACAAAAAGAAGAAGGGCCGACAAAAGATTTATGTGCGCTTGAGGGCCTTGCGGGTCTGCATCTCGAGGGCGATGTAGGCGACGACACGGAGGGCAAGGGCGATGCCCAACAGAATAAAGATGGGCTCCCACACGACCGAGGAGGTGAAAGCAAGCGAGGCGATGACCTGTGACAAAAAAAAAAAATTGGCATTTAGATGATCAAATACGTTTTTCTTTTTGAATTGCTGTACCTGCTCTCCCGTCTCCACTGGGCAGATGGCGATGCCGTTGGCGTAGACATACTGGTCGGGCTTGCAATAGAGCTGGAGGCCGGTAAACTCGTTGAGGCCGTAGGCCTCGAAGCCCCACTTGAACGGGCTGATCCACTGGATCCAGCTGACCCAAGGGCCGATCGCGTCGAGGTTGGTGAAGAAGCCACCGCTGCGGAGGAAACAGAGGATTAAATTGGAGACAAAAAGGGATATAAAATTGTAGACGTACAAGAGCATGAAAGGAATGATAAACACGGGCGACATGGCAACAGCGACCTCGGCGTTGGGCATGGCGCAGCCGATAATAAGACCGATGGAACCACCATTGTACATTTGGACCTATGTATAAAAAAAAAATAAAAATAAAAAAAGATCAGTGGCTTTTGGGATTTCTTATTCGTACAAAGGTGCTGAGCATGAACGTGAAGAATTGCCCTGCGGTTGGGGCCAATCCTACGAAAAAGTACGGGACACTGGCTGCGACACTGCAAAGGGGATTTCAGCTTTTAGTTTAGAATTTTTTTTTTTTTGCTTGTTTGCGGGGGACATACACTGCGATGACGATGCTGAAGGGCAGCTCGCTGACCATCTTGCCCACAAAGTAGGTGGACACCCTGTACATGCCGCTGTACTGGTCACGGATGAGGAGGCCACGTTCGAGGGGGAAGGTGAGGATGATGCTGTTGGCGTTGAGCATGACCATGCCGATGGTGAAGAAGAAAAGGACACCGACACGGTCCTGGATCGAGGACTGGTCGTGGTCGAGCTTGATGTAGGTGGCACCGATGAAGAGACCGATGATAACAAACTGGATAATGCGGGCATAGAAGGTGATCTGGCCAAGGCAACGAATTCAGCAAATGTCAAGGCATCATCACGGTGGTGCATACAGGGTTGCGGTAGGTGTCGAGGGTGGAGCGGGCAGCAAGGTACCACGTCTCGTAGAACCAGGCCGCGCTCTTCTCGGGCTTCTCGACCGCCTCGAGGAGGGCGTTGGCCTCGTCGCTGACAATGTCCTTCTCCTCGGTCATGTCGTGAACGACGGTCTAAAATATATAAAAAATAAATGAAATGGATGCATAAAAGTGAGTGGGTGACCGACCTTGCCGTGGACGAGCCATTGGTTGGTGATCTTGTCGACGCGCTCCTGGTCTGTGGCGTCGCGTGTCTTGAGGATCTTCATGTAGTAGTCGCTGGGGTTGGAATAGGGAGGGCACTGGTAGCCAATCGTGCTAAAGTACTCGACGGCCTTCTTGGCGGGTCCGGAGAAGGCGGTCTTTCCGGAGGACAGGAGGATGAGACGGTCAAAGAGGGCGTAGATCTCGGACGAGGGCTGGTGGATGGTGCAGACGACGGTGCGGCCCAGCTCGGCCAGCTTGTGCAGCGATCGCACGACCGAATAGGCGGTCCAGCTGTCGAGGCCGGTCGTGGGCTCGTCCAGGAAGATCAGGCTGGGGTTGGTGACCATCTCGTAGCCGATGGCAGTGCGCTTGCGCTCGCCGCCAGAGATGCCACGTTGGAAGCTGCGGCCGACCTGGGTGTCGGCGCACGCCGTGAGCGAGAGGATCTTGATGAGGTACTCGACACGCTCCTTGCGGTCCTCTGGCGACATGCTGCAAAGGGGGGGCCACACAAATTGGTCAGAGGGTTCCAGGGCTGGGTGGTTTATTATTATTACAAGTGAAGGCGGAGGTTGGCCGAAAAGGTCATGATCTCACGGGGCGTCATCGTGCCAAAGAGCAGGTCGTCCTGCATGACGTAGGCGGCCAGCTTGTTGAACTTCTTGGGCATCTTGCGGTTGTTGAGGAGGACCTCGCCCTCGCTGACCTGTGTTGCTACGGTCAGTTGTGTTTGGGTTTAGGCTGAGGGATTCATGCCTTGACACGGCCCGCGAGCACGTTCAGCAGGCTCGTCTTGCCACCACCCGACGGGCCCATGATCGCCAGGACCTGGCCCGGGTTGGCCGCACCGGTGAGGCTGTTGAGGATGACCTTTTCTGACTGTGCAAAAAAGGCGCGTGGGTTTAGTCAAGGCGTGGGGGATTTTAGAACTAACTCAGCCGTACCACTTCGTTCTTGTTGAGGGCCACCTTGACCTTGTACGTCAGGTTCTCCCACTTGAGCTGCAGCCGCTGGTTCTTGCCCAGGCCGTCAACCTCGGGCTCGACGACGTACGACTTGGCAGACTCGAGCTTGGCCGAGCCCACCGAGCCGGAGCCGTCGCCGTTGGTGTGGCTGTGGCCCTGGCCGTTGGCGGCCTTCTCGGTGTCGTTCAGCGGGACCTTGATGTCCTCGGTGTCGGTCATGCCTCGTGCCTTTTTCGTTCGGTTGCGAAGAAGGGGGAAACTGAGGCGTTTGAAAACAGCTGAAAAACCAAAAAGCATGTGCTTTTTGCATGACGTCAGTACCGTGACGTCTTTTTTGACAGGGTCGACGAGTTCTTTTTTTAATTTTGTCCTATTCATCTTGCTCAGCATCGGCGCTGCCGCCCGACTCCTTCTCGAGCTTTTGCTTTGCCAGCCAAGCCTGCCTGCGAGCGACCTTGGCGGCTTGCTGGGCCTCCTTGCGGGCGTCCTGCTTCTTCTTGAGGATGCGCTTCTTCTCGCGCCCGACCGCGGCGATCTTGCGCATCTCCTTGGGCTTGATGTTGCGTTTCGCGGAAACCTAACGAAACTAAAACGTCAAAAACGATGATCCCTGCTGTTACGCAAGCGCACCTTGCGGCTGAATTTGGATACGCGCAGCTCTCGCTCGTTCAGTTTTAGGCTTGCGGCCGTTGCCTTGGCCACGTTCTCCGCATCGGCAAACACCACGTAGGCATAGCCTGCTGGCCGGCCAGAGTTGTTGCGCGGGAAGACCATGGCCTCGAGCTCGCCCACTTGCTCTTCCTGTATTGGTATCCTCAGATCGCCGCACAGAAGAAGAACGTCTTTTTTTACCAGCAATGCCTTCAGGTCCTCCTCGGCGGCATCAAACGACAGGTTGGCCACATGGACGGTGCGCTCGATCGGCAGCTGTGACAGTGCATCGCCCACGATCTGCTTGTGCTCGGCCACCTTGACGGCCTTGGGCGTCCCCTCTTCCTCTGCTGCCGGCTCCTCGTCGACCTTCTCCTCCTCTTCCTCCTCCTCCTCCTCCTCGCCCTTTTGAGCCTTCTTTGGCTTCTTGTCCTTCTTTGGCTTCTTGCCAGCCACTGCGGCCACGACGACAGCCTCCTCCTCGGTAGCCGTCTCTGCCTGTGCCTGCGCCTGCGCCTGAGCCATCAACCGCTTTGTCTTCTTCTCCTCTAGCGCATGCACACACAATCGAGCATGAGCAACCAGCCCAGCCGTCCTTGGCATTGCTTACCTTGCGCAAACCGACGTCGCCTCTGCTCGATCGGGTTCCTGCTCGTCCTCTCGTCGTCGTCGTCCTCGTCGCTGCCCTCCAGCCCCAGCACGTCGTAGATGTCCTTGACGCCCGTCTTCTTCTTGGCCTGCTGGGGCGCTGTGGCAGCGGCTGTGGCCGTGGCCGTCGGTCCCTTGGCTTTGGTGGTGGTTGGGGCCATGTGGTCGATGCTGTCAGAATTGGTCATCGGTGGCTTTTTTTTGGTTTGTTTGTTTGTTTGTTTTCGGTGAATTGTGAAAGTCCTCTGCAGTCAGCTCTGCTGCCCTACCGGATCGGACTCAAGGCGACCGAGCCGTGCTGTTACTTATTAAATTTCTGCATTTTGCAGCTGAAAGGGATGGACTTCTCGTTCACCAACATCCGTTACGTGCTGCACAACCAGAAGCCGACCGCCGACACCGGTGGCGACAAGACGATTCTCGATGGCGTGAGCGGGTTCGTCAAGGGCGGCACGTGCCTTGCGATCATGGGTGCGTCGGGTGCGGGCAAGTCGAGCCTGATGGACGTCCTGGCGGGACGGCGCGGCGGTGCTGGTGGCAACAGCAGCAGCAGCAGCAGCAAGGGAACGACACCGGCGATCGAGGTCACGGGCGAGCGAAGGGTCAACGGACAGCGACTGCCCGCAAACTTTCACCGTCTGGCTGGCTACGTGGCACGTCCATGCCTTTTGTCCTTCCGTTGGTTGCTCATCGTCTTGTGTTGCTGGTTTGAAAAAAGATGCAAGACGACGCGCTCATGGGCACCCTGACGGTGCAAGAGACGCTGCTGTACTCGCACGCCCTGCGCATGCCCAAGGACGTGCACGAGCGGGAGGCGCAGTCGACGGTGGACGCGATCGTCAGGGTGCTCAACCTGGGCAAGGTGCAGCACGCTCGCGTGGGCACGCCGCTCAAGCGGGGCATCTCGGGCGGCGAGCGGCGGCGGCTCAACATTGGCATCGAGATGGTCACGTCGCCCGCGATCCTGTTTATCGACGAGCCCACGTCCGGCCTCGATGCCCGCAACGCCCTCCGGGTCATGCGCGCCATCCTGCGCCTGTGCCAGACCGGCCGCACCATCCTGTGCACGATCCACCAGCCCCGCAGCAACGTCTTCTTCATGTTCCAGAGCCTCATGCTCATGCACCTGGGGCGCACAGTCTACTTTGGCCAGGCCGATAAGGCGCTCGAGTACTTTGAGCGCATGGGGTACGCCTGCCCTCGCTTTGTCAACCCGGTATTTAAGCAGGACGACTGTTATTATCTAATTATTGCCACCACCACCCAGGCCGACTTCCTCATCGACGTGATCGAGGACGGCGAGGAGGGCGAAGAGTCGTACGCGATCGTGATTGGCGAGGAGGACCAAGACGAGGAGGACGAAGACACTGACCAAACAGACAAGCAAGGCTACAAGGGCAGCAGCGGCAGCAGTTACAAGCAGCTCATCGACGAGCCGGACGAGTCGTCGTCCCTGCTCAAGCACGCCGCCAAGCCGATCAAGAAGCAGGCCAAGAGCGGCACGGCGAACCAAGACTCGACGTCGACACGTGTTGATCCTACCAAGTTTTCAGACGTGTTCCCGACGACGCCAGCGGGACAGGCACTCGCCCGATGGCTGGAGGACGAGTCGCAAAAGGAGTATACGCAATCCAACCAAATGGTGGTTTTAAAAGGACATGCAGGACGCCTGCAGTCAAGTCGATCCAAGACGTTGGCGACGCCGCCGACAACTCAAAGGACCAGTACGCGATCTCGCAGTGGCGCCAGCTCGTGATCCTGACGCAGCGAACGTTCAAGGCCACGATCAGGGACCCCGCTGTCGTGTACGTGCGCACGCTGGCGGCGATGGGCATTGCCCTGCTCATCGGCATTATTTTCTTCCAAGTAAACTGATTCAATAATTATTTATAACAACAATAAATTTTTTTTTGTTTTGTTTTGTCTTAGCTGCCCGATACTCAGTCGACGGCGGGCGATCGCGTGAGCACGATCCTGTTTATGATGTGCGTCTTCAGCCTGTTTTGCTTGCCTGCCATCGCCAAGTTCATCGAGGAACGCGTGCTGTTCATCCGCGAGAAGAACGGCGGGTTCTACTCGACCATGTCGTACTACCTCTCGTCGTTCCTGGTCGAGTTCCCGATCCTGCTCTCGATCGTGCTCGTGTACGGCTGCATTTGCTACTGGATGGTGGGCCTGACCGCCACGGCCGAGGCCTTCTTCTTCTTCCTGCTCGTGATCGTCCTTGTGATCAACGTGGGCTTCTCGCTGAGCCAGCTCATCTCTGCCGCCGTGTCGTCGCTCAACCTGGCCATTGCCATCTACATGATCGTGCTCGTGTACAGCCTGCTCATGGGCGGCTTCATCGTCGGCAAGAACTCGCTCCCATCGGGCATCCAGTGGATGCTCCAGACGTCCTACTTTTACCACGGCTACTCGTCCCTGATCGTCAACGAGTTTGAGACAAAGGAGTACGGGCCCGCCGTGATCGACAACAGCGACTTTGGCGACGTCAACAAGTTTGTGGAGGCGGGGATCCTCGTGGGCTTCTTTGTGGGCCTGCGCATCGCGACCTACTTTGTGCTCGTCTACATCACCCGCAAGCACCAATAGAAAAGGGGGGAAAAAAGGAAATTATATAGAATGTAACGCATCACGAACCCCAATCGTACAACGAAGGACAGGGGAGAGGGGGAAGGAAAGTAGCCAAAAAAAAAAAAAAAAATGTGGTCGGATGTAAGAGAAAGGGTATTCTATTTTAGACCTGTTTGCGCTCGATATGCCAATCCGTGTATGTGTTGGTAGAGGGGTTTTTCCGCTGCAGTACTCGCACCGTTTTGGTGAGCGGATCGATCTCGACGGAAATCTTTAGAAAGGGGAAAGGGAATAATAAATAAAAATGCAAGTTCTCGTTTTAATTTAGCTACCTCGTCGTTTAGTATCAAGGTGGACGGCGTCGAATCGGGGGTGGCAAACCCATCGCTGGACGACTTGGTAGAAGACGGCGACGGGTTCTTGGGTGGCGTAGACGACAGCACTGGCGGTTGAGTGTCCCTCCTTGTGGGGATGCTGATGGGGCCGGAAGCCGGTTGTCGGGGTGCGGGCTGGAGGGCAAAGTGCGGCGAGAGGAAGGAGGAGTGCGTGGAGAAGGTCGAGTCGTAGTCGCCCACGACAGATCCGGCCGGAGAGACAAGGAGCAGTTGATCGCTCGGAGTCAAGAGATCCTCGGTCAACTCGCTCACGTTGAGCGACACGGGCATTGTCCTGACCTCCTCAGCATCCTGCCAAACAAAAATAAATGGGAGAAAGGTTAACGACGATTGGATGGGATAAAAACAAACGTACCGAGGAAAAGCTAAAGGTAGAGGACCGTTTGGA
>Ga0302227_10001256_pt1 | contig 19284 bp, 14 predicted proteins | sample II_Palsa_N1_1_FD_193525 | JGI IMG/M metagenome (GOLD analysis project Ga0302227, IMG submission 193525) | Peat permafrost microbial communities from Stordalen Mire near Abisko, Sweden - II_Palsa_N1_1 | ecosystem: Environmental > Terrestrial > Soil > Palsa > Peat permafrost | place: Sweden... | reverse complement strand
CACTCACACCTGCGTACTATTTTTAAAACTACCGACATTGCATTTTTATTGCTGGACGGCGATCTGCAAGTATTAACTTATAATGCGATTGCCAATCAGTGGTCTAAACAGTCATTGGGGACACAACTGCAGGAGGGCGTCTCTTTCACGGAACTCCTTGATGGCGAACATAAAGGTGCCGCAAGCAATATGATGTATGCAGCGATGATCGGTGATCCCATACATTATGAGACTTTTTACCCCCAACTGAACGGCGAACCAGAATGGTACAATATCAGTTTAAACGCGGTAAAAGACCACCAGGACAAAACAATAGGGCTTTGCTGTTCTGCCATCAACATTACATCCGCTAAATTGGCGGAAATTGAACGAACCCGGATTACTGAAGACCTGGAACACCGTAATAATGACCTGGAACAATTCTCCTATATTGTATCCCATAACCTGCGTGCGCCGCTGGCGAATATCACTGGCCTGGCCCAGATCCTGAAGCAGGCTGATCTTCGTTCAAAGGAACGGGCTAAGACCGAGGACCTCCTTTTTCAATCTGTTATGAAGCTTGACGAAATTATCCGCGATCTTAACCATATTTTGCAGGTTCGGCGGAAAGTTATAGAAAAAAAGGAAAAGATTGTTCTTTCGGAGCTGCTCAGCGACATCCTCACCGGTTTCCACCTTGTGATTGAACAAGAAAATACACAGGTTTTAACTGATTTTTCAGAAGCAGCTGAACTCTTTTCAATAAAAAGTTATTTATACAGCATTTTCCTTAACCTGGTGTCTAATAGCATTAAATACCGGCAACCGGATAAGCCATTGATAATTGAGATCAAATCGTGGATAGAAAATGATAAGCTGATCATCTGGTTTAAAGATAATGGCCGTGGAATAGATCTAACCAGGAAAATAAATGAAATATTCGGCCTTTATAAGCGCTTTCACCCGGATATTGAAGGTAAGGGTATGGGCTTATTTATGGTTAAAAGCCAGGTGAAAACTTTAGGAGGCGATATTGATGTTCAGAGTCAGCCCGGAGTTGGTACTGCATTTTTAATCTCGCTGCCTTATGATCATTAGCAAAAAATTATTGAGGTTACAGGCGCCGCATAAATAAGGACAAAAAAATAATAGTTTTGCTAATGGGTAATGTTAAAGATCCTTTTACACCAAAACATAAAAAATCATGAGCACAACAAAAATAGGCTGGATAGGACTAGGCAAAATGGGTGTTCCCATGTCGCAATCATTAATAAAAGCCGGCTTTCCTATGATTGTGTACAATCGCAGTAAAGAAAAGGAAGAAAGTTTAAAAGCAAGCGGCACCAGCGTTGCATCAACTCCCGCCGCTTTGATACAGCAGGCGGATGTTGTTATCCTGATGGTTACTGATGATAAAGCTATCGATGATATTTTTAAAGGCGCCAGTGGGCTGTTAAGTGCAGGCACCAGCGGAAAAATCATTATTAATATGAGCACAGTATCGCCGGCGATCAGTAGGGAGATGGCAGTTGCCTGTGCAAAGCAGGGCAATAATTATTTGGATGCACCGGTATCAGGCAGTGTAAAACAAGCCGAAGAAGCACAACTGGTTATTATGGCAGGTGGAGATGAAAGCACGTTTGGGAAAGTTAAACCCATACTTGAAAAAATTGGCAGCATGGCCCTGCTGGTAGGCGATACGGGTGCGGGTAATACTACAAAACTGGTTATTAATACCTTACTTGGCATACAAGCGCAGGGATTGGCAGAGGCATTTGTTTTCGCGCAACAGCAAGGCATTAAAACGACCGACCTCGCCACGCTCATCAACAACAGTGCGCTGGGCAGCCCGTTAATTAAAATAAAAAGCGAAGCCATCATAAATAATAATTTCAATGCGGTGTTTTCATTGAGCAATATTGCGAAAGATCTGCGCCTTGCAAAGGACATTGGCCTTTCAACCCCGCTTGCTGAAATTGCTTACCAAACATTCCAGGATGCTGAACCTGCTTTAGGCGGCGAGGATATTATCGCGGTTTACAAGCAAATAAATACTTGATTTTTGTTGAAAGCGGGATATTGCAGCTATTAATTTTTTCGCACTGTAATAACACAGGGTGAAAAATTTGTAGTCATTCAGGGTTTCGAATGCTCCAGATTTAAAACCCGTCACCATGGAAATGCCGCGTCGAAACCGAAATATTTATTATTTTGGGACAAATATCAGCCTACAATATGGAAAAAGGACGTTTGGAAGCATTCAGTGATGGTGTGATTGCTATTATTATCACCATAATGGTGTTGGAACTGAAGGTGCCTGCCGGAAAAGGCGGCGATACCCTTGCAGCGTTAAAACCACTATTCCCGGTTTTTATCAGTTATATTATCAGCTTTGTATATGTTGGCATTTACTGGAATAATCACCATCATATGTTCCAGGTGGTAAAATCGGTAAATGGTGCAGTTTTGTGGGCAAATATGAACCTGTTGTTCTGGCTGTCGATAATGCCGTTTGTAACCGGCTGGATGGGCGAGAATAATTTTACCAAATGGCCTATTATCCTCTATGGCTGTTCGCTCATTATGTGTGCGATTGCCTATACCATCTTACAAACGGTACTAATTCGCCACGAAGGAAGAGGTTCGTTATTGGCTGAAGCCACGGGCAGTGATTTTAAGGGCCGTGTTTCTGCCTTGATTTACGCTTGTGCCATTGCCGTAGCTTTTATTAACCCATGCATTAGTTTTATTATGTATGCTGTGGTTGCGTGCATCTGGTTCATTCCCGACCGCAGGATAGAAAAGCGGGTGATAAATGACGAACAGTAATACTCCTGTTTAATTGTAAATAGTTATATTAGCATTAAGAAATTCGAGTTGAGATATGGATTTGCAGGCGGAAAAACTAAATATTTTACAAACTATAATGAGCACCACAGATGAAGGGCTTATTATGGATGTAAAAGCTTTTTTATCAGATAGAAAGAAAGACTGGTTCGATGAACTTAGTGAAGCGCAACAACAGGATGTGGTTGAAGGCTTGAAGCAGGCTGATAACGGCGAAACAATACCACATGATGAAGTTGTCAAATTATTTGGTAAATGGGGTTTGAAATAGTCTGGACTCCAAAAGCTGTTGAAACCTTTGGCAAACGAATAGCTTACCTGGAAGAAAACTGGACCGAAAAAGAAATATTTAATTTTACTTCACGTGTAAATGAGTATTTAGAAACATTGCGTACCCAGCCATTAATGTTTCGTATTTCCGAAAAGAAAAAGCATGCACATATAGGCGTTAATTATAAAACAAGTATCCCTCATTTATCGGGTTAAGTCAAGGAAAAATACTATTGAGTTAATCGCCTTCATTGACAACAGGCAAAATCCTAAACGTCAGCGTTATTAGAAGAATTATGTGGATTAAGTGGTAGCGCTCACCACTTGGGCAACCGAAATTTTCGCACTCGACGGCACTGTAAACGTAAATTCCGATCCTTCGCCCAGCTCACTTTCTACCCAAATGCGCCCGTTGCATTTCTCAACCAGGTCCTTACAGAATAGTAATCCCATACCTGTGCCCGACTCGTTGCCTGTGCCGGTTTTGCTGTCAACCTTATTGCGGAAAAGTTTTTTAAGCTGATCTTCGGATATGCCCATGCCGGTGTCTTTTATACTTATCACCACATCGCCGTCCTCAATAACTGCGTTAACGCTTATTACATCACCATCCGTTGAAAATTTAATAGCATTGGTAATGAGGTTACGTATAACAATGCGGATAGAGTTCGGGTCGGCAGATGCCATCGTATCGTCCGGTACATTATCGATAAAGCTGATACCCTTTAAAAATGCCTGGTCCTGGTGGCCTTCAATTTCATAAGCTATAATCTCTTTTATAGAGAAAACCTTTACCGAATTTTCGAAATTTTCCATCTGGCTGTTTATCCAGAACAGCAACGTATCCAGGAAGTCGGATGTATATTCCAGTTTCTTCAGCACGGTGGGTATCATTTCTACCAACTCCTGGTGCGTAATGGAATCATCCTGTAACAGGTTGAACAAGCCGCGCAGGGTGCTCAGCGGGGCGCGAAGATCATGCGCCAGCACCGAAATTAAACGGTCTTTTAACGTGTTCAGGTCATTTAATTTATGTGCCTGTTCGTCAATACTGGCTTTTTGGTATAAAACTTCGTGGTTCTTTTCTTCAAGCTGAGTATTGATCTTTTGCTGTTTACGTTTCTGCCTGTAATAAACAAATGCCGTTACGATCATCCCCGCAAGTGCAACCACGAAAATGGTATTGATCAGCCGTTCGCTATGCATCTTTTGCTGGTACAAAAGCTCGCGTTCATGCTGCTGTTGTTCCAGCAGGCGTTGTTTTTCGGTAAAATTGAGTTCGTAATTATACGAAGTTAGTTTTTGTATGCTTTCGTTATTTTTTATTTCGTTTTTCAGGTCCAGGTACTGGTTCAAAAGCTCATCAGCCTCTTTATACCTGCCCAATCCTGTGAGTGTTTTACTTAGTTGCAAAGCAGCATCGGACCTAACAGAAATATTTCCAAGCTTAACCGCCAGCGCTTGCCCCTGCAAAGCCAAATTGTAGGCTTTGGTATAATTCTTTTGCATGTTATAGGCTGTTGACAAACCGATATAAGCATAAGCCTGGTTGTAAACAAACTTATAATTGCCGGCGATACGTGCCGAAGTATCCAGAAATTTTATGCCTTTTGGCAGCTGACCGGTATGGGCATAACAAAGCCCGATATCGGTATATAATGAGGTTAAGCCATCAATATCATTTTGCTTTTTGGCAATTTTAAGCGCTATGTAGAGATGAGTAAGCGCCACATCGTATTTTTTTTGGGCGAGCAATACCTCGCCAATATTCTCATTCATGGTGCCTGCACCCTGCACATCGTTCTCACCCTGCACTATATTTAGCGCTTTATAAAAATAATCAAGCGCAGTAGGGTACACCTCCATCGCCTGCATGGTAACGCCTATGTCGTTATATATCTCGCCCGAAAGAACTTTATATTTATTTTTCACGGCGATAAAAAGCGCTTTGTAATAGTAATCAAGCGCGTTTGGCAACTGGCCTTCGCTGTAAAATACAATGCCGATGTTTTTATAGGCATCGGTCATACCGTGTTCATCCTTTAATTTTTTACTACAGCTTAATGCCAGGTTGAGAGATGCCAGTGCCGACCTGTAATTAGCAAGCAGGTTGTACATACGCCCATAAGCTATGTAAGTTTTGCCCAGGCCGTTGATGTCATTTAGTTTTTTAAAGAGTTTTATAGCGGAGTCAAAATCCTGTGTTGCTTCAAACGACTTTCCCCTGAGGCTGTTTGCCCTGCCGATTTGCAGCAACCCGCCGGCCAAACCTGAATCATAGTTTAGTTTTTTGGAAAGATTGATGCTTATTTGTGCGTAGTAATAGGTACTGTCGGGATTAAACTGGAAGTACTCTTCCGCCAGTTTATTCAGGCGGTTGATATTGGCGGTATCAGCAGCATCCTGTTTTTTTGGCGAGGCACTCAGCAGCGTTTTTATGCTGTCGGCATCGCCATTGCCTATCTCCGGGCCGCGAAGAGCGGCCGATCCTGAAAAATAAAATAATAAAAAAATAAATGTTAAGTAACCCCTCAAATCGAAAAAAATTTAATGCCGCTTCTATTATATCGTGACAGCTTAATTACTGTTGTTTACTTTTTACGCAAGTAGTTAACAATAGGTTCAGTTACAGTCTATTATTTTTTAATCATAGTTTAATTTTTCAGTTTATTTGAAGGCCGTTAGGGCCTGAAAAGGGCGTTAAATGGAGTTAAAAACAGATTTTTAATTCATACGGCTCTTTTTAATTTTTATTCATTAATTTACCCCTTTTGCAGCCTAAATGCATAGCAGTTTAATTTGGGGTGAATTTTTGACGGGTGCCTGGCAGCCTTTTGTATTTTACAAACGGGTTGGCCTGCTCTTTGTCGGCTTTTTGCTTTTGCCCATCTATTTATTTGCCGAAGGAAGTAAAGAGTTGAGCGCCAACGGCGGTTACCGGGCTTACCTGTTTTCGAGCACAGTTGCAAACCAGTCGTTCCCGTTCCCCACTTTAGGCACCATGAAGGTATATGTTAACGCTGGCGAAACCATAAATGTCGGTTCAAGTGTGCAGGGCATGTTTTCAGGAACGATAAACCTGCGAGCGCCTGATGGCTCAACCTATACCAGCGGTAATTCGGCAACAGTAGGGCTTATTGCAAACCGGGGCCAGGAAATGGCCGGGCCTTTACCCAATGTCGGCGGATATACGCCATTTACAATCACCGTAAAAGCCGGGCAGGCCGGTATTTGGGAAATAGATTTTATTTCGGAGACCGATGGCGTTGATATTGGCGTAAACCCGCCACAGGTGCCCGCCAATGCCGCTTGGACACAGCCCAATGGTATTTACATCAGCGCCTTTGATGTTTCGGTACGTAATGCCGCCAATACCCAATTTTTAACAGGGCGTGTTTTTACGAACGTTTTTTCGGGGATATTGGGCACATTTACGGCAGGCTTTAATGCCATATTGAATATATTGACCAAAGATGGCTACCAATATACCCTAAACAATAATGGCCAGGCAGGCAACGGCTTCACCTTTTTTGTAAACAACAAGGGCTTCAGGAACAGCGATGGCAGCCCATCGTACCAGAGCACAACCAATATTACCACCCCCGATGTACAGGACCCCCGGTCTGACGATACCCTGTCGGATGTTACGCATAAAATATTTTTTAATACGCCTGCGGCCGATCTGCCCACATCGGCAAAAACGCCTGAAGGCAGTACTACCTGGCTATTAACCACGCCGGCATCGCCAACTATAACCAGCCTTGGGTTTATAGGCCGCGAAGGGACGCCCGGTCGTGGCGGCACCAATCCGCTTGGAGGATATTTTGATTTTACCGCTTCCGGCGGCGGTACCTATGTAATACAGGTAGATGTAAATAAGAACGGTTCATTTAGCGACCCGATAGATGTGAAACTTACCGGGGCGGTAAACCAGGGTGCAAATGCTGTGTACTGGAATGGGCTGGATGGCCAGGGCAACAAAGTCCCGGCTGATACCAATGGCTATAAAGCAAATATTTCCGTAGCTGTTACTGCCGGCGAGGTGCATTTCCCGTTTTTTGATGTGGAACGAAACGTAAACGGCATTATCCTCACACGGCTCAATGGCCCATATGCGCCCGACGACAGTATATATTGGGACGATTCGCAGATACCCGTGATCGGTACGCCATCAAACCCGATTGTAAACCTCACAGGGGTAAGCAGTAATATAAACGGGCACAAATGGGGTACGGCAACAACTGACCCGCTTAACCAGGATGATTTTGGCAATAACGAGGGTATTGATACCTGGGCTTACATCCACAACGTGGCAATAAGCAGTTCGGTGAGCTTTATTTTGCAGGAAGCTGATCTTGCTGTTGATTCGATCACGTCGGTGGCAGGTTGCGCGGGGCAGGCGATTACTTATAACATCACCGTAAACAATAACGGGCCGGATAATGTTACCGGGGCGGAGTTCCAGTTCAATTTCCCTAATACTGTTACAAATATCTCGGTTAAAAGTGCCGGGTTAACGGGCACTTCTTCAACTTCAACCGATACAACTACTGCTACCTATTATAAAACGGGCATAAACCTAACCAACGGCGCATCGCGCATATTTACGGTTACGGGCAAGATAACCCAGTCGGCAACACCGCCGCTTACAACATCTGCAAGCATGCTGCGCCCGGCTGATGTAACCGACCCCGATGCTACCAATCCCGATGCCGCCCCGCCAACCGACCCGGTAAATGAGTGTAATTCGCTGCCATCGGGCATGGGCTGTAATAACATTGCAGCTAATTCAGCTAATTTTGAAATAGCGCCAAATGCCGGGCCCGATCAAACAGTTTATCAATACACAACAGCAACCTTGGTCGGCACAGGTTTGGGTTCGTGGACGCAGGCTTCCGGCGATCCGGCATCTGTAAATATTAACAGCCCGGCAAGTGTATCAACAGAAGTAACAGGTCTCAATACACAGGGTGTTTACCATTTTGTATATGCCGACCCGGATGGTTGTTCGGATACCACGACGGTAACCGTTGTGCCGGATGAAATGGTCATCCCCAATATTTTTACGCCAAATAACGATGGTAAGAATGATCTTTTTGTGATCAAGGGATTGGAGGCTTACCCCGGTTCGCAGCTCCTTATTTTTAACCGCTGGGGCAACGAGGTCTACCGCTCGGATAATTACCTGAATGACTGGAATGGCAGCAACCTGGCCGAAGGGACTTATTATTACCTGCTCAACCGCCGCGACCATAACGGCAGCACAACCGTGTTTAAAGGTTGGGTATTTTTAAAACGGAGCAGGTAATGGGCAGGAAAAAAAGATATATTTTGTTAATCCTGTGCGCTTTATCCCTGTTTAAGGCAAAAGCGCAGCAGACCATACAGCTCAGCCAGTATATGTTCGATGGCCTGGCGCTTAACCCGGCCTATGCAGGTTATAAGGAAGATCCCACACTTAATTTAAGCGACCGCATACAGTGGGTGGGCATTAATGATGCGCCGCAGACATCATCCATCTCAATTGACGGGCTGGCCAGCCAGGATAATAAAAATGTGGGTTTAGGTTTGATCGCCACGCTTGACCAGTTGGGGCCTGAAAGCTCCGTATCGGCTTATGCCAATTATGCTTATAGGTTAAGGCTTGATGCGCTGGACACCAAGCGGTTATGCTTTGGTATAGGCGCGGGGTTTTTGCAGTATAGCCTTGACGGCTCAAAATTCAGTGCGATTGATGCCGATGACGCCAGTGTGCCTTCCGGAACAGTGAGCAAAATAACCCCAGATGTGCGTTTTGGGATATATTATTATTCGTCTTCGGTATATTTTGGGGCGTCGGTTTTTAACTTGCTGTCGGGTGCGTTTAATAATATTATCGATGACCCGGAGATCATCAAGCCCGTGCGGACATTTTACGTTACCGGCGGCGGGATGGTGCCATTATCGGATGATATCGACCTGAAGCCATCATTTATGGTACAGGAAGATTTTAAAGGCCCCACCAATATCGACTTCACCAGCTACCTGGCTTTTGACCGGAAAGTATGGTTCGGGGCCAGCTACCGCGTAGGTGTTTCCGTATGGAACAGCAACTTGCAGGGGAATTTATCGTCGCAGGATGCGGTTTCGGTAATTGCGCAGTATTATGTGAACGAAAATTTCAGGATAGGCTATGCCTATGATTTTACGGTGAGCCAACTGGCCGGTTATCAGAATGGAACGCATGAGCTTTCCATCAGCGTAACCTTCCCCCATAAAAAACAAAGGATAATTAGTCCGCGATATTTTTAACTCATGAAAAGGACGAGGATCATATTCAGTTTGATACTGCTGATTTTCCGAAGCAGTGCGCAGGAGCAACTAAGCCTGAAGCAACAGGCCGATAAGCTTTTTGAACGGTACGAATATTTTAAAAGTCTCACTTTCTACCTGAAAATAGCAGGAAAAAATAACCCTGAGGTAACCGGGCGCATTGCCGATTGCTACCGCGAGATAAACGATTATAAAAATGCGGAAGAGTGGTATGCGAAAGCTGTAGCACAGCCCAAAGCCGATAAGATCATCCATTACTATTATGCTGAAACTTTGCTGCGCGATCAGAAATTTGATGAGGCGAAAGCACAATACAAACTATATTATACCAATGATATCGCACGGCTGAATTTAAAGTTGGCGGATTGCGATTCAGCGGCAGTGTGGATGCAGCAACCGGCAAACTATAAAGTAAAAAATGTTGCCGGACTTAATTCCGAATATTCCGATTGGGGCTTGAGCTACGACGGCAAGCTGGGTTTTATTTTTGTATCAGACAGGCCTGGTAATGATGGGGAAACAGATAACCGTACAGGTAATAACTGGTTTAAGCTTTATCATGCAAATATCAACCAGGACGAGGTATCGGAACTGCCCATATCTGACCAGGATATTTACCATGTCGGCCCGATGGCGGTGAATGCTGCCGGCGATATGGCATTTGTGACGGTTACAACGGACGTGTCGGCAAAAGGCCTGCCTTTAGATCCGAAGGACAAAAAATCAACGCAAAAACTTTATAGCCGTCGTTTACAGTTACTGATGGCGAAGAAGATGAACGGTCAATGGGTTATAGCAGGTAGTTTTCCATATAATAACGTTGCTGAATATTCGATAGGCAATGCGACTTTGTCGAAAGATGGAAAAGTAATCTATTTTTCATCGGACATGCCGGGCGGCGAAGGTAAAACGGACATATGGTACTGCGAAAAACAGGCCGACGGCAATTGGGGCAAGCCGGTAAATTGTGGTAAAGTCATTAATACGGCTGATGAGGATGCTTTCCCTTACATCGATAACAACGGTACATTATACTACGCTTCAAAAGGTTTACCAGGGATGGGCGGGTACGATATTTATAGGACTACAGGCGAAAAGGCGCAATGGAGCACACCGCAAAATCTCAAATATCCTATAAATACCACCAGTGATGATTTTTGCTTTGTGACACGAGATGGCGTAAGCGGTTACCTGTCGTCAAACCGGGATGGCGGCAAGGGTAGTGACGATACCTATTCGTTCGCGATAGCAAAAACAGATACTGCGACACATCATAAGTCAAACATTACAGTAAATATCAATCCTGTTCAACCGCCGAAGGCAACACAAGATATAGTGTTGAATACTATTTATTTTGATTTGGATAAATACAATATCCGCCCGGATGCAGTTATCGAACTGGATAAAATAATGGCTTTACTTAAACAACAACCGGGTTTGAGTATAGAGATTTCCGGTTATACCGATACGCGGGCATCCGGTCAGTACAATTTAACGCTATCTCAACATCGTGCTGAATCTGCTAAAGCCTACTTAATAAATAAAGGAATTTCCGCCGACAGGCTAACCATAAAATGGTATGGCAAAACGCACCTGGTAAACCAATGCGCCGATGGCGTAAATTGCCCGGAAGCCGATCATCAATTGAACCGCAGGGTGGAGTTTAGGGTGATAAATAAGTAATATTTCCTATCTTTCGCTGCTGCTTTTCATCAAAACTATGTCTTTTAAAAAACAACTCGTCCGCTGCATTTTATTTGTGACTTTTTTGCTGTCGTTCAAATCTTCCTTCGCCCAAACCAGTTACGAGCTGAACACCGGCTGGAAATGCCGGAAGGCAGGTGATGTTAAGGCCGATGGTAAACAAATATCTTCAAATAGCTTTGATCTTACCTCGTGGCAAAACGCTACCGTGCCGGGTACGGTGCTTACCACGCAGATCAACAATAAACAGGTGCCGGATCCTTTTTTCGGGATGAATAATGAACAGATACCGGATGTTTATAAAGTTGGCAGGGATTATTATACCTACTGGTTTGTAAAGGATTTTGCAGAAGCCGCACCGCAGGGCGATAACCAGGTTTATTTGAATTTGCGGGGCATCAATTATAGCTGCGATGTTTTCCTGAATGGTCACCAGTTAAATGAAAAACGCCATTACGGCATGTTTTTGAGGCAGCAGTATAACATCACCAAATTCCTTTCGAAAAGTGGAAAGAATCGTCTTGCCGTGATTGTTTACCCGCCTGATGTGGTTGGCAACCCTAATGGCGGGCAGGGCGGAGATGGCACTATAGCCAGAAATGTAAGCATACAATATACCGCCGGCTGGGACTGGATACAACCTATAAAAGACCGTAACACAGGTATATGGGACAAGGTTACTATTGAAAGAACAGGTGCTATAAACATAACCGACCCGCATGTAGTTACGCTTGTTCCGGGCATTCGCCAGCCGGAAGGCCCTCAACAACCTGCCATTATACAGGTTACGGCTCAACTGGACAATGCAACTCATAATGCTGTTAGCGGAACGTTAGAGTATGAGCTGGATGGTAACCTGGTTGCAAAAAAAGTTACTTTAAAACCGGGCGTACAAACTGTTCGGTTAAACGATCTTACCCTTAAAAACCCTAAACTCTGGTGGCCGAACGGTTATGGCCCGCAAAACCTTTACCAGTTGCATTTACAATTTGTTTTAGCGGATAACAAGCTATCCGACCATAAAAATATTGAAGTTGGTGTACGACAGATCACCAGCCAATGGAACGAGCATACCGAAAGCAGGCAGATCAATGTTAACGGGCAAAAAATATTCATTAAAGGGGGCGACTGGATTGTGTCCGACGAGTTATTGCGCTTCTCGCCTGCGCGTTATGATGCCGAAGTACGTTTTCACCGCGATATGAACCTGAACCTGATCAGGGTTTGGGGTGGTGCTTTGCTGGAACGCCCTGAATTTTATGAGGCCTGCGACAAATACGGGATGCTGGTATTCCAGGATATGTGGGGTTCGGGCGACTGTAATGGCCGCTGGGAAGATCCGATGAAGCTGGACGACCAATGGACACGCCGTAAGTATCCGGACGATCATGCGCTTTTTATCGCGTCTATAAAAGATCAAATTAAAATGGTACGTAATTATCCCTCGCTGGCCATATGGTGCGGCGGCAACGAGATAACACCACCCGAAGATATTTTAACCGCCCTGCGCGATACCATTATGCCGCAACTGGATAGCACACGCTGGTTTGTCGAATATTCCAACTCAGAAAACATGTCGCGCAATGTACAGGGCGGTAATGGAGATGGGCCTTATGGTATTCAGCCGTTATCGGTGTTCTGGGATCAGCGCACGTTCCCTTTTAATTCAGAGGTTGGCTCTGTGGGAATAAACGATTATACTTCGCTCAAAAAGTTTATCCCGACTGCTGATATGGTTGTACCTGAGTATGATGAAAATACGGGCAAAACAAAGACTGATTCAGTTTGGCAATACCATAAATACATCGGCTACGATGCTTCCATTGCTAAATATGGCAAAGCAAAGGATGTGGAAGACTTCGCCGAAAAAGCGCAATTGGTAAATTACGACCAGTACCGCGCTTTGGCAGAGGGTTTTACCTCGCATATGTGGGATTGGTACACCGGCTTTATTATATGGAAAACGCAAAACCCATGGACAGCGCTGCGCGGACAGATGTATGATTATTACCTCGACCCGAATGCCTGCCTTTACGGTCTGCATAGCGGGAGCAAGCCGTTGCATGTGATGTTTAACCCGGATGACGGGATGGTGATAATAGCCAACAACACTTTTAAGCCATACACCAATTTGATGCTGGTTGCAAAGGCTTATGATATGAACGGTAAGGAAACAGGGTTGTCTTCGCAGTTTGAGGATGTTACGTCGACAACCACAAAACGCTACTATTCATTAAAAGGAGACCTGGCGCAGCTAACAAAAAACGAAGGCGTGTTCCTCGACCTTGAAATCTACGATTATAATAAAAAACTGCTCGACCAAAATATTTACTGGCTGCCAGATGAAAAAAGGACTTATTCGGGGTTGCAAAAATTAGCGGCATCACAATTACAGGTTAGTGCGAAGCAGGTATCGGCGGGAAAGATTGAAGCGACATTGACCAACCCGACTGGTGTGCCGGTAGCATTCTTTAATCGCTTGTCGTTATTGAATACCAAAACGAATGAACGTTTGCTGCCTGTTTTTTACAGCGATAACTATATCACAGTTTTACCGGGCGAAACAAAAACGGTTTTGATGGATTATGATCCGGCGATATATAACGGCATGCCTGCTTTGAGCATCAGCGGGTGGAATTTGAAGGAGCAGGTGGTTAGTGTTCATTAAGTAGATTTCTTAACACGGAATGGTTATTCTTTTAATTCCCTCCTCGGGGAGGGGTGCGGCTGGATGTGCGTTGGCAGGGAGGGGTTATGCGTTTGCGTGGCGATTAAACCCCTCCCTGCCCCTCCCAAGGGAGGGGTTTAATCGCACTTGCCCTCGCTTTTTCACGTGTTTCGAACACATGATAGAACCCTATTCGCTCAACTTTTTCGCGCGTATCTGCTGATAAAGCCCGTTCAATTTCGGAGTGGGATGGGATAGCAGATATATCCCGGTGCCATTTTCTACAGCGAGAGAATTATCAATTTCACCCGTCTTTTTATAACTGGCCGCAAATAAGCCCAATTGTTTAATATCATCACTGTCATCTACAAATATCACATAATCGGCATTTACAGATGGCGGTGACCAAAGCGCGAAACTGCTGTCTAATGATATTGCATCAGGCAAGCCGTATTGCGGGCCGAAATGATGGATAGCGCCTGCTTCGCCATAGTTATCGGCAATAATAATGGTATGCTTTTGCTCGTCGGGCGTAAGCGAATGGTAGGTAGCTGCAACCTTTTGCGTTAGCTCGTCCCAACCGAACATGTCACCATAATCCTGGCTGGTGCGGTGTACTTTACGGTCTTCCCAAGTACTTACAAAATGCAGAAAAGGGTATTTCTGGTTCACGCGGTCAAATTTGGCCAGCGTATCATTTAACGACAGAATTGGTAAAAACATGGGTAGTACAAGCAATACCGGCAGGGTAAACACCAATACCACTACTACCCGTAAAGCGATGTTTTTTATCCATCGCTCAAAACCATACGCTCCTGCTGCAAAAAGCATAGGATAAGCGCCAAAAAGATAGTAGCTTTTGCCATTCAATTCAAGCAAAATAATAAATGTAAGCAGGTACCCAAATGCCAGGAACTGGTATTTTCGCAGCTTAAAGGCAAAAAGCAGGAATGAAAGCCCGGTGAGCCATATGATTACGGCAATGCCATTATCCAGCACTTCCTGCACAATGAAATCAGAGGATTTTACGTATTGCAACTGGTTTTTACGCAGTTCGTTCATGTGCGTAAAAAACGGGAAATGGTGTATGGCTTCCCAAATAATGGCAGGCAGGAAAATGAGCAGCGCCAAAATCATAGCGAACCAAAAATGCTTGTTTGCCAATACCCTGCGTTGTTTGGTAAGCAGCAGCCCGATAACCAGTGCTACCGAGAAAAAGCCCATGCTATATTTGGTAAGCAGGCCAACGCCTATAGCTGCGCCAATAAAATAAAGGTATTTGGTTGACGATGTATTGATGTATTTTACTGCCAGGAAAGCAGTTAGCACCCACCATAACTGGTCGAATACAACGGGTTGAAACAGGTAGTTGGAAGCCAGGAACGCAGGTGAACAAATGAGCGCCAGGCAAGCCAGCGTAATAGCGAACTTTTTACCGCCAAGCTCGACGGTTAACAGGCCGGTGAACCAAATGATAAGCCCTGCTGCTAGGGTACTGAATATACGCGTTGCAAATACGGAACTGCCGAAAACAGTACTGCTTATTCTACCCAGCAAGGCTATAAACGGCGGCACTTCCTTGTAGTTCCACGCTAAATGATCACCCAGGGCAAGGTACAAAAGCTCATCGCGCTGGAAACCGTAATGTGAAATAGCAAAAAGATTGAGTATGACCTTTAACCCTACAAATACCAAAATGAAGCCAGTATAAGTTGATCTGCGGTTTTGATACATTTGGGGGTGAATGGTAAAAGGGTAAAGGTAAAAGGTTTTTTGTAAGTTAAAAGCTAAGAAAAAATTTCAACAGTTAATTTTCATGCTCTTTACCCTTAACCTTTTACCTTTCTCCTTTCACCTCAAATCCTAACTATATCCGCGCCTAATGCCCGCAGCCTTTCATCTATATGCTGATAACCGCGTTCAATTTGCTCTATATTATAGATGGTGGATTTCCCCTGTGCCGATAACGCTGCTATCAGCAGCGACACCCCGGCGCGGATATCAGGCGATGTCATGGATATACCCCTCAATTTAACCTGGTGGTCTAAACCAATAACCGTCGCCCGGTGTGGGTCGCAAAGGATGATCTGTGCACCCATGTCCAGCAGTTTATCCACAAAGAACAGGCGGCTTTCAAACATTTTCTGGTGTATCAGTACTGCGCCTTTGGCCTGTATAGCCACCACCAGCACAATGCTCAACAGGTCGGGGGTAAAGCCCGGCCAGGGTGCATCGGCAATGGTCATGATGGAGCCGTCGATAAATGTCTCTATCTCGTAATGATCCTGTGCCGGAATATAAATATCATCGCCCCGAAGCTCAAGTTTTATACCCAAACGCCTGAAAACATCAGGGATCATGCCCAGTTCCTTGTATTTTACATCTTTTATAGTGATCTCAGACCCCGTCATAGCCGCTAACCCAATGAATGAGCCTATCTCAATCATATCCGGCAGCATACGGTGTTCCGTACCACCAAGTGACTTTACGCCTTCAATAGTCAGCAGGTTTGAGCCTATGCCGCTTATTTTAGCGCCCATGCGGTTCAGCATTTTACATAGCTGCTGCAAATAAGGTTCGCAGGCGGCGTTGTAAATGGTAGTGATGCCTTCGGCCAGTACGGCAGCCATTACAATGTTGGCAGTACCGGTTACGGAGGCTTCATCCAGCAGCATGTAAGTACCTTTAAGGTTGGTGGCATCCACATTGTAAAAGCCGCTTTCGACATCATAATCAAAACGTGCGCCCAACTTTTCGAAACCTAAAAAATGGGTATCCAGCCTGCGACGCCCTATTTTGTCGCCGCCCGGTTTTGGTATAGATGCCTTGCCAAAACGCGCCAGCAACGGCCCTACGATCATGATCGATCCGCGTAAACCGCCGCCTTTCGCTTTAAAAGTATCCGACAGGAAAAAATCCTGGTCGATATTTTTGGCTTCGAAGCTGTAAGTGTCGGGAGCGAGGCGTTCGACAGTAACACCCATATCGCCCAATAGCTCTATCAGCTTGTTTACATCCTTAATATCGGGTATATTGCTGATGGTGATCTTTTCGCCGGTAAGCAACACGGCAGAAAGCACCTGTAAGGCTTCATTTTTTGCACCCTGCGGGGTTATCTCGCCTTTTAAGCGTTTCCCGCCGGTTATCTGGAAAGCGTTGTTCATTTTTGGTCTTTTAGTTCATAGTTCATAGTTCATAGCAGAACTAAGCAAATAAAGTTTGCAAAGATGAAAATAATCCTGAATTAATAATTAAAGAAGACCTGTCAACTATCAACAAAATTATCATGCAGTTACTATGAACTATGAACTATCAACCATGAACCAGCATCAGTACTTCCGCGGCCCGTTGTTATTGCGGTTGCGGTTGTTTTGATTGTTGTTATTGCGCGGGCCGTTGTTCCGTGGGTTATTGTTGCGGTTGTTTTGATTGTTGTTGGTCTTGGCGCGGTTGTTCTGGTTTGGCGGGCGGAACTCAACCTTGCTCAGGTTAATATTCTCATCCAGTTTCAGCTCACCACCCGACATAGCGTATAAGTCGGCCAGGATACTTTCGTCAGATACCGAATCTTTGTTCCATTGCACATAGGCCATCTTCATGAAATTGGCAATGGCTTGCACCATATGCTTTTTACGCTCTGGTTCGTCAATACTTTTGGCTTTTTCCATCATCAGCTCAATGGTTTTGCCATAGTGCTTGTACCTGATACGCTGGTGCGGGTAACGCAGCGGCTGCGGTTTCATATGTATTACCTCGGGCGATGGTTTTGGATAGGGAGAATCGACATCTATCTGGTAATCGGATATGATGTGCAAGTGGTCCCACAGTTTATGCTTAAAGTCGGCAACATCGCGCAGGTGCGGGTTCAGGAAACCCATCAGGTCAATCACCACCTGGGCATAACGGTTGCGTTCTTCTTTGGTAGGCAGCGCAACAATGTACTTAACCATGTTTTGTACGTTGCGGCCATATTCGGATAAAATAAGTTTATTCCGGGTGGAATTATAATCAAAATTTTCAGACATAATAAATTATGCTATATGTAAATAATATCTTTTTTGGGTATGAAATCGGCCGGCGGATGCAAAAGCATGCGGCCAAAGTTGAGTTGCTGTTGAAAAGCAATGCAAATATAACGTAATTATTAAGTTATTGGTGTATATCCCGGTTGAATTTTTTATAATACCCCCGTTGAATTTATTTATTTTCGTAGTTAAAAATTGAATTTTAGCCATTATCGGCAATAGAAGCAGCGTGAAAAAGATGCTATTTCAACTGACGGATTTGTGATGTTAACAGATTGAAAACAACAATCTATTATTTATCTGTGATGAATATCGAAATAATAAATAAAGAACTAAAGCTGCACGTTTCGGGCTTTTCGGGCGTAGCTGAAAATAAAAATTATGCAGGGACCGCTTTTGCGTTGATGGATAAAATGTGGCAAGTAGTTAAGTCGAATGGATTGAAACATAAAGGGTTAAATGTTTGGGTATATGAGCCCAATGAAAAAGTTTTTGCCGGGGTTGAACTTGATGATATTTCCATACAAGATACAGGATTGGAACTAAAAGAAGTCTTTCTTACCAAATATGCTTACTATAAACATATTGGCCCGTATAGCCAGCTAAAGCAAGCTGGTAACGAGATGCAAAAGGAGTTACGAATGATGGGGCTTAAGCCAGGTCTTCCATTGATTGAAATATACGGGCATTGGACTAACGATGATAGCAAACTTGAAACGGAGCTTTTGATGGCGATTGATTAGTTTTGCGATGGTTTGTAATTTACATCCAAACGATGACACTTCAATTTTTTTGTAATAAATGCGCCTAAGTTATTTGTTTAACTTAGCCGGCGTTAAATAGTATGAGAATGGCGGAGCAAGTGATCATTACCCAAATAGATATTTACCGTTTTAGTATTCCGATGGTACCTTTTACCATTGCCACCGGCACAATGGACCATGCCCAAAATGTATTTATTCGCGTACATACCGATGCCGGGTTTTATGGGGTGGGCGAGTGCTCGGCGTTCCCGATGATCGTTGGTGAAACGCAGGATACCTGCCTCATTATGGCGCAGGAGTTTGCCAAACTATGGAAAGGCCGTGATGCACTGGATATTGAAGCCCGCTTGCAGCAATTGCATGATTTTACGGCCGGTAATACCACTATAAAAAGCGCATTTGATATGGCTCTGTATGATATTGCCGCCAAAAATGCAGGCTTACCCTTATATAAATTTTTACGCGGAGAAAAACGGGAGGTAGAATCAGATATTACGATTGGCATTGCCGAACCTGAGATTATGGCTAAAAAGGCAATTGAGTTTAAAAACTCCGGAGCGCACATACTTAAAGTAAAGCTGGGTAAAGGCGCTACTACAGATGTAGAACGGATAAGGCAGATAAGGAATGCCGTTGGCCCTGATATGCAGATACGCATAGATGCCAACCAGGGTTGGAGTTTTGATGCAGCCGTATATGCCCTACAGGCTTTGGA
>Ga0302227_10001255_pt1 | contig 19285 bp, 28 predicted proteins | sample II_Palsa_N1_1_FD_193525 | JGI IMG/M metagenome (GOLD analysis project Ga0302227, IMG submission 193525) | Peat permafrost microbial communities from Stordalen Mire near Abisko, Sweden - II_Palsa_N1_1 | ecosystem: Environmental > Terrestrial > Soil > Palsa > Peat permafrost | place: Sweden... | reverse complement strand
GTTGTGTTGGTGTCTGCTCGATATTTACCCCGCCGAGAGCATCCCGTTGTGCTTGCGTCAATCCATTCACGTAATGAATCGCCGCCTGTTGGCGCTGCGAAAAGCCATGTGGCGATTCAGCTGTCCTGATGTCATGAAAGGTTTTAAAGGTATTCAAGTACTTAATGGCATAGAGCCTGCCATTGAGACTGCCGACATTGTAGAAGTTACCGACAATGTTGAGGGGCGCTCTGTCACTGGCCTGGAAGTCAATTCGATCATCGCGGCCAGGTGCGAGCCTTTTGGCCGCTGCCAATACCGCCGCCGACACACCTGACCAACCTGAGTTGTCACGCAGGGTGAAGGTACGAGGCTGATCATCGGCGACACAGCTCAGTTCTCCTGTACGGGTGGAGATTCGGATTGTCGAAAGGTCAATGTTGTTGTTCTGGGTAAAGGTTGCAAACGGTTCGCTGTTCAGCGCTTCGCTCAGTTTTGCCCACGCGATTCCGAAGGTTGAAAACGGTGGGATGTCATGGATGTTTTCTTCTCGGGGGGGCTCTCCCTTGATGAAAGTGTAGGCGTAGCTGGCCGCCATCTCATCGGCGAAAAGCAGGGCCATTTCACTGTCGCCCTTGAGTACCAATGCCCCTGGCGAAAGTGGCCCCGGGAGGGCGGCTGGTGGCACGTGATTTGTATCGCGCCTGACTCGCGACGGTACTGTTGCTCCCCGCAGGCTATCGCTGATCAGTTGCGCGTTGGTTTTTCGGGCATCCTGGGTGCTGGGCTGATCCATTAAGTAAGCGACTGTTCTGGCTAATTCAGCGTCTTCCAGAGGGCTGCTTGAGTTGAACATCAGGTAGAGAATTTGATCGGCGAGACTGGGGCTATTCGCTGCCGGGCGTTGCTCGAGAACATCCAGGACACGCTGTTCGGCTGACAGTGGGGCTGAAGGAAAACCGCCGGGTGTTGATGATGGGCTCCCTGGGAAATTTTTATTGAGATGAGTATTCGTACTTGAGGCGGTGTCAATGGCGAGGTGCATTTGGGTGTTCAGTACTTTCAGTACGGTTGAAACTATTGGGCTGGCCCCTGATGGGCTGAGTGGGAGCGCAGCAGGTTGTAGCGCAGGGGTGTTGCGTAGCGTGTCGACACTTCTCATGGGGAGGCTTCTCGCGTTACCGAAACGGTTGCCCTCAACAGGGTCTTGTTGAGTGGCTACCTAGGTGAGGAGATTCCAGGGTTTGTAGAGATAGTTATGTGAATGGATGCTACCCCCGTCACTCACAGGTGCTGACACCCGATGCGATGAGTTTTCCGTTCAATCTTCGGTCGTTGATAGAGAGGGGAGTGCGCCGCTGTTTTTGTGTCGAGGAGAAATCACCGTGCAACCGCAGCGTACATGTGCACAACGATCAACCGGACAATCTGATCACGGTGATTTGCAGGGCATCAGCGCGCCGGGGTGGCAAGGGCTGGAGCAGAAGGTCGCACCGCCGCTCCCACATTTTGATCCGGTTTCTAACGTTGGGTCGGTGGGGTGACGCCGCGCAGCACCAGGTCACTGATAAACCCCAGCCAATCCTTTTGCTGGTCTTTGTCTGCCAGATCTTCCCCGAGAAACGAACTGAGGGTGTGCTGGTTGGAGTTATAGAAGTAACACAGCGAGGCAATCATCAAATACACGTGCTTGATGTCGACGTCCTCGCGAAATAGTCCCTGAAGCTGGCCGGCCTCGATAATCGGCCGCAGCACCCCGACCGCTTCACCGGCCAATCGGCGCAGTTCGCCGGACTGCTTGGCATGCTTGCCCTTGTGCAGGTTTTCGATACTGAGGATGGCGACGAACTCGGGATGCTTGACGTAGTAGTTCCAGATAAACGCCACCAGGTCCTGTAACGCCTGGACCGGCGTGCTCAGGTCGAGTTTGAGTTTGCCTTCGGCCTTGTTGAACTGCTCGTAGGTGTGTTCCAGCACACAGACGAACAGATGCTCCTTGCTGGCGAAGTAGTAATAGAGCATGCGGTCGTTGGAGTCGGCTTCCCGGGAGATGCTGTCCACCCGCCCGCCAGAGTAGCCGTCACGAGTGAAGACCTTGACCGCCGCCTGGAGAATCCGCGCACGGGTCTGGTCCGCTTGCCGGGCGCGGATGCCGGTCTTCTTGAGCACCATCGGGGCTGTGTCCTGCACGGCGTAAAGGCCGCGAATATAACATGGGCCTGATTGGGGCCGTTCCGTCACCGACAGGCTCTGTCATAAAAACGCCATGGCGCTTGGGCATCGGATCCCGGAAGGGCTACTTTTAACGCTTCAAATAACGAGAGTATCCACGGATGAACTACCAACCCTTTACCCGAACATTGATAGCCACGGCGCTGGTGCTGACCGTCAGTGGTGTACAGGCGGCGTCCCAGGCCCCGGTGGGTGGCGAAAACGGCATGGTGGTCACGGCCCAGCATCTGGCGACCCATGTTGGCGTCGATGTGCTCAAGGCCGGCGGTAACGCCGTGGATGCGGCGGTGGCAGTGGGTTATGCCCTGGCCGTGGTTTACCCGGCAGCCGGTAACCTGGGCGGTGGTGGCTTCATGACCGTGCAACTGGCAGACGGGCGCAAGACCTTTCTCGACTTTCGCGAGAAAGCCCCGTTGGCGGCCACTGCCGACATGTACCTGGACAAGGCCGGCAATGTCGTCCCCGACCTGAGCTCCAAAGGGCATCTGGCCGTCGGCGTACCTGGCACCGTGTCAGGCATGGAACTGGCCCTGAGCAAATACGGCACCCTCAAGCGCGCCCAGGTGATCGCCCCCGCCATCAAACTGGCGGAAAACGGCTTCGAGCTGGAGCAGGGTGATATCGACCTGCTGCACACCGCCACCGACGAATTCAAAAAGGACCAGGACCTGCGGGGGATCTTCCTGCACAACGGCGAACCGATGCAGGTGGGCCAGAAGCTGGTACAGAAGGACCTGGCGAAAACCCTGCGGGAAATCTCCGCCAAGGGCACCGACGGCTTCTACAAAGGCTGGGTGGCCAAGTCGATTGTCGATTCCAGCCAGGCCGGTAAAGGCATCATTACCCAGGCTGACCTGGACAAGTACAAGACCCGTGAACTGGCACCCATCGAGTGCGACTACCGCGGCTACCACGTAGTCTCCGCGCCGCCACCGAGCTCCGGCGGTGTGGTGATCTGCGAGATCATGAACATCCTTGAAGGCTACCCGATGGCCGAACTGGGTTATCACTCGGCCCAGGGCTTGCACTACCAGATCGAGGCCATGCGCCACGCCTACGTCGACCGTAACAGCTACCTCGGTGACCCGGACTTCGTGAAGAACCCGGTTGCCCATCTGCTGGACAAGGACTACGCCGCCAAACTGCGGGCTGCCATTGAGCCGCAAAAAGCCGGGATTTCCCAGGACATCAAACCGGGTGTTTCACCCCATGAAGGCAACAACACCACCCATTATTCCATCGTCGACAAGTGGGGCAACGCAGTGTCGGTGACCTACACCCTCAACGACTGGTTCGGTGCCGGCGTCATGGCCAGCAAGACCGGGGTGATTCTCAACGACGAAATGGACGACTTCACCGCCAAGATCGGCGTGCCGAACATGTACGGGCTGGTCCAGGGCGAAGCCAACGCTATTGCCCCGGGCAAAACCCCGTTGTCGTCCATGAGCCCGACCATCGTCACCAAGGATGGCAAGGCCGTGATGGTGGTCGGTACGCCTGGTGGTAGCCGCATCATTACCGCGACCTTACTGACCATCCTCAATGTCATCGACTACAAGATGAACATTCAGGAGGCCGTGGACGCACCGCGCTTCCACCAGCAATGGCTGCCCGAGGCGACCAATATCGAGACGTTTGCCCTAAGCCCTGACACTCAGAAAATCCTCGAAGGCTGGGGCCACAAGTTTGCCGGGCCTCAGGATGCCAACCACCTGGCGGCGATCCTGGTCGGCGCGCCGTCCCTGGATGGCAAGCCGGTGGGTAAAAACCGCTTCTATGGTGCTAACGACCCGCGGCGCAATACGGGTCTGTCCCTGGGCTATTAAGCCCGCCCGTGCAGGGGCGAGCTTGCTCGCTCCTGCAAAATCAGCACTCGGAAGCGGAATATTTTTTGAAATCAAGGGGTTGCAAGCCCCGGCAAATGAGTACATAATTGCGCCCATCGAACGCACTGAAGCAGAAAAAACTTCAATGTTTTCAATGAGATAGAGTAGAGGCAGGTTTTACATAGCCCACTCAAGTTTGTATGCGGTGAATGTCGGTTGTTGAGGCATTGATCGTTTGAGGCCGAGTAGCAAAATGGTTATGCAGCGGATTGCAAATCCGCCTACGCCGGTTCGATTCCGACCTCGGCCTCCACTCTTAAAAACCCCGTAGCTCAGTGAGTTACGGGGTTTTTTATTGCCTACGATTTGAGGATCACTTCCGCAACTTTTCGAATCGCTTCCGCAACAAGCTTCTTTTTCGAAAAATTGAAGTGCATTCTGTAGATGCACCGATAGCTCAAGCACCTGCTATCGGCCAAAAACGGACACTCGAAACGTCCACCAAGATACAGGCCGCGTATCGGAAGAGGAATTTTGAGCTTTGTTCCATTAGCATGGCAGTCCATCTGTATCGCCGCCAAACGCATCTTAAGGTCGGATATGCGTAGTGAGCGCTTGCGCTTTGCTGTGGGAAGGGGCAGAGTTTTCAAAGTGTACAGCATGATCAGGAAAATTTTCATAACGAACGAAGAGTACGCTAACTAATTAGAATTTAAAGTTCTGATAAAGAAAAATAATAGTGCTCACCAAATATAGATCGAAGTTTTTAACGTTAAGGACAACTGAATGGCAAGCAAGATAGAGTATTTATGTATACAAGAATTGTATGGCCAAAAAAACTACCACATAGCGCTAGAAGATAACCAGCTAATACTGGTTGGCGAAAACGGAACCGGAAAAAGCACAATCACATCCATTTTATTTTACGTGATAACCGGGCAGTGGAAAAATTTATGGAAGTTTAAGTTTTCCTCCATATCCATTGGGATTGATGGGAAAGAGTACAGAATTACAAGGGAAGACGTAAGCAAATTAGTTGATGTCGACTTTCCTGCTAGTACTACGCAATATATTATTGGTCGACTGAATGATTTGGGGCTTGAGCCTGAGGAGGCGCTAAGAGAGTGGGGACCTCAACTTTACAGAGAAATAACCGCAAGCGATAGGCATGCGCCGACCATAAATCCAAGTTCAGTTCGTAAAGTTCTTACCGAGTTAGTGGACACTCAAGTTAATTTATTCGATGAGCCATCGAACAGTATAGCTGAATTCCAACGAAAAATTGATTTTCACGTTCTATATCTACCAACGTATCGGAGAATCGAGAGGGATTTAAAGGCCATCTTTCCTGATTTAGAGGACGACATAAAAAAATTCAACATACGACATAATCGTTATAGCTCACTCCGAAAGCATCAGGAACTCGTGGAGTTTGGGATGCAGGACGTAACAAATATGATATCAAGCACTATGAAATCGCTTGAGTCTTCATTCAGAACTTCTTTGGATACACTTACAGGCGGCTACCTGAGGGTCATCCTTAGAAAGGAATATGAAAAAACTGATATTTCCATTCTCGGCGAGATTAAAGAAGAAGATCTAAATGATATTCTTGCTAAAATTGATGACTCTGTGCTTTCTGCGCTTGATCAAAAAGCTTTAAGGGAAACAATTAAAACTTTCAGTGAGCGGCAACCACAGAGCGAAATAGATAAGCTTTCAGCACATATCATCACTAAGTTGATTCTGCTTCACAAAGCGCAACTTGAACGAGAAACAAAGGTTAGGGAGTTTGCTGCGACCTGTAATCGCTATTTAAAGGGGAAGTCGTTTGAGTTTAATAGTACAAATTTTACACTTCCTATCAAGCCGGCAAAAGATGATCCTGCTGCTCTAAATCCGTTGGAGGACGAAATAAAACTAAGTATGCTTTCGTCGGGTGAGAAGCAAATCGTTTCCCTTTTTTCTCACCTATACCTCTCTGCACACGATGATTATTTTATAATGATCGACGAGCCTGAGCTTTCTCTTTCCGTTCCTTGGCAAAAGACCTTATTGCCAGATATTATGAGCTCAGGAAAGTGCAAGGGTTTGGTAGCGGTTACGCACTCTCCGTTTATTTACAGTAATGAACTTGAAAGCAAAGCACATTCAATGTCCGAATTTTTGAGGGATTAAAATGGACTTCCTCGCCACATTGAAAGCAGCAATTCAAGAGCCGATAGTTCTCAAGCACAACTTTTTGGTGTGCTATGATTCTCAGGAAAATAACCTTCATGTTTTCTTTGAGGGGAAAACGGATGAGTCATTTTATGGAACCTATTTGCGAAATATAAAGCCTGAAAGTCATGCTTTAAAATCTTATATATGTGGAAATAAAGATAGTGTTTATTATTACCACAAGCAGCTTAATCATTTGCACAAAAAAGAGCAGCCTCTATTGTTTTTTGTGGATAAAGACATAGAGGATATAATTCCATTTTTCAGAGAGGCTCACAATAATATACATGTCACTGAATTTTACTCTGTAGAAAATTATTTAGTGAATTGTGATTCCATTGAGCAGATTTGGGCCGAAATATTCAGACAATGTTCAGGCACAGCAGTGGCTAATAAAATCTCTGAGGCCTTTAGCCACTCGCTAGATGACTTCCATAAGGATTTTTATAAAGTCATGGGGTGGGTGCTATACCATCGCCGTACTGATAGTCGTCCAAATTTAGACTGCATTGTAACAAAAAAAATATTTTCGATTGATAGCGATCTTAAATACCATTCTACATTCAGTGATCGCGCCGATCTTTATAGGCACTTAGATGATAGGACCGGTATCATAACCCCTATTGATAGATTCTCAGAAATCGAAGAGCTCGAGAATTTGCTTAAGAAATATGAGCCTAAGTATGTCGTGCGCGGGCATAATGAAATGGATTTTTTCTTGGAATTTTTCAAAATATTGAAAAACTCCGTTGCCGAAGCAAGCGGTAAAGCTATTCAGCCCGCTTTAGATCTTACAGGCAGCAACGTGATTGACATTATGGGGCCTCGTACATCGCCACCTAGTAGTCTTGTTAGGTTTTTAAGCAGCCATATAGACAGGCAACTCGACCTGTCCGCTGTCAGTACGGGATATTGATTCGCGAAGAAACGCCTACCTAAGGGTGGCCTTTAATGTAGGCCACTCATCAATCTGAACACCAGTAAACTCATAGGCAGATAAAATGATTGGTTTTGGCCGTGAATGAAAGAAATTGAACTCCCCTATTGGCCGAAGGCCTCCATCCACCAATGTCCAACTTTGTCCGTTTTCTAGCTATCGTTCTGTTCGTAGCATTTGGCTCATTTCGTGGGTTTAACAATTTCACCGATTCGCCGATAAACCTTCTTGGTCATCTCCTCAGTGGAGTGGCCCAGTAGGCGGCTTGCGTGCGTCAGCTCTATCTCGCTAGCAGCTTTCGGCCGGATATCCTTGAATTGGAATTGCCGAATGCTAGCAGCCAGCGCGAGGTCACCATCAGCCGCGGCTCTGATTGCGGCCTTCTCCCGCGCGTCGTCCCACCGATTGCGCAACATCTGCTGGCTCATTCGAAGCCCTGACGCGTTGGTGATCAGGGTTGAAGTCCTAATACCATTGATGGCTCTGCGTTCCTGCAGATCATCGATAAAGGCACTCAGCCCTGACTGTACGCCTGCATCCTCCAAACGAAGGCGTAGGCGTTTTTCGGTCTTGCCCTGGCCAATCAGCAAGAAACCGTTGTTCAAGTCGGTAGCTGCAATCTTGAGCACATCGGCGGGACGTTGGCCGGTCAGGTAGGCCAGATCCATCGCGTCCTTGAGCTCTTGCGCCGCCTCAGCGTAGACAGCATTCCATACGATTTCGCCGGCGTAATAGTCCCGCGGCTTTTCCTTGTTGCGGCGAACGCCAAAGCAAGGGTTCGCTTTGTCAGTCAGACCCCACTCACGCGCGATGGTAAATGCATGGGAGAGCAGGGCGATCTCACGGTTGGCTCTGACCTTGGCTGTCCTGGCGTCTCGGTACTGAGCTACCACCTGGGGCGTGATCGACTCGATGGGCGCACTCTCAAATGCTCTTCTGAGCTGCTTGAGTTCCTTGCGGTTGTCAGACTGGGTGCGAATAGACTTGCCTGGGATGATTTCCTTTTCGTACCTGTCGAACACGTAGCCCATCAGATGGTTGGGTTTCGGCGGAGCTTTGCGTTCCAGCCTGGCCCATTCCACTTTGGCCTGGTCGAGGTCCGTGCCCAGCGGGATTTCCTTACGCTTACCGTCGGCAGTCCTGCCATCGTAGTAATACGATATCCAAACCTTTCCGGTTTTTCCCTTCCGGATGCGCCGTATCATCCGCGGCGGAAGATCTCGGTTTGCTGTGCTTTTCTGGCGCATAGATCAACTCACGTTCGAAAGGTCGAGCGTCCAGGTTTCGGCTACCGCGTTAGACGCCGAAGGCTTAACGCCTGCAAGTTTCAGTCGAGCGTATACCCGACCCACGATAGGGCGTCGGGCACCGGTCAGAACGAACTCCCAACGGTTGTCAGTTAGCCATTGGATTTGTTTGTATGGGAGCAGATAGCCGGTGATAACTGTCAGCTCCTCTTCAGCAAGGGTTTCGCTTTGTATTTCCATGAGTGTGGTCCTCACCGCGTTTGGCGGCAGAAGGTGGCCAGCCGCTCAACGGCAGGCATTTGGAGGAATGGGGGTTAGTCTGTTTCGACTTTGATTTGAGAGGTGATCCAGTCGCGCATGCGAACCCAGCGTTGTTCCGGCGTTTCTGCCTGCCAACTGGCTTCGTCGTTCATGAAAACGATCTCTGATGCCATGGCAGGGGCGATATCAAAGGCCTTGCCTACGGCTTCTCGGTCGTCCGGATCAAGCACCGTCATATCGACGCCACGTTTCGCCCCTAACACGCCGATGGTGCAGAACTCACCCTCAGTTTGCAGCGAGTCTGCGATAAGACGCTTAGTCGGCATCGCCTCCAATGCATCACGAAGTTCAATCAAGAATGCCTGCCCGCGCTTACCCTTGAGCGCAGAATTGACAGCGCCCCTCCAGCAGACCAGATCCCATCCGCCGTAATCATCGCTATATCCGCTGCGGCTCACGGCGTCACCTCCCGGCGCGCCCACCAGCAGACCGGGCCGTCGTCAGTATCGTGGATAGAAAGACAGAACCAGTCCTCACCATCAGGCCGGTTAGGCTCCCAGTAGCTGCAGTCCGGGTCGCCCGACTTGAAATAGCGCTCAGAGATCGCATCGTCTGCACTTTCAATGCTTATCATCTTCACTGCCAGACCTTGCTCGGCGAGCCACTGCATGCACCTGTCGCTCTCACCCTCATCGAACGATGGAAGGTCTGGGTGCCAGAACATGCCGTTCTCGTCCCGTCGGACCGGCCAGTGATTTATCAGGCCTACACGGTCCAGGCGCTCTATCTCTGCCAGTAGCAGCGCAGCAGCCTTTACCATGTCCCGCCGCCGATCCGCGCTTTGTTTGACGGTCGCTTGGCCCCAGGGCCACGACGTGCTCATCCAGGTCGGCTTTCCTGCAAGGTTTGCGTAAGTTGCTGCGGCTTCGGCGAGTTCGCCATTCACATAAAGGTCATCTCGATGCAGCGAGTAGCCCTCGGCTGATACCTGGCGTTGACGTTCGGCGATGACATCCCGCGCCGCGCTATTGAGGCTGACTGCATTTTCTTCAGGCATGACTTCGTCCTTGCCGCTATAGCGGCTGACTTTGAAGGGGGAGGGGTTACAGTTCAGTAACAGTTCAACGAGTGACAGTGTTGAATCGTTTCGCCGACAATCTGTTGCCCGTCCGCACCTGGCGTGCGACAGATCACCCATTGTCAGGTTGTCGGGCGGGCTCTATTTCAAGGATTGAGGCGGGTTACTTCGTCGAGGCAGGCGTTCCAGCCGTCCTTAAAGTATTCGTCCAGTTCGTGGCCTCTGTGGACGCCTTGCGCTTTACGTTCAGGCAGCACCACCGCTACCGGCGCGGGCTGCTTGGCGTAAACTGGGTATGGTCCTCGGTACAGGTCACTGTCATAAACCTCATCTGCAGTGGTCACGAACTTGCGGCCAGCCAGAGAGCCACGCAAACGCTCGGCCAGGTAAGCCTCCGGCTTGTCCAGGGACTGGGCTCCAGGGTCCACAGACCACGGCTTATCGCCAACACCGCCCGACACTTTCACACCTGATTGCGCGAGTAGGATCAGCAGGGCGTCAAGGCTTGCTTGGGCTGGGCTTGGGTTCCATAGAGGATCAGGCTTTCCGAATCGCTCGCAAATTGCCTCCCAGATCTCGAACGCACCACCACCGCAGACACTGGCCTTCTCGGCTATCAACTCGCCTAGCTCGTCGCTCAGCTCTCGTGGGAAGCTGATCATTTGTTTGTTGGTCATGGTTATCCCCAATAGCTCAGATCTTCGTCGATGGCGTCTTCTGGCGCCCAGCTCGGAAACGCTTCATACAGAGACGAAATCATATCCCACCGCGCCCAGCCAATACGGCTGCGCATGTAGAAATAGGCACGCAACTTCCAGATGAGTTTACTCATCGCCACGATTCTCTGCTGGCTTGAAGAAGCTGGCGATATCGGGTTCAAGGTCCGCCCAGCCGCCGCCCTCAATCACTGCGCGGGTGCGCTGGAGCAGGTCGATTGCCACATCATTCCGCTCATCGGCTGCGGTCAGGCGCTGTTGCAGGGCATCACGTGTTTTTAGCCTGTCTGCATGTTTTTTGCGCCAATACAGAACTGCCTCCAGCTCTTCGGCGGCTGTCACCGGTGCTTGCCCGGTCATGCGCCGCTCTATCATCTGCCAGGCGGGCTCGTACTCTGGCCAGTCAGATTCGATTACCAGGCACTCAACCATCGCTTTCGACTGGCAATCGCGTAGGTATTCAGTCTCATCCTTCGCTAGGCGATTGAGCTTCAGGACGATATAGCGCTCTTCGCGTTCGAACGGCGCTGGTTTGTTTTCTGTAGGCATGGTGGGTCCTTCCGGGCCATGCCCGGGCGGTGGAGTAGGGGAGTCAGGCTGATTTTTTCGACTTGCCAGCCATTTCTTTTGCGCGCTTACGAGCAAACGACAGGCACTCATTGAAGGCGCCCTTAGGGAAGGTCTGTTTCTGCTTGTAAAACGCCAACGCTTCGTCGGCGACGATCATGCAGATACCCGAGGGGACCCCCTCTTTCTGAAGCTGAATGTCGACCTGCTTTCTGATGAATTCATGGGTGTTCATAGGGCCACCCATTCGTTCTTGGCGTTGTAGTGACCGCGCCATTCACCCAGGCTGAAAGTCAGTGTTCCTGGTGTGCACAGCCAAGCTTTGGTGATGGGGCCGCCAGTGAGCTGGTAGCTCCTTTTCAGGGATCGCAGAACACGCCGACGGATGCGTGGGCGCGACAAATCAATCCGCTTGATGCGGTGGGATTGGGTAGGCATTGCGTGCCTCCAGGCGTGTGCCTGCCTTGCCGGCTGGCGTGATTCGTTTAAAGGGGGTATTGGTGTATTCGGACATTCGGCCCGATGAGGGAACTGATATGGCCTGGGTAGTTATGCTTACAAGCCCCAGCGGCGACAGGTTTTATGGTGAGGCTATCGACCGTGACGGCATTCGATATCGCTGTGCGAGTACCGCGCAGGCGGAAGCCTTTAAGACAAAGTCAGACGCAGAGGAAAGCTTCTATTACTTTCGGTTCATGAGGGCTTTGGATGGCTATCAGCTTGAAGCTGTAGAGATCTGAGGTGCTTATGGCTTGTCTCCTGCCGCGCACCTTGTTCTCCAGCTGGCGCAAAGTAATTTTATGATCTATGTATTTAATTCGAATTCACCATGCGGGAGACGAACATGAGATTGCAAAGTGATATCGACTCTCTCGCGGCAATCGAGGAGGAGGCTCAGTTGATGCTCAGGCGTATAGGATTGCCTGACGATAAGCAGAAGCTACAGGTTGTTATTTGTCTGCGGCAGATCATTGCGCTTGCGACCTATAGGAAAGAGATCGACCGGTATTCGGAGCCGTCTTCGAGATAGGTGGTACTGACTGGTCGATCCCATTGATATGGGGTATTACGGGTGACCGGCATGGAGCCGGATCAAGGTGTGTTGCTTGTTCCGCAGTTCCTGCAATCTTCCCGGTAGCGCTGCATGTCGCTGATGAGTCGACCGCAACCAGTGCAATTGAACATCATCATTTTGGGCCTCTTCGGCTTGGCCAGAGTTATGCCGGTACCGCGCAGGGCTTCCTTGATGCTCACATCATCGCGCTCGACCAACCGACGGCTATGCGCGTCAATGTAGGGTCTGGGCCAGACCACCGCGCTTGATTGACCGAGCTTGCCGATCCAGGTGATGGTGTGAGCTCTCGGCACCACAACGGCCTTCGACAGATCGCTTGTGAATACTCCGTCCTCGCAAAGCCAAATCAGGTTGTTGCCGTTCCAACTCTTCGGCTTCTGGATGTAGAACTCGGCTGCGTCTGGGTGCTGGTCAAGCGCTTCGCTCAACGTCACACACTGGCAGTCGACACCTACGCGCGCCCGGGCATCGATATAGGCCTTGGGCCAGGGGATGTCAGTGTCGCGGTGAGCGCAAGCACCATCACGGGTGAACACCTGGGCCTTGGCCAGATCGGTGACATACCCAGAGCCACCAAAGCCCCAGAACGACAACCCGTCGCCAACATAGGCATGGCTGCGACTATCTTGCAGGTAGAACTCATCGTCCATGGATTATCTCCAGTCAGGCGCCGCCACGTGACGAGTGGTGGCAATTTGTCTATATTTCGCTTTTATGTGCGCAGGCAGCGAGAGAGAGGAGCAGGGAATGGCAAAGCAAGGTACAGGCAGGGTGGCAAAAGAGGCTGTTATTGGGCTCGAGGAGGGGGTGACTAGAAAGTGCTTCATTGTCACCCCGATTGGCTCAGATGCGTCGCCAACCAGAAGAGCTGCCGATGGACTGATAAATGCAGTTATGAAGCCTGTTTTAGAGAAAATGGGGTTTGAGACATTTGTCGCTCATGAAATTGCAAGCCCCGGATCAATTACTCGCCAGGTGATCGAACATATAATTTATGACGATTTGGTGATTGCAAATCTAAGTGAACTTAATCCCAATGTCATGTATGAACTTGCGGTAAGGCACTGCGTGGGGCTACCTATCGTTGTTTTAGCGGAAAATGGCACGCGACTCCCATTTGATATTTCTGACGAACGTACCGTATTTTTTCAAAATGATATGTACGGCGCTGTTGATTTGGGTCCTCGTCTTGAGGCTGCTATAGAAGCAGCATTAATAGGGGGAGAGCCAGATAATCCAGTATACAGGGTAACTCAAAGTAGAGTCCTGAGAGAATCGGTTGAACCCGATGATGCCCAAGCGTTTTTAATTAGGAAGCTGGACTATATTGAGTCATTCATTGGCGAGATCAAGCTCCGCGGCGTCGTGCCTACGCCGCCCTCATTGCCGATATTGAATGACGCGCAATTGGACTTCTTGGTTAACATAGAGGATTCAGACGTTGACAATGTCTTGATTAAGGAGTTCTTGGCTTTAATGCCAGGGGTGACCAGTGTAAGATCTGTAAATAGCGAAAGTGCAAAGATCGCGTTTATTGTGTCTGCTAATCGTGAGATAGAATGGTCAGACATTGAAGTTCTTGAAAAGCATTTCAAGGTTCAAGCAAAACTTCTGAAAAAGCGTGCGGGAACTAAATCTTACTACCCAAAAAACCGATTCTAAAATTTTATGGTTATCGATATTTGCGAGACTAGGTTTGTATAGCTTTGTGTGGCTGACACTGTTAGCTACATTTTGCTCAATTTTTTTAATGCAAGAAATTACTTGGCGCCATAACAGGCGTTCATTTTAAGCGATTCGGCGAAACCTGCTTGCCGTAATTTGCGCGCCACGTTTTCTGATATCTCGAATCCGTGGCGCTTAATTTCGAAGTAAGTGGCGGACTTCTCGGCGCCCATCGAGTGTGCATGTGCGATCAGCCGCCAGATAGTAGATCGGTCCTTCGTTTCACCCATTGCCTCGCTGAGTGCTGCCAACCGGTCACGCATCCCTTGGCGGAAGTAGTGGCGGATGATGTCGGACGGCCCTTTGACTTTCGGTGGCGCCTGAGGAAGATCCTCGGCCCGGCCATTCAGCACCAGTAGTTGCACCGCCTCGCTGATTTCCTCGATCTCATGCCAGAGCATCAGCTCGTCGAGCATCTGCCGGGTGCCGTGCGGGACCGTGTGCCGCAGTTCCTGCTCGCCCAGTTCCTGCCGCTTCTCGGCAAGCTTTGCTGTGCGTTCCTGCTGTTCGGCAGCCATGGCCTACCTCTTCTATTCCGCTGGCCGGCAGTGCGAGCCAGGTTTGTCGTTTGCGTTGCTGAGTGCGGGCTATGCGGCGCATCGAGTTGCTCTCCGAACCAGCTTTGGATACTCGATCCCGTGCACCGCGATGATCCGCTCGAATGCTTTGTTGCCGATCGCCAGCTTCCCGCAGCACTGCCGGCTGGAAATACCGAGCTCCTTGTACGCCTTGATGCGCTCGGCGAGCTTCGCGTCGCCCTCCTTATCGACCGTGTTGTGCACCAAGTTCCGGGCACCGCCTCTCGTTGGCGCCTTGAACGTGATGTCGTACCGAGCGGCATAGTTGTAGATGAGCCGACGGCTGACACCGAGCGCAGCAGCTACCTCGGTTTGGGTGTGGGTTACGCCAAGCTGCCGTATTTGCTCAGCCAGCTTGAGTCGCTCCTGGGTGCGGATGTCGTCCTTGTCGAGGGGCAGCGGAGACGCTTCAACCCGCCGGCGAACAAACGGCTTCGGTGCCGGAGGCATCTGGTTGCTGTGGGTGATCGGCTTAGGTTTGTAGCCAGTCTCCGGTGCCTTTTCGATCTTGCCGCCGGCAGCCAGGTACAACTCGGTCTGTGCTGCCAGATCTTCGGATACTGGCCGAAGCTGCTCGACCAGGCTGAGGTGGTTACTGATCATGATGGCCTCACTTGATCCGGATCGAACTGTCGCCGCGTTCGAGGCGTGCCCAGATAAGTTCTTCGATCAACTCATGCTCCGCATCTTCGCCTGCGGCCATGCGTTTACGAATGGCTATGTTGTGCTCGCGGATTTCCTTTAGCTTTTCGGCGATAGCGTTTTTGTTTGGGGTGAAAGTAGTTTTCGGAACAACAAATTCATCCGGGACACCATCCTCCTTGTCCACGATCACCTTCTCCTTGCCCAGTGCCAGTGTGATGGTAAATAGTGGTCGCTTGATCGACTTGATGTTGGCGGCTTCCATGTTCCTGCGAAGATAGTCACCTATCGCGGTCACGCAGTTGGATTTGATGCGCTTTAGCTCCGCCAATCGCTCAATCTCCGAGTCAATGGCAGTGACGTCGCTTTCGACATTGCGGCGCAGCATGACGATGTTGTCGGCCTTCACCTCGAAGTCACCTTGGATCTCGTCCATGGCATGCTGCAAGGCCTCTTTCAGGCTCTCGTCGTCGGTATCTGCCATTGCTTGAAGTTCGGCCAGTTTGCCGGTGAGTGCGTAGAGTTGGGTCATGCTGCAGCCTCCTTCTCAGCATCGTTGATCCGCTTCCATTCCAGCGAGACGCGCTCGGCACCCTTGGTGTCATTGCGGAGGCCCAGCTTGCGCACGGCAACGTCGTGGATCTTTTTCAGTTCTTGTGGCGACTGGGCAGCCGCCATCGTGTCGATGACAGACTTGATGTAGTCCAATCGATCCTGCTTTTGCTTGTCTTCCTCGGCGACCCGGTCTTCTGCCTTGGAGATAGCAACCTCGTCCCGCACCGCGTCTACATAGGCCGCGTCGTCGAACAGGCCCATATGGATATCGGCGGAGAAGCCGAGCGGCTGTAGGCACTTGCCAATGGCGTCAGTGAGCGATTTCTTGGCTGCTTCCCAATCAGTGATGATCTTTCCGCTCTGGATAAGCACAAAAGGGGTGTGGCCGTAATGCTCTACAGTACATTTCTGGCCTTCTTTACCCAGGTACCAGAGCTGAATTTTGAGCGTGTGGAGTTTGGCGTTGATGCGCGGCGCTTCGGGCCATTCCTTAGTCGGAGCTTGGAGTGGGCCACCCTCGTCGAAGCGGTCCTCCAGCACAGTCCAGCCCCAGCCTTCACCGCAAGGGCCGAATACCTCAGTGGCCCTGCGCATCAGATACGTCGGTTTGATGGCTGTGCCTTTGAAGCCACCCATGCCGGTGAAGTTCTTTGTTGCGCTTGGGTCAGTGGTATCGACCTGGTCCCAGATCCGCATGTTCGTGGTCATGAGAAATTCCTTGCCGCGATGGGCACAGCGTTGAAAGAAGGGTCAGCCTTGACGTGAGTCGCGCTGTTGAATCCGGTAGCGCAGGACCTGAAGAACTCGACCGCCATAGCTAGGTTCTGCGTATTGCTCGGCTGGAGCCCCGAAGAAACCACGGCGTTCGGCCAGTTTGTAGGCCTCGCGGAGGTTGTGGGCGCTGATGTCTTCGAGCTCTTCGTCGATGAGTGATTTAACCGGTGCGGTACTCATTTCTTCTCCTTACGCCGCCGGCTGACGTCCAGTAGGCGGGCGCTGTACCAGTGGAACTCTTCTGCGGTGATGGTTCCCGACGTGTAGTGCCGGACAATTAAACCCTCGGTGAGGGCTTCTTCGATCCGATGTTTATCCGGGTCCTCAAGTGCCAGTAGCGCTTTGTCGATCTCAACGTACGGGCTCATAGTTCGTTGTCCTCTGCCTGGGCGATCAGAGCGTCGTCAGCCAATGGGCGTAGAAGTCCCTCGGCGATTTCCCCAAGCTTGCCCAGCGAATGATCACTGTCGCCGAGTAGTTCAGCAGCGGAGGTCTTATCTGCTCGGCCGCGCATAGCCTCAATCAGTAGCCAGCCAAGTGATGGTGTGTTGATCTCGCAGTTGGCTAGACGTTTGTTTACGTGCTCATCAACGGCCAGTGCGAATTCCTTAGCGGCCACCCCCTGCGGAGCAAACCAACGGCGCTGGAAAGACACGTCAGAGCCGCGCAACAGTTCCTCGGCGGCGCTATACAGCCATTCACTACTCGCCATTTCCGGCGAGGTTTCACTCACCGGAGGCGGCGGACGGTTGTCGAAGTTCTGCTGAGCAAGCGATGCTGCGTTCATGGTCGCCTCCAGGATGGCGGATTGTTCACCTGTATTCATCAACACTCATGCCTTCCGCTGGTTGCCGATAGGCGCGAGGGGAGTGCATGAGGGCCGACTCGAAAAGGAACGTGTAGAATCATCGCGCCATCATCTAGGGAGCGATTGAATGCAGAATTTAGTGCCGGGCCAGGTAGTGCGCCTAAAGAGCGGGGGCCCGAGAATGACAATTGAACAAATTGGGGACTTTTCTGCAGGAGGCTTTGGCAATGGGCCGAAAAACGGAGCTAAGTGCAGTTGGTTTGATGCATCTGGCAAGCGCCATATCGAGAATTTCTCGATGGACTCGCTGAAAAGAGCAGATTGACCTGGTCCTCTCCTCTGCAGCTTGATTATTTCTTGCATGGGGAGAGGATCGGGCAGTTAACGTCATTGCTGACGTGGCGCTGGTTGTTACTGAGCCTGCAAGGCCTCGATCGCCTTCCGGCAATCTGCTGCGTTGGTGCGGTTGTTTGCCGCCTCTGCGTGTTCGCCTTCATGCTCTTGGATGTCTGCGTTTTGTTCACAGTTGGAGGCGTGGGTTTCGAGCTGGGAAATCGCTGTTTCGTGAGTAGGGCATTCCTCGTTGGGGTGGGTGCATCCCAAATCCCACTCATTGAATGGGCAGAGGTGATGCACCCTTAACGCCGCGCACGGATAAGGATGGCGATCAGCCAAACAATCACGATAAGGTAACTACCCCAGAGGGGAAAGGTGACGTGCCACCAAGGCCAGTCTATGTGCCCAAATAGCTTTGGGACGGTCAGCGCAAGCGCTATCACAACTACTGTCACCAGCGTTGCGCGTGGTTTGATTTTCATCCGTTCCATTCCTTTGTCCGGGTGATCTTCCTGGCCGGCATTGTAGGCAAGACCGATCAGTCAGATCTTCGGATCATGAAATTGCGGTGCAGTGTCCGAGATCAACAAAGCCACTCTTTCCCTGCAGGAAGATCACGGCGGTGTGCCCGCCGAAGACCATGGCCTCATCACTGGATGCGCCTCGGTGCGTTTCACCGTAGCCGACAACTTCTTCGAAACTGATAAGGGTTCCGACGGGGTACTTGGTATTCCAGTCATCGACCTGCTTTTGCAGTTGCGCGGAGGTTGGGCGCCTTGGTGCTGACATAACGGTCTCTCCGGTTGTTTTCCCAATACACCCGGCAAGCCAGGTGCATTAGTGAAAAGGTCCTTGATCGTTCGGCTCTACTGGAGCGGTACAGATCGATTCAAGTTGTTCCTCCGGCCGCGACTCTATGTCCGCCGGAAAACTAGTCTTGGCGCTTTACGCTGCACGCCTGGGTCAGTTGCCAACCCTCTGAACCGTTGAGGCCGGTTCATCGCTGCCTTTGAAGCTGGGCCGGTGGTGCCTGTTGCTGGCCTGAGATAAACATTACTAGCGATAATATTAAAGATCAAGACCGCAGGTAATAATAATCGCAGGTAATAAAAAACCCGCTTGCTGGCGGGCTCATTTACACGTCGCAATACTCGCGCCATCCAATCCTTACGGCGCCGCTACCCAGATGCTCAATGCAAATCCCGACGGTTTCACCAATGTCCTGGATGACCTGCTGCCATGCCTCTGGGCTCTCATCGTTGCGCCTTGAGACGACGACGGCCTGAACCTTCTGCACCCCAGGGGAGGTAATTATTCCTTGTAGGCGGCGACCTACAAGCTCGTAGGAGTTTCTTGGCTTCGGTGTGGGGCAGGGTGCTTGGCTCACGATTCGCTCCTTGCGTATACTGTATAAATAAACAGTATATTTGCTGCCATATTTTGGCAAGAAGGATGTGAGCCCCATCCCGAATGGGGAGAGAACCTAGCGGGTGTTTTCTGGTAGGCATAAAAAACCGCACCCAAGGCGTACGGCTACTATTGGCGGCTTCGGGGAGGTCAGGCATTGGCCAGGTGAATTGCAGACAAAGAAAAGCCCGCTATGGGGAGGGCGGGCTTAAAGGGATGTTCACTAGGAGCTGAATGATCATAAGCGCTCGGCTGTGAAAAGAGTGTAAAAGGGCGCAAACAAGGGCCCAAGCCCTGGCCTAGACTCCTAGATCTCGCCAAT
>Ga0302227_10001254_pt1 | contig 19294 bp, 10 predicted proteins | sample II_Palsa_N1_1_FD_193525 | JGI IMG/M metagenome (GOLD analysis project Ga0302227, IMG submission 193525) | Peat permafrost microbial communities from Stordalen Mire near Abisko, Sweden - II_Palsa_N1_1 | ecosystem: Environmental > Terrestrial > Soil > Palsa > Peat permafrost | place: Sweden... | reverse complement strand
GATGTTGTTGGAGATGAGAAGTGCCGGTTGATTCTGAATGATCGTGCGGATCTTACAGTGCTTGCACGATGGGGTGGAGTGCATGTGGGCCAGAACGACTTGTTACCCGAGGATGCGCGGCGGGTGGTTGGCGAGGAGCGCTGGGTGGGAATTTCGACACATACGGAAGAACATGTTCGTATGGCGGAGTTGAGCTGTGCGGATTATGTGGCTGTGGGCCCGGTGTTTGCTACCGGGACTAAGCTGGATGCTGAGCCGGTGATCGGCTTAGCCGGTGTGCAGCTGGCGCGGGGTCTGACGAAGAAGCTGATTGTGGCGATTGGTGGAATTACTCGAACTAACGCGCGTAGCGTGATCGAAGCTGGGGCTGACTCGGTGGCGGTGATCAGCGCGTTGGTTGCGGAAGGGGAATCGGTCGAGAAAGTGGCGAGAGACTTTCTCGATGTTTTACGGTAGAACAGACGAACGTGAATCTTGTGAAAAAAACTGAATCTGACGCTCCTGTACTGACGGCTGATTACGAGGGATCGTCGACGGCTCCACAGTTTGTGCAGGGGATGGGGCTGTTTTCGGCGACCGCGATTGTGATGGGCTCGATGATTGGATCGGGCATCTTCATCGTGTCGGCAGATATGTCACGCGGATTGGGGTCTCCGGCGCTATTGATCGCGGCATGGCTGGTAACGGCAGCGATGACCATCATTGGCGCTCTGAGCTACGGAGAGCTGGCTGCGATGATGCCGAAGGCTGGCGGGCAGTATGTCTATCTGCGGGAGGCACTGGGACCGCTTTGGGGATTTCTTTACGGGTGGACGCTATTTCTTGTTATTCAGACCGGGACGATTGCGGCGGTAGGCGTCGCCTTCGGTAAATTTCTTGGAGTTTTCTTCCCGAGTGTGAGCGCCCAGAACTGGATCTGGCATATTGGGCATGTTCCGCCGTGGCATGTGGGACCGATGGTTCTTGGCAATATGGACATTGGATTGAATACCGCGAACCTGTCTGCAATTGTGGTGATTACGTTGCTGACGCTTCTGAATACTTTCGGCGTGAAGATGGGCGCGGCAGTGCAGAACGTATTTACTTCAGCGAAGGTGCTGGCATTAGTGGCGGTGGTACTGGTTGGGGTGTTGGCCAAGAACTCGCTTGCTTTGGCGGCGAACTTTGGTGCTGGGTGGCATAACTTCTGGGCCGATGCGGGATGGAATTCGATGCATTCGGTGCAGGTGGGTGTGGGCGGGCCAACTGCATTCGTTGGAGTGCTGACGATTGTCGCGGTGGTGCAAGTAGGGTCTCTGTTCAGCTCGGACGCGTGGAACAACGTTACCTTTACGGCGGGCGAGATCAGGAATCCCAAGCGGAATTTGCCGTTGTCGCTGGCGATTGGGACGGGTGTGGTGTTGTTGTTGTATGTGCTTTGCAACTTCGTCTATCTGAGCGTGCTGCCATTGGCCGGAGATGCAGCAGCGGGGACGATTGCCGGGCGGGGGATTCAGTTTGCATCGGAAGACAGGGTAGCGACGGCGGTGATGGAACAGGCGTTCGCAGGCTATGGCGCGAAGCTGATGGCTGCAGCGATCCTGATCTCGACGTTTGGCTGCGTGAATGGGATGCTGCTGGCGGGAGCGCGGGTTTATTACGCTATGAGCCAGGATGGGCTGTTTTTCAAATCGGTGGGTAAGCTGAGCGAGAGGTCCAAGACGCCAGTGAACTCGCTGTGGGTTCAGTGGGCATGGACTTGTCTCCTGTGTTTGTCGGGTAGTTACGGACAGCTATTGGACTATGTGATCTTTGCTGTGCTGGTCTTTTATATTCTGACAATTGCGGGGTTGTTTGTGCTGCGGAGAACGCGACCGGATGCCGTGCGACCTTATAGGGCGTTCGGGTATCCTGTGTTGCCAGCACTGTATATCGTGATGGCTCTTTGGATTTGTGCAGTACTATTGCGTTACAAACCTCAATACACGTGGCCTGGCCTGATAATCGTTCTATTGGGCATACCGGTGTATCTAGTGTGGAAGCGACAGGTAGTTGCGGAAGTTGTTTAGAGAAGTTGGGAGACTAAAAGACGCATGGGAAATTTGTTTGCCAAGAAGTCAATGAACACGATGATGTCAGAGGCCAATGAACATGGCGTCGACACACTGGAGCGAGTGTTGGGGCCAGTGCAGCTGACGGCGCTTGGCATCGGCGCAGTAATCGGCGCAGGCATCTTCGTATTGAGCGGATTGGGAGCACGAACCGCGGGGCCGAGTTTGATGCTCGCATTTGTGCTGAGCGGCTTGGGATGTGCATTCGCCGGATTGTGCTATGCGGAGTTCGCGGCGATGATTCCGTTGGCGGGTAGCGCCTATACCTATGCGTATGCGACGCTGGGCGAGTTGATTGCCTGGATCATCGGGTGGGATTTGACGCTTGAGTATGCGATGGGCGCGAGCACGGTGAGCTCAGGCTGGTCGAATAACTTCGTCGAGATGTTGAATATCTTCCATCTGAAGTTTCCTCTTTGGCTTGCGTATGACCACTGGACGGGTCTGCGTCAGGCGACCGATCAGGTAGCGAGAGGGATGGTTCTGGGTTCGCATCCAGGGATGGTTCCCGGTACGCCGGCATTCAGCGATGCGATGGACGCGTTGAAAGCGGCGCATCCACCAGAGCTTTTAGCACAGGCGCATGCGCTGCTGAATGCTCCCCATATCTTTGGAGTTGAGATCGGAGTGAATGTCCCGGCCTTTCTGATCGCGCTGTTCATCACTGCGGTGTTGGTGGTGGGGATCAAGGAGAGCGCAAAGTTTAATGCCACTATCGTTGCTGTTAAAGTCGGGATTGTACTTTTTGTGTTGGGGCTGGGATCTCACTACATTACGAAATCAAACTGGGGTACAGACTGGCACAGCTTTGCGCCTTTTGGCGTAGGCGGGATTGGCCTGGCTGCGGGACTTGTCTTCTTTTCGTATATCGGTTTTGATGCGGTTTCGACCACAGCGCAGGAGGCCAAGAATCCGCAACGTGATCTGCCGATCGGGATCATCGTGTCTCTTTCAATCTGCACGTTGCTCTATATCGGCGTCGCTGCAGTTCTCACGGGAATGGTTCCGTGGCGTGAGGTAAATATTGAAGCGCCAATCTCGCGAGCCTTTCTGGACCATAACTTGGGCTGGGCTTCGAATATCGTGACGATCGGTGCGCTTGCGGGGCTGACCAGCGTTATGTTGGTGATGTTGCTGGGGCAGAGTCGCGTGCTGTACTCGATGGCGCACGATGGCCTGTTGCCGAAGAAGTTCTTCGGCGATATTCATCACAAGTTCAGGACGCCTTGGAAGGGAACGATTCTTGCAGGTCTGCTTGCGGCTATCGTCGGAAGCGTTACTCCGATTGATGACATCGGCAAGATGGTGAACATCGGGACGCTGCTTGCGTTCGTGATCGTTTGTATTGCCGTGATCGTTTTGCGCAGGACTGATCCAAACCGTGCAAGACCCTTCAAGACTCCGTGGGTACCGTTTGTGCCAGCTCTGGGGATTCTCTTCAACGGCTACATGATGTACAAGCTGGGGATATGGAACTGGGTTCGGTTGATTGTGTGGTTGATTATTGGATTGGTCGTCTACTTCACGTACAGTCGAAAACACAGCACGTTGCAACTTAGCCTTGAAGCAAAAGAGTCAGTCGAGATCAAGTAAAAGGGTGATCTGAGAACCAGAAAAGGGCGTCCAGCTTCGGCTGCGCGCCCTTTTCTTTTTACGGAGCTATTTGATATTGGAGAGGATTGGCTAGTCTTTTGAAGGGCCTTTTGGATTAGCAGATGCAGTTGGAAGGTAGGGTGCTACCGTGGAAGCCGGTTGGGGGAGGATTGGGAGGGTAACTGTGTTTGCGGCAGTAGGGTCATCGCGCAGACGGAGGAAAAATCCTGTCTTTGCAGGGCGTGGAAGAGTCAGGCTAGTTCCAACGAAACCCTCTGGAACGGCGATGGGAGAGGTAAAGTCGGAGTCGGTCGCGATGGAATCTACGAGATAGAGACTGGAGCCGGTTAGAGTGCAGAGTTGGGCAGTCTCAGGGGGACAGCGAAGGTCTTTGAAGGTTGGAAGCCGGACGAGAGTTACAAGCGGGATCCAGTCGCCTGTGGTGCCGTCGGTCGAGACGGGGCGAAGACGGAGGGGGCCAAAGGTCGAGGTACCGAAGTCCTTGAGGGGATCGAGAGTAGCCAGTATGGTGTGAGGATTTTGAAGCACAAGGTTACCGGAGGAGACGCTCAAGATCGTACGCAGGCTGTCATCGGAGTTGGAGATTTCGATTTTGCCGGCGCGCGGGAAAGGTGCGACAGACTTCATTGAGAAGGTGAGCTGCTGATCGGCGGGCAGATCGTCGCGATCGGCTAAGTGGATTGGTGTTGTGCTGGATTGGCCGATGTTTTTGCTGATGAGCGTCACGGAGGGGCGCGCTGGAGAGACGGTGACGGGAAGTGTGAGGGTTCGGCCGTCGTTAAGTGAGAAACTAGCGGTTAGGTGTTCGCCTACACGGAACTTGGGGGCTTGACTGTTCGGGGGAAGTGTCAGGCGGAGCTGAGTGTCGGAATTTGAAGGTGCGGGTGCGGGTGTCGCCGTGTCTTGATTGGATGGAGTGGCTGGCAAGGCCGGGGTAAATGTGAGGTTGTTGATGGTGAGCTTCTGTACCTGATCGAGGCTGGAACCGGTGAGGTCTGCCGTAGTGTCACCGGCGTGGAGTTCGAGTGCGACGAGGCGAGCTGGCTCGGAGTAGGTTTTTGCTGCGACTGTATCGGCATTTGTTTCGCCGAATTGCTTGATCGCAAGGTGAAGCGCGCCAGGATCGATGGATTTGAGAGAGACGGTGACGTCGACGGCAGAACGTCTCTCTGACGGCTTCCAGTTCGTTTCGACCAGCTTTCCAGAGCTGGTGTCGAGGGAGATGTTTTCGACGCATGCGGTGCCGGTGGAGCTGAGCATGAGATGGTTTTCTCGGCCTGCTATGAGGATGTCGTCGTCTGCTAACTTCCAGTTTTTGCCCGGCGTGTCCTGAAGCTGAAGGACAGGCCCTTTGAAGGCGTCGAAGCCCCAAAAACCTGTAATGGTTCCAACGGCGTCTGCGGCTTCATGCGCTGCTGTCGCAGTAGTTGCGGTGGTACTGGTTTCAGCAGCTGAGTCGGCGTTTTGTTTCGGGTCGTGGCTTGAGCCTGTATCCGAATCGAGCGGCAAAGGCTTCCGCGTAGGAGCGTGGGCGAGCACCAGGCCGCCGCGATATGCATCTGGAGTCACGGGAATATCTGTGCCGCCGTTGGGGCCATCAAGATGAAGTACAAGATCATGTGCCAACGCCGTAGAGAAGACCAGAGGTGCACCTTCTACCGGAAGAACGACGTTTGGTTTTAGCAGGCAGGAGATGTTTTCAGGATTGGAAGGACGAAGTGGGGGAGGGACTGAAGCCTGAATTGCGGGGAGACCAATGACGATGACAGATTTCGGGTTGTGGAAGGAGGGCGGAGTGTTGAGCCGGAGGTTGAGAGCATCCCCTTCAGGAAAAGCGATTGCAGGAATGTATTGGTACTTGGCAGTGTGGAGGGTACTGGTGATGCGGATCAGGTCCACGATGGCGCCGACGTAGGGGCTATAGTTTCCGCCCCCGGCAAGCCTGGTGTAGCTTGCCTGATTGATGAGGTCCGAATTGGATCCGTCGTTGAGTGTATCGGCTACGGACTGGCCGTGACCGTCGTCGAGGAGGGTCTGATTTCCGGCCTGAGTTAGGCATGTGGATTGGCTATCGACGGGGCGTTTGAAGCAGTCGCCGTTGGGCTTAAGGTTAAGGGTTCGGGACAGGAGGTCAGAGTGTTCGGCGAGTCCCTTGGCGTCATCGGGCGGGACGCGGCGGATTGCGGCGAGGTAGGTCTCGATACGGGCTTGTTCGAAACCGGATTCAATGAGGTCCTGTGAGGCGCGGACGAAGATGCCGGGACGGCCCCGGACGGCGGAGCGTAGGGTGCTGAAGTCGCCGCTAGTCTCGGGCGCAAGAAAAAGGATGACCTGCTGAGCTTCGGCCGGGACGGTGATGGTGATGCCCTCTTCTCGAATCTTTTTGTTCCATGTCTGAATTTCGGTGAACCAGTTGTCAGGCGGAGGATTTGTAGTTCCGCGCAGAAAGGCGACGACGAGGAGATAGTGGACGGACTGTGTCGGTGGGAGGTCGGCGCGGAGCCAGATCTTGTCGCCGGGCTGCAGATTGGGGACCTGGGCGATGGGTAGAGTTTTGCCAGAGCGGGTGACGTGAACATCGACCTTCGGCCCGGCCAGGTCGAAGCGTGCTGGGTCTGCGTGGAGCAACGAACAAGCCAGAAAGGTGGCAGCGAGAGTTCCAAGGAAGCGCGAACGAAGAAACGCCTTTGCCATCATTCCATTTTAGACGGGAATGAAACGGGTACAGGTGTCACCATGGCGTGTGAATCTTTGTCGCAACTGATTCTGCGGTTAGTTGCGGATGCGTGCGGAGAGATGATCGCCTGCAACGACACCGTCCCGGATGGTGATGATTCGGTGAGCGTACTCTGCGATGTCCGGTTCGTGAGTGACGAGGACGATGGTATTGCCGCTCGAGTGGAGCTCGTCGAAGAGAGCCATGATCTCGTCGCCAGTCTTGGAGTCAAGGTTACCGGTGGGTTCGTCGGCGAGGATGATCGAGGGCTTATTCACCAAGGCGCGGGCAATCGCAACGCGTTGACGTTGGCCGCCTGAAAGTTCGTTGGGCTTGTGCATCATGCGTGAGCCGAGGCCGACGGATTCAAGAACGCTTTTTGCGCGTTCGGTTCGGGCAGCGGCCGGGGTGCCGTTATAGATGAGAGGAAGTTCGACGTTGTGGAGCGAGGTGGCACGGGCGAGGAGGTTAAACGTCTGGAAGACGAAACCGATCTCTTTGTTGCGAATACGTGCGAGTTCGTCGTCGTTGAGTTCGGAGACATCGTGGCCGTTCAGCCAATATCGGCCTTGCGACGGTGAGTCGAGGCAACCGATGAGGTTCATCAGGGTTGACTTGCCGGAGCCGGAGGGTCCCATGATGGCGACGTACTCGTTATGTCGGATGCGGAGGTTGACGCCGCGGAGGGCATGCACCTGCTGGTCGCCCATCTCGTAGGTCTTCCAGAGATTGTCGGTGACAATGACGTCTCCCGGGTTAGGTCCGGAGATGTTGCTGGTGCTTACGTTGGATTCGACTGCAGTTTCGATGGCCATCCGGTTCTCCGTGCTCCTACGCGTTTCAGGATAGTACGTTTGGGGTGGTGGGATGGTTCCGCGGTATTGACTGAGTCACTCCGTGGACGTCAATTTTAAGGCTTTTCTTTCGTATTTTCAGACTTTTTCTCAGGATTTGTCGGTGTCGCTCGCGGCTTCAACAGTGTTGTCTACTTTGACGACCGTTCCACTCTTAAGGGTTCGCAGAATTCGATATCGGCCAGTGACGATCTCATCACCTTCTTTCAAACCACTTAGGACCTCGATATCTGTGGCTCCTGTAACCCCTGTGGTAACAGGCACAAAGATGGCGCGACGTTTTTTGTGGTCGGTCTGGAGTACATAGACTCCCTGCACTGGCTGCGGTTTGCGGTTGGGGGCGTTTGAGGTCGAGGCAGACACGACGCCGGATTTGCCGGCGTTTGCGGCGAGTGCTTTTTCGATGGTTGGATCACGCTGTACGAGCGCCTGGATAGGTATGGTCAGGGCGTTTGGTTTGTGGGCTGTAGTGATCTTTGCCGTTGCGGAGAGGCCGGGACGAAGGTCATCGGACGCCTGATCCAGAGTGACGACAACTTTGAAATCTTTTGCTTCCTCTGTGCCCGTGGTGCTTTGCGTGGTGGAGAGCCCTGTTGTGCGGAGGAGAGCCTGGTCGCCGACCTCTGTGACGTGTCCTTTGAAGATGCGGCCGGGAAGGGCATCGACGGCAACGTCTGCCGGCTGGTTGAGGGCGACGTTGACGATGTCGGTCTCGTCGACCTTCACCTCGGCGGTGATAACGGACATGTCGGCGAGGGTCATGATGGTAGATCCGCCGGCGTTCTGAATGCCAACGACGACGGTCTCGCCTTCGCGGACAGGAACATTGGTTACCAAGCCGTCGAAGGGTGCGCGGCTAACCGTCTTGTCGAGTGCATCATAGTTGGCGCGTTGACTGGCCACTGCCTGATTCATATGGCCGCGCTGAGATTCGGTCTGTGCTTGGGACTGTGCCAGAGCTGCCTGTCGCTGGGCGAGAGTAGCGACGGCCATATCGTAAGCGGCCTTCTTGGCGTCGAAGTCTTGTTTCGCGATTAGCTTTTCGTCGTACAAGGATTCGGCGCGGCCGAAGTCGAGTCTTTTTTGCTCGAGGTCAGCTTTGCCCTGGGCAATGTTCGCTTCGGCAGTCTTTTCCGCGGCGATGTAGCTGGTGATATCGGTACGAGACGATGCGATGGTCGCTTGTTGAGCTGTGACGGTAGCTTGGGGTTGAACGTTTTCAACCGTGGCGAGAGTAGCCCCGGCCTTCACGTGATCGCCCTCTTTGACGTAGAGGTGGGTAATGCGTCCAAAGGCAGTGGCACCGATATTGACGTAGGTCTTTGGCTTAATTTGGCCGGTACCGTTGACGATCGATACCAGATCCTGATGTACAGCCTTGCTGGTGGAAACCTTCGTGACGTTGGCCTGTCCGTGAAGGATAGTGCCAACGACGATACCTACGAGAACCAGGACTGCAACTAGGATCAAGAGAATTTTCTTTGTGCTCATTGCCGCTTTCTATGGCACCTCAGGGCAGGATCTGAGGTGATTGGGAGTCGGTGCCTTGCTAAACGCTAGTACGGATGTGAAAGAAATTGCGTTCCGTATTCTTTTCGAAACTTGGTTTGGATCGCTTTATGGGGATTGCGCAAAGACTTGCAACTCCCTGGTATACGGGACTTGTGGGTTTGGCCACTACCACGAGCGATGATATCAGGGCTCCCGGAGAGTCTCCTCTTGTAACGAAGATGTAACCGCTCTACAATGTTGGTTGGTAACAGGAGTGCACCCCCTCTTTATGACGACTTCTCGGCGTTTGGTATCCGGCACGGCCCTATTTTTGATGATTCTGGTAGGGGGACGTTTTGCGATTGCCCAGGAAGGAACCAATAATTCCTCGCAACCCGACGGAGTGACCAAAGGGCCTGTAACGGTGGAGAAGCCAGATCCTTTGAAGCGTCCGCTAAGTGACAATGAAAAGCGGGAGCAGCAGAAGGCTCTAAAGGCCGAGTTAAAGGGTGTTTACAAGAAGTGGGTGGATGAGGACGTTCGCTGGATTATCACTGACCAGGAGTTGCAGGCGTTCAAGAGTCTTAGCAACGATGAGGAACGTGACCAGTTTATTGAGAACTTCTGGTTGCGCCGAAATCCTAATCCTGACTCGCCGGAGAATGAATACCGCGAGGAGCACTACGCACGTATCGCCTATGCGAATGATCACTTTGCCGCCGGCAAGCCAGGTTGGAGAACAGACCGCGGTCACATTTACATCGCTTATGGCAAGCCTGATGATATCGACTCGCATCCGAGCGGCGGCAGTTACGAGCGTCCCATAGAAGAAGGTGGTGGGAACACCTCAACCTTCCCTTTCGAGATTTGGCACTACCGTTATTTAGAGGGAATCGGCGACAACGTTGACATCGAATTTGTCGATACGTGCATGTGCGGCGACTATCACATGACGATTGACCGCTCTGAGAAAGACGCTCTAAAGCACGTGCCAGGAGCTGGCCAGACCCTTTATGAGCAGTCGGGGCAGTCAAAACAGGCGGATCGGTTCTCTGGCGGGTTGGAGCAGCTTGGCGCAGGGCCATTGTCATCGAGCAACCAGAGTAAACAGTTTGATCGATTGGATCGATTCGCAAAGCTGATGGCTCCGCCGGCGATCAAGTTCAAGGATCTTGAGTCGTTCATGACGACTTCAAAGATTCTGACTGGACCACCGTTCTTATTCGATGTTCGGACAGACTACGTCAAAGTTACAAACGATACTATTTTGGTTCCTGTAACTCTGCAGATAAAGAACCATGACATCACGTTCACTAACAAAGACGGCGTTGCGATGGGGACGGTCAATATTCTCGGTCGTGTTTCAAATTTGAATCACAAGGCTATACAGACGTTTGAAGATACGGTCAGTGTGCAGGTGCCTAGCGAGTTGTTGGCGCGAAAGCAAGCTGATCAGTCGGTCTATTGGAAGTCGTTACCTTTGCGGCCAGGTCTGTACAAGATCGATATCGTCATCAAGGATGTAAATAATCCGGATCATATAGGCAGATGGCAACGGAGCTTGAACGTGCCTGCCTATGATGATGACCGGCTTGCTTCGTCTTCGTTGATTTTGGCTTCTTCTATGGAGAGAGTCCCGTCGAAGGACATTGGCGCAGGAAACTTTATTATTGGTGATACGCACATTACGCCGCGGGTTCCGACTGGAATTGGAGTTCCCGTTACTTTCCATCGAGCGCAAAACCTAAACTTCTGGATGCAGGTGTACAACCTGGGGATCGATGAGAAGAGTAGGCAGAATGGTGCGACGATCGAATATCAAATCTTGGATGTGACAACGAATAAGGCAATCCTTGAAACACAAGAGTTGACTTCGAAGACTAACCCAAATGCTGATCAGGTTACGATCGAAAAGAGTTTACCGCTTGCCAGCCTGCAGCCTGGCAAGTACCAAGTAAATATTAAAGTTAATGATGGAATAACGAAGCAGCAGATCGCAGAATCTGCGCCGTTTATCGTAGATTAGACAGGTGCGGATTTAGCACGGAACATGGTTATGCAGACGGCAATTCGCGATAACCGGTTACAGCGCACTCTGTAAGACGCCCCCTAATTTTTTGGGTGCGGGACATGATTCGGACAGCCATTCGACGCGCAGGACGGTTTTACTGTGCAACGACCCCAGGTGAAGACCGCGCTTCTGCCGCTGATGATGCTGCTTGCATCCGTTAGCGCCGCTATGGGACAAAGCGCCGCTGTATCCGGCGTGGTTCGTGATGCGCAAGGAGTCGCGCAACTCGGAGCTCTGGTCCAGGTAATAGCCGCCGACTCCGCAATGGCTGGAACCGCATTTACAGACCTTCATGGGCGCTATTTCATCCCACATCTGCTTCCAGGACAATATGAGGTAAGAGCAAGTGCGGCGCTCTTTGTTCCAGCGATGAGGGCCAACTTGCAGCTTCGATCCGGAGCTCAGGCGGTTGTCAATCTCACTCTGAGTACGCTCTTTGAATCGACTGCGTGGCTTCCGGCAGAGCGACGCAAAGCAGATGAACCGGGTGACGATTGGAAGTGGACCCTCCGGTCGGTGGCGAATCGGCCGATCCTTCGGTTGGATGAAGATGGAGATGTGATTCTGGTTTCATCGAGCGCTCGCGAGACGCCCAAGCGTGCTGAAAGAGTGCGTGCTGAGGTTATGGCGGGCGACGGTGGCTTCGGAAACAGTGGTGTCCACAATGTTTTTGCGTTCGATCGAGTGCTCGACGATGGAGCAGGTTTGACAATGCGCGCCGATATCGGGACGCAGCCCGGGGCACCTTCTGCCGGTCAGTCCACGGAGGTGGCTACCGGGTACGGTATGCAGCTTGGGATGGGCGGCGCGGCTCGGACTGTACTGAGCTACCAGGGACATCCCGAGGTGCTGGGGCCAGATGGTTCCTCTGGGCTTGAGGTGATGCAGTTGTCCAGTGGGCAGAAGATGCAGCTTGGAGACATGGTTGACGTGGAGGCAGGGGGCACGGTGTACGTCGTCCGGACGTCTGGCTATGCGTCTGGATCGCGGCCTTTCCTGAAGGTTACGGCGCATCCAACGGACACATGGTCTGTCGGGTACCGAATGGCGACAGCTCAGGATCTGCAGTCGTTCACAGGACTCGACACGGTGAGGCGAGAGCTGCCTGTAGCTGCGCTCTACCAGGGTCGAGTGCAGACGGAGAGCGGACGGCATCAGGAGTTCACAGTTGGTCGGAAGACTGGCCGCGGAATGGTTCAGGTGTCGTACTACAGCGACTCCTTGGATCGGGTAGCAGTCTCTGGCGGCGGCGCGTTGACTGCGGCTGACGTTGCTGAGACGGGGCAGAACGGCGGGAGCGGTATTATCGCCGACTCGACGACAGGGAACTTCCGATTTTTGAGTTCGGGCTACAGCACCCAGGGCCTGAATGCCATGATTACCGAGCCTCTGACTACGAACCTCTGGTTTGCAGTGGCGTATGGCACCGGTGCCGGGCTGGCTGCGAAGGACGGGGTCGCCGTGAACCTATCTCAGGTTGGATCGGATCTGGCACCAGTGTCTGCCCGAACTGCTACTGTCGCTTTGAGAGGACGGGTGCTTCGGAGTGGAACGGCGATTCGCGCTGCCTACCGCTGGCAGCCGACGCGCTTGGTGACTGCCGTTGATCCATATGCTCCGTTCAGCGATCAGGCCTATCTTAGCTTCTATATGCGACAGTCTTTGCGGTTAGGAAGACTATTACCACCGGGACTTGAGGCTACGGTTGACGTGACCAATCTGCTGGCGCAGGGGTATCGGCCTTTTCTCTCAGCCGACGGGCAGACTCTGTTCCTTGCTCAGTCGCCCAGGATGCTTCAAGCTGGGTTGGCTTTTACCTTTTAGTAGTTTCACTAACTCTGGCATACCCCTCCCCCCATCGGGGGGCTATAAATTATCTAAAATCTGATAGTTACGAGAAGTGAACTTCGCTAAGATATTCCTTGTAGAAACTTTTTAAAGTATTACAAGCAAGAGCTTTAGTGGCTAAGCATGTCTGTCTTTTACGGAGTCGCTAAGGCACCTACTGCCCAGGCACACTCTCTCTATCAAGTATAGCGATTAGCACATAACTAATACTCCACGTGAATCTTCAGGATTGACGCGGTGTTTCGCGTTTCGGAGCTTGACAGGATTTTGGCTTGCTTGGGTAGGCGCTACCTATTTATAGAAGATTGACTTGAACTGACGTCGAAGGTTGAATAAGCCAGACTGAGTTATCAGTTGTCGAGAACAGAGCATCTGAACGGAATAGGACGAGTGAATGTTCATGAATGATGAAAAGACTTCGACAGATCAACAGGTCTTCGATCGACCGCAGGCGACGGCAGAGGACGACAGGCTTGCAAAGTCGGCTTCTCGAAGCGAGAACTGGCAACGGTGGGGAACTTACCTTCCTGAGCGGCAGTGGGGAACGGTTCGTGAAGACTATTCGGCAGAGGGAAACGCCTGGGCTTTCACCCACGATATGGCCCGTTACCGCGCCTACCGATGGGGCGAAGATGGGATTCTTGGCTGGACAGACCGTGAGTGCAGACTGTGTTTTGCGATATCGCTGTGGAATGGCAACGATCCTATTTTGAAGGAGCGGCTCTTCGGATTAGGGAACCCTGAAGGCAATCACGGCGAGGACGTGAAGGAGCAGTACTACTATCTCGATGCCACGCCGACGCACTCTTATTGCAAGGCGCTTTATAAGTATCCTCAACGAGCTTTTCCATACGACGACTTGGTCGAGACCAATCGAAAGCGCGGATACGATCAGTCAGAGTATGAGCTTCTGGACACAGCCATCTTCGATGAGGAGCGTTACTTCGATGTACAGGTGGAGTATGCCAAAGCCAGTCCTGAAGACACCCTGATCAGGCTTACAGTTTCGAATCGCGGTCCGGATGCTGCTGACCTTACGCTGGCGCCCACTTTAACGCTGCGGAACAACTGGTCGTGGCGAAATTTGGAGCGGGGTGAGGAGACGCGGCCCTGGATGCGAATGCAGGAGGGAAGCGACAGAACCGTCACCGCGAATCACAAGACGCTTGGCCGGTTTAGATTTTGTGAGATCGAAGCGTCGGGGCCGAAGAGCGATGAGGTCATCTTTACTGAAAATGATACGAACTTCACCCGGCTTGTTCAGAACTATCAAGGGACGGTTGGTTATAGCAAAGATGGATTCGACCGCTACCTTGTTCGAGGAGAGACTCAGGCGGTCAACCCGGAGTTGCAGGGGACAAAGTCTGCGTTTGTCTATCGTCTCCGGCTCGACGCGGGCGCTTCCACAATATTGCGTCTGCGGTTAGTTCGCGAAGATCACGGTGAGCCTGCGACGATGGACCAGAAAGCATTTGAAGAAGTCTTTGCGTTGCGCCAGAGAGAAGCAGATGCTTTCTATGGGGAACGCATTCCTGAAAGTTTTAATGAGGATGAACGAAATGTCTCGCGCCAGGCGTACGCAGGACTTTTATGGACAAAGCAGTTTTACTACTACGTCTCTGAGCGTTGGTTTGAGGGAGATCCTGCACAACCAAAGCCGCCGCAGGAGCGCCTGAAGGGGCCTAACTCCGATTGGAGACATCTCTTCTGCCGGGACATTCTTTCCATGCCTGACAAATGGGAGTACCCCTGGTTTGCTGCGTGGGATACGGCGTTTCATATGATTCCCATGGCGGAGGTTGATCCGGTCTTTGCAAAGAACCAGCTTTTAATTCTTCTGCGAGAGTGGTACCTGCATCCGAACGGGCAGATGCCGGCCTATGAGTTTGCGTTCGGAGATGTAAATCCTCCGGTTCATGCATGGGCTGTGTTTAACGTGTACATGATTGATGCTCGACGAAATGATGGAGTGAAAGATGTTGATTTTCTGGAGCGTGCTTTTCAGAAGCTTCTGCTGAACTTCACCTGGTGGGTTAATCGCAACGATCAGCAAGGTAACAACTTGTTTGGCGGCGGATTTCTGGGGTTAGACAATATCGGGGTCTTTGACCGTTCGATCAAGATGCCTGACGGAACGAGCCTCAATCAGGCGGATGGGACTGCATGGATGGGCCTGTACTGTTCCTCGATGCTTGTGATGGCGCTCGAACTTGCCCGGACGCGGCCTGCTTACGAAGATATCGCCAGTAAGTTTTTTGAACACTACATCGCCATCATCGATGCCATCAACGGACTGGGCGGAACGGGCTTGTGGGACGAGGAGGATGGTTTTTACTTTGATCAGTTGACCACCGCGAATGCCTCGCCAAAGCCGCTGAAGGTTCATTCGATCGTAGGCATTGTGCCTCTGTACGCGATCTGTCTTCTGCATAAGGAAGACGTTGAGCGGCTTCCAGGGTTCATGAAGCGGTTGAGATGGTTCCTTGCAAACAAGCCTGAGCTTGCAAGACACGTCTCCGATGTAGAGACGGAAGACCCGTCGCTTGCCGGCTCGAAGTTTGTTGCGCTGGTTCCGAAGGAAAGACTTCTACGCATCCTGACGCGCCTGCTCGATGAAACCGCGTTTCTTTCGGATCACGGCGTGCGGGGCCTGTCTCAATATCATCGTGATCATCCCTATCAGGTTGAGGTGGAAGGAAAGGCGCTGGTGGTGAAGTATGTTCCGGGCGAAGGGGACAGCGGCATGTTTGGGGGAAATAGCAACTGGCGTGGGCCTGTATGGTTCCCGATGAACATTCTGCTTCTGAATGCTTTGGAGCGCTATCACGTTGCCTACGGAGACAGCCTTAAGGTTGAGTGTCCAACTGGAAGCGGAAATATGCTCACGCTCCAGGAGATACAGGAAGAGATTGCAAGGCGGCTGGTAAGTCTTTTTCTGCGTGATGCTGAAGGGCGGCGAGCGTCGCATGGAGACGAACAACGATACATCAACGACCCGCACTGGAAAGACCTTGTTCTGTTCAGTGAATATTTCTGCGGTGACACGGGCCGCGGTACGGGAGCGAGTCATCAGACTGGTTGGACGGCGCTGGCCGCAACCTGCATGGAGAGGATGCATCGTCTGAAACAGACTAAGCTTTGAATATCCGCGTAGGGGTCGGCGTCTGTGACGAGGTTCCAACGTCGCCATGGAACGTTCGGTTGAGTATGATGTCTCTCTGTTCGATACGATGCAGAGGCAGGATTGATGTGACTAAGGAGGTTTTGCTTGCGAGTTGGTCTGATGACACGAGAGTATCCGCCGAATGTCTATGGAGGCGCTGGAGTCCACGTTGAATATCTTAGCCGGGAGCTGGCGAAGTCGATTGAGGTTGAGGTGTATTGCTGGGGAGAGCAATCTGTCGACGATGGCAATCTGCATGTGCGTGGCGGTGAGCCGTGGTCTGAGATTACGGACGGTACGGAAGGGAAGTACAAGACGGCGCTTGAGGCGTTCAGTCTGAATCTGGCGCAGGTGAAGGAGCTTTCGACGATCGATATTGTGCATACGCATACGTGGTACGTGTCGATGGCGGGGTTTCTCGCGAAGAAGTTATTTGGTGTGCCGTTTGTGCTGACGACCCATAGCCTGGAACCGTTGCGCGCATGGAAGGCAGAGCAACTTGGCAGTGGATATGCGATGAGTTCGTGGATGGAACGCACTGCGATTCTGGATGCGGATGCCGTGATCGCCGTTTCGAAGGGAACTAAAGAAGATATTCTGCGCGCGTATCCGGAGATGAGACCGGAACGGATTCACGTGATCTATAACGGGATCGATCTGAATGAGTATCAGAAGACTTCGGATACTTCGGCGCTCGTGAAGTATGGGGTTGATCCGGCGGTGCCTTATGTTTTGTTTGTTGGGCGGATTACGCGGCAGAAGGGCGTGACGCATCTTGTCGAGGCGATTCCTCATCTGCCGAAGGGAACGCAGGTAGTGCTCTGCGCAGGAGCGCCGGATACACCGGAGATTGCTGCCGAGATGCGCGAGAAAGTAGAGCAGGTGAGCAAGATCAACTCGCATGTGGTGTGGATCGAGAAGATGGTGACGAAGCCGGAGGCGATTCAGCTTTACAGTAACGCAAGTGTGTTTTGCTGCCCGTCAGTGTATGAGCCGTTCGGGATTATCAATCTGGAAGCGATGGCTTGCAGGGCTCCGGTTGTAGCGAGTGCGACAGGGGGGATTCTGGAGGTTGTTGTTGACGGCGAGACGGGTTACCTGGTGCCGTTCGAGCAGGATCCGGTGACGACGTTTCCTTCGAATCCAGAGAAGTTTTCGCGGGATCTCGCGGAGAAGGTTTCGGATCTGCTGGCCGATCCTGAGAAGGCTAAGCGCTTCGGGGAAGCGGGCCGTAAACGTGTCGAGCAGACGTTTGCGTGGTCGGCAATCGCGGAACAGACGATCAAGCTATATCGGGATCTCATTGGACGTGGGAGCGCGAAAGATCGTGCTTGAGAAGACGGAGAGGACAGATTTTAAGTCCCCAGAGCTGCCAGAATAAAGCCTAATAGCAAATACACGAGCGTATTCTGTCGGGTGCTCAATGCTAGCAACCATGATCTGAAGGTCACGCTTCGGAATTTACAATTCAGGAACGTAAGTGGCCAGCAGCACTGCGAACCACGTCATCCGGGAACTTCCTTGGATAACCGACCCTCTTGGCACTCCGGATAAAGTCAGCCTAAGTAAGGGTTCCCGGACTCCGCAGCCTGAATCCCTGGGGGCACCATTAGTTGAAAGCTTTAAAACTCAATTTTTATAAAGGGATTATTTTGGTCTGGTGCCTGTTGCTATCAGACTTCGTGCCGTGCTGGCAATCAACGTCACCATTCATTGTCGATGGCTGCATTCGACTACTGATTGCCGATGCTCCGGTGAGAGATGACTGTACCGCGCCGCCATTGTAATTGTCTTGTGCCTCGCCGCTTCTCTGTAAGACAAATGAGCTGGCTCGACTTTGTTTATCTGTTCTATCGACCGCTAGGCCGGCACAGTTTCTCTCCAAAGTGATTCCAATATCTCGAACAGGTCCAACCTTGCACGCGTTCAATTAGTGCATCGCCTTCTTTCTCAACCCCGGAGGCCTTCGAGAAGGAGAGGCTCTCCACTCTGCGCGCTAGATCGGTAGAGCGCTTCCACCAGCGCCATGGTTTGAAAAGCGTCTTCGTAGTGGGTCGGCAGGCTGGAAGTTGAGCCTTCCATGAAGGCCTGAAGAGCACCCATGGTTCCGATAAAGCCGTCGGGGAAGTTGTCTCCGGTAACTGGAAGTAACTGCCAACAGTCCTCCATGCATCCCCGTTCTGCAAACTCGGCAGTATCAGGAACCCCTAGAGGGTAGTCCAGATTTAAGCCCATCCTGATACGAGCAGCACCACGAGTACCTTCCCACTGTACGAAGCTGTGTTGATGTTTCTGACCAAAGTTGTGGTGATGGTTACTTGCAACGAAAACCCGCTTGTTGTCGCCGTAGTCCAGGATTGCGATAGTTTTGGTCGCGGCTAGGTTAGCCGTCTGAGGGTTGCTTACAGTTTTAGCGTAGACACTGTTCGGATTTCCAAGCCAGGAGCGAATCAGATCGAAGTAGTGGATACTGTGATACAGAATTTCGACTCTAGGGGCAGTGGAAAGGAAGGTCCAGAGGTCCCACGGAGTATAGGTGGTGGTTTGCACCTGAAGGTCATGGATATCTCCTAGCAAACCTGCCTTTGCCAAGGCTGCGATAGCCAGATTATTAGGGGAATAACGCAGGGAGAAGTTAACCGAGGCTGTGAGTTTTTTGGTCCGACAGAGATCACGGATGATGCGCCCTTCTTCGAGTGTCTCTCCCATAGGCTTCTGCATCAGGACGGCAGACCCGTCGGGAATGTGGGGAAGGATATGAGAAAGTTGCGATGCAGGTACGGCGATGTCGTAGACGACATCCTTTGGAGCGAATTGGACCACTCTGTCGATATTGTCAAAGGCGTGAGCTATGACATGACTCTTAGCCAATGACGCTGCGCGTTCAAGATTCTGATCCATCAAACCTATGACCGAGAACTTGCCTTTTTTGTACGCAGGCAGATGTGCGGATCGAACGATGCCTCCCGCTCCAATGATGACGATAGGGCGCGTCTGCTTTGGCATTGGTGGGGATGCGTATCTCTTAATCGCAGAAAGAAGGTCATTTCGAATCATGCCGTAATCTCCTTGGTGGAAGCCTGTGATGAGAAGGCAGCAATTATGAGGTAGCAGACGGCGGGTACGAGATATGCGGCAGCCATGCTGTGAGAGTATTCGGAGACTAGACCCATAACCGGGGTCAATATAGCGCCACCTAGGATGGCCATGACGATCAGTGACCCGGCGAGATTCGTCTCTCCACCCATATCGCGGATGCCAATGGCAAAGATGGTGGGATACATGATCGACATAAAAAAACTGGTCATAAGAATCGCGAGCAGTCCATACCAACCAGAGACGAAGATCCCGATAGCGAGCAATCCAACGTTAACGATGGCGTAGGCTGTCATAAGCTTTGCTGGAGCCAGCCACTGCATGATATAGGCCGAGCCGAACCTGCCGATG
>Ga0302227_10001251_pt1 | contig 19342 bp, 26 predicted proteins | sample II_Palsa_N1_1_FD_193525 | JGI IMG/M metagenome (GOLD analysis project Ga0302227, IMG submission 193525) | Peat permafrost microbial communities from Stordalen Mire near Abisko, Sweden - II_Palsa_N1_1 | ecosystem: Environmental > Terrestrial > Soil > Palsa > Peat permafrost | place: Sweden... | reverse complement strand
GTTCATCTCATTAATTTATTTACTTTATAAATTTGTATTTCCTCTCTCAGTGAGCAAGCTCGCAAGCACGCAGAGCAGCATGCACAAGAGCTGGAGAAGCAACTTGAAGAGACCGAACTTCAGTTGGAGCAGGCTCTCGATGACACGAGTGCCAAGCAGCAGGCCGTCGCCGAGGCGAACCAGCGCTGCGAACTCTTGCAGCAACAGATTGACGAGCACCAAGCGGCCCGACAGCAGCTGGCTCTCTCCTCAGACAAGGACTTCCAGCTCCTCCAAGTCGAGTTCAAGAAGACCAGCATCGCCCTGGACGCTGCTTCCGCTCAAGTGCAGGACCTGCAGAAACAGACCCTGAATCTCGAGCAGCTCAAGATGCATCAAGTATATTGCGAAATGAACCAAAGTACACGTTCTTACTACTTTGTTTTCTTCTCTCAGGAGCAGACGATCAAGCAACTCACGTTCACCCGCGACTGCAATGAGGAAGAACTTGCGGATCTGAACGACCGCAATGCAGAGATCGAGAGGGAACTAGCAGCCACGAAAGCCCAAGTCGCCGAGAAGACCGCGCATGTGGGCCAGCTTGAGCACCTCGTGTCGGAGCAGCGCATGCGCCTCCACGAGTCGTCGGCGGAGAGCAAAGACGTGAGCGAACAGTTCACCGAGGCAGCCGGGAGGATCGCAGGCCTCCTTGAGATTCTCGAGCAGACCAAGCAAGCCCTCGCCAAAGTTGAGCAGGACAAGGTGCTCCTTGCTCAGCACAACGAGACCCTCGTCCAGCAGCTCGAGAAGACCCAGCAGGAGCTCGATGCGTCGGCTGCCGACTCTGACACGATCCACCAGCAACTCATCGCTGTGCAAGACGCCACTCTCGTCCAGCTCAAGCAGGCGCAGGCCGGCGTGCTGGAGCTCTCCAACAAGTACAACTACGAGCATGAGCAGTGCATGCAAGCCCAGAAGTTGCTCGACACTTCCAAGGCCGAACTCGAAAGGGCCCTCGTGCAACAGCAGACCCTCTCTGTCCAGCTCGACGAGTGCAAGCAGATGCTCGCGGATCTGGAGCAGAAGTCGTCTTTCCAGTCTCAGTCCATCGTCTCAAAGGACGAGACGATTGCCTCGCTCACAGCCGAATTGGGCTCATCAAAAGACCAGCTCGCTCACACGCTATCCAAAACCGAACAGACTGCCCAAGCCCTCGCTGCCAACCAGGACCAGCTGCACGAGATCCAGTTCCAGCTGTCGGCCGCAAAGGATGCCAACCTCCAGCTGAACGCGCAACTGGAGGCGGTCCAGAGCCAGCAGACAGAATCCGATGCGTCTGCGGAACAGATCGCCGTGCAGCTCAATCAGACTGCCCTCCACCTGCAGCAGTCACAACAAGACCTCGCCGCAAGGGACCTCGAGGTCCAGCGTCTGCGCGAAAGCATTACGTCCATCAAGGCCGACTACGAGGCTCAACTGGTACTTTAATCGTTTGCATTTGATAACCTTAGCTTTTCTTTTCAGCACGACCTTGTCGAAACGTCGTCGTCCAAGGACGCCGAGTTTGACCTCACCGTTGCTCAACTCGCCGAATTGAAACACACCAAAGAGGTCGTGGAGACCGAACTCTCGTCCCTCCAGCAAGTCGTCCAGGCCAACACAAGCACGATCCAAGATCTCGAGGCCACGATTGCTGCAGGCAAGCAGAGCATGCAGGGTACAGTGAAAAAAAATTTTCTGCTACCTCCATAAGAATTCATTACAGGTGTCGATGCGGAGCTGCAAGTGCTCGCGAGCAAGCTGGCTTCCTCCGAAGAATCCATTCAAGTACTCACGGCCAAGTTCAATGCATCCGTGGCCACTGCACAGGGCTTGCAACAGAACCTCGACGCTGTGACACAGAAACTTGCCGAGGCCGACCAGGAAATAGACACGCAGCTCGAATCCTTCCGGGGCCTCCAAAACGAGCATTCACAGCTGCAAGCCGAGAACTTACAAGTTGGCTCCCTCAAGACTGCCCTAGAGGCACAGGTCGTCAAGCTCCAAGAGCAACTGGATGCGGCAATGTCTACGCACGGAGACCTGTCCAAACGTACGTCAATACATAAATAATAATAATAAAAAAAATAGAAAAAAAACTTTTTTTTTTTCAAATCGCAGACCTTGATCAAAAGAATGTCGAGTTGACATCTGCACTTGACGAAGCGCTCGCCAAGGTCAAGGACCTCGAGGCCAAGGTAATAATAATCTCTTGAGTTGGCGCATAGTTCCGTATTTTATTTTATTTTTTTAATTTTTTCTTCTTCTACGCACCACCCAGGAAGAACAACTGCGCGATGCTCTGGGTGTCAAGAGCGTTGCCCTCAAGCAGCAGGTTGCCCAGAACAACATGTTTGAGGACTCTGTCAAGGATCTGGAGGAGCAGCTAGCCGAGTCCGCTGGAATGATCGAGCAGCTCGAGAAGACCAACAAGGACTTGCAACTTGGTACATTTGTTGTGTGTCATATAAAGCGGTTCTTAAGAAATCTGTCGTAGCCCTTGAGAATGCCAAGACAGAGCACAACAGCAAGCTGACGGCGCTGGACCAGGCGAGCCAGTCATTCCAAGAGCTGTCAAGCAAGCTCATTGCCACAGAAGAAAAACTGTCCGAGTACAAAGAGCGTGCTGCTTCCCACGAGAGGGCCGATGCTCTCTTCCGTGAGGAGCTGCACATCTCAAAGGTCGCGCAGCAGACGCTCGAGCAGCGACTGCTCGCTTTCGCCGCCTTGACCTCGGATGAGCAAAAGAAGATGGACGAGGCGTGGACCGCCCAAAGCACAGAACTCGCCAACAAGCAAGTCGAGCTCGCAGCATCGCAGGAAGAAGTCGTCCGTCTCCGTCAAGTCGTCGCGGCCAAAGAGGACTCGCTTGCGACCTCATCATCGACCACCGAGGAGCTCCAGAAGCAGCTCACCGAGGCGATGGACATGTACGACACCACTGCCGAGACCCTTCGCACCACGCAAGGCGTGCTCGAGCATCTCCAGCAAGACTTTACAGCAACGTCTACACGCCTCTCCAGTGCGGATGCCCACGTCGAAACCCTTCAGGCCACGATCGCGGAACAGTCCAACGTCGTCGTCAAGCTGGAAGCGACCATTCGTTCTCTGGGCGACAAGGAGACCAGCCTGCTCGAGACGGTCGAGCTCCTCCGCACCGAGGCTGTCTCTCTTCAGACCAACTTTAAGGCCGCCCAAGTGCACGCTGCTGATCTCGCCGGTCAGCTCGAGGACGCCAACACCCAAACCGAATCCATGCGTGCCCAAGTCAACAGCGCGATGGACCATCTCAAGTCGGAGCAAGCAGAAATGGAGGAGCAGGGCCACAAGTACCGCAAGCAGGTCGACCAAGTCACCTACCAGCTGCAGCAGGCAAAGGACGAAATTGTGTCTCTCAAGGACGAACTCGAAGCTGCACTCCAAAAGGCCCACGCATTGGAGTTGCAGGGCACCTCCGCATCTTTTGACCTCGACGATCTTCGCAACAAGCTGTACGCTGCCGAGACCTCCAAGTGCGTTATCCACTTTTTATTGTTTTTTCTTATGCTGCAAATGTAAACAGGAACAGTCTGCAAGATGCCTTCAACGACCTCCAATCCAAGTACGACGGCGTTCAGTTGGAAATGGAGCATGTCCTTGAGGAGGTACGTCCAGGGGGGAAATAATTTGCCGGTCGGCCTAAAAGAACCCCTTTTTTTTCCCTTCAGAATTTGAGCCTCACCGATCGTGTCTCCGACACGAGCAAGGACGAGAGGATCCAAGCACTCTGTGTAGAGCTTGCAGAGTTGAAGCAGCAAATAAGCAACCTCGCCCAGGAAAAGTCTTTGCTCGAGGCGTCCTTGGAAGCTTCGCAAGCCGCCATCCAGCAGATTTCGTCGCAGACATCCTTTGTGGAGCAACAGGTACGAATACAGAGTCGAAATATTCACTTATGTTGATCATCATTTGCAGCAAAAACATGAAATGGAAATTTTGCGCTCGTCCAAGCAGGAGATCGAGGCCGAATTGGGGTCCAAAGTGGAGTCGCTCGAGAATAAAATCAGCGGCCTCATGTCTTCTCTCATTTCCGCCGAGGCGCAGAACACCGAGGTCGAGACGCGCGCCTCCTTCTTGAACGATACTCTCCAGTCGACCGAGGCACTTCTCCAGTCTGTCAGGCACGATCTCGCCCAGAAGCAGGAGGAGGTCTTTGCGCTCGGCAAGCAACTTCAGGACGTGACCGCCGTTGTGCACACCAACGAAATGAACCTCGACGCTGAAGCTCGCAAGGCCAATGAACAAGTCGTCGAACTCAAGGTTCTCCTGGATCAGCAGAAGGCAGCGACCAAGATGTACGAGGCGTCTGCCAAACAGGCTGTCGTCGCGCTCGAGGCATCGGATGCTGCATTCACAGAGCTTGAGTCTGACCTTAAGGTAAGCGAACCAAATAAACGAAACGGTATATTTTTTAACGAATTTTTTTTTTTTTTTTTTTTTTTTTGCAGGAGGTGACCATTCGATTCCAAGAGCTTGAGGAGCACTGCGAGGAACTCCGAACTCTCAAGTCAAGCATCGAAGATAAATTCCAGCAGTCAGCCGATTCTGCAGCAAAGAAGGATGCCGAATCTCTCGAACGCGTCAACGTAATGCATTACTTGTTTTAACCACGAAACTTAATATTTATATTTCATTTCATTTATAAAGAGACTCCTGGAGACCCAAGAGGAGCTGCGCGGGCAGATTGATCAAATCGAGGGAGAACGCGAAACCCTCAAGGCAACAGTTTCTGAACTGGAGAAAGACCTGTTTGCCCTCAAGCACGATCAGTCCTTCACCCAGTCGGAGCAGTCCAACTTGCAGGCCCTTGCCGAGTCCCTCCAGGCCAAGCTTTCCCAACTCGAGCACGAGAATGCGTCCTGGCAGGATCAATTTGAGGCCGCATCTGCCGCCATCATTGAACAAAAGTCGATCGCCAAGACCGCCGAGTTCCAACTCTCCGAGCTCGCTGCCAAGTTTGCGGGTATTGAAAAGGTACAGCGTTCGTACAGCTTTTTTGTTACGATTTTCTAACTATGCTGTGCAAATCTAAAAAAAAAAAAAAGAACTATGCCGAAAGCAAGGCGGAATGCGAGCAACTGTATTCCAAGATCGAAATCCTCGAGCAAGTCAAGGATTCGTTCCAGCATGACATTAGCGAGCAACACAAGTTGTCGTCGGCTCTCGAAAAGGACTTGGCGGTCAAGTCCAAGCAGGTACCTTACCTGTAAAGTAGTATTTATTTATAAACTCACACTGGCTTGTTAGGTTGCCAAGTTGGAAGAGCAGGTTGCCTCGTTCAAGGAGCAAATGTCGGATCTGCAGGATGCCTACGAAAAGGCGACCGCTGCAAACCAGGAGCAGGAGAAGGCCATTACCGATCTTGAGCATCAGTTGACAGCGCGAAAGCAGGAGACAGCTGCTGTAAAAACACTGTTTCTTCCTTTGCTAAAACTCGTAACGCTAGATGGAGGATCGCGTGGGCAAACTCAAGAACGACATTAGTCAGCTGAAGAGCCAGGTCTCGGATCTCGAGGCGACCGTCAGTGCCACGGATTCGGAGAAGCGCCACAGCGATAGCCAGCTTGCCAAAGTGCAGAAGACGCTCAAGCAGACAGAGCAGGAACTGGTCGCCCAGGAGACCCGAGCCAACGAGTTTGAGCGACGTGTTGCCGAACTCTACGCCATCGTAATTAAAATCTTTTTTTTTTTACAAAAGAGTGCCTATTGAAAAAGTCGTACTGAATGTATTATTTTAATTCACATTGCAGAAGGAAAGCGCAAGTGATGCGGATGCAGAAATGTCAAAGCTCAAGTCTGAGAATGCGACCCTAGTAAACTCGGTCAAGGAAATCACGGCCGAACGCGACGGTGCCAACGACAAGTACTACAATCTGGTCATCAAGACCAAGAAGTTGGAGAAACTTGTACAGCAGTCGACCGCCATCGAGCAGCCGGTCTCTGCCTCCTCCGCATCGGCCGTGAAAGCGGCCCCTCTATCCACCTCATCTGCTATCAAGCGCTCAATCCATGCCACCGACAGGCCAACGATGTCGGCCGTCACACCGTCGCGCTCTGCCGTCTCGGCCTCGTCGACGTCTCGTCCTTTGATCCTTCAAACCCAAACACCTTCCCGAGCGGCCTCTCAGCAACTGCCAGTGAAGCTCCCACAGTCAGCATCCAAGCGATCGGCCGTGGACGACGAGTCTGTCGAGAACGCCGATGCGGAGAACCAGCAGCAACGGAAACGACTTGCGGCCGGCGAAAAGTCGATCGCTGCATCGCCTGCCGCCCGGTCAACGACACGATCGATGGCGAGCATCCGCCAGGTTCCTGTCGTGGCAGTGAGCACTGCTCCTCCAGTAGTATCAACCGCTTCCTCTGCTGGTGCTGATGAGAACCAGGAGAACTGTCAAGTTCAATGATTTTGCATAGGCCTTAGATAAAAATGTTTCGAAAGTTTTACTTTTTTTTTTTTTTTTAATTTGTGTACAAGACTATGTTTGCTGCTGCTTATTCGTCATCGTAATCGTCGTCGTCGTACTCGTCGTCGTCATCGTTATACTCTTGGCCTTCCGTTTCGTCCTTCTCTTCTATGCCCTCTGGGTTATCTTCGTTCACGACGTCGTCGGCAGCGTATTCGTCGTTGTCCTCCGTAAAGTAGTCGCCTGCGTTGATCGGCGAAATGCTGTTTTGCGATTCATCCAACAGCCCGGGGATCTTTATTATTATTTTTTTATTTTGTTTGTTAATTACTAAAAAAAAGAAAGACGAAAGTGATGATTTACCGATGCAGACAGACTGCCGGCAATCCCTGATTCGCGGTGAGAGGTCATGGCAAACAGCATGTCCAGGCCGCCCATGAGTTCGAGGATCTGTTTTTGAAGGGCCACCTCTTGCAGGAGCTTCTGGCGAAGCTTGGCAAGAAGTTGGTCGACGATGATCGATTGCCCGATAACGGTCGTGTACAGATCGAGGACAATGTTTGTGACGTCGATCAGCAACGATGAATAACGAGGGTTGGTGACATGCTTGGCCTATTGAATTGGAATGCAGGAGAGATTTTATTTAGTTTAAACTCTTTGGACTTGCGCTTGCGTACGAGGAAGGTCAAGAGGGGCTCAAGGGCAATGTCGTCACGACCAGAGATTGCCGTTCGGAGAGCATCACGGTGAGACAACTCCTCGAGCAATGCCATGACAACGATTGGCCGTTGGTTCTGGAGGACTGCGTCCAGTGCATCCTTGTACCGGAATGACTTGAGCAGGAGATCGTACGGTTTCAAGTGCGGCTTTCTTCGTTCCTCGACTTTGTAATCGTCCTTTCGGTAATTGGAAAAAAAAAAAAAAGAATCGGTTAGCTGAATGCTAAGGGGAAAAAAAAAAAAAAACATACCTGGCTAGCTCGCTTCCCTTGACCGCGCATGTAGTATCGGAAGGTGCCACCATGGACGACCTTGGACGAGCGTTGGTGGATCTGCTCGGCAGAGTGGACTATTCTCCGGCGGATCGAGAGCAGACCAGTGTTCATGCCTGCGACGAGATACGTGTCATCCGGCGAGAGGGCGACAGAGAGCAAAGGCGCAGGGTACTTCATCGAGTGTGTGACCTTGTAGTCTGTGACGTTGTACACTTTGATGTGCTGGTCCAGTGAAGCGGTGAGGAGGCGCGAGTGGGTCGAGTCAAAGCACATGTCGGTGATTGTCTTTTGGTGGTTGGAGAGAGAGTGCACAAGACGACCACCGCTGAGCAGATCCCACACGTTGACGACGTTTTGCCCTGCAGGAAAAAAAATGGGGGCATAAATATATATTTTGAGGCATCTCATCTCACTGTACCGGAAGAGAGCATAAGGCCACCGCCAGGGAACAAGAGGATCTTCTCCACGGGGCTGCCATGGTCCAGTGACATTGTGCATTGTCCAGATCGTGCATCCCAGAGCTTAACAGTGTGATCATACGAACCTGCACACACACACACACACAGGACCAGTTACATATTAAACCCATGTACTTTGTTTTACCAGAGGCGACGATGTTTGGGTTGTCGACGCTGACGAGCCCGGTGCGGACATAGTCCTCGTGCCCACGGAAGCAGTTGAGCTCCCTGTCGTCCTCGAGGCTCCACAGGCGCACGGTCTTGTCATCCGAGCACGACATGACCTGCGTCTTGTTGGGCGTGAACTGGGCAACGTGCACAGCGCTCTCGTGGCCCTTGAACGTTCGCAGGACAGCGCGGCTGGCCAAGTCAAACACCTGCACAATACTAGCCTGTCCACCGGCCGCGAGGAGCTTTCCGTCCGCACGGAACGTCCCCGAGTAGGCGACGTCGCTGAAGCGTGAGATGACCTTTTTGACCTGTACAAGACATGCAACTGTTTAGTTTGTGACAAAGGGGGGGCGCAACGTACCGAGTTGGTCTGGGTGCTGTAGATCTGCACGCGTGTCGAGCTCGTCACGGCAAAGTCGTGCGGCTTGACGGGCGAGAAGTGCACGCTCGTGACGCTCGCAAACTCCTTGACCAGCACGGGATGCTGTAAAGATTGGTTTTCAAGCACATGAAAAGCACAAGACGAGAAAGGGCACGTACGCGGAAACGGCGCCAGTAGCGCGACTCGGCCGTCTGGCGCCCCGGCAGCGAAGGGTACTGGCGGATGGCCAACTTGCGGTAGCCGCCGTCGTAGCTGCCCAGTGCCATGTGCGTCGACCACACTTTTCAAAAATCGTGCATGTGTGATGCCCAGGGCACTATTTTACTGTTTCATGGTTTTTTTTTTGTTCTTTTGTCCTACTCCTAAGCCAACTCGATCTGCCAGTTGGATGCGGCCCCGACACCGGGCTTCTTGATGGTGACCGTGCCCGTCTTCTCGTCCGTGGTGAAGCTGAGGGGCGTCTTGGCGCCGCCAGAGCTGACGAGGTTGACCGACTGGGGCTGGACCTTGAGGCCCACGAGGACGATGCGCTCAATCTCGGGGGTGTAGCTCTGGGCAAAGGCTGAGTAGGCCGCCGCATGCTTGCTCTTGTCAGTGGTAGAGTAGTCGGCGGAGGACAGTGTGGACTGCTTCAGCGTGAGCAACTTGTGGGCAAACGAGCCCGACTTGTAGGCAAAGCTCTCGCCATCGTCGAGGTAGAGGTCGCCAGAGGCCTCTCCGTTGGCGCCGACGGCGACGATGAGCGTGTAGGGGTCGTTGGCCATGAGTGAGGACGAGCGGCGCACACGATCGCGGCGCGGGATGATCGAACCGCCACGCAGGAAGACGGGGATCGTGCCCAGGGGGGCAGCGACCGTGACCGAGCTCGAGCCCTTGTAGGGGGCGAACGTCTCGTAGCCGTACCAGACCTGCGATGCACCACCTGGGAGGAAGACGGTCTGCTGTGTCTTGCCCTCCTGCACGACGGGGTGGACGAGCAGCGCAGCGCCAATCATGAATGCATCGTCAATCGAATAGGTCGCGACCTCGTCGGGAAACTCGAAGAAGAGCGGGCGCATGACGGGCGCGCCAGTGACGCTCGCCTCGTGGAAGAGGGTGTACCACAGCGGCAAAAGGGCATAGCGGCGTCGGATGGCGGTGCGGATGTAGCCCGTGAAAGGCTCGCCCTTTAAAAAACACAAGGAATTTGTTTTAGATATGCCAAAAACAAAACAAAACCAAAAAAAAAAAAAAAAAAAAAAGCAAAAATAGCAAGGGCTCGCGTCGGCGCGTGTCGAGGTGGGCGTGCCCACGGAAGAATGGCTGGAAAGCACCGAGCTCGTACCAACGAGTGAACAGCTCGGGGTTGGGGTTGCCAAAGAAGCCGCCGACATCTGCGCCTGCAAAGGCAAGGCCAGCAACACCGACCGAAAGAAGCATTGGCACGGACGCCTTGAGATGGCTAAAGTCGGCGGTGTTGTCACCCGTCCAGATGGCGCCATGGCGCTGGCTGCCGGCGAAAAAGGCACGCGACAGAACAAAGGGTCGCTTGTTGTCACGGGCCGTGAGCGCCTGCGACGTTGCGAGGAACTGGTAAAAGCCGTAGACGTTGTGCACGTCACGGTGCTCCCATCCGCCATAGTGAATGTTGTGTTTGTGCATCGAGATCTCGGGACCGTTGAAGACAGAGGGCTCGTTCATGTCGTTCCATGTAAACCTAGCGGCAAAGGCTTGTAACTAAAAAGAGCATAAATCAATCGTACAAGTTGGGGGTGCTGCCGGCGTAAACTTCATAGGAAAACTTTGCACTCCACCACTGGCGTGCTGTCGGGTTGGTAAAGTCGATCCAGGACGAGCTTCCGGGCCAGCACCATCCATCAAACGCATTCTTGTTGTTGTCGTCCTTGACGTAGAGGTCAAGAGCAAGCGCCTTTTTGGGGGTGGGGGTGGGGGTGGGGCGAGGGGTTTATCAAACCTCAACCAAAAAAAATTACGGTGGGTTGCTTACCTCCTCGTGAATATAGTAATTGTTTGCGCGCTTGATGTGGGGGTCGACAATGGTGACCATCTTGCGTCCGGTCTTGGCAATGTTGTTCTATAAGAAAAAAATTGTTTCTCTTAGTTGTTTCGTTTTTTTTTAAAAAATCAAAAAAAATAAAAAATCACCTGCATGTCCTTGGGTGTGGGGAACTTGACGGGATCCCACGTAAAGTACTTTTTGTCGTCAGTGTGCTCAATATCAAGCCAGAGGACGTCGTAGGGGATGTCGTTGGTCTCAAAGCCCTCGTTGACGCCAGCAACGTCCTTCTCATCGATGTAGTTCCAGCGGCACTGGTGATATGCGATAGCAAACTGGCGGGGCATTGCCGTAGTTCCCGTCAGAGCAGTGTACTTGCTCAGGACGCCCTTGGGCGAGGCACCGATGAAGCCAAAGATGTCGATTATACCACTCTCGCTCAGCCAGTGCGTGACGGCACTGCCATCCTCGCGCTGAACATCGACCCAAGTCTCTGCCGCATTGAGCCAGAGGATACCGGCCGATCCACCTTCATAACAACCACTTTTATAAATAGTAAACCATCAAGGGGGGACGTACTTTGCTTGTGCGCAAGAATGAATGGGATCGAGCCGTAGAGGGCCATCGAGTTGTCGAGCTCGTACTCAAACACATCCAGGTTGTACAGACGGTAAGGCTCCGAGTACTTTGCATTCGGGCCCTTTGTGTCCGGCAGGTCGAGCGGAGCCGCATGCTCGGGAATTCCGTAGAGGTGGACGTAGTTGACAAAGGAAATGTCGAGCGAGACTGCCTCGGGACCTACATTTTATGATTTTTTTTGTTTTTAACCATGCGGCTCGTTTGCCGATGTACCCTTGGGCTTCTTGTCCGTGTGGCTTTTGAAAGTCTCCTCCCAGTGGTGCCTGTCCTTGTTGGGGTTCTGGGGCTGCTTCTTTTTGATCGCAGGGACGGCTTCATCGTCTTGATGGCCTTCGCCGTCCTCCGCAGTCTCTCCCTCTTCAGCCTCACCCGCTGCAGCTTCAGCGACGGCGGCCGCCTTCTTCCACTCCTGCTCCTCCTGCTCCTTTGTGCGCAAGTACTCGATTTCAAGGAGCTGTCGGCTGTTGAGCGAGATTGCGAGCACATCGTTCTCGTAGACGTCAATCTTGAGCGGCGAGTGCTTTTTATTTTTTTATTTTTATGATTGATTGGGATCAGCTCTGTCTGTGCACAGCGCCTCAATCGGTGTGTACCTGGATCGCGAGCGAAATCGAACCATCCGAAAAGACGCTCTTGCTGGACGACGACGAGATCAGCTGCGCGGCGGCAGATGCCTCGGGTGACCCGACGACGACATCTTGCACCTCGTAGCGCGGAGACAGCGGCGTCTTTTCGTTGATCTTGACACGGAACTGCTTGTCCTCAAAGATGAAGGCCTAACAGCAGAAGTGATCTGAGTGTCCATCACCAACCCACACAAAGCAGGCAATACCTCGAGGACGAGCGTTGAGGGCGAGTGCGGCGACGACAGGTCGGCAGACAGCTTGTTGTTGGCAGCCTTGACAGAGCCCTCGACGACGCTGTACAGCAAGTCCGCCGCGGCAATCTCTTGATCGTCCAGTTTGCGGCTGCGCTTGCAGAACCCACTCTGCGAGCACGTCTTAAAGTTGTTCTGTCAAGAGGGCGTTGCTCAGTCGGTGCTGGGGTCCAATAGCACGGCACGGTTACCTTGTCCACGGCGCCCACGACGGCGCCGAGAGCCGCCAGCACCGCCAGCACGAGCAGTGTCGTTTTCATGTTGGGACGCAACACGTAAAGTGGTTGACGCAACACGTGTGTATTTTTTTTTTATTTTTTTTTTTGTCGACTTCTCGTCTCTTGTTTGTTCCATTAATAATGCGACATGAACTGCTGCAGGTAGGAGGTCGTGCGCATGGAGCAGTCAGAATTCTCGCGCTTGTCGATCGCCTCGGGCATCCACTTGCCGATGCTTTCGATACGGTTCTTGTGCGTTGGGTGCGTCGACAGGAACTTGTCGAGGGCGCCGTCTTTCTTGGTCTGCTCCATCCTCTGCTCACCAGCAATTTATTCACGTGAAATGAAGAAAATGGTATGCAGAGTACCTTCCAAAGCTGCACAGCTTCGCGCGGATTGAAACAGGCCTGGGCCATCAGGAGAAGGCCAATGTAATCGGCCTCACTCTCGCTTCCACGCGAGTACGGCAGCTCGTAGCCCAGCGTGAAAACGAGGCGCCCGAGCTGTGTAAAATCGGAGCCGATGACGAGGGACACGAGCACGTTGAACAGCATGGCGATCTGGGCAATGGACATGCGCTCGGCCGAGTGTCGCGCGACTTGGTGCGCAATCTATTATTTCTCCTGTTTACTCCAAAAAAAAAAAAAAAAAACCGAGACCGCTGCGACACCTCATGGCCCAACACCGCTGCGATGCCGTCATCGTTGCCCATGATTGGAAGGATGCCCGTAAAAACAAAGACCTTTCCTCCTGCAAAAACACACAGTTAGGATAAAGAAATCAACTGGCAATGTCGTATATATTTATCACCTGGAAGGACAAAGGCATTGATCTGCTTAGATTCGATGACGGTAAACTCCCAGTCCTCCTGCAACCCGCTGACCTTGGCGATGCGCATGCCCACTCGCTTGATTTGGCGAACGCGCTGTTTTGTTTTGTTTTTTTTAAAAAAAAAGACTCAGATTTGCGTCGTCGCGAAAGCGGGAGTACAGGATCGGTCTCGGGAAGGATATGGCCCCGGTGCTCGCGGAGGATCTCCTGGTATGCCTGTGCGCCCATCCTGTGCTCGCTCTCGACAGACACATTGTTGAAGCGGCGGCGCCCTAAGTACATACGTCAGCCCTGTCCCCCCCCCAACGTGTCGTCGTCGTCCTCACATACCAGACACAGGCACAGTCTCCAGATGCGTCATGTAGTACAGTCCAAACACCGTCACGATGCCTGCCCCCGTGAGCCATCGTGTCTGCGCGTGCTGCTGCGTGCTACCGTGACTTCCACCGCCGCCGGCACGCTTGAAGTACTTGTACTCTTGTTGTGGCTGGGGCGGCCGGCTCACTTGGAACCCCGCGCGACGGATCGGTGCAGTACCTGCTGGCAGCGACGATGTGCGCGCCTGCGTGGTTGCAAAGGCAATGCGGCGAAGCGCAGCCGTGCGTGTCGTCAGCATGTGATGGCAACGAAACTGAAAACGACACACTCGACGCCCGCCCACACGCCTTACAAATTGTATTGGCAAGTATGTCGTCGGTTGATCTTTTGCTTTCAACAAAGGAGGATGCCGACGGGGACTTTGGGGACCCCTGTTGCTATCGGATTAGGATCCCGCAGTGTTCTTTTTTCTTCTTCTCATCGATTTTCGCCGAGACACGAGACACGGGCGCCCGGCCGTGCGTGACTCTGGACAAATAATTCCCGGCGCCACGGTCAGCCTGTGACTTGAGAGAGAGAGAGAGAGAGAGAGAGAGAGAAAATCCCAGTTGTTGTTTTTTGCCGACGTGGAGCGCAAGGTGACCGGCGCTTTTTTTTTTTTTGACAGTGGCGTTTGTGCCGCAGTGTGCTCTCAGTCTTTCTTTGTCTGTCTGTGGCCCATGTTCTCATCTGTGCGCGCGCACCAACCGTAACGGCACTCGAACAAAGAGTCTGCATCGGAAAATAAATCGCCGATGAGTGTTTTGGCTTTTTTTTTTTTTTCACCTCGTATCTTATGCTCCTCGTCCACATAATGCAGCGGCTTACGAGAAAGCAGCAGCGGTGGCAATGTCGACGCAAATTTGGTCTGCCCCCACCGGTTACCATGAGCCGGCGAACACGCTGCCGTCTATTTCGGTTACTCCGTCTGCAATCATGAGAGGTAAAATTATTGAAACATGACATTAAACCCGCCAATTCGCGGCGTTACTTATCTCTTTTTCCCACCACCTTCCAGGGCGGGAGTGGCCCTGTCGACTATTCGCAGCAATACCTCGCGCTGTCGCACACGCTGCTACGGCTGGCGAGCAGCCTGAGCCTCACGAGTGGGGGCGGTGGGGGAGGAGGACAAGGGAGCACCCCCGTCAATTTATTCGCCGATGGTGAACGCAGCATTCAGCACTGCGTCAATCAGTCGTACCTGCTCGTGTCGTCCTGGCCCAGCAGCTCGACGCTGGACGACTTCACCGCCGTGTCCTCGTACGTCTCAAACATGGACGCACAGCTGTACGACGGCATCATCAGGGGCTCGTCCCGTGGCGGCGGCAGTGAGGCCCTTGACCCGCTCAGCCCTCTGGGCCGTGCACACATCAACTCGCTTCTCACGGTCGGAATACCCATTGTGGACGCTAACGAGCAGGTGAACAGCATGATGCTCGAACCGATCGTGTCGGCGGTCGCGGACGGACAGGCCACTTCCTTTGTGATCGACCTGGGGCTCGCGCTGCGGTCGATCAAGTTGCAGGCAGCGCGCGCGTTCAAGGCCGAGCTCGATCGGCTCAGCAGGCTTGCACAGTTGGCACAGCAGATGGACGCCCTCCTCGTCAACAAATCCTTCCTTGCACAACTTCTCAGCCGCTGGAGGAACCTCGATTTCGTCAGCATCCGCCGAGCGACCGAGTGGGCCAGCATCGGCACACGGCTTGTCGACACCGTCTTTGTCCACTTCCCAACCCAGCTGTATGCTAGCTCAAAGGCCGCACCGATGTCCCCGTCCGTATCGCTGGCAAACTGGTTCAAGCAAGTCTACAGGCAGTGCGCCGACGTTGCCGAGACCGTACTGCATACTTTTATTTTATTTATTTTAATTTAATTATTTTTTTTTATTTTTTTTTTTTTTGTGAAAACAGGAGTCGCACAATGTCGCCAGGCACAACGCGGGTGTGTTCCTGATGATTTGGATCCGGGCCATTACTCTCCTACAGGAGGATCTCAATCGCGCAGACGCGACGCCCTTCGGAGATGGATGCCAAGCACTCGGTCTCTTCTGCCAAGAGTGCATGTGCCACATTGTCCAAACTCGCCTTCGCGAGCTCTACACAAATGCACTGCAATAACCAACCGCCTGTGGTGGCCCCTGTTTCTGAATCTGGTTTGTATTTCTAGCAGGTTATAAATGCACTTTTTTTTTCCCCTGTCCTTTGTACAAGGTGATTTTTTTTTTTTTGGATGGCAATGTCTATTTAGTACAACCGGCTGACACCCTTTGGCCGGAAAGTGAGCTTCTTAAACTTTTTGACGATCCTCTCGGTTCGGCTGAGCACCTTTCCGCGCTCCTTGAGCTTGATAACAATGTGGCAGAAAGGCTTCTTTCGCTGACCAGAGCGACCGCGACCCTTGATATCCAAACGCTTCAGGTATTTGCCCTTGGTCGCGTAGGCCTCGGCTAGTTTTTTTTTTTTTTTTTTTTTTAAAAAAATCAATACCCAAATTTTGCAAGTTGAAATCTCTTTTACCGACGTAGAGTTTCGACCGGTCCATGTGGTGGTTTGTTTTGGCGTTGATCTTTCCTCGGTGTAGCGCACGGTACACCTCCTCGCGGGCCTTGCGCTTCTGCGAGAATTGCATCTGCAGGAGGGCTGCAGGTAGATTGCATATCAGCCGAGTTACAGAGAGGGAGGATACGTACCTTCGTCAATCGGCTTGTTGCGAATGAGCTTGAGAATCTGGGTCATCTTGCGCGGGCTATACTTGATCTCATGGTGCCGCTCGATGTGGGTGGTCTTGAGCGGGTCCCTAAGCGCCGCAGACTCTACCTTGTCCGTCTTTCCCTTCTTCTCGCCTTTCTGCTCACGCCTATTTTAGTCGTTGCCATTTTTTCAAAGCACTACCTCGACGACAGAATCGGACAGGCTCCCGACCGAGGACTCTGCGGCCTTCTGCTCTGGCTTTTTGCCCTCGTCCACCCGCTCTTGCTCTTTCTTCTCCCACGCAGCCTTCTTCAGCTTCTTCGGTGACAAGTCAATCCTCTTGAAGTACTGTGTGATCCACCTAGTGAGGTCATATGGCATGTTAGTCCCTCTCGTGCGCTGCTTTCGCGAGCGAGCGTACCGAGCCTGCTGCTGCTGCTGCTGCTGCCGCTGCAGAGCCCGCAGTGCGTGTCCAAGACCTGGGAGCGACATCATGGTAAATGGAGAATTTTTAAACGTCCGTTCAAGAAACGTCCATGTCGTTTGGCCTGTGGGACCTCCTCCTGGCCGGCCTGTTGCTGGTGAATGCCGTGGCCGTGCTAAACGAGCAGCGCTTCCTCGTGCACAGTACGTCTGTTTGCTTTTCTGCCTCGTCATTTTATTTCTTGCCTGCTCACAATCGACACGCACACACGCACAACAAAAAATATACAGTCGGCTTCAGCACGAACAGCCTCAACGAGCCCGGGTTTGGACAGCAACAGCAACAACAGCAGGCCTCTGTCAAGAGCCGCTTGATTACGCTCATCTCGTCTGTGCAAATGCTCCTTAGAAGTATGTCTGTGTTTGCTTGGTCTTTGGCTGACCCTTGATTTCAACCCAGTACCCCTCATCTTCCTCAATATTTTCGTTATCGGATTCGAGCTTGTCCTTGGATGATTACGAATACGAGTCGGTAGCCTAGCAGACCCACAGCGTTTGTATTATTAATAAAAAGTATGAAAAATAATCGAGTAAATGGGTTCGCCGGATGATCCAACCATCACCCTTTCTTATCCAGTGACTGGGGGCCTCTTCCCAGTTGCTTTCAGGATAGTTATTCGCTTTTAGGGTGATAGTTACTCGACAACAGGACAACAGAATCTAGTTTGTTTGGGGGTCTTGAATGACGACGAGAAGATAGTCCTTTTCTGTGTTTTGGGTGGAGAACGATTAGCTCCGCATCGATAGGATCGCCGTACCTGGTGCAAGCATAATCTCGTGCTTCTTTGTCCGGACCCGCAAGAACGTGAGCTCGTCCTGCACAGATCCGTCCCCTGCAAGTAAGCACACGACAACCGAAGCACAGCATGCATGCGTACCTGAGCGTCCAGCTTTTGCACGGTCTCGCGCGCCGTGGCCGCCAGCTGGCTCAGCTGCGTGCTGTACAGCACCTTGACCGAGTCAGCCACGGTCGACCGAATGATCTTGCCCTCCAAGCTGAGCACGAGCACGCCGACCACCTCCTTGCGCTTTGTCAGCCGCTCGATCGTCTCCTCGTACGAATCTGCGCCCGCTGCCTGCAACGGTGCGCGCGTGTGTTGGGGGGGGGAGGGGTCAGTCCGGCGCAACAGCACAGAAACAACATACGTTGGCCATTTTATAAAGTACACCTGCTAACCAATGGAGGGCAGGCTTTCTCACGCCGTGCAGCTGCGGGCCGACCGTGGGCTCCTGCGCAGGCTCACACACAGCCAGAACCGTGTCGACTTTAGCAGCAACGACTACCTCGGGTACGGCGCGTGCTAGATCCCTGTCTGTCGTATCGTCCCTTACCTCCTTTCGACAGGCTCGCGGGTGAGCCCCAATTGCTTGCCAAGGTGCACGCGGCCTGGCAACAGCTGCAGCAGCGGCAGGTCCTCCTTGGGTCCACAGGCTCGCGCCTGCTCTCGGGCAACAGCGAGCTGGCCGAGGAGCTCGAGGCGTTCCTGGCCAAGTTCCACGGCGCGCCCGCGGCCCTCCTGTTCAACTCGGGCTACGACGCAAACGTAGGCTTCTTCTCCAGCGTGCCACAGCGCGACGACCTCGTGCTGTACGACGAGCTCATCCACGCGTCGGTGCACGACGGCATGCGGCTCGGACGCGCGCCGCGCAAGGCGTTTAGGCACAACGACCTTGCGCATTTGCGGAGCGAACTGTCGTCGTCAAAGCCCGCGTCAAACGCCGGCGCGTCCGTCTTTGTCGCGGTCGAGACGGTCTACTCGATGGACGGCGACTGCGCACCGCTGCTCGAGCTCGTCCAGCTGTGCGAGGAGTTTGGGGCCAACCTCGTGGTGGACGAGGCGCACGCAACCGGCGTGATCGGTGCAACGGGTGAGGGCTGTGTCAAGCACCTGGGGCTGCAAGAGCGCGTGTTTGCGCGTCTCCACACATTCGGCAAGGGCGTGGGTTGCCACGGAGCCGCCGTCCTCGGGTCGGTCGCGCTACAGCAGTACCTCATCAACTATGCTCGTTCGCTGATCTACTCGACGTCGCTCCCGCCGCACTCGCTGCTCTCGATCCGGGTAGCATACGAGTTTATGGCTCAGTCGAGCGATCGCCGCGCGCACCTCGCCCGGCTGGTAGCCCTCTTCCGCTCGCGTCTCGTCGGCACCCTCGCGTCGACACGGCGCGCATCGATCCTGCCCTCGGACAGCGCCATCCAGGGCGTGATCGTCCCGGGCAACGACTCGGTCGTCCTCCTCGCAGCCGTCCTCTCCAACGCCGGCTTTGATGTCAAGCCCATCCGCTCGCCCACCGTCCCCGCCGGCACCGAGCGGGTCCGCATCTGTCTCCACGCGCACAACACCCTCGATCAAGTCGATCGTCTTTGCACCCACATCGTCGCCCATTTCCGTGGTCCCTTGTTAATACAAAAGCTGTAATTTTTATTTTTATTTTTTCTTAGTCGACTGAGACTGAAAGGAAGACTAAGTTTACTGGTCTCTGGGGAGGGCGGCTGGTGAGCTCGTATCCAAAGCTGACCTTTTGCGGGTACCCAGTAGCCCCAAACAAGAGCTGCTTCATCGTGGCAATGACGATGTGGAAGGCCACGGCTGTGTCCATACATTGGACGAGATCGTCGCAACTGCTAAAAGTATGCATCACAAAAAATAATGCAAGGTTTGCGAATTATTTTCTTTCCAACCATTTTAATTTTACGGTATTTTTACTCGCATCAGCTAATAGGCATATTTCCGGAATCGTTCTTCATGAACGCAAGGCCGGAAGCCGAAAGGCCCATTAGTACGTT
>Ga0302227_10001250_pt1 | contig 19353 bp, 17 predicted proteins | sample II_Palsa_N1_1_FD_193525 | JGI IMG/M metagenome (GOLD analysis project Ga0302227, IMG submission 193525) | Peat permafrost microbial communities from Stordalen Mire near Abisko, Sweden - II_Palsa_N1_1 | ecosystem: Environmental > Terrestrial > Soil > Palsa > Peat permafrost | place: Sweden... | reverse complement strand
TACACCTGCCGGTACGGTTGGGTTATCAAAATATTTCAACCTGCTCATGTTTGATTGATAGCTCACATTACCCAGGTTAGTACCTTCAATAAATATTTCGAGCACCTTTTTGCCTTTAGCATCAACAACGTTGCCGCCAATACCGCCGCTTAACAGGTTATATCCCGCAGTATAGGTTTCGGTACCATAAGCCGAGAAGAAGTGGTTCTGCGCGTCGAAATGGTCAAAGCCGACAAAGGCATACAAATTTTTAAAGCTGCCGAAGCCTTTGTTAAAGGTGCCGCGCAATTCGGTATGCGTATGCAACGGTGGTATAAATGGCAGGTATTTAAGGCTGTCGGGCACTTTGGCGCCGGTACCTAAATTTTCGCCGTAAGTTAGCGTAGCGGAGTTTTCAAAATGCAGCCAGGGCACAAAATGCAGGTCGAGGCTGGCCTCGCCGCCATTTATCCTGGCCCTGCTTTGCACATAAGTAAACTTGCTGTATTGCCCGTTCGGATTAGCCGAGCCATCCGCGTTCACACGTTCCGGGTTACCATTGGCGTCCAGTATCTGCTCCTGGAAAATATAATTCTGTATGTTATTGTTAAACACTTCCACACTTGCCGATACATTTGGCAGGGTTAAAAATGCGCCTATATCTTCCTGTACACTAAATTCAGGTTTAAAGGTGCTGTTCCCTACGTGGTATATTTGCGAACCCGGATCGGGGCCGTTAGCCGATAGTTCGGCAATGCTCGGCGCCCTAAAACCACGGGCAACGTTTCCCTTCAGCAAAAACGCGTCGGAAAAATTATAGGTGCCGCCCAAACTGCCCGAAACACCCGAAAAGGTTTTATTCAAAGCGCTGAACTGCTGCACCACATTAGGTGTTGATAAAGGGTTGGAACCTTTGTACAGCGTAGGGAAATACTTCACCGTGGTATCAACATAAGCCGGCTGCCCGCTGAACGAACGGGAATCATAGCGCAAACCGCCGGAAAGGTCCAATTTGCCATAGGTCTTTTTAACCACAAAAAACGGCCCTATATCAAACTGGTGATAGGCCGGTATGGGGAAATCGGTACTATAACCCAGCGTATTGTTTTGGTACATCCCGTTAACGCCAAAGGTGGTTTCATAACCCTTGCCCATATCAAAATCATATTTTACATCGTAGGTATAAGTGGTTAATTGCAGGTTCAATCCAGGTACATCCGCGTCTTCGGGGTGAGTAAACTCCCGGCGGTGGCTGTATTGATAACCCAGGTTAACCGCCAAATTCCCCGTGCCGATAATAAAATTACTATTATCATAAATGCGGTATAACTGCACATGCTGGTGCAAAACCGGCAGCGAATAGGAGTTTAAGGCCGATTCTGGCACTACCTGCCTGGCGGTGTCCGCATCTGTAATTTGTTTGGTAAACTGGCGGGTCAGCGGGTCGCGGCTGCCATCGGGTATAGCCTGCTCATCATCAAATATCGAAGCATTTAAATACGAATATCCCCAGGCTTTATTCAAACCTATCATCGCGCGGGCGTCCTTCTCGGCAAAGTTGGTGGCGTACACGCGGCCGTCATGCGGGTCCTGGTAATCCTTAGCCATTTTGTCCGATATTACCGTTCCCCATACCAATCCATTCTGGTTGCCCTGTAATTTGAATGATTCATTCAGCAAACCGTTATTGGTACCGTAAATGCTCTGTACCGATCCCAGTATATGGCCCTCGGGTACCGGCGGCGAGGTGATCAGGTTTACCACACCGCCAATCGCGTCTGATCCAAAGGTTAAGCTGGCAGGGCCCTTTATAATTTCCACCCGGTCTATCGAGTTTTGGTCAACCTCAATGCCATGCTCATCGCCCCATTGCTGGCCTTCCTGGCGTATACCGTCAACCGAGGTAATTACACGGTTATAGCCCAAGCCATGTATAAATGGTTTCGAAATATTCGGCCCGGTAGTAACCGCGCTTATACCCGGTAAATTAGCTATCTCATCAATCACATTACCCGATGCCGAGTGCTGATCTATAAAAGCCTTACCCACGGCCACCATGGGCACAGGGTTGCGTTTTATTTCGGTGGCCTTGCTAACACCGGTTATTACCACCTCAGCCTCTTCAATTGATGATGTTTTTAGTTGAACATCAAGCGTGGTTGTACTGCCCAGATCAACCTTTTGGTTAATGGTGGCATAGCCAATAAAGGTAAACGTTACCAGGTAAGTGCCTTTAGGCAAATGGCTCAGGGTGTATTTACCCTTATCATTAGTAGCGGTAGCCATTCTAAGGTCGGGTATGCTCACGGTTACGCCCGGTATGGTAGTACCGTCGGCCTTATCGGTTACGGTACCGGTCAAAGTTCCGTTGCCTGTATCATTGGGGCCTGGGGGTGTGGCGGCATTTACAGCCACCGGCACTATCAGCAGTATATATAGCAGGGTGAATAATATTTTTTTGATCTTCATAAATCTTTCAAAAACAAGTAAATAAAATAGAAATACAGCGCTTACCGATCTGGATAACAGAATGAGTTCATTCCATTACAGTTCTCTTTTCCTCATTCGATTGTACATCAAATGATAACCAATAATTATAATATAATTTAAGTTTAGCCTTAGCTGGAATTATGCCACAGGCGGGGCGCGGCCCGATGAATGAATTATAGCTACACTTATAAAAGCATATTGATATGCTGTATAAGTATAGTTGCTAACCACCACGGGAGCAAAATGTATGTTATTATTTACAACAACCGTGTTATGATGCATGGCATCGCACAATTGGCAGTTTTCTGTAACTGTTTGCCGGGGTTGCGCGCCGGGGGTATGGTACGCCGCTTTATTACTGCCGGTACCAACAAAATGCTGGTGGGCATATACCATATACTGCCCGGCCGCAAAGCACAACAGCAATAGCCACGCGTGGATGATATGGTATTTGTTTTTTTTCAAGTCAGTAGCGCTATTTTAGCACTTAACGGCAAAAGTAGGAAAAAATTGTTAAAAAAATTAACCAATTGCAACTTAATTGCATTTGTATTTACGTTCGCCATTAAATTGTTACACAAATGTTTAAAAGGCGGAGCAAGCCCAATTTTCCGTGATCATCCAAAAAAACTTTTTTTCTTCACCATTTTTCTCATTCTTGACTCCTGACTTTCGACTCCTGACTCTTATCTCCCGACTCTAACCTCTTGATTCTTGCCTCAACAACCGTATCTTTACCGATATGAAACCTGCCGAGATTAATTTGAAATGGAGCGCGCTGCAGCAACGGATAGCCGAGGATTTTGATAACGAAAAGCCCGATCTTAAAGTAATGCTGTTCCTTATAGGTGTGCAGGAGCTTGGCCAGGGCCCGCGAAAATTTAGCAAGCGGCAAAAGGAAGAACTGATGCACATAGCCAACTGCAAATTGTTCAGCATGATGGGCTTTTACGAGTTGGAAGCCCTCGACCAGGATGGCTGGCCGCACTGGAAACGGGTAGGCGTTATCCCCAACTATACCCTGCTGGAACAGGAAATGGTGCTGAAATCATTAATAATTGATTACTTTGAGTCGATGGAATAGAGGCAAAACCACCTTTTTTTTGCGATAATTTGGTATTTTTAACTGCTCCCGCCCTCTTTGCCGCCGCAGGCGAAGAGAGATTCGACCAGCGAAGCGTAGTCGGGGTGAGTAAACGGAGCGCGTTCATTCAAAAACAGATCATACAACATGAAAAAACTCTTTACCCTAACCCTGCTACTGGCAATCATCACCACCGCCTTTGCAAAAGCGCCAAAAAACCAATACGTACGCATCAGCACCAGCTACGGCCAGTGCATTATCCGCTTATACAACGAAACCCCAAACCATCGCGACAATTTCATTAAACTGGCTAAAAAAGGTTTTTATAACGGCACCTTATTTCACCGCGTTATCCAGAATTTTATGATCCAGGGTGGCGATCCGGATTCAAAAAATGCCAAACCCGGCATTGAACTGGGTAATGGCGATGTAGGCTATACCATCCCGGCGGAATTTAGGGACAGCCTGTTTCATAAACGTGGCGTTATAGCAGCCGCGCGCGATGATAACCCGCAAAAGGCATCAAGCGGCTGCCAGTTTTATATTGTGGAAGGCGAACGCCTTACCGATGAGCAGATAGACAAGCAGGAGAAAAGAAGCGGCCGCAAAATATCCGAATGGCAGCGCAACTACTACAAAACAGTTGGCGGCGTACCCCATCTCGACGGCCTGTACACCGTTTACGGCGAAGTAGTAACCGGCATCGATATGGTCGACCAAATTGCTGCCGTAAAAAGAGACACCAACGATCGCCCCCTGGTTGATGTACCCATGACGGTTGAAGTGCTAACCAAAAAAGAATGTAAACAATTGGATAAGATCCTGGGCCTTTAGCCGGGCTTATTTCGAATTTCGAAATTATGAAAATAATCACCTATAACGTTAACGGCATTCGCTCCGCCATCAATAAAAACTTGCTGGCCTGGCTGCAGGCAACCGATGCCGATGTAGTTTGCCTGCAAGAAATTAAAGCCACAAAAGAGGATGTGGCCGACCTGCTTTTGGTAGAACAATTAGGCTACCGGCATTACTGGTTCCCTGCCGAAAAGAAAGGCTATAGCGGCACTGCCATCTTCACCAAACAAACGCCCAATCATATCGAATACGGTTGCGGCATTCCCGATTTCGACCGCGAGGGCCGAAACATTCGTGTTGATTTTGATGAGGTATCAGTTATGAGCGTTTATTTCCCATCCGGCTCCAGCGGCGATGAACGGCAGATCTTCAAATACCGCTTTTTAGATGAATTTGGCAAATACCTTACCCTGCTCAAAGTGGAGCATCCCAAACTGGTCATTTGCGGCGATTACAACATTTGCCACCGCCCAATCGATATACACAACCCAAAATCCAACGCCAACTCCTCCGGTTTTTTACCAGAAGAACGCGAATGGATGGAAAACTTCATCGAATCAGGCTTTATAGATACCTTCCGCCATTTGAACAAAGAGCCACATAACTACACTTGGTGGAGTTTCCGCGCCGGCGCCCGCGGCAAAAACCTGGGCTGGCGCATTGATTACACCATGGCCAGTAAGGAGCTGGAAGATAATATCAAACGGGTAGCTATTCTGCCCGAAGCCAGGCATTCGGATCATTGCCCGGTGCTATTAGAGTTGGATTTTTAACCCCCTCCGCCCCCTGAAGGGGGAACAAGAATGCAAATTCATCAACCAAAAAGCCTCCCAAAAGAGGCTTTCAATATCATATTTGCTAAAATAATGGAGCTTAATATAAAACTACAACTGTACAACCAATGCATAGCCTACGTACAAAAACGTATGGACGAAGCCGAACATGCCTTTAAAGATGCCGAGCAGGCACAAAACGAAGATACCAAAAGCAGCGCGGGGGATAAATACGAAACAGGCCGCGCCATGATGCAGCAGGAAAAAGACCGCAATACCATCCAACTGAACGAGGCTAATAAATTAATGGTAGCCTTAACCCATATCGGCACAAAAGGAACATCGCTTGTGGCTGAGAACGGTAGCGTGGTTGTTACCGATAGCGGCAAATTTTATATAGCCATTAGCGCGGGCACATTAGTGGTTAATGGCGAGGCCTATTTCGCGGTATCGGCGGCATCGCCTATCGGCTTAAAACTAAAAGGATTAAAAACCGGGAATGAATTTAATTTGAACGGAAAGGCATATAAAATTGCGGAGGTTATGTGATCGCGGTTTGTTGAGACAACTCCAACAAAGGCAAAAAAAGTACACAAAAAACCAATGCCATTTCGAAAAAGGTACGAGAGAGAAATCTTCTACAAGCGACTTGCGGATTTGCATGACCGATCTGCATTTCGTGATGGCATAGCGTAGAAGATTTCTCGCTATCGCTCGAAATGACATCGGTATAAAATCAGATCCACAAAAAAAGGGATATAGCCTAAACCACATCCCTTTTGAATTTTAACTTTTGAATTAAACTAGTACCTGTAGTACTCTGGTTTAAACGGCCCATCAACAGTTACGCCGATGTATTCTGCCTGGTCCTGGTCTAAAACTTCCAGTTCAACACCTATTTTGGCCAGGTGCAAACGGGCAACTTTTTCGTCAAGGTGTTTAGGCAGGGTATAAACCTTGTTTTCGTATTTATCGCCATTGTTCCAAAGCTCCAGCTGGGCCAAAGTTTGGTTGGTGAAGGAGTTGCTCATTACAAAGCTTGGGTGGCCGGTGGCGCAGCCCAGGTTCACTAAGCGGCCTTCGGCTAAAACTAAAACATCGCTGCCGTCGATAGTATATTTATCAACCTGCGGTTTAATTTCAATTTTGGTATTGCCATAAGTACCGTTTAACCAGGCCATGTCAATCTCGTTATCAAAGTGGCCAATATTACAAACAATGGCTTTGTCCTTCAGCGCGCGGAAGTGCTCTTCGCGAACGATGTTCATGTTACCGGTAGCGGTAACCACAATATCAGCTTCTTTAATGGCGGTGCCTAATTTTTTAACTTCGAAACCTTCCATAGCAGCCTGTAGGGCGCATATAGGGTCAATTTCAGTAACAATTACACGTACACCGGCGTTGCGTAATGAATCGGCCGATCCTTTACCTACATCGCCATAACCGCAAACTACAGCCACTTTACCGGCCATCATTATATCGGTAGCACGGCGGATGGCATCAACCAATGATTCGCGGCAGCCGTATTTGTTATCGAATTTCGATTTGGTAACCGAATCGTTTACGTTAATGGCAGGCATTGGCAGCGTACCGGCTTTCATGCGCTCATATAAGCGGTGAACGCCTGTGGTAGTTTCTTCTGATAAACCTTTAATGCCGGCAACCAGTTCCGGAAATTTATCCAAAACCATATTGGTCAAATCGCCGCCATCATCTAATATCATATTCAGCGGCTGGCGATCCTCGCCAAAAAATAAGGTTTGTTCAATACACCAGTCAAATTCTTCGGCATTCATACCTTTCCAGGCATAAACCGAACCACCGGCAGCAGCTATAGCGGCAGCGGCATGATCCTGGGTTGAAAATATATTGCACGACGACCAGGTTACTTCGGCACCCAGTTCTATCAATGTTTCAATTAAAACGGCGGTTTGGATGGTCATGTGCAGGCAGCCTGCAATACGGGCACCTTTCAATGCTTTCGACGGACCGTACTCCTTGCGCAGCGCCATTAAGCCCGGCATTTCGGCCTCGGCTAATTCTATCTCTTTACGACCCCATTCAGCCAATGAAAAGTCTTTTACTTTGTACTTTACGTAAGCGGTTTCTACTGATGACATGTTTTTCAAATTTTTTGAATTGCAAAAATAGGCAATATAAATGTGTAATTAAAATTGTGATTACAACCACGCGAAAAGCTGATTGTTTGGTGATAAATTTATTTGGCTGCGGCTGCCCGGCTGTTATTTTTTAAAAAAGGATCAAATTGTAACACCTGTTGTTTAAATAAAATATAAATGCGGTGTAAAATAATCAGGAGCGCGGGTATGCCCAGCCAGTGCGCGTGAAAAGAATGGTAAACATCGCCATGCAATAAATAAGCTATGGAATGCCCCAGCCCGCAGCCGGGGCACCAGTTAAAGCCCATTAGTTTTAGCGGGCACAGCGTAAAATGCGTTGCCTGTGAAGGATGGCTTACAGCCAGCGCTATGATAGCCGCTACCCAAAAAACCAACTCGAAATATCGCTGAAAAAGCTGTTTAATCAACCTTGTTTGATTTTGTGGTGAGCAATAAAGATACCGCTAATGAACTTAATAAACCAATTAACAGGGCAGCGAACATGCGGCCCGAAAAATCGCTGATGTTGCGGCCGGCCTGGATATAGCTTATATAAAGTATGGCGCCAAAAATGGCAACTATACCCGCCAGTACCAATATTTTAAAGCACTGTATAAGGGCTTCTAAAAAACCCATCTTTCCGCCGCAATCGGTATCGCGGTAGCTGCGGATGCCAAAATACAAGCCCGCTATGGGTATAATGATGGATACGTATTCAAAAGGCGAAACCTTGTCGGCAACAAGGTCATAATGGGCAAGGTGCATAATAAACAACCATAAGCCGCTTAAAACTCCGATAACAATTCCTGTTATTATTGCATTAGCATTCTTCATTGTAATAGTATTTGGTTAAGTGATTGGCTGAAACGCGAATAGTGTATTAAAGCTATAACTAAAAAATGATTAACCCGCAATATTGTTTTACAATTAATCACAATTCGGCTCAATTAGCTTAAAACCTCTTTTTTGCGTATATTTGCAGCAGTTTGAACATCCGTGATATATTAGATAGATATAAGGCTGATGAACGGATAAAAGCGCTGGCGCAAGCCTTGAACGCGTCAAAAAGTCCCAGGATTCAGTTGCGTGGTTTAGTCGGATCGAGCGATTCGGCTATGGCGGTAGCTTTGTTTTTTTTGCAGCACAAGCACATGATATTTGTACTGCCCGAAAGAGAAGAAGCCGGCTATTTTCAGGCCGACCTGGAGAACCTCACCGGCAAGGAAGTATTGCTTTTCCCATCATCATACCGCAAAGCCTTTGAATTTACACAGCCCGATAGCAGCAATGTGCTGGCGCGAGCCGAAGTACTGAATGAGCTGAACCATTCCACAGAGTTTGGCCAGCTGATAGTAACCTATCCCGAAGCTTTGGCCGAAAAGGTGATAGACCGTGCCTCGCTCGAAAAAAATACCCTCGAAATTTCCGTTAGCAATAAGCTCAGTATCGATTTTATCAACGAGTTTTTGGTAGAATACGACTTCGACCGGGTTGATTTTGTGTATGAGCCGGGGCAGTTCTCCGTTCGCGGCGGTATTGTTGATATTTTCTCCTTCTCGCATGAGCTGCCCTATAGAGTGGAGTTTTTTGGCGATATGATAGAATCCATTCGCACCTTTGAAATAGAGAGCCAGCTATCGGTAGAGCAGGTGAAGAGCATCACCATTGTGCCTAACGTTCAATCCAAATTCCTCACCGAAAATAACATTTCGCTGCTGGAATATGTGGATGCCGGCACCCAGGTTTGGATAAAGGACGTACAATTTACGCTGGATATTATCCGCGACGGCTATAAAAAAGCCACGCAATTATGGAAGGCGCTGTCTGCCGACGAAAAGAACCAGAACCCCGACTGGATCGATCCCAAATTTGGTTTTACCGATGAAAAGCTCATCTCCGATCAATTATTTGATTTCCCGGTAATAGAGTTTGGCAAGCAGTTTTTTTACCAGCCGAATGCTACCATTAATTTTGATATGCGCCCGCAGCCATCCTTCAACAAGGATTTTAGCCTGCTGATCCATAATTTTAAAAATAACGAGGCCGATAAGATAGAAAACTTTATCCTTACCGATTCCGCCCGACAGGTGGAACGGCTTTACGCTATTTTGGACGACCTGGACAAAACCGTAAAGTTTACGCCGGTAAGTATTTCCATCCGAGAGGGTTTTGTGGATAGGGAACAAAAACTGGCTTGCTACACCGATCACCAGATCTTCGATCGTTATTATAAATACAAGCTCAAAAAAGGTTACCAGCGTTCGCAGGCCATCACCCTGAAGGAATTGCGCGAGCTTAAACCCGGCGATTACGTTACCCACATCGATCACGGCATAGGCAAATACGCCGGGCTGGAAAAGGTAGAGGTAAGTGGCAAAATGCAGGAAATGATCCGCCTGGTTTATGCCGATAATGATCTGCTGTACGTGAACATCAACTCGCTTAACCGCATATCCAAATACAGCGGAAAAGAGGGCGCCGTACCCAAAATGAACAAGCTGGGCACCGATACCTGGGAACGCCTGAAGAAAACAACAAAAAAAAAAGTTAAAGACATAGCCCGCGACCTGATCAAGCTTTATGCCGTGCGTAAGGCGCAGCAGGGCAACGCTTTTTCGCCCGACAGCTATTTGCAAACCGAACTGGAAGCTTCCTTTATTTATGAGGACACGCCCGACCAGGAAAAAGCCACCGCCGATTTTAAAAAAGACATGGAATCGCCGCACCCTATGGACAGGCTTATTTGCGGCGATGTGGGCTTTGGTAAAACCGAGGTAGCCATCCGCGCGGCCTTTAAAGCCGTCGCCGACAGCAAGCAGGTAGCCATCCTGGTGCCAACTACTATTTTAGCGGCGCAGCATTACAAAACATTTTCGGATAGGCTCAAGGGTTTCCCCTGCAACATCGATTACGTGAACCGCTTTAAAAGCAGTAAGCAGATCAAAGACACCCTGGAAAAGCTGAAGGATGGCAAGGTAGATATCATCATCGGCACGCACCGCCTGGTGAGCAAGGATGTAAAGTTTAAGGACCTGGGCCTGATGATTATCGATGAGGAACAAAAATTTGGCGTAAGCACCAAGGAAAAGCTGAAGCAAATGCGCGCCAATGTGGATACGCTTACGCTTACCGCTACGCCGATACCGCGTACACTGCACTTCTCGCTAATGGGCGCGCGCGATCTTTCCATCATCTCCACCCCGCCGCCCAATCGCCAGCCTGTTGTTACCGAGCTGCATGTGTTTAACGATAAACTGATAAAAGAAGCCGTTGAATTTGAGGTGAACCGCGACGGTCAGGTGTTCTTTATCCATAACCGGGTAAACGACCTGCCGCAACTGGGCGCCATGATCCACAAACTGGTGCCTAAGGCCAGGATAGGCATAGCGCACGGTCAGCTGGAGGGTGATGCCCTGGAAGATGTGATGCTGAAATTTGTGAACGGCGAGTACGATGTACTGGTGGCCACCACCATTATTGAGGCCGGTTTGGATATTCCGAACGCCAATACCATTATCATTAACCATGCCCACATGTTTGGTTTGAGCGATCTGCACCAGATGCGCGGCCGTGTGGGGCGAAGCAATAAAAAAGCGTACTGTTATTTGCTAAGTCCGCCCCTGTCAACGCTTACCAACGAGGCCCGCAAGCGCCTGAGCGCCATTGAAGAATTCAGCGACTTGGGCAGCGGGTTTAACGTTGCCATGCGCGACTTGGACATTCGCGGCAGCGGTAACCTGTTAGGTGCCGAGCAAAGCGGCTTTATTGCCGAAATTGGCTTCGAAATGTACCACAAGATACTGGACGAGGCCATACAGGAACTGAAGGAAGATGAATTTAAAGGCGTATTCCCCGATGATAAGCCGAGGCCCTTCATCGCCTTTACACAAATAGATACCGACCTGGAGATATTGATCCCCAATGAATATGTAACCAGCCTGTCCGAACGCTACAACCTTTACTCCGACCTGGCTAAGCTGGAAAACGAGGTAGAGCTGGACGCCTTTCAGCAGCAACTGCACGATAGGTTCGGCCCCATCCCAACCCAGGTACACGCCCTGCTGAACACCATGCGCCTGCAATGGCTGGGCAAAGCCATCGGTTTCGAGAAGATCTCGCTCAAAAAAGGCGTGCTGCGCGGCTATTTTATCACCAACCAGCAATCACCCTATTTCGAAACCGCGGCCTTTAGGCAGGTGCTCAACTTTGTACAAGCCAACCCGCGAAGAACCAATCTCAAAGAAGTAAAAAACACCCTGCGCATCAGCATTGAAGGCGTAAGCGGTGTTATTGAAGCCGTAGAGTTATTGGGTGGGATATTGGAACCGGTAACCGCTTAACTAACCATTTGTCATTGCGAGCGATAGCGTGGCAATCTCGTAGCTGTGCTTAGCTGGTGTGCATTGGGTACGGGGTTATTTAACTATCGTACCAACCTTCACTTAAATCGCTCCATGATGGGTTATTGGAAACTATAAAGTCGATCTTCTTTTGCCTTGAAACCGCTTTTAATTGTTTTTCCCGGGCAATAGCATCTTGTACCCATTGGTATTCTTCATAATACACCAGCTTATTACACTCGTATTTGGCTGAGAAACCCTTATATATTTTTAGTTTATGCTCGGATATGCGGCTTTGTAAATTATTAGTAACACCTATGTATAAAACGATATTTGCCTTATTAGTTAAATTAAAATATAGGTGTAGTATTCATGTACTTTCATTATGATAAAAATACAAACTTTATCATACTATATATGCTGGCTTAGGAAGCATCTCGTGTGGTTTACCTATCGTATAAGCAATGGCTACGAGGTTGCTTCGTCGTACCTCCTCGCAATGACAGGGTTTTGTTACGGCACTTGGTTTACTGCCACCTGCTTATAAATATCCTTCAAATTTCTCCCCATTTCCTTATAATCCAAGCCGTAGCCTACTACAAAGTGGTTCTCAATTTCAAAGCCTACGTATTTTAGCTCTTCTATTTTGGTTAGCAGCGATGCCGGTTTTAGCAACAGCGAGCACAATTTAATGGAGGCCGGTTCTTTAATCTTCAGTTTATCTATCAGGTAGTGGGCGGTGTTGCCGGTATCAACAATATCCTCAATAATGAGCACGTCGCGGCCCTTTATATCAACGCTAAAATCAATATCGTCGCGTATTTTTAGCTTGCTGGTGGTGCCGCCGTAGTAGCTGGCCAGCTTGGTAAAGGTAATTTCGCAGGGGATGTCTATTTGTTTTATGAGGTCGGCAATGAAAAGGAAGCTGCCGTTTAGTACACCTACAAACACCGGTTTACTGTCTTTATAATCCGTATTAAGCTGTGCGCCAATTTCTTTCACGCGCTTTTCAATTGCGGCTGATTTTATAAGCGGCTCAAAATCAAGGTCTACTAATTTCATTTGCCTAATATAGCCATAATGTTATACAGTCAAAAAATAAACCGAAATTTTTAACATTTGGCTTTATTTAAATTTCACAACGTTGGTTAATGTGTATTTTTATTGCCGGTTGAAAACCGGGTAGCCTTGTTTAAATTTATTACTTATAAAAAACGAAAATGGATTCCAGAATTGCTTATGTGAACTCGACCCGCACAGACGAAGAACTTTTAGAAAGGGTTGATAACCGCCAAAAATACCTTCCGGAAACCACTGAAGCGGCTGTAGCCGAACTTACACGCCGGGGCCACACCTTCACTGATGAAGAATTAACTGTAATTGATCAGGATATGCAGGCTCAGCGCAATAACGCGGCATTGGTGGGCAGCAGGGTAAGTTTATATAGTAAGGAATATAAAAATGTGATAGTTAATGACCCCGATGCTGCTTTGATGTATTCGCGGCTGGCTTTATACTTTTTTACCCTTTTTATGGGCGCTTTTTTCGGATCGGTTATGATGGCAATGAATATAGCAAAAACCGAAAACCGGGGTAAAGCATTGTGGGCAGTGCTGTTTGGCGTAGCGTTTACCGCGGTGCAGATAACTATTATGGAAAGCATTAAAAATCCAAGCAGCTCCTATTCTATTTTATTTGGCGCCGCCTCCGCCTACTGCCTCGATTATTTTTTTTGGCGGCAGTTTATAGGCTATGCCACATTTTACCGGGCACGGCCCATTTGGGTGCCCTTAATAATTGCTTTGGTATTGGCTGGTTTGATTATGCTATCAATAATTTATGCAGGGTAAGCGGAGTAAGATCAGGCTTAAGCCCTGCATGGATTTACACAGGTCGGATTAATGAAGGCTTAATACTATCTTTGTCCCCAACATGATCGATTACCAGGTATACGCTTTACCCAACGGCATCAGGCTATTATTCAAGCATTCGCCATCCACCATTACCCATTGCTGCTTTATTGTGAACGCCGGCTCGCGCGATGAGCCGGAGCACAAGGAGGGCCTGGCGCATTTTATTGAGCACCTGTTGTTTAAAGAAACCGAAAAGCGCAGCACCAGCCAGATACTTAACCGGCTGGAACTGGTGGGCGCCGACCTGAACGCCTATACCACTAAGGAATATACCTGCATCCACGCCTCGCTGCTAAAACAGCATATAGAGCGCACTATTGATCTGTTTGAAGATATTTTGTTCCACTCCACCTTCCCGCAGGAGGAAATGGAAAAAGAGCGCGGGGTGATACTGGACGAGATCGCCTCGTACGAGGATCAGCCGGAGGAAGCCATACAGGATGATTTTGAAGCCCTGCTGTTTAAGGATCACCCCATTGGTAAAAATATTTTGGGCACGCCCGAAACGGTTACCGCCATTAACCAAACCGATATTAAAAACTTTATGGCGGCCAATTACAACACCGGCGAAATGGTGTTTGCTGTTTTTGGCGACTACGACTTTAACAAGCTGATCAAGCTGTTTGAGAAATATTTTGGCTGGATAGCGCCCAATCATACCGAAAAGATCAGGATAGCGCCGAATGGCAATTATGGCTCGTCACAAACCTTACATAAGCCCATATCGCAAACGCATTGCATTTTGGGCAATACCGCTTACCCGGCCAAGCATCCTAAAAGATACGGCTTGCTGCTGCTGAATAATTTGCTGGGCGGCATGGGCATGAGCAGCCGGCTAAACCTGGAGATAAGGGAAAAGCACGGCATCGCTTATACCATCGAATCGAACTATACCACCTTTTCCGATACGGGTATTTTCTCCATATATTTTGGTACCGATGCGGAGAAAACCGCCAAAGCCATGCGCCTGGTTCAAAAGGAGCTGAAGAAACTGCGCGAGCAAAGGCTGGGTACGCTGCAATTGCAGCAGGCCAAACAAAAATTTATAGGGCAGATAGCCCTTGCCGAAGAAAACCGGATGAGCCTGATCATCGGTATGGCAAAAAGTCTGCTTGATTTTGGGCACGTGGATTCGCTGGAGCAGGTATTCGCTAAAATTAACGCGGTAAGCGCTGATGAAATGCTGGAAATAAGCAACGAGATTTTTGATGATGCAAAGATGATAACCTTGCTATTTGAGCCTAAGGAATAATCCTGTATTTTTGTAAAATGAAATTTCCAATAATTGCCTACGGAGATCCTGTTTTAAGGCGAAAAGCTACCTCGATAGAGCCTGACGAGTATCCGCATATTAAACAAACCATTGCCGATATGTTCGAAACCATGTACGCCGCGCATGGTGTAGGTTTGGCAGCGCCGCAGGTGGGCTTATCCATGCGGTTGTTTGTGATAGATGCATCGGTATTTGCTGATGAGCAGCCATCCTTAAAAGATTTTAAAAAGGCTTTTATCAACGCCACCATCCTGGAAGAAAGCGGCGAGGAATGGCCCTTTAATGAAGGCTGCCTAAGCATACCCGATATACGGGAAGATGTATACCGCAAACCAAAGGTTACCATATCCTATTACGACGAGGAGTGGAAACATCACGAAGAAACCTTCTCGGGCATGGCGGCACGCATTATACAGCACGAGTACGACCATATTGAAGGCAAATTATTTATTGACAAGCTTAACCCGCTGCGTAAACGCCTGATAGAAAAAAGGTTGAACGATATTTCGAAAGGGATAGTGGATGTGGAATATAAAATGAAATTTCCGGCGGTTAAAAAGGGCCGTTAATTAATTACTGCTGCCACTATCATCAGTCTGCCTGCTCTTATCGCCCTGCGATATCTGGTTGATGAGGCTGCCCCATGCAAGCGGGTTCAACAATGGATTTGGCGTTATGGAGTGCGAATTCTCGATATTGGAGTTTAAATACTGGTAATTACCGTCCTGTATCTCCTGCCCGTCGCGCGGCAGGGTACTAATTAGCGCCACAATGGAGGTGCGGCTTACATTCTTTTTGGCTATCTCCAGGTCGTCATCAGCAATTTTCATCGCTAAAAAATCCTTCTTAAACTCATCCGTAGTGGCCCATGGGAACACATGAAAAGTTGGCAGGTTAATGATCATCGGTTTTATCATCACCTGTATGGTATAGCTTTTACCGGTAACATTGGCCGGTATAACAACGGTTGTGGCGGCATAGCCAATGCAGGTAAACTGCAAAGTATCCTGCTCATGCGCCACAAACGAAAAATAACCCTGGTAGTTTGAGGCGTAAACGGTTTTGTGCGTAGCCACATTAGTAATATTTACATAAGGCACTACTGCTTTATCACTATCGGCGTTGTGTACAATACCAGTAAACTGCACCAAAGGCTTATCCTGCTTTTGTGCGAACGCGGTTGCGGTTATCAATAAAAATAAAATGCCAATTATGTGTTTCATTTGCCTTTCAGCGCTTATGCTTTATAGTATTATTTATATCAAATTCTGTTCCGAAAAATTAAGCAAAAATAGGGTATTAAAGCACGCGCCAATGCAATTTAACAATACTTAACATTATCTTAAATTTTCAGGAAGCACCGCGTTGGGGTCGTCAATATCGGTTAGGTTTATGGCTTCGATGCCTTCAATTTCCGGTACGGCCCTTTTAATGGCCTGTTCAATACCTGCCTTCAATGTCATAATGCTCATAGGGCATGATCCGCATGAACCCAGCAATTTGAGCCTTACTATATTATCCGGAGTTATCTCCTCAATAGAAACGTTCCCGCCATCAGCCTCCAAATACGGACGAATTGTATCCAACGCTGCTTCCACCTGATCTAATAAACTCATTCTTATTTAATTATAAAAAGTAAAGTTATTAATTATTTACAATATTTGTTTGGCTGATCAATATTTTTGCATTCGCTATGGAAACCTGTTGCGCTACCTTTTGGGCCATAGCCATAAAAGCTTTGGATTGTACGGTGCTTTCATCCAGCACTATAGGCGTTCCCGCGTCGCCCGAATCGCTGATGCCTTTTACCAGCGGTATCTCGCCCAAAAACGGAACATCCAGTTGCTCAGCCAGTTTTTGGCCGCCGCCCTGCCCAAAAATGTAGTATTTATTGTCCGGCAGTTCGGCAGGGGTAAAGTACGACATGTTTTCCACTATGCCCAATATCGGCACGTTAATGGCATCCATCATAAACATGCCTATCCCTTTTTTTGCATCGGCCAGCGCCACATTTTGCGGTGTGGTAACAATTACCGCGCCCGTAACCGGGAAGCTTTGCGTAATGGTGATGTGTATATCGCCTGTACCCGGCGGCAAATCTACCACCAAATAGTCCAGTTCGCCCCAGTCGCCATCATTAAACAGCTGCTTTACCGCTGTGGATACCATTGGCCCGCGCCAGGGCACAGGTTGGTTCGGGTCGGTAAAAAAGCCTATGGATAACAATTTAACGCCATATTTTTCAATCGGTTCAATGCGGGTTTTGCCCTCATCGGTTTTGCCTGCCTTTGGGCGGGCATTCTCCAGCCCGAACATGATGGGGATGGATGGGCCGTAAATATCGGCATCTATCAAACCCACTTTCGAGCCAGCCTTTGCCAGGCCCAGCGCCAGGTTTACGGCCACGGTTGATTTACCAACCCCGCCCTTGCCCGATGCTACGGCAATAATATTTTTTACGCCCGGCACGCCGGTATTTTTTTGCGTGGTAACGTGCGATGTCATGTTGATATGCACCTCGGCATCCTTGCTTACAAAATAGCTGATGGCGTTACGGCAGGCATTCTCAATCATGGCCTTCAGCGGGCAGGCCGGCGTGGTCAATATCACCGAAAAACTTACCCGGTTGCCATCAATTTGTATATCCTGTATCATGTTAAGGGTAACCAGGTCCTTTTTCAGGTCCGGTTCCTCCACATTGCCCAGGGCTTGTAGTATTTGCTCTTTAGTGATCGTCATATATAAATTAAAGCAAATTTACTAAAACGAGCGGTGGTTTTGTCATGTGAATGATAAAATGCATTGGTGGATGGGTGGGTGTGATGCATTGACAAAATAACGTCAACGTAAGATACCCCAATAATTATAAAGTTTATTAAATTTACAAGAACAAAATTGAATTAACCGAAACCTCTTACGATGAAACGCGGAATTTATATTATCGCCTTTTTATGCCTCATCAATAATTGCCGGGGGGATGTACCGGACATAGTAATTAAGCGTTTTAGGCAAATTGCTGTACTGATACAAGAGAACAAGGTTGTTGAGCTATCAAAAATGATTGCTTATCCGCTTAAAAGGCCGAATCCGCTGCCTGACATTACAACAGCAGAAAAGTTTGTGGCCTACTATCCTACATTGATCGACGATGTGTTTAAGCGGCAAATTAAACTCTACAATGACTCGGATATATTTGAGCATCACGGTTATTATGGCTTGGTTGGCGGACCCTTTAGTGGCGAAATATGGTTAGATGAGAACGGTAAGATCATCTCCATAAATTATAGCTCCCCGGCGGAAATCGCGCTAAGTAAGCAATTAACCAAATCAATTCAGGCGCATATTTACCCTTCTGTTAATACCTGGGTTCAGAATATTGTGGTTTGTAAGTCTCAAAGTTTGCTAATAAGGGTCGACTCAACCAAAAACGGTATTAGGTATGTGTGCTGGACTAAAGGGCATTCGAGTTCAGAAAAGCCTGATCTGGTTTTGGATCATGGAATTGAAGAAGCGCAAGGCACTGAAGGTGGCTGGACCTGGACATTTGTGAACGGCGACTGGACCTATGTGGTAGATGATGTGGAAACGTGTGAAAGCGATAAAGGCTGCGGATTTTTTCTTCGCCTGCTTTATAAAGATAACCTGAAAAGCTCCGTTAAACTTAGCGAAATTAAATAGCTCTTTTCCAATAAAAACAGTATCGCTTGTTCCCCTAAAGAAACATTTTCCCACTCCCCACGTTTGTATCGGATAAGATTTAGTTTAGTTTTGGAATAAATATTTATAAATGCGTCGCCTTAAACCTAAATATATTCGTGTTGCCGGTATTGTATTGCTCTGTTTGGTGGTAATTATTTTAATTGGCGGCTACGTTGCTTATACCAAACGCGAAGCACTTTTACAAAGAGAGCTTACCAAAGCCGAGCTGAAGGTAAAAAAAGATTATAACCTGGATGTTAAAATTGGTTCGGCGGGTTTTACCGGCCTTAGCACCGTATCGTTTACGGATATTACCATCGTTCCGGAGGATCGCGATAGTTTACTGGATATAAAAAAACTCTCCATCAGCGTAAAATTATTACCGCTGATACTGGGCAAGGTAAAACTATCGGACGTAAGCCTTGACGATGGGCATTTGAACCTTACCGACATTAACCATGTAAAAAACTTCGATTTTCTGTTCAAAAAGAAAAAAGATACTACCACCACCATTAAAATTAACCTGGCAAAGCTGGCCAATAATTTTGTGAACCAGTTGTTATACAAAATCCCCGATAACCTCGATCTTAAAAACTTCCTGGTAACTTTTACTACCGATAGCGCCCGTTTAAAGCTGTTAACCACCACCGCGGCCATTAAAGGCGGCAATTTATCATCAACCATTAATGTAGACGATGGCGAGGCAACCTGGCATGTAACAGGAAAAATGCACCCATCAGATAAGGATATTGATGTAAAGCTTTACGCCGATGGTAAAAAGGTGGAAGTGCCCATTATTGATAAGCGCCTTAAAGGCACAGTGGGCT
>Ga0302227_10001248_pt1 | contig 19362 bp, 20 predicted proteins | sample II_Palsa_N1_1_FD_193525 | JGI IMG/M metagenome (GOLD analysis project Ga0302227, IMG submission 193525) | Peat permafrost microbial communities from Stordalen Mire near Abisko, Sweden - II_Palsa_N1_1 | ecosystem: Environmental > Terrestrial > Soil > Palsa > Peat permafrost | place: Sweden... | reverse complement strand
TGGCGATATGCTCCTTTGTATAAGCATCGGGCCTCCGGCTGAAGAGACAAAAATTGAACATTTCTCCACTTGACAAATGCACAGGCAACGTCAGGTGGGATTCCAACTGAAATTTGTCGATAAATAATTTCCTTATTGACGGCGTTTGTCTTATCTTCTTAAATTCCTCACCCATATAGATCCTTGCTACGGGGCTTCTGAAATCTCCCGCATGCAAAAGCTCCAATTGGTGCCTCGGCATGGCCGTTATAACGGATAGCTGGTCGCTCTCGATGGTTTGATATTCGTCAAGCCCGATGCGGAGAAAGCTCAGACCCTTAAATGTAATTTCTTCCGTTGCCGAAAATGCTGCTGCGAGGAAATCAAACGGAAAGAAAGGCTGAAAGACCCTCCCGATATTCAGCAGTTTTTGCTTCCACTCTACGGGACTGCTGATGGATTTCTGCAATTCGGCTTGTAAAAAGGCTTCGCGTTGGTATTGACTTTCAAGGCTATGTTCATGCCGGTGACGGGCGATTTCCAACGTAATCAGAAGGTCGTTTTCCCTGAAGGGCTTGATAAGGAAACCATCCGGCTGGGTAGCCTTTGCCGCGGTCAATATAGCCTCGGTTGAGCTGTCAAACAGGTACAGAAAAGCTATGTTTTGCTCCTTCAAATCCTTGGCCAGATCGATACCCGTCAATTTCCCCGAAAGAGAAATATCCAGCAGGACGAGTTCGGGCTTTTCCTGATGGACCAGCTCTTTCGCGGTCTTCACCGAGCGGGCAATTCCACAAACAACATAACCGGCCTTTTCAAGCATCGACCGGAGGTTGTTCGCCTCTTCAAACTCGTTTTCTGCAATAAGGACTTTGGCGTTCATACTGATGCATTTCCAGCAGTGGGCGGTATGTCAATTTACCCCTTTTCGCAATCGATTTGGCAAAACCACGAAATAACGTGGTGGTAAGCTAGTCGGCCAATCGTACTTATTTGATGATTAACTATTTACGCAAATGGCATCCCTTTGGTTCATTTAGAGACAAATAGCAAAATGCCTAATACTTTGCCAAAACTCGTTGTATTCATCACCGGAGCATTTTTTGGACATAATTGCTGGGACGAATGGAAACTCTACTTTGAAAGCAAAGGCTATACAACCGTAGCCCCTGCCTGGCCACCCAAGGATTGTCCACCCGAGGAATTGCGCAACAGGCATCCCGATGCGGCCATTGCATCTGCCCGTCTGGCAAATATGACGGACTATTTTGCATCGATCATCGCTGACTTGCCCGAACGGCCAATCCTGATCGGGCATTCATTGGGCGGCCTGATCGTGCAATTATTATTACAACGCGGTCTCGGCGTGGCTGGGGTTGCCATGCATTCGTTTCCACCCTATGGGTTAAGCATATTTAAATTTTCATTTATACAAGAGTGGTGGGAAGCGCTCGGGCTTATTACCGGTGCCAGGACCAGCTATCTGATATCGTTTATCAAATGGCACCATTCTATTGCCAATGGTATGCCCTGTGAACAGCAAAAACAATCGTATTACGCATATGCCATCCCGGAGTCAAAACGTTTGATAAGGGATGCCTTTACATCCCTGTCAAAAATAAATTTCAAAACCCCCCATGCTCCCTTGTTGATTACCTCGGGAAGCCAGGATCGGCTTGTTCCGGCCATACTGAACTACGACACTTATAAAAAATATAAGACCGTTGATTCCATTACCGATTATAAGGAATTTGAAGGGCATAATCATCTGGTGTTCGGCGAATCCTTCTGGATGGAAGAGGCAGTCTTTATTTTTTTTTGGCTTCAGGGGATAGAAAATATTTAGTCACTGTGTATAAAAGCAAATGAGATGAAACTCCATTATGAAGAAAACGAACTAGTAGTTACTGAAAATGCCTTCGGCCAATCCGGGGCCAGTGAACCGACCAACGGGATAAAGACAATGCCGCCGGCAGGAAAGAAGAGCTTCCTGGTTTTTAAGCACAATAAGTATATCACTGTGCCCACTAAGCAAATCGCGTTTTTTTACGTTAAGTATGATTCCCCATTTATCGTATGTAAGGATCGGGAGGAATATGCTGTCAACTATTCGTTAAAACAGATCCACAACCTGGTAACGGACCAGCAGTTCTTCCGGTTGAACAAGCAATACCTGATCAATTTCGATGCGGTAAAGGAAGTCGAGCATTACTTCGCCCGTAAACTATTGGTGAAGCTTATTGTGGACGCTCCCGACAAGCTACTTGTCGCAAAAGAAAAAGCAGCCGATTTTCTACGCTGGCTGGAGAACAGATAGGCCCGCCCCGCAAATGGGCTGCCCTGCAGACCTCTTGTTTCGGTCTGCAGGGCAGCATATAATCTAAAGCCGGTCCGTTGTTAGTGCCAATCAAAAACCATCCACGTCGATGATAGCCTGGGCGAAATCTTTCGGAGCTTCCTGCGGGAGATTGTGTCCAACACCGCCGGTGATGAGACGGTAGTCATACTTGCCGGAGAACTTACTGCGATACGCCGTGCTGGGAGCATGAATTGCGCCGTTGGCGTCGCCTTCCATGGTGATTGTGGGAACGGTGATGGGAGGGAGTGGGGCCAGTCGCTTTTCCAGGTCGTCATATTTCTGCTCGCCGTCGGCCAGGCCAAGCCGCCAGCGATAGTCGTGCATTACGATGTCAACATGGTCCGGGTTATTGAAGGACGCTGCTGTGCGGTCGTACGTAGCATCGTCGAAATTCCACTTTGGCGAAGCCTGGTGCCAGATGAACTTATTGAACTGGTCAACATATTTCGCATAGCCGGCCTTGCCTACCGGGGTGGCGAAATAGTACTGATACCAAAACAGGAACGCAGGCTCGGGTGGCCACGGCGTCTGGTTGCCAGCCGGGGTGCTGATCAGATAGCCGCCGACGGAAACGATCCCCTTGCAGCGTTCCGGCCAGAGTGTTGCCATGACGTCCACCGTGCGCGCGCCCCAGTCGAAGCCGGCGAAGGTGGCTTTCTGGATCTTGAGCGCATCCATGAGAGCGATCACGTCGAGAGCTACGGCCGTCTGCTGGGCGTTGCGCATCGTTTCGCTGGAGAGAAAGCGCGTCGTACCGTAGCCACGCAGATACGGCACGATCACCCGATAACCCTTCGCCGCCAGTATAGCGGTTGCATCGACAAAGCTGTAAATATCATAGGGCCAGCCATGCAGCAGGATGACCACCGGCCCGGTGGCGGCGCCTTCATCCGCGTAGCCGATATTCAGAACCCCGGCATTGACTTGCTTCAATGGCCCATAAGAAGCGTTTGTCCCCAGCCTGATCGGGACCTTTCCGGTGGATTTTGCCTTTCCGGGTCCTGCAATCGCAGAACTCAACAAGCCAAGCTGTGTAGCGGCAAGTGTCATGGCCGCGGAACCGAGAAAACGACGGCGATTTGTTGTGTTATTATTCATATTTGAAGTTTTTGACGTGGAAAATTGGTCTTATGTGGTCCGTACAACAGGAAAGCTCCTCCCATTGGTTGATTTCTTTGGTGGTTTTTGCAACATTATTTCTGAACATCGCCACGACGTCCCTGCCGATCGGCAGATGTGTCGGCGGATTTTCAAGATTGGCCAATTGCACGACCACATTGGCCAGCTTTTCAGGATCTCCAGGCTGCCTGGCGGCCAGCTGATCGGCTATCACTTTCTATTGCTCATTCTTCAAATTTTAGATCAGGTTAATCGCGACGTCGACATTGCCGCGGATGGCTTTGGAGTAAGGACAGGTCTGATGTGCAGCGTCTATCAGGATCTGTGCCGCATCGCGGTCCAGACCCGGCAGATAGATATTCAGTCGTGCTTTGAGAAAGTAGGCACCAGCAGCGCTAAGGCAAACATCCACTTCCGCGTCGATAGCCAGGTCATCTGGAAGCGTGATCTTCATTTTTTTCGCAAGTATCCCCATCGCCCCTTCGAAGCAGGCTGACCATCCTGCGGCAAAAAGCTGCTCCGGGTTAGTACCGGATTGGGCGCTGCCCGGGATAGCCAGCCTTATATTGAGCCGGCCGTCGGAGCTGCTGGCTACACCATTTTCCCGGCCGCCGGTCGTGTGAGTCTTGGCTGTGTACAATACTTTTCCTGTTTGGGTCATGTGGGCTCTTTCAGCCTTGTCGATTGCACCCAAAGGAACATCTAACTGGTTTTTTTCCATTGTATGACTATTTAGACGGTTAGAGAATTGATCAAACTGGTTTACCCGAACGTGTACGAAAATGTCGCAGCTCCGGGATCTAAGAATTCAATCTCGAACAGCCGGTCTACAATGGCCCCCTGCTGCCGGATCAGCTGATACATGCGTGGTTCGGTGATCTGCCCATTGCCCTGGCTGTCTATGTCAACGCCATGGGCAGCTCCCGGAACCTGCCCATCGATCAGCACCCGAAAACGAACCGGTATCCCGGTTGTCGACGGCCCCATCACAAGCTGAAGATCCCGGGCATGAAAGCAGTATAGCATCCGCCCGTTTGCTTTGTTGAGTACGGTAGCTTCGGCCCCAATGGTCCAATCGCCTGAAAGGGCCCACTGATTGAGCGTCAATTTCACAGGAGCAGTATAGACTTCATCCCGGTCCGTTGCCGACCCGCCGGGGGACACGAAGTTCAGCGTGCGCCCATAGCCGACATAGTTCTCCGAAGATTGCAGGTTCTGCCAATCGGCAGTAGTTTCTGCCCCACGCGCATCGACCGAAACTAGGCCGCTACTGACATCCTTTACCCCAGCCTCTGCCAGTAATTTTTGAATGATCTTTTCCGACTCCTCATATCCTCCTTCTCCAAATTGATGATGCCGGATGCGCCCTTGCGCATCGATAATATAGAGGGCTGGCCAGTATTCGTTCCCGAATGCATGCCATATCGCATAGTTGTCATCGATGGCGATCGGATAGCTGATTTTCATCTCCTTTGCGGCGTCACTAATATTAGCGGGATTGTGCTCGAAGGAAAACTCCGGCGTGTGTACGCCGATCACGACCAGTCCCTGATCCTTGTATTTCCCCGCCCAGGCGCTGATATAGGGAAGCGTGCGCCGCCAATTGATACAGGTGTATGTCCAGAAATCGATAAGGACGATCTTTCCATGCAACCCGGCCGTGGTCAATGGCTGCGAATTTAACCAGCCTGTCGCGCCCGCAAGCGGGGGCATATGACTTGTCATCTGCTTCATTTTTCCCCTTATGGTGCCAGCCGGCTTAATTGTAGCACCGACGGCGCCGGCAATGAGCAAGGCGAAAGCCCCAATAAAGATGGTGATGCGAGCGGCGCCTTTTTTATTGTCCATTGTATAAAATTGTTACACAAAAGTATTCTCAAATATCAGGTAGGTCCAACCAGAAAACAGTTAACTCGACTAAGCAACTGTTAAACCAGGCATTTTGTGACGGAAAGCTTTTTTCGGCGATTCAGTCGCGAAATTCAGGACTCTAAAACGCAAAACCACGAAATACCGTAATGCTCCGACAACGCAGTTTCACTAATCATTTCGCAATCAGATGTTAAACAATTTGGTGTCAAATTGGAATGACCGGGCTAAACGATTTCATTTTAAACACATCATCATGGAAACAACCAAAATCGAAACGACTACTGACCTGACGATCGTAGATGCGATCGTCGACCTTCAGACAAGGGGCTATATGTTGGATTTTTCCCTCTTGCATAACAAGTTGTTTTGCGCGCAGCAAAAATGCTTTTTCGGGCTCGAAGACTTCGATGTACTGGAGAAGTACTCTTTTCAAACGGGGGAGGCGCCCGGGAAAAAGACCATAGTTTACGGTATTGAATCGCTTTCTTTCGGCCTGAAAGGCATACTGCTTAAATAAAAACACATGCCAAATACAAGGAAGAAAGCCGCTATTTATGGGACAGTCATTCTTTTGGGTCTTATCATCATTCAATTTTGGAGTCCTGATATTGAAAAACCGCCGGTTACCGGAAAAATAAAGGCGCCTGTCGCAGTCATCGCCATTTTAGACAAAGCCTGCTCCGATTGCCATTCCAATGAGCCCAAATTGAATTGGTATGATAAAATTGCACCGGCATCCTGGCTCGTTGCTTCGGACATCAGACAAGCAAGATCCAAGTTCAATCTTTCTACCTGGAATAGCCTGACAGTAGCGGAACAGCAAGGGCTATTTTGGGAAATGGTTAATATGGCGATCAGCGGAAAAATGCCTCTGGGCGCTTATGTATTGCTACATCATTCGGCTAAGCTATCATCCCGGGATATTGATGTTTTGAAAAAATATGTCAGTTCGCTCTCCGCCTTCCAACCCGGCGATACGGCAGGAACAGCCGCTGCAGAGCGCCAATTTGCGGCCTATCGGCAAAATCATCCTGCCTTATCCATGGTTCCGACAGCCGCGGACAGTGTAACCTATGTGCCGGGTTTTCAAAAATGGCAGATAATCAGTACTACAAACAGATTTGATAATCTTCCGAGCATCCGGGTAGTGTATGGCAACGGGATTGCCGCCCGGGCCGTCGCGGACAACCATATTAATCCATGGCCGGATGGCGCTACCATCGTTAAAGTGGTATGGGATATCACCGAAGACAAAAATGGCAATATCAGGCCAGCATCCTTTAATAACGTACAGATGATGACCAAGGACAACCGGCGTTTCCCTGCCACGAAAGGCTGGGGCTTCGCCAAATTTGAAGGGACAAAGCTGGTCCCCTTTGGCGCATCAGCATCATTCAATACCACCTGCTATAACTGTCACCGGCTGGCCAGCGATTACGGGTATGTATTCAATGTCCCTCCTTTGACCCGCGACCCAAAGCGGGGTCTGTTTAACACCAATGGCCTTGGGTTCATAACCTCCTTTGCCAATAGAAAGCAGCAAACCCAGTCCATACTGTATGGTAATGATCCAGCACGGGAAATGGCATTGGCGGGTAATAATCGCCATACGCCTGGTGAGGTCTTCAACCTTGTCACCTGGAAGCAGACCGATAATAAATACTGGTATGGAAGTTTTATAAATGGATCACTGCAATCCGTGGAGACTTTAACGATAATACCGGGATTAAACGGTGGTTCCCAAATAACCTATCGTGTCTTGGAAGGGGAAGCGCCAAAGGATAGCGCCGGCATTGTCGCGGACCGGCAGGCCAGAATTGATTTGATCCTTGCTCAACGGCCCTCTGTGCTTCCATAAATACTGGCGGGGATAAATGCTGAGGAAAATAAATTAACGAATAAAAGATTACTATGCGAACAACCGTGTCTTCCGTCGACCATCCCGATGTTCTACTCGTCGGTGCAGGCATCATGAGCGCTACATTGGCAGTGATCCTTAAGGAACTCGATCCCGACCTGAAAATCACTATCTGCGAAGTCCTGGCCAGCCCGGCCCAGGAGAGCTCCAACTCCTGGAACAACGCCGGCACCGGCCACGCAGCGCTCTGCGAGCTTAACTACACTCCTCAGAACGCCGACGGCAGCATCGACATTTCAAAAGCGCTTGAGGTCAACACCGAATTTGACCTCTCTCGTCAGCTCTGGGCCTATTTGGTGAAAAAAGGGGCGATCAAAGACCCTCAATCATTTATCCACGCCGTAGCCCACATGAGCTTCGTACGCGGATCGGCTAACATGGCATTCCTGAAAAAACGCTTCGAAACGCTCTCGGCACATCCCAATTATCAGGGCATGGAATATTCCGCCGACAAAAAGCAAATCCAGGAATGGATCCCGATCGTGATGGAGGGCCGGGACCCCGGAGATCAAGTTGCCGTTACAAGGATGCAAACCGGAACAGATGTGGACTATGGAGCGCTCACCCACCTACTTCTCGATTCCTTAACGGATAAGGAAGGATTCTCGCTCCAATTTTTCAGCCGGGTGCAGGACCTGACTCGTGATGGCGATCGCTGGAAAGTGAAGCTCAGGAACGAAAAAACTGGCGAAAGCAGGTATACCTGGGCCAAGTTCGTTTTCATCGGCGCCGGCGGTGGATCACTGCCGCTGCTGCAAAAATCAGGTATTCCGGAGGGACGCGGCTATGCCGGGTTCCCGGTAAGCGGGGTCTGGCTTCGTTGCGACGACATGGCCGTTGCTTCCCGTCACAACGCCAAAGTATATGGGCTGGCCTCGGTCGGTTCGCCGCCGATGTCCGTCCCCCATCTCGACAGGCGACACATCGAAGGAAGGCAGTCCCTGCTCTTTGGCCCTTATGCGGGTTTCTCCACGAAATTCCTCAAGCATGGGTCATACCTGGATCTTTTTAGCTCCATCGACCCGGAAAACATCTTGCCGTTGCTGGCTGTCGGCAGGGATAACCTGGTTCTCGAAAAATATTTGGTTGGCCAGGTTCTCGAAACCCCGAAGGAACGTTTTGCCGCGCTGCTGCAGTACTTTCCTCACGCAAAGCAGGAAGATTGGAGGGTCGAAGTGGCAGGTCAACGCGTCCAGATCATCAAAAAGGATCCGGCTCATGGTGGTATCCTGGAATTTGGTACCGAACTCGTTGGCTCGGCCGACAATTCCATCATAGCGATGCTGGGAGCTTCCCCCGGCGCTTCCACGGCTGCCTGGATAATGGTTCATGTCATTGAGCGCTGTTTCGCAGATCAAGTGAAGAATGGAGGATGGCTGGCTAAGCTGAAGGCGATAATTCCTTCGTACGGGGAATCTCTGGTGGAAAACGTGGCGCTCTGCCGCGAGGTGCGTGCTGAGACGGCCGATGTCTTAAATATTAAAAACATTATTCCATGATACGGGCATATTGTCTTTATACGGGGCCAGACGGGAATTCACATGTATTGCGCGGCAGCATCAGCAGCAGCATGCTGATCGAAGCGGAATCCATCCTGTTCAGGGAAACGCCGGCCCACTCTTCGTTTGACTGGCATAATGATCCCGTCCCCCAATATGTCATCACGCTCTCGGGTATGCTTGAATTTACCACCAAGGGCGGCGAGACTTTTACGATCCATCCCGGGGATGTCCTGCTCGCCATCGATCACACCGGTTCGGGACATAAATGGCGTTTGATCAACGACGAGCCGTGGAAGCGGGCTTATGTGGTTTTCAAGACAGGTGCCGATACCGATTTCGTGCCGGAATAAATATAAAGAAGACACTCTTACATCAATTAAAATTTACAACTATGATCGAGCAAATCGAAGAGAAAGGGGCGGTCGGCACAATCGCGCCACCACTCCCGGTAATTAAGATTGGCATCAATGCGACCGGTACCCGCGAGGAAAGCGATTCAATGGGAACAATCGACGTCCCCGCTGATCATTACTGGGGGGCCCAGACGCAACGCAGCCTCATCCATTTTTCCATCGGTAATGACCGGATGCCCAAACAAGTCTATCACGCCTACGGCTATGAAAAAAAGGCGGCGGCGCTAGTCAACGAAGCCGATGGCCGGTTGCCCCACGACATCGCCCAGGCGATCGTCATTGCGGCTGACGAAGTTATCGCGACAAAGCTGGACAGCGAATTCCCTTTGTATGTCTGGCAAACGGGGTCCGGGACCCAGTCCAATATGAATGTCAATGAGGTGATCTCCAATCGCGCCATCCAGCTGATGGGCGGCAAGCTGGGATCAAAGAAGCCGGTTCATCCCAATGACCACGTCAATATGGGACAATCCTCCAACGACAGTTTTCCCACCGTCATGCATATCGCGGCCATCTTTGAACTGGACGATCATCTGATCCCGGCATTGACGAAATTGCAGCAGGTCATCTCGGGCAAGGCGGCGGAATGGAAGGATGTCGTAAAGATCGGAAGAACCCATCTGCAGGATGCCGTTCCGCTGACCGTAGGCGAGGAATGGTCGGGCTATGCGACGCAGATCGTCGATGCCCTTGAAAGGGTAAAAAACAGCCGGACCGAACTCTATAAACTGGCGGCCGGCGGAACTGCTGTCGGAACAGGACTAAATGCGCCCGAAGGGTTCGGCATTAAAATCGCCGCAAAGCTGGCCGAACTAACCGGAAAGCCCTTCATTACGGCGCCCAACAAGTTCGCCGCCCAGGGTTCCCTCGACGCCATTGTCGCGGCCATGGCCGCATTGCGAGGCGTAGCCGTATCGCTTATGAAGATAGCGAACGATATGCGGTGGCTGGCTTCAGGACCCCGATGCGGGCTGGGTGAATTGATATTGCCCGCCAACGAACCGGGATCGAGCATCATGCCCGGAAAGGTCAATCCGACGCAGTGCGAGGCCATTGTCATGATTTGCATCCAGGTACTTGGAGAAGACTCGATCGTCGCCTTTGCCGGCAGCCAGGGCAATTTTGAGCTCAATGCCATGCGCCCGATCCTCATCAACAATTTTCTGCATTCCGCCAGGATACTGGCCGACGGTGCCGACAAATTCAGAACCTATTCTGTGGAAGGAACAACATTAAACCGCCCGCAAATCGATTTCTTCCTGCAACGGTCGCTCATGCTGGTTACCGCCCTCAGCCCTTTCCTCGGGTATGACAAGGCGTCTGCCATCGCCCATCATGCCTTGGACAACAGTCAGACGCTGAAGCAGGCCGCCCTGGCGAGTGGTTTTATCGATGAAAAGAAATTCGACGAATTAGTAGACCCGCGTAAAATGGTCTGACAGCAAATATTCACTCCAAAATATTGAAAAATGATTCATCTCATATTACAGGGCATCGTGCCTGTGGTGTTCGTCTTGGCCCTCGGGTATCTCGCAGGCCGGAAGGGGTTCATCAGTGACGAAGGCGCGCGAAATTTTTCGACCTATATCGTAAATTTCGCCTTGCCATGCACGTTGTTCGTCGGCATATTCAGTTTCACGCCACAGCAGTTCGACAACGGCGCTTTTATTTTAACGTTGTGTCTTTCGTTGATCCTTCCCTTTGCCTTAAGTATCGGCATCGGCAGGCTTGCTTTCAAAAAGCCGTTGGCTGAGGCCGGTCTCTTTGCCTGCAATTGCGGGTTTCCGGACATGGCCTACTTCGGATTACCCGTCCTCATCAGCATCGTAGGGGCCCAGGCGTTGCTACCCGTCATTGTCGGCAACCTGGTCACCAGCATCATTCTCGTTCCGGCCATCGTCTATATGGTGCATCAGGGTACAGCGGCTCCGGGCCAGAAGGGATCGGGTTCCTTCCTGGGCAACATGCTCAATACCCTGGAGCAGCCCGTCGTTTGGGCGCCGATCCTGGGGCTGATTCTCGTATTGCTGCATGTCAGGCTTCCTGCCCTGCTCGACGATTCGTTCAAACTGTTCGGTCAGACGACAGGGGGAGTCGCCCTCTTCACCCTGGGCGCTTTGTTATCCCGGTTGAAACTGAAGATCGATTGGCCGACGGGGGTCGTGGTACTCATAAAGAACGTCGCCATGCCGGCCATCGCAGTGGGACTGGCCCTGCTGTTTCATCTCGACGGGCCGCTGGCAAAAGGGGCCATTATAACGGCTGCCTGCCCGGCCGCCACTTTCGGGGCGATGCTGTCGGCCAAATCACGGATAGGGCAGACGACGATCCCGCCTCAGATCCTGGCCAGCAATATTTTCGGCATCTTCTCCATGGGTTTCTGGATTTTTATCGCTGAACGTATCGTATGAACAGACTCCGGACTATACTACCCCTTGGCTGCTTGCTACTGCTTCAGGTTGCAGCGATGGCCCAGATAATGAAACAGAGCGACTCATCGATCTATCAGAATGACCGGATCATTCCGGTTGATAAGGCCGGTCTTCTGAAAAATATGGACGTGATCTTCAATATTCAATACGCCCTTAACAGTAATCTTCAAAATGGCAATTATACGGGCAGTAATTTTGCGCTAAACCAGTTCCGGCTGGAAATCAAGGGGCAGATAACCGATAATGTTTTCTTCCGTTTCCGCGATCGGTATACCCGGGACCCTATCCCCCAAACCGTAGATAATACCAACCATTCCGTGGACATGGCGTTTATCCAGATTAATCTATCCCGGCGGTGGAGTGTGGCGTTCGGAAAGATGTCGGCAGACTATGGCGGATACGAATTCGAAGCAAACCCCATTTATATTTACCAATACAACGATATCATTGCCCATGCCGACGATTTCCTGGTAGGAGCCCAGGGGTCCTTGAATATCTCGAAGGACCATTCCCTGACGGTCCAGTTGCTGAATGCCCGGACGGAGACCTTTGCGGAAATCTATGACACCATCCCGGGCGTCAGTGCCGCCAAATTTCCCTTTGCCGCCGTCGGCAACTGGCGGGGAAGTTTCGCGGGTGGCAGATTTACGACCTTCTGGAGCTATTCGGTGATTAAGGAGGCCGCGCATAAATATATCAGTTACTTAGCGTTGGGCAACCAGTTTCATTCGAAGAAGTGGCTGATCCAGTACGATTTAAAGTACAACCCGGAAGGCATTGACCGAACCTCCGTGGTCACCGGGATTGTCCCCGCCAGCTATTCTCCGTATACAGCCCTGAATACATTTTACCTGGAACACTGGCTCCACGCCTCCTTTGCGATCGCTCCGAAATGGAGTACGACGATAATAGCAATGACCAGCGACGCATTCTGGTATGGTAATCCTGACCCCAATAAAAACAGCCATTTACGCGCCGCGTACGGGCTGATACCATCGATAGAGTACTATCCTTTAAAGAAACTGAATCTTAAATTCTTCAGCGCCTATGTTGGCAGATATTATGACTATACTGGCTATGCAAAGTCGAAATTCGGTTCCACCAATTCGACGACGGGGGTTTTTATGATCGGCTTTATATCGCCACTGGTAATTTTATGAAAAGTAATGCAGATGTCTACAAATAATAATAACACCTATGATGCAGTCAAGGCGATCAAAGAGAGTAAAGGTAGCTCTACTTATTGCCCTGCTCCTTTTGACCGGGTCGGCCACACAATTTGCAACCCCTGAGATTGACCGCGGGATGACAGGATCCGCTTTATCCTGGATCTGCGGGCTGCTTCATTTCCATAAGAAAAGAGCAACTGTAAAGAATTGCCCTTTCGACTTATAACACCCTGCCGGTGATTGGCCAGCCTTTTAAGAATGCTCATTTTTATCGGAATGCCATTTTGTGGATGTTGAACGTATATTTACATGCTTTGTACAATCCTTCGAAGTCGTTAAATCCATTGTATTTTTTCCCGTTGATAAAGAAGGTCGGTGTGCCATCGACGCCGCTCTTGACGCCGCCCTCGAAATCATTTGTCACCTTGTGGAATAATTTCTTATGCTTGCGGGTGTTCTCATACTGCCCGAGGTCCAGTTCTATCTCTTCGGCAAAAGTCGAAAAGGAAGACCGGAGCAGGTGTTTTTGATTTTCAAAGATCATGTCGTGCATATACCAGAACTTCTCCTGGGTGGCGGCGACCTCCGTGGCGAGAGCGGCTTCCAGGGCCAGGGGGTGGATATTGTGTAACGGGTAGTGCCGGTATACAAATCTTACATGGCGCCCGAGGGTTTCCATTAGCAATTTGACGTGGGGGTAAACGTAGGCGCAATGCGAACATTGGAAGTCTCCATACTGCACCAATTCGATCGGCGCAAAAAGGCTACCCTGATAGTGGTCTCTTGAGCTATTAAAGGGCAATTTCAGCATACTCATAAGAAATTTATTTGAGGGTTATCGAATGATGTCAATCAGCGGGGTTTAAAACCAGTTCAGCTTTCGCTGCGGTCAGGATGGAGCCGGTCATTTTATTTTGTACAAAGGCAATCAATTCCCAGTCATTCATTTTATAATCTTCCGGTAAGACAAAGCTGATTTTCCCATTGGTTGCGTGCAGCGTTTTCGTCAGGAATTTCCGTACGATCTGGACATGCTGCAGGGTAAGGCCTGCATTTTCACCTGCCCTGACAATGCTTTGTCCGGATTTTTGTATCAGTGTTATCACCAGGGCCGATTGTTCCAGTGGCGTATTGGTTTGATAGCCGACGCTGAGCTGGCCCTTTTCCTGATAGGCTTTTATCGCTAAAGTATCCGCTGGCACCTCCTTCAGCCCCGCAGTTATTGCCTGGAGAAGGGCACTCCGATCTGAACCGACAAATTCAGTTTTCCCATTCACCACGATTTGCGGCGTGTAAATAGATTGAAGATGAAACCAGCAACTGTACTCGGTTTGTCTTTTTGAATATTCGGGGTCGTCAAACTTATCCTTCCAGCCCTGGTGGTCCCAATAGTCAACGTGGTAAGCGAGAATATAGACCCGGTTAAGCGGGTTGTCATTTTGTACCCGAGCCACCAGTTCGTCCGCCGGGGGACAGCTTGAACATCCCTCCGAAGTAAAAAGCTCCACCACTGCAAAACCTTTGGCATTTCCCTGTTGGTCCGGGATCTTCATTTCGTTTTTGCCCCTGAAGTTTTTAAAGGCGACCAGAACGATTACTATGCTCAGTATGCCAATGGCAATACCAGCCTCATTGATAGTCTTCATCTCTATTTGCTTTAAGGAACCTGCCGCCGCGTTGAGTTGGGCCGCGACGGCAGGTTGGTAAACAAGTGAAGGGTTATTTCGTAAAACCGTCTACCGCGACAACGGCGTCGGCAAAGGCCTGGGGCGCTTCCTGTGGCAAGTTGTGTCCAACGCCGCCGGTGATGAGGCGGTACTCATATTTGCCCGAGAACTTATTGCGATACACCGTGCTGGGCGCGTGAATTGCGCCGTTGGCGTCGCCTTCCATGGTGATAGTAGGCACGGCGACGACCGGAAGCGCAGCCAGCCGCTTTTCCAGATCATCGTATTTTCGCTCGCCGTCAGCAAGGCCGATTCGCCAGCGGTAGTTATGGATCGTGATGGCGACGTGGTCCGGATTGTCAAATGAAGCTGCAGAACGGTCGTAGGTGGCATCGTCGAATTGCCACTTTGGCGAGGCAGTCTGCCAAATCAGCTTGTTGAAATCGTGCAGGTATTTCTGATAGCCGGCCTGCCCGATTTCAGTGGCGAAATAGTACTGATACCAAAACGCGAGCGTCGGCGCGGGCGGGTACGGTACCTGGTTGGTTGCGGGGCTGCCGATGAGATAGCCGCCGACGGACACAATCCCTTTGCAGCGTTCCGGCCAGAGCACAGCCATGATGTCCGCTGTCCGTGCTCCCCAATCAAATCCGCCGATAATCGCCTTATTAATCTTAAGTGCATCCATAAAGGCGATGATATCGAGGGCAACTGCAGATTGCTGGCCATTCCGGATCGTCGAAGCTGAGAGGAATCGGGTCGTGCCATACCCTCGCAGATAGGGGACGAACACATGGTAGCCCTGCGCGGCAAGCAGCGGGGTAACGTCGGCAAAGCTGTAAATATCGTAGGGCCAGCCATGCAGAAGAATGACCGGAGTACCTGTGGCAGGGCCGGATTCAACATACCCCACATTCAGGAGGCCGGCATCGATCTGCTTCAATTCGCCGAACGAAGTGTTCGTAACCTGGTTTAAACCGGTCGCATCGGTATTTTTTTTCATGACCGGCTGAGCGTCCGCCGATCCTATCATTGCGAGCGGGCCGGCAATGATGCTGAGGACAACAGCACCCAAATAGCGACGGAGATCATAATAGCGTTTCTTTGACATTTTTTTCTTTTTTTTTGTTTGATGATGAAATGAATGTTTCCGTATGTTATCTTAATGATTTGAATGCCTCGCGCATTTCGACACTAAAGAGTTCCGGTTGTTCCCAGGCGGCGAAGTGCCCCCCCTTATCGACTTCGTGAAAGTAGTACAGCGACGGATAGGCCTGCCGTGACCAGCTTTCCGGAGCGCGATAGATCTCGTGCGGAAACACCGTGATGGCCACCGGCACTTTGATTTGATTCGTCTGCTGTGCCGCGGCGCTGAAGTTGTTGTTGTTATTTTCCCAGTAGAAGCGGGACGAAGAGGCGCCGGTGTTGGTGAGCCAGTACAGCGTGATGTCATCGAGTATTTCGTCGCGACTGAGCACGCGTTCGGGGTGGCCATCGCTGTCGGTCCACTCGGCGATCTTTTCATACGTAAAGGCGGCCAGACCACTGGGCGAATCGTCGAGCGCGTAGCCGATGGTCTGCGGACGGGTCACCATCATCGCGCCGTAGGCCGCGTTTCTTCCGAAGAAGGTACTAAGGACGTCGTACGCCCGCCGTTCTGTGGCGGTCAGTTCAGCGGGCGCCGGGTCGCCGCTGTTGATGCCCTTCACCAGGTTCGCAGGAATCGTAGCCGGCATGGTGAGATGGATACCGAGCAGTCCAGCCGGCGCCTGACGCGCCATTGCGTCGGAGATGACTGAACCGTGGTCGCCACCCTGCGACACGTAACGGGTGTAGCCCAAGCGCTTCATGAGCACGGCCCAGGCCCGCGCCACGCGGTCGGGATTCCAGCCGAGATCGGTTGGCCTGCCCGAGAAGCCATAGCCGGGGATGGCGGGGATCACGACGTCAAAGGCGTCTTGCGAGCGCCCACCGTGGGCGACGGGGTCGGTAAGGGGGGCTATCACCTTCAGGAACTCCAGCGGCGAGCCGGGCCAGCCATGGGTGAGGATCAGCGGTAGCGCGTTCGGTTCACGCGAACGCACGTGGATGAACTGGATATCCACGCCGTCGATTGTGGTCACGAACTCCGGGAGCGCATTCAGCTTTGCCTCTCCGTTGCGCCAGTTGTAGCCGTCGCCCCAGTAGTGTAGCAGCGCCTGCATCTCAGCCAACCTGATGCCCTGGGATTCGTCATTGACCGTTTCCTTGTCAGGCCACCGGGTTGCCTTAATGCGTTTGCGGAGGTCGGTGATGGCTGCTTCCGGGATATGGATATGGAAAGGCCGGATGGCGTCGGAGGACTGCAGATTGGCGACCGAATCTGCCGTCCGCGTGTCTGTGTTCCGCGGATCTGCGGCCGGGTCGGGCTGGGCATAGCTGGGACTAGCGCGCAGCGCAAGGGCTCCGCAGATAATGGCGGTGGCGATTAGGTTTTTTTTCTTCTTCATGAAATAATTTTTTGTCTTTTTGACAAAAGTATTTCTTACATCGCGCCCGATGCAACCGCTAAATCGGGAAGTAGACTAAGTTGGTATTTAACCGGCCTTTTTTACTCGCGAAAGAAAAGTGAACCATACGCGTCGCGTGTGTCAGAGCGCGGAAAAATGCTGTTTTCACGGTGTCGCGACAGCGGAAATACGGGCCTTTTAGTATCCCTTGTGCTAGTTCGAATCCAACAATTTCGTGAGTCATTTATGCGTCAACGAATGTGTTAGAAAGCGAAAAAATGCGGGAAAATTTTAAAAAAGGCCATAAAAAAGCCTTGTAATTCAATTGTTTGCAAGGCTATTAAGTGCGCGGGATGCGCACGGAACTATGATTGATATTTAATCCCTAATACAGAGTTTTCGCCATTTGTCCGCCGACATAAGCCTACGTTTTAAAGGTTCCGAGGAAACCTCCGTCAATAAATAGATTCCTCGATCGATTTTCCCCGTCAGTGAAGTGAATGTACTCTTCCCTGAGTTATTGGCCCCGACAATCAGATTAATGCAAGGGGAAAACTCCAGCGATGTTTTTTCATCATTGCGGATGTTTAGAATATCTAGCTTTTCGACGAATATTCAGTTCAATTTTGATGATAATCTGTTCAAAAGGAGCTACAACGAGGTCCATTTAAGCACACTTACTTTTCTTTGCCCAGGGTGTTCATCACCTGAAATAATTATTCACCGCAAACGCAAACTGCTCGATAAACAGCTTTTTGTACGCTGCCAGGTTATTCTGCTCATAGAAAAGTATCATCGCCTTCTTGTAATCAACAGGCTTAACGCTGCGATAAGACAGTGGACAATATCCATTTTCGATCAGAATGCCGTTGCCTGTGATCCGCCCGGTCCTTTTGTTTCCATCCTCAAACGGCTGGATATACGAAATGAACAATACAGCTAGTAGTGCCTTTTCAAAGATTGACGTGCGCAGGTTGATCACCTCGCAAGCCCGGTCCAAATACTCGCGGATCTGGAATTCATTCTCCGGAGGTGTGTAAGTCGTGCCCGTAATACCCACGATACGTTTACGGATGTTCTTACTGACACCCAGGTCCGCTATTAACAAGGAATGAATGTCTTCGATGGCTCTCGTTCGTAGTGGTGTGAACACTACTCTCCCCTCATAAATATAATCCAAAGCCTTTTTGTGGTTGAGCAACATGGTGGCCTCGTCCTTTTGCTTTCCTTCTGCTGGAATATTTTCAGACAGCAGGACCTCCGTTTCCAACAAACTGTAGGTGTTTCCTTCAATTTGGGATGATTTCCAACTTAGTTCTATGGAAAGCCGGTTGCGTTCTTTCCGCACGATATCTTCCGGAAGGGTACGGACCCTTTCTTGGAAAGTTTGTTGAAGGACATTGAGCTTCACCAACTCGTCGTCGGTAAAAATGGCTACTTTCTCTAAGTGTGTGAAGATCTCAGGATCAATTCGTTTCTTTCCTTTTCGTTCATCCACATCCTTGTCAAAGTATGAATCACCGATGTTGCCGTAAACCAATCGATAGGCTGGAGCTATTGCATAGACAGTTGACCGTCCTTGCCCGCTTCTAATGAGTAGATGATTATTCACGAGCGATTTCAGGTCTCGATTGACGGTAGACACCGGTGGATTGCCGGGTAATTGTCTCAGTATTTCAGCTATTCCACTTTCCGGTTGCTGTAATAACAGGTCCAGGATTTGCTTTTTCCGCTCACTTAATTCCATGACTTTTCGTTTCCTCTCAAAAATAGCATTTTATCCTCTCATTTTGAGAGGATAATTGACCTAAAATGAGAGGAAAGAGCGAGATTTGCCTCTTTTCCTCTCAAATTGGCATCTTTTTCCTCTAACTCTGAGAGGAGAAAATCACAGAAATGAGAGGAAATTTGCTTGAAGTCTAAAAGGGTAATTCGGTCGGTACCGGTAATTTGCTGAGTTCTTGCGATGGATCTTTTGGGCGATACCGTTTATACGTTTCATTTACATACTTCGTGGAAGTATGCCCCAGCATCAATGCAATGGTTGCAGCATTCACATTCGCATCTTGTAGCAAGACTGAAAAGCTCAATCTCGCACAATTCCAGGTGATGTGTTTTTCGATTCCTGCGCTTTCGCACCATCGACCCAATAGTTTATTGGCCCCGTCGGCAGTAGGTAGGTAAAAAATGCGGCCGGCATGAGCGGGAGAAAATTGCTTTGCCTTTTGTTTGTCAAGAATAGATTTGGCAATCGGGTGAAGCGTTATAAAGTGTTCCCCTTTTGTCTTTTCTTGGACAATAACGGCAGTATTACCATCCTTTCCAATATGCCTCCATTCCAGCAATTTAATATCGCACCATCTCATTCCCGTATAACAACAGAAAAGGAAGGATTCCCTTACCTCCTCGTTGAGACAAGGTGTTTTCAGAAGTTGTAGGTATT
>Ga0302227_10001244_pt1 | contig 19378 bp, 34 predicted proteins | sample II_Palsa_N1_1_FD_193525 | JGI IMG/M metagenome (GOLD analysis project Ga0302227, IMG submission 193525) | Peat permafrost microbial communities from Stordalen Mire near Abisko, Sweden - II_Palsa_N1_1 | ecosystem: Environmental > Terrestrial > Soil > Palsa > Peat permafrost | place: Sweden... | reverse complement strand
CCCCCCCCCCCCCCCCACAACAAAAAAAAAGAGGAGTTCAAAACAATGCGGAATGAATCACCAAAAATTGATTACCTTTTCTTTCCAATTCGCTCTGCTCAATGACAAGGAGCTTGAGTGAGTCTTGGAGAGCGTCACGCTGCTGCTCCGAGCTGTTGAACTTCTTCTGCCAGAACGAGACACGTTCCTCTGATTTCTTAATCAGACTTGTCACGCTATCCAGCAAGGTCGCGGTGGAAGTATTGAGGTTTGTTCTTGCCAAAAAGAAACCACAGTCAGAGTTAGAAACAACTGAAAAATACGCATACCTCAAGTCAAGCAACTGGTCGTTTCCTTCGAGGACTTTGTGGGCCTCCAAAAGCAGTTTCTCAACCGACTGACGCTGAATGCTCAAATTGGCCAGGAGCACTTCAAAAGTCTGCTCATACTTGGGTTCGCCTTCGATTGCTGCCTGCTTGGGCTTTTATTTTGTATTGTGCTGTTAATTGTACACCAAAGAAAAAAAGGTACAAGGGAACATACGCTCGAATCTGCCTTGGATGCTTGCGTCAATTTTTGCAGCCAAAAGTTACGCTCCTTTTCGTTTGTCGCCCGAAGCTGATAGCTGATCGAGTTTCGGCCACGAACGGTGAACGCGCGGGGATCGTTCTACGCGATTATTTTTTCAAAAGTCAAAACAAAACATATTTTTATTTTGAAATTATTTGTACAGAGGTGGCCAAGATTGTGGCACCCGCAAGCAAGATGGTACCACGGGGGCCGTTCTTGACCTCCTTGTCCGAGTTGTAGAGGAAGAGCATGCCGTTCTCAACGACGAAAAAGTTCTTCTTCCAGCCACCACCAGTGTAGCTCGTCCAACGATGGAGCACACCATGGATTTGCACCTGTTGCGGCTTGAGGGCGTTGGAATCGGCTGCATCCAATCGAGGTCCTTGGTGAGCGATAAGACGCCGAGTTGTTGCCATACCTTTTTGCAGTAGATTCTTGATGTTGTCGTTGGTCGTGAGATCAGCGGCCGTCTTCTTTTCGCGGTTGAATGCACCAATGTCACCACCCTGATGCAGGATCTGTGCCACAAGTTCTTGCTGGTTGCCCTCGGCAGCTGAATAAAAAAAAAATAAATAAAAAAAACTCAATGTATCGCGCCGTTTTTTTGTTTTTTTTAAACAAGGTACCAAAGTGCAAGAGCGTGCTGCCCGTGACCTTGTCGTGCAGGTTGAGGTTGAGCAGCTTGGCGTTGGCACCACGGAGGATCTTCTGGACGCGTTGCCAGTTCTTAGATCTGCCGGCCTCGACAAGCTGCTTGTCCGCATCCTCGATAAAGGCACGCTGCGCCTCTGTTTTCAGGGAGGAAGATGCATATTAAAGGAACGCAGGTAACGCAAACTGTGGACGGTACCTTCAATCGCGAGTGACGTCTCCCGGTTCTTGGCCACGGAAAGCGCTGTCTGGCCCTGCTTGTTTTCGGCTGTCAGGTCAACGCCCGTACGCCGCAGGAGCAAGTTGAGGACAGGAATGCGTCCCGTGTGGGCGGCTTTGTGCAGAGGGGTGTCGCCTTTTTTTAAAAAATATATTTATATTATTGCCACAGAGGGGGGGGAGGGGGACGAAGCAAGGTGTTAGAGCAGCTCTCCAGATAGCGTCGGACACGTTACCCTCCTCGTTGCGGGCGTTGATGTCGGCGCCGTTGTCAAGCAGGAGTTTCACGAGCTCGAGCTGTCCAAAGTAGGCGGCCATGTTGAGAGCCGTGCCATAGCGCGACGACTGGTCCCAGTCTACGCGGCCGGTCGAAGGATCCGTCAGCACCAGCTGCAGCTTGGGCACAGAGCCCTCGCGCACCGCGGCAAGGAGGTCTCTTGTGAGCACCTCGCTGCTGCTAAAGTTGGACAACGCCATGATTTGCAAAGTGTGATTCCCACAGACATGGCCGATTACGGTAACGACTTGGACTCTGTGGTGCGTTTGTCCTCAACGTCACTGGCCTCTGCGTCCAGAGCGAACGCTGTTTATGTGCCGCGAGACGTACGTGTACAAGATCCCGCCGCGTGCCACGAGCAAGGGTCACAAGTATGTTGAAAGGAGTTTTTTTTTGTTTGCAAGGAGCTGATCATCGTCGTCGTTTTGTATTCGTGGCTACCCAAACACAGAGCTGCTGACTGGGACTTGAATGCGTAAGTGCACCTTGGTCCTGCAACTGCTATAACCTGTCTGCTTTGTAAAACAGGTGGGTGTGGCAGGGTCGATTGCGTGTCATCGGTCTCGGCCAGCAGTGCCTGGTCCGCTTGGAGGATGGCAACACAGGTTTGTTTGCGGCGAGTATCCCTTTTGGGTGCTTAAACGAGGATGTGGAAAAGGCGACTTGTTTGCGATGTGCCGGTACAACAAGAATGACAACTCTGTCGAGCCAGTTCTGGACAGCAGCCGCTACTTTGTCATCCGCATCGAGAACGAGCGTGGCCAGCACACGTTCATCGGCATTGGCTTCCAGGAGCGCACGACCGCATTTGATTTCAACGTTGTGCTGCAGGACTTTGAAAAGTACAAGCTCGTATTTTGTTTTTTGTTTTTGTTTTGTTTCTTAAGCCGTGAGGAGCAGACACATCAATGCGGAGAAGGACGCGGCCAAGCGGCTGGAGGAATGGGAGAAGCAGCCCAAGAAGGACTTTAGCTTGAAGGAGGGCCAGACGATCAGCATCAAGATCGGTGGCAACGCAAGCACCTCGTCGTCCAAGCCTGCCGCACCTAATGGTAAAGTAATTGTTTTGAACAAACGAAATGTCCTAAAGTGTGTATCCTCCACATTTAAGCAACCGGAGGATTCGGTCTTCCTCCGCCACCTGGTGGCTCACGTGTGGTCCCGCCCCCGGCTGCATCTGGTTTCGCCCCTCCACCTGGGAAAAAGTCTCCCTTTGATGACTTTGACGATTTCCAAGCGCCCCAGTCCAATAGCAACGGCAACCCAAACAGCGGCAGTGGCGGTTTCGGCGGATGGACAACTTTTTGATCACGCCCCACTTTCTCTGTTTTATCTAGTCTGTGTTTTTTTTATTAAAAATGGGCACACACAAATTTTTTGGTATTGTTCCGCTATGTTTGGTGCGACGATGACCAATCAACGAGGGCACGAAGCTCTTCGAACGACAGAGGGTGGTGCTTCTCGAGCATCTCTTTGAGGAGCTGTTGGACACGGTCGTACACGGACGGGAAGTCCATGTACTCGGCCTGCGTACGCACAAACACGAGGTCGAGCAACTCGAATGCGAAACAAAACAGCTCCTCAAAGGCATTTTCGTTCTCAACGTGGCTGAAGAAAGTCAATGCGGGTGTGTCCCACTTGAGATCCGAGGGCGGTAGACGTACGACATCTATTCCCAACAACAAATTTTTACTTGTAATTTCCTTTTTTTTTTTTGTTTCTTGCCATCGGCCATGTTGACGAGCGCACAGCACATCTGGGTCACATTCACACCGACGGCTGCAAAGGGGTAATTGCGATTGCCATGCACGATCTCTTGACACGCGGACGTGTACGTCTCAGCAAAGTACAGGAGAGTGTGGAGGCCCATCATCCCCATCCCTCGCAAGTCAGAGGTGGGATCCTTGGACTTGATTGGAAAAAAAAAAATATTGTTTTGTTGTGACGGGGAAAAGTAGGACTTACCTGAAAGCCTAGCAACTTCCATCGCTCAGAAACGCGCGGCTCCGGTGGCTCATTGGGCAACAGCACCGACCACAGGCGATGGAGGAGAATTTCGTGGTGCGGACAGAACCGGCTGAACGGTGTCGACTTGAGCTCGTGCAATTCGATCAATCGGCGGATCTGGTTGACTTTGTGGTGGTTGTACCGGAGAAGGTGGCTGCCGAGCACCTCTACAAAGAGTTGAACATGTGTGAGTAGGTAAAGAAGAGTACTGCAATGCTAGGAAAACGAACGCAAGAGCTCGTCCGCATCGGCGACAGCGAGGGACATTGAACCTGCCTTAAAGTCGAGTCGGACGAGTTTGTCTGACGATCTAACGGGCGAGAATTCAGTGTTTGTACGATAGATAAAAAAAAACAACAACAATACCCAAGCTGAAGGCTCCCAAACATCGACATGGACTCGACGGGGCGCACTTTGAGCAGCGAGTTGACGTACATGACCTGAGCGGGCTTCCTGCACATGATTGTGAACCAAAGGAAAAGGAGAGAAAAAAAAAAGAGTCGTGCACCTGTACGCATAGCTGAGCAGGCGATTGTTTGCAGCGTCCGTGTTTTCGGCATTGCTAGCACCAGACCCGGTCGCTACTGCCGCTGCAAGGCTGAGTGCAGGTTCATTTGTCTTGGCGGATGCGTAGAAGGACATCCGCGACGTTGACGCGGCCAGCTGCTCCCGTCGAGAGGGCTCGCCGATAACTGTCAGGGACGACGTGACCGTTGTGGGCGCGTGGATGATTGACACGGGCATGGACATGGCGTGCAACGAGCCGCCGCCGCCGCCGCCGCCGCCGCCGCCGGCCGAGGCGTCCGCAGAGGACACGGCAGCAAGTGCGCCCGGGCCCGTGGGATTGGTGGCACTGGCCGCCTGCTGGGCCACAGACCCCCTGCGTGCAGGGCCGTCGGCCGCGGAGAGTTCATACAACGTCATCCGCCCCGATGGCGACACCTCGAGGACCATGGGCGTGTTGCTCTGCGTGCGCACGTGGAACTCGCCACCGCGCAGGCGCAGCTGGTACAATTCATCCTTAAGGCGTGCTAGCTTGGTCGATTCGCGCTCGTACCAGCGGGCGTCGTCTGTCTCTGGTGCCGTCTCGTTCCTGTTGTGTGCTTTCATTGGTTAGTACGTAGTCATGGCAGGCGGCGATCGCGTGGGTACTGACCTGTCGTATTGGCCGATGATGAGACGCTGTCGGTCAATGTCCTGCTGGACCCTTTGTTTTGCTTCCTTGATAGTCATCTCCCGAGAAAAAAAAAAGGAAAAAAAAAAAATGGAAACAGAATCTAAAAACAGAGAATGCGATGGTTGTTGCAATCGGCGATGAGGATCTGCGTGCCGTCGGTCGTGAGACAGCAGTTGCCATAGCCGTTCTTGAAGGTCCCGTCCCCCCAGCGACAGAGGAACGCGCCGTCCACGCTCCACACAGACATGTTTTTCTCTTCACAGACGATGAGGACTTGTGCGCGCTCGTCGTAAGCAACGCCAGAGGGGGCGCCCAGGACCGCCGGGTTGCGCGGGGACGGCGACATCGGCAGAAGCTGCGACGAGGACAGCGACGGGGACGAGGAGGTCGACGAGGATCCGGTCAGGGGCGACATTGCACCAGCAGCACCGCCGATAGGAGGGGAAGGGGTCGACGAGGTGGCCGCCGTGACACTGGGGATCGAGCGGATAAACTTGCCGGTCTCGGCGCTGAGCACTTGCAGACGGTGGTTGTTGCGATCGCACACGACCAGCTCTGTCGTCCCGACGAAACACAGACCCATCGAGTACTTGAAGGTGGCACCAGTCGAGGTCCACAGATGCTCGCCCGTGCGCCTGAACATGGACACCTTGTTGTCGTCGTACGTGGTCACGGCAACGCGGTCGCCGCCGCCCGGTGATGTCGCGACTCCGTAGGCCTTTTTGCACGCGATCGCGCCAACTGTCCTTGACATGTCCCTGATGTTGTACCGCCGCAGCCCAAAGTTGTACGTCGCCGTCCAGATCTCGTCACTCAGGGGCGTGCTGCCACCAGCGCCAGCCGCAGACGCGACACCATACACAAAGTCGTCCAGCGGGATGGACTCGATCTCAGTCGGCGGCTGCGTGCCGTTGAGGGTTGCCACGATCAGCCGCTTGTTGTACTGATCGCCGATGACTAGCCTGGGCACCGCAACGCCGCCGCTCTCAGTCGATGACGACGTCGACAGGTACGCCGTGCCCACAGGCCCTTCAAACTTGCCGACTTGGCTACCCTGGTCGGGACCGCCCAGGGACCAGCGCAGCTCGCCCGTGGCCAAGGTCGAGTAGTCGCGGTGACCGTACGGAAGGGCGCGGTCGATGAGCTCGCCCAAGGACCTGATGTTGCCCATTTGCAGGATGTTGTCGGGTTTGTGGAAGATAAAGCCCTTGGTTTTGCGTGTCGACGGGGCAAAGGAGACGTCCGTGGCGGATAGCGCTTGGACGCGCGTGAGGAGGACGGTGCCCTCCGCAATAATGTCCTGTTGCTGCAGTGCCGAGGAGGATGTAAAGGAGGACACGAGGCGGCTGCTCGCCTCCAGCGCTTCCGCCGTGTGCTGCATCAGCACAAACTGGACGTCATGCTCGTCGGTTACAGTCTTGATGTTGGCGTTGATCGCCCTTGTCGCCTCGTCGATCAGGACCCGGCGACGCTCGGTGACGCTGATGATGAGGTCATTGAGCTGCTTGATCATCGAGTCGAACGAGGTGCCGATGGCCTTGGTCGTGCTCTGGCGCCACTTGCCGAGGTTGCCCACGAGCTGCGTGTACGACTCGACCACTCCCGCGATCTTTTCCTGATGCACCGACAGTCGCTCGCACTCGCTCTGCAGGCTCGCACAAATCTTGACGCACGCGTCCTGGATGGCGAGCGGCCCGTGGGGCTCGTGCCCGTTGACGTCCTTGGCACATTCATCGCAAATGAACGCACGGCACTCTCGCGCAGGGCAAAAGGCCACGGCCTCCCTCGCGCCCTCGTGGCCCGCGGTCTGGCACTTGATGGCCCTGCCCCTGGTACTATTGCTGTCGCTGCTACTGCTGCTGCTTGACCCGTGCACGGCAACGGTGGCGACAGTGGCTTCCAGTGAGGCTGTGAACGTCACCTCCGTCAATTTGTGGTTTGCGCCCAATCTCGACCGCAGATGCGCCTCCGCCTGGAGCTGGCAAAAATTGAGGTCGCAGTCGCTGCAGCGGTGCGTCGCAGGGTGGACGTCGTTGCACATGGAGCAATCCGGCGGTTGCGGAGGTGACGGCACTTCCTGGTTGCTGTGGACGTGCACAAAGTCGTCTTGATCGCGCATCGGGTCACCGGTCAGAAGAGGGAGGCGTGACTCCCGCGCCTCCGCTGCGAGATACGGGTGGTTACACAACGTCGGGCCTATGTACTGGAAGGCGCAGAGTTGTCGCTTGCTATTCACGGGATCTTCTTGTGCAAAGGTGACCAGCTCATCGACACACACCTTGCACAGCAGATGCAGGCAAGGCAGCTGGCGAGGTGCGTGCTCGCCTCCATCGCCGTCAAACTCGCTCAGGCAGCGCTGGCACACCTCGCCGAGGTCGTAGTCGCCGTCGGTCATTCACGAGTTTGCCAAACTCACAACTAGGAGAGCGTCGGTTAGTGACCTCGCCAAATCTTAGTCGACTGCGCCAGTGACGAAGAACTGAAGAGAAAGAAAGAAAGAAATGAAAGAAATCGGATGAAAAATATGTGCCTGATGAATTCTGTTCGTTCGAGCGATTGGACGGGGAAGGTGACAGAACGATCCAGTGAATGAGTTGGGTCCGTCGACGACGTGCAGGGGCGTGTGAGTTCAGCAGGGAGAGAAGAGGACGATGCACGCACAGCACAGCAGGAGAAGGGACACGAGAGCAAAGTAGCAGAAGACAACAGCACACGCGCAAACAGAACATGACAGAAAAGGGAACCATGATTAACAGAAGACCCTCCCTAACCCGAAAAAAAGAAACGGAAAGTTGAACGTACCAACGGGCCTTTCGGCTTCCGGCCTTGCGTTCATGAAGAACGATTCCGGAATAAACGCCTATTAGCTGATGCGGGTAAAAATACCGTAAAATTAAAATGGTTGGAACGAAAATAATTCGCAAACCTTGCATTATTCTTTGTGATGGCGACACGCATGGGCGCAACGTATCGACTAAGAACTTGTGGCGCCCCACCATCTGCCCTCGATGTTGCGTAATGCTTTGTGGCTCTCTGTAACACTTGCTCAGTCGAATTTTAGGTGGTTGGGGTCAATAATAATGTACTAACATTAACAAACATCAGAACAAACATCATGAGGTCACTCGCAGTGTCAGTCAGCGAGCATGGCTTCATCGAAACGGACACCAGTGAGCTCTGCCGCTCGTGCGTACGCAGTCATTTTTATTTCCCTCCGCTCATTGCTGGTTGCAGAAGTATTCGCCTCCAGTGCCTTCACGTGCTGGTGATATGCAGCCACCACCAAATGCTTCCTCGCTTCGTGTTGTCCGGCCAGAAAAGGCGAAAAACTATGGACCGCTTTCGTTCCGATGTCGTCCTCCGCCGCGTTGTCACCTGCCTCACAGTCCGAGTCCGAGTCCACCTCAGCATCTTCATCGCTGTCGTCGTCGTCGCCATCCGTGAGCTTCCTGCTCGGCTTCGTCGTCGGCACCGTGACGGTGGGCCGGGGCCTGCCCGCTGGCCTGCTCGTTCTCCTGCTCGTTCCCGATACTCGGCAACCGGAAAGCAATGAAGGGGGTGGACGAATTTCGCAGATTTGACATGCGCTTCTGCTTCACGAGTGTGCTTTTGCGTGGTGTCCCCTTTGTCACCCCTCTCGTCCGTTCACTCGTTGGCCTATGGTACCAGACGGTTACAGACAAACCGTTACAGACAGACTTATGTTAATACGTGTTTGTAAGCAACGAGATGGTGTTTGTAATGTCTCGAAACGGAGTACGGGGATGCAGTGGTGTACGGGCAGCCTGCTCGGACTGGCACCGACGTTGCGCATGGAAGGCGTCGATGTTTGCCTTAAACCCAACGAAATCATGGCAGTGGCACTAATTTTTCGTCATTAAAGCAGACTACGAAACCTGAATTCATCTGACTATGTTACAGGGAGCACAACCGTATATTATACGCCTTCACTGACTGCATACACACTGAGAAATAAATCCAACTAAACAGGACCCCCATCTTTTTCTTGTTATTGCTCGCTTTAAAAGTGTGGCACCCGTATAGTCACACTACATGACGTCATAGTTGCCACTTCTGTTCGCACATGCTCCGTTTGCTCGGGCGGCGCGTGCCGACCTTGCTGCTGCCCAAGGCGGCCAGTGCCCGGGCTGTGTTGCTGGGGACCCTGCAACCGCAGCAGTTGTCGGTGGTGGCGGGCTGCCGGTACGCGAGCAGCCACAAGGCGCCACGGTTCATGGCGCCCGAGTTGTCGCGCTGCAGCGGGTGTGGGTCGACGCTGCAGAGCCACGACGAGCGGACGGCCGGGTACGTCCCCGAGAACAAGCGTCTTCAGCACGTGCACGCTGTCGCGCAGCACAAGAGCGAGAGCAAGGCTGCGGCTGCGGCGAGTGCGGCCGCGGCTGTGGCGGCACAGCAGAGCAGCCAGTTGACGCGCAACGCCGATGGCGAGTTCAGCCTGGCTGCCAACACCATCACCATGAAGGAGGCCATGTCCATCAACAGGAGGAAGAACGGCGCTGCCGACAAGGCAAGCCTGCTCGTCTGCCAGCGCTGCTACCGCATCGAGCACTATGGCGAGGTCGTGAGCGTGGGCGTGAGCCACGAGACGTACGTGAAACTGCTCGCGAAACACCTCAAGGACAAGCCCTCGTCGCTCGTCGTGCTCGTGGCCGACCTGCTTGACTTCCCCGGCAGCATCCTCACCGATGTCGCCCAGCTCATCGGCACACATCATAGCGTGTTGCTTGTGGGCAACAAGGTAGAAAAAATAATTTGTTTTTGTTTTTTGTCTTCGCCAACTCTTTTTTTTTTTTTTTGGGGGCATAAAGGTGGACATGCTGCCCAAAGACGCCTCGCGCTTGCGCATGCAAGCATGGCTCAAGAGGCAGATCGTCCAATTGCTGCCGGGGTTCCAAGGGCGTGTCCACCTGTGCAGTGCGCGCACGGGCGAAGGCGTCGAAGAACTGATCAGACGCATCGAGACGTGGCGCAATGAGCGCGATGTCTTTGTCATCGGATGTACCAATGTCGGCAAGTCGCAGCTTGTCAACGCCCTCACCCACCAGTAAACCAAAAAATAAATACAAAAAAAAAATGTTTTTCAATAATAATTCTGATGCTTCTAGGATGAAGTTGAGAGCAAAGAACGATGTCACGACATCGCCCCTGCCCGGCACGACGATCAACGTCGTGCGCTTTCCCCTGGGAAAGGACGCGTTCCTCTTTGACACCCCCGGGATCCTCTACCCACACCATCTGGCACCGCAGCTCACGCCGCAGGAGCTCAAGATGGTGGTCCCGCATCGCGAGCTCAAGCCGGTAACGTACACGCTCACGGAGGGCCGCAGCCTTCTCCTCGGCGGCCTGGGAAGGCTTGATGTCATCACGTCCGAGGGCACACAGGTCCTCGCGACACTGTTTGTGTCTCCGTTGATCCCCATCCACGTCACCAAGACCCACAAAGTCCCCGATCTTTTTGCAAAGCATCTCGGCACCAAGCTTCTCGAGCCTCCGTGCGAGCTGTACGAAGGGGAAGAGGACGAAGAAAAAGAGGACGAAGACGTCGTCGGTGCACCAGACGCGGAGCCGCCGAAACCAAGAAAAAGACGACTGGTGATGTCGAGTGTGCCCACCAAACTAAGCGTGAGCGGCAAGAAAGTGCCCGAGCAGCTCGGGATCCATGCCACGCCAGATCGCGAGACCAACAGCATGGTCGACGTCATTTTCCCTGGGCTCGGATGGGCAAGCATCACCGTCTCCAACAATGTCAGTGCCACCCTGGAAGCGTTCACGGTCAAGGGCCTGCGGGTGACCGAGCGAGAGCCACTGCTGCCGTACGAGGTCCAGAAGCGCTTGGTCCGCGAGCGTGGAGGCCTAAAGTCCCAGTACTTTAACAAGGTCGTCAGGGGTCCTCGCCCGCCCAGGCAGTCGCCCTATTCCACTTCCCCAAAGGCTTCTCAAGATCGCAAGCCAAAAGATGTTGTTTAAAATACTGATGAAAGGAAAGGAAAGAAACATTTAAAAGCAGTTGTCTACTGAGCATCATCTTCGACAGCATGCTCGTCGGTAAAAGGATCAACAACCGGCTCGTCTGCCGCGGCGAGAGGAGCTGGCGTGGACGGCTTGGACACGGGCGTTGTGCTTGCACTCTTCTTGATGTTGCCAAAGATATCAATGCTGCCATCGGCGATCATGCGCAAGAAACGGGCCGACTTGGCTCCCGTGTCGTCGACCATGGAAGAGAACACACCATTCTTTTTGTTGATGAGCTGTTGTGGCGGGGCAAACTCAACGACCTGGCCTTCCGACATGACGATGACGCGATCAGAGTCCATCACTGTGGCCAGACGGTGAGCGATCGTGAGCACGGTGCGGTCCGAGAACTCGGTGCGGATGGTCTGCTGAATCAGGGCATCCGTTTCCATATCCACGGACGAGGTTGCCTCATCCATCACCAGCACCTGAAACGCACACTCAGTTGCTGAGACGAAGCAGAAAACTACAATAAATACCTTGGTCTTTTTCAGAATTGCACGAGCAAAGCAAAAGAGTTGGCGCTGTCCGATGGACCAGTTGGAGCCGTCTTAAAAAAAAAAAAAAAGAATGGATTTTTTTTAGACAAATAAAAAAATATTATTCATTCAGAAAAAAAGATTGTACTCTCGGCAACGAGTGAACTGAGATCGTCCTTCTGGGACAGAACGGCATCTCGCAGGTGGACCTTTGCCAGTGCTTCCCAGATCTCCTTGTCCGTGTACTCTTCGAAGGGGTCCAGGTTGAAGCGGACAGTGCCACTAAAGAGCACTGGGTCTTGCGGGATGATGGCCAAACGCGAACGCAAGTCGTGGAGGCCGTACTGCTTGATGTTTTGGCCGTCGATGATGACCTCGCCTTCGTAGATCTCCACCATGCGGAAGAGGATGAGCATCATGGAGGACTTGCCAGCACCCGTGCGTCCAACGATGCCAATCTTCTCGCGCGGGTTGATCGTCAGCGAGACGTTCTTCAGCACAGGCGGCAGTCCGGGACGGTAGCGCATATAGACGTTTTTCTGATCAAAATAATGGTAAAGAATAACAATGGCAAAGTGGACATCATACCATCACGATGCTCGGGTTCTGAGGCCAGTTGGGCGGGGGGCGATTGTCGGGCTGGATCCACTCAGCCTCTCCGGGGAGATCCTCGTAGTTTAGGATGCGCTCGACTAACACAGACGTTTTCTTTCTGAATAAAACACGGAAATACTTCAACATACCAGCATTCATCTGCGCCTCGGCCATGGTCGCCGTGCGCACGCAAAAGTTCATGAAGCCGGTGACTTGGATGGCGTAGGTGATGCTGAGGCCCACCAGGGCTGCATTGATCCCTTGTTCCTTGCTGAGGACGGCAAACATCGCTGAACCGAACGTGATCAACGATCCAAGGATCTCCAGGCGCAGGGAGAGCCAGCGGTTGGTCACTTGAACAGCCCAGTAGGCACGCTGATTGTAGTTGATCCGTTTGATATTTTCGTCTGCGTGTGTGAAAGTAGTCAGGGACAAGAGAGCGCGAGAAAATGACATTACAGATGAACGTCTCGGACTCGCCATAGGCACGGATCACATCCACACCAGAGAGAGTTTCAGAAAAGTGACTGAAGACGGGCGAGCGTGAAATCGAATCGAGTCGTTGAAGCTCTCGCGATGTGTGACGATAGTACTGCATGCAGAGGTAGTAGACCATCACTGGGTTGTGCAAACAAATTAGTACGCTTCTTCCCCCCCCTTCCCGCAAAAGGAAAATAAAAATAAAAAATAAGAATGTATACTGATAGGGATGAGAGCGACCAGGAACCAAACGGTCACACCGACAATGACGATAAGGGTCGAAATGCAGATGAAAAGGGTACCGAGGAATTGTTGGATTGTCTAGGAAATGCAATATTAATATGTGATCAAAAAAAAAAAAAAAAAGAGAAAATTTTACCTGAGGAAGCAGGTTGTCGACATTGTCCAAATCCTTGGTGAAGCGATTGAGAACACGGCCGACGGGGGTTGTGTCAAAGAAGGAAACGGGCGAGTGCATGACGTGGGTGAACGCGGTTTGGTGCATTTTTTTGGAGGCAAACACACCTGCCCAGTTGCCGAGGACGTTGCGGGCGAGCATGATGATGCAGTAGGCCAGGCCAAGGATGATGTACATCCACAAGAAAAACGCCTGAACGTCCTCTCCAAATGGTGGGGGATCTTTCGGGTAGTACAAGGTCTCGGTCGTGTTGTCGCTGGACCAGACCGAGAGCCAGAGATCGTTGGCCACGCGTGTGCCCTCGGTAACGATGTAGACGAAAAACATGCTGTGGGCAGATAGTGAATAAGATGAAAGAGCCAAAAACGGCGCCTGCAAACTCACAAGATGACAAACGTGGAACCACCTGAGGCCAGCATATAGCGCCAGTACACGTTGCTCTTGACCACGCCAGACTCGCGCTCTTCGGCTTCGATCAGTTTGCTGGTGTCCACGCGCTTCTCTACGCCGTCGAGCGTCGACTGCCGCTGCAGCTTGCGGAATTCCTTAGGCGGGAGAGGGGGGAAAACAGAGGTCAGTGGCTCCTTTTAGATGTCTAGTTACCTTGAGTCGATCCTCGGACGTCTTGGACTTGTCAAGGAGTGCCTTGGCTACTGCGGCCTCGTCATCATCATCATCATCCTCTTGTTCCCCCTCGCCAGCTTCCTCGCTGTCCTCTGCTTCGACGGTGCTCCCGTCTTTGCTGACTTTCCTTGTGGTCTTTTTCTGCGCCGTCAACGAAGCAAAGTCCACGCCCTGAGAGACCAACTCGCTGTAGCTGCCTTGGTGCGTAATCTTGCCATCGCGAATGACGACAATGCTGTCAGCATATGGCAGGAACTGGTGCTGGTGCGTGACGAAAATACGAGTCTTGTGCTTGATCTCGCCCATGATGCACTCCTCAAAGATGTGCTTGCCCACATGTGAATCTACAGAAGGCGTCTTTTAGGTTGTATTTTTTTTTTTTTTCGTTTGCTCATACCAACAGCCGACAAGACATCGTCCAGGATGATGATGTCCGCATCAGAGTAGACGGCGCGAGCCAGTGCGACGCGTTGCTTTTGTCCACCAGACAAATTGATTCCCTTCTCGCCAATTTCCGTGTTGTCGCCGCCCGGGAGCATCGTTAGGTCGTCGTTGAGGCAAGCTGCATGGATCGCACGGCGGTAACGCTCGTCGTTGTACGACTTGTTGAAGGTGATGTTTTCGCGCACAGTCTTGTTTGCAATCCACGCTTGCTGGGATGCGTACGCAATCGTTCCAGAGATCTCAATCGTTCCTAGTTCGAGTTTTCAAAGAAAAGTAAAGTGAATACACGGAACAACGAGAAAGAAAAAAAAAAACCATAAAGGCGAACGTACCGGTCGTTTTCGGAATGGAGCCGAGGATAGACGTGAGCAAAGTAGTCTTGCCGGAACCTACAGTGCCTACGATCATGAACAACTGGCCCTCGTTCACGCTCATGTTGACGTCCGAGAGCGCTGGGTTGGTCTGCTTTGTGAGGTCCCAGCAGAAAGTGCCGTTTGAGATTTTCACTCCAACCTTGCCAATCTTCTGTGGCGGATCGCAGTTTTCCAGCTCCTCCATGAGCAAGAAATCCCACAGGCGCTTGACGGCGATGTTGCATTCTACGAGAGCTTTTGCAGGAGAGATACAAACGAGAGTTAAAAAACCAAAAGCGCTGCTTCAAGCCACGTACAGATCACGAGCATGGGCATAAATGTCATGGGAAAACGGAGGAGGTTAAAGTACGCCAGCGCAGGGAAAATGATTTCCGGGGTAAGGACATTTCCGAGGCCGGCAAAGACACCAAACGTGGCCATGGACACAAAGACCGGCGATGCGACGAGGAAAAACACCATGATGGCACTGGGTACAGAACAGAGTAAACACAAAATAGTGGAAATAACTGACAAGAAGTACCGGAACGTGGCCTGGCTCGTAAGAATTTTGACCTCCTTTGTGCGGATATCCTCGACGGTCTCCGCGAAACGACCCTCCCAAGCATAGTACTTGATGACACGAATCCCTTGAAGAATTTCATTGACGATGCGCACGCGCTGATCTGTTTTAGCGAGCAGAGCGTGGCGCAGACGTCCCAAACGCGACGCGATAAAGCCCTGGGCGGGGACGAGGATGATCATCACTCCAAGACCGACAAGGGCCGACGTGCCAAGTGTCATGATGAGGAGGACAAGGGATACTAAGTGTGGACATTAGACGCATGGGGGAAAAAGGGGGAGGGGGGGAAATACTGATGATCTGCAGCGGAGCCGACCACAAAAGGTGAAAATTCGGGCAGAGGTCTTGGAGGCGTTGCGGGTCGTTGGACTGCATGTTGACGATCTCTCCTTGGGTCTTCTTATTGCGTGACGAGGGTGAGAGCCTGAGCGATTTCTTGTAGACAGCAGTCACGATGGCAGCGCGGACTTGCATGCCCGTGTTGAACGTGAGGTAAAAATACTGGTTCACAAAGACAGTCTGCAGGAACGGGGCGACAAAGAGGAGGACTGCGTAGATGTAACCTGCACCATCCAGAGAAGACGCGTTAGCAAACCCTAAAAAACACACGCAAGGAACGTGCCCTCGTAGGAGCTGGCGGAGGGATCTTCGAGCCAGCCAATGATGCGACTCATGACCAGCGGGGGGATAAAGCCCAGCAGGTCCTGCATGAGCTTTGGGATGCCAGCAAGGAGGAACCTGGCACCAAAAGTCTTTCGGAGCGCGCGCACGAGCGACGGCTTCGCCAGCTTCTTCTCCTCATCCCACTTTTCCTGGAACAAGTTGGACACGCTGAAAACAGGGCGGACAAAGTCGAGGAGGTGGTGCCGGTGTTTTTAGTTGACAGACAAGAGTCAAGTGCGTGCTCGTTACCGCTCGACATCGTCCCGTTCAGACACGTTGGGCAGGTCAGTGTGCTCGAGCGGGCGCTTGTAGCCCGTCCAGATCAGCCCACTGACATAGTAGAAGAACCACGTCGAGAGCCAGCCAGCCTTGTCCTCGGGCGACGGCTTGACCGTCGTCTGGGGGTGGATTCAGGGGATTGCACATTCACATGAGAGACGATTTTCACAGACCGACCGACAGTGAAAGGTGCTTACGTCCTCGACATCCTGGTCGTCTGCCGAGTTGATCGCGCCGTACCCTCCCTTGGCCGCCTGTTGGTTGCGAAGCATTGCGCGGAGCTTACTAACGCACTCGGGGGGGAGCACTCGTGGAAAATGTGGTTTCCTTTTCAGTCAGCGACTAAACTCTTTACGCCGCCAGGCCGGCTCAGGGCAAGCCCCGCTTGTTGTGCCACGCTCGCGAGTGCGTGGTTCTTGATATAAATGTTTCGTGCGCCGTTGACATCTCTGTCCACTGCAGTACCGCACGCCTCCACTGCATGTCGTTCGGCGTCTTTGTTCCGGTTGTTCGAGCGGCCGCTGCGGGCGCAGCGCCGGCCGCACCTGCGCTACGGCGGGGCGGCATATGAAAATGAAAAATCAAAATTTTTTGCGTGCACTGATTTCGCATTGGCTGTGCACCTCCCGGTTATACTTTCGCATGTGTTGTGCACCCTAGGCTTTGACTGCTGATTACTCGTTGGCTCCTCGCTTGCGACGATTCCCGACGACGGCATCGGACGCCTGCAGTGTGTGCGCCTTGCGATCCTTCCACTTTTGAAATGCGGCAGCAGACTCCTTACCGAGGTTGAATACTATTTTGCATAGGTTTCATTAGGATCCAACTTGGCTGCGCGAGCAAAGAATACGTTCGGCCTCGGTGTTGTCTAGTTTCTGCGTTTGGGCAGTCATGTCTTTGTTATACGAGTTGCGCGACAGATCAAATACGGTCTCGAGCCGTGCTGTGAACGCATCCAGCAGTGCTGTCATCAGTTCGTCTCTGGCTTGCCTAGTAGTACAGGGAGAAAGCTCGTTGAAATAAAGGCAATCTCGAGAACACACACGTACAGCTCGTTGATCTTCTCACCAAACTGGTAAAAGTAGGGGCTGTGCCGCTGCAAGTTGACGACGTTGGCATCCGCGATGAGGCTCTGCCGTACCCTTTCGCCAAACACCTTTGGGATCTCAGCCTCTGCAGCCGTTGTGCAAGTCATTCCAACAGGCGTGCAACGCAAAACATACCAATAGAGCCTTTGAAGCGTGTCGACAGTTCGCGCGCCATCCAAAACGGCAGCTCGATCTTCATGCCTGGTGGTATTGTCCGCGCTTCTTCATTGCCCGTGAGCAGGTGCCCGGCGTCCTCCTGTCCCGACCTGAACACGCACGGTAGTTTCTGTTCGGTTTTTTTTTTTTGGCGCGCAAAAACACAGTTGTACGGTTAGGACCCTTTGCGTCCTACACCTATGCCGCGGCCCCGACCCTCACCCCGCTCGCCTATTGTTTTCGTTCTGCTACCTGTTGTTCTGCCAAAAGCGCGTCAAGCGAGTAGTAGTCCATTTGGGGTCAGGGACCTTTGCTTGACCCGCAAAAAGAAAAGTGACACGGTTTTTTTCCTTCATTCGTCCGTGCCAAAATAACAATCTTCTTTCCCTAAATAAACTCGCCCTCCACGGACGTGGAAGGCTCAGCCACTGGCTCTGTCAGGGCGGCTACGTTTTTTTTTTTTTTAAGAGAGAAAAGGCGAGTGTTAGAGAACGAATGCAAAGAAAGAAATCGGCACTGAATCGTACCGTGGCTCGCGATGATGACGCTGCCCGCCCCGATAAGCCAGCCGATGGTGCTGGTAGCACCGGCAATGTACAGTAGCACCAAAGTGACTGCATACGGTAAATACCGTCAACACACAAATTATTCCAGGTAGACAACGTACCGACGCCGAACCCAACGTTGAACTGGGGACGAGACAACTGCAAGTTGGCGACCTGGATGATTGGCGAGTCAGTGGAGCGGAGGTACGAAAAGACACCGCCGATGAGGGCAAGCGATGCGAGCAGGAGAAGGTTTGAGATACTAACAAGAACTCACGTTAAAAAAGCTACTGTGGCAGTAATTGTCGATCTTACAGTGCATAAAACGTCAGACCAAAGAAGACGACCGCGTAGTTGGTTCGGTAGTGGGTGACATTGCTGACAATGCGTGTTTGGACTTCGACGAGTGCTGAAAGCAAATATTATTAGAAGACACGTTGCTCAACAAAGGCGTACTGCGCGGGCGCGAGAAGCGGCCGTACGAGAAGAAGCCGGTCCAGGGCTGGAGAGTCTTCAGCTCTGTCTCGCTAATTGCCCTGTGAATAGGTAGGTGTACACGTGTTTATGTTTAGTGACGATATGGTAACAGTCAGGGGTCACGTCGTCCGCGCAAAACCTCAGCCCTTCACCACCCACCCGCAGCCACAGCCGTCCTCAACAACGGCCACGTTGACAGTTTTTACCTCGCACGCGACATTGCGTCCCGCACAGGCGCACTCGACTCGTTCTGGAGCTTGTTCCACCACGACGAGATAGCAGCAGTATTGACGGTCACAGGCATGGGCAGGTTGTTGCTGCCCAGGGTGCTGGTGCCGCTGCCGCTGCCAATGTTGTTGGACATGGTGGTTTGGTTCCTCGGAAAGGCAGGCGTGAAAAAGTAACGTTCAGGGCGCCACACTCTAAAAAAGATGGCTTTGGCAGCGTTGGTTTTCGCGGTGCTGCTGACCGCGTCGTAAGTTGCTACTTGTCCCCCCTGGGCATGCTAATAAGCGCGACGACGGTAGACATGCGGCCGCCTACTCTATTTCCCTGGAGCCCGGGCAGAACAAGTGCTTTTACGACTTTTTGACGTCCACCAAAAAGTTTGCAGTGTCCTTTGAGGTGAGTGATGGGGGCAACCGCGACGTCGACTTTTTGGTACGTGCTTGAGGCACATATGCGGAGGGGTCTAATGTACGTGTACAGGTGCGGGACCCACATAACCGCGTTCGCTTTTCGGTTTCGCGCACAACAGCGGAGACGTACACCTTTGTCGTCGAGGTGAGCGGGAAACACGAGTTCTGCTTCAACAACGACTTTTCCACTGTCTCGCCAAAGTCGATCACCTTTGACGTGATTTCGGAGGAAGACAAGGCCGCTGCGACATCGCAACCCCAGAGTGGCGAGGACAAGGGTGGGTGCAGTATGCATTAAACAGCAAGAATTCATTGTTGTTGTCCTTTTTCCCTTCGCAGCTCTCGATGCCGAAATTGTCGAGCTTCTCAACAACATTCGTGCACTCAAGGATGAGCAACAGTATGCCCGTGTCCGCGAACGCTTCCATCGCGACAGTACGTCAATACTTTTTTTGTTGTTGTTGTTGCTGCTAAGAGGGAAATCAATAGCTGCCGAGAGCACCAACGAGCGTGTGCAGTGGTACTCCATCTTCCAAGTAGTGATGCTGGTGGCCGTGTGCGTCTTCCAACTTTGGTACCTGCGCTACCGTTTCGAGAGCAAGTCAAAGATTTAAGTTGTAAAGAGACGGGAAAAAAAACATCTGCCA
>Ga0302227_10001238_pt1 | contig 19436 bp, 31 predicted proteins | sample II_Palsa_N1_1_FD_193525 | JGI IMG/M metagenome (GOLD analysis project Ga0302227, IMG submission 193525) | Peat permafrost microbial communities from Stordalen Mire near Abisko, Sweden - II_Palsa_N1_1 | ecosystem: Environmental > Terrestrial > Soil > Palsa > Peat permafrost | place: Sweden... | reverse complement strand
GGCGCGCCATCGCCGTCCAAAGCGGTCAAGTTTCGGAACTTTTGCCTCGCGTGCGTTCCAAAGCCGCCGCCGTCGAGAAAGGAGAGCCGATTCGTGTCGGCCACCAGGGACGCCGAAGATGCCCAGACCGAAAAGCTGTTCACTTTTTTGCAAGTTCTCACTGCCGTCTTTGGTTCATTCGTGCACGGCGCCAACGACGTCAGCAATGCAATCGGACCGCTCGCTCTGGTGCTCTCGATCTGGATGACGGTATAATATGTAAGCGCAACCGTACAGTATTAACTATGGGAATGAACAGGGAAACGTCGTGTCCGAAGGAGCCATCCCAGTGTGGATCCTTGCGTTTGGCGGCATTGGAATTGTGATCGGTCTGGCGATTTGGGGCCGCCGTGTGATCCAAACTCTCGGCAGCGACTTGACCGCACTCACTCCTTCGCGCGGCTTCACGATCGAGTTTGGATCGGCACTGACGGTGCTCCTGGCCTCACGAGTGGGAATCCCCGTGAGCACGACGCACACTAAAGTAGGATCGGTCGTGGCTGTGGGCTATTGGTCCAACGACGGCGCAGTCTCTTGGAGACTGTTTGGTGGCATCGCAGTGTCATGGGCGGTGACGATCCCAATCGCCGGCCTCTTATCTGCTTTGCTTTTTCTCGCGCTTCGCGGAACCTTATAAATATTCTTTGTGTATTATTTTCCCGACGCAATGTCAACTTTTTTTTTTTTTTTTTGGATGCAACCACAAGAGGACTTTCGCGTTCTCAGTATTAGTTCAATTGGGTGCCGACGCCGAGGTCAGCTTCTGTGAAACCCTTCTTGAGGTTGCGTTTTACAAAGGCTTCATTGTTTTTGAGCACCCGTGCAATCAGATCGCTCGTGGAGATCCCCTCGGTCCTTGAAGGAAGGAACAGGTCAGACCTCAGAAAGCTCAGCATGGCTACCGTTTTGTGGCGAGGAATTTGCCTTGGTCCTTTACAAACTTGTATACATCATCGGCGTCCGCACTCGGGTATGGATCGCTGTCATGGGCGACATAATCGATCTGGTATTTGTCCAGGAAGGCCTGCGCGCAGCCGTTCGTTAAATATTAAAATAGCACAAAAAAAAAAAGATACCTGGTCAATCGTCCAAGGCGAGTCCTCGACGACTTCGTCAACCCATTTGCAGTGCCGCACTGAATCGTAACGCTCCCGCTCAGTCAGCACCGTGACGCCCTTGTTGGCGTGCGTGGAGTTGTCTCCGCAAACTGCACGTAGCGCGACTTGAGCAACCCCCCCCACACACACGCACAAAAAAAAAACCAACTATACCACCAACAATCAGGTACACCTTGGGAAACATCTTCTTGGCCTGCTCGAGCATGCGGTAGTGCCCCAGATGGAACAGATCAAAGACGCCATCGCTGTAAATTCGCACGGTCTTCTCTGTGCCGTCCTATCTTGCAGCGCCGTCAGCAAGTCATTCTGCCCAAACCAACATACGGACGCCATTATTATCGCAGTGTGAAAACCAGGAGAACCGGTCTCTTTTTCAAGGTACGTTATCCGTCCAACGGCGTTCCGGCCATGGCTCAGTTGGGCCCAACAGGAGGGCCGCGGCTGCCAGAAGCTGCGGGGGGAGAGGGACACGAGGGAAGGGGAGCTGGATTGTCAGCTTGGGAGCAGGATTGGATGATGGATTGCGAGGATAGGCGGGGTCGCGGATTGGCACTCACCCAAATTTCGTGTAGGACCGAGTCAGAATGTCGTCCACCGCTGCCACCAAGAAGACGAAGAAGGTCGTCGCTGAGAACATCAACGCCCGCCTTGCGCTCGTGATGAAGTCGGGCAAGGTCGCCCTCGGCTACAAGTCGGCCATCAAGACCGTCCGCCAGGGCAAGGGTATGTTGTTTGTCTCCCCTGTTTCGTTTACTCACGGCCCTCTTCTCCTATGCTGTATGTTTCGCCTCTTGCTGCGTCGTCTGCCTTTGTGTACTGCTTGAAATCAAACCAACCGAACACGGCCCGCATTCGGATAATTTGGAAAACACACGCACGCGCTACTCCACAGCCAAGCTCATCATCATCTCGTCCAACACCCCCCCGCTTCGCAAGTCGGAGGTCGAGTACTATGCCATGCTCTCCAAGACTGGCGTCCACCAGTACTCTGGCAGTATGTTTCTCTCTGTTTGTTTAAAACAGGGCCACCAGACCTAAGTCGCAAAACTATTAGACAACATTGACCTTGGCACCGCCTGCGGCAAGTTCTTCCGCGTCTCTGTCATGACCATCACCGACCCCGGAGATTCGGACATCATCAAGAGCCTTCCTGAGGCCCAGCAGGGTGCTCAATAAACGATGTGTAGCAGCCACTGAAAGGACATAAATTTGCACAAAGAACACAACATGGTCAACCGGGGGGTGAATCATGGGCTGCTGGGAAGGGTGCAACGATCACGTAGTGAAGGGGGGGAGAGAGAGAGAGAGAGGGCCAGTGAATTATTTCAGTTTTTTATCGCCGGTTTTTACATGCTTCTATACAAGACTCGCGGAGGCAGACTCTTTTAGACCACGGACAAACTTGGACGGGATGTCCAGGATCTTGCGCGTGTTCTGCATTTGGCATAGTAGTTTGTTTGAGCTAGTAATACTATTTGTTTATCTCATACCTTGGACGAAGACGGAGGCTGCTGAACGGGAGGGTTAAAGTTACCCATGGAGGTGTCATACTGCTGGAGAATCTCGTTGGGGCTACCAAGCACGCCAGGATGCCCGTTGGCCGTTCGTCGTGCCAGCCTCGCAACCGTTGGATGGAAATGGTTCTGTTTTTTTTTTTTTTGAATTATTAAACAATAAATTATTTTTTTTTCCACACCTGCATTGCGGCAAGCTCCCACAGAGTAGAGGCAAACGCATTGGCGCTGTCGGGGTTGTCGAGCTCGGGCAGGTACAGGCCGACGCCAGCCTGATCGGTTTCCAAAAGTGCTTGTGTCTGCGGGTATCTTTGCAGCAAAGTGTGGACGACGCCGATCGTTGCTAGGGCGGCATGCGAAGGCATCTGCAACGACACAAGGGAGAGTCGCTTGGCGAAAGCAGCCACACGATCGCGCGAAAGCTGTCCCAATAATAATGTGTTGGTCGGTAGCACGGAAAAAAAGAGATGTTTTTACCTGTTTGCGCTTGTAAAACATGAGTTCGAGGGCACTTAGTGCTATGGGGACAAAGCGCGCATTCTCCACGGGCAGCTTGAGGACAAGTTCGTAAAAGAGGATGTAAAAGTCCTTGAGATCGATCGTGAGGGACTCGCCAAATCGTTGCGCAAGCTGGAAAGTCGTGAGGATGGCGCTGAGGGCGCACTCGAGATCGGTCGACTGAAGGAACGCCAGCGATTTCAACACGGCCATCAAGTCGTTAAAGAACTCGACGTTGATTAGGTGTGTAAACCTGAAACAACAACAACAAAAAAAAAAAAAAAAAGGAAATTGTAAAGGCGGACAGTTTTTTAATGTATACCTCGCAAGACCCTGCAGAGTTGCGGCAAGGGCAGGCGAGCTCTGCATATTCTTCAGGATACGAAAATATATTTGGAAGACAGCCTTGAGTGTCTCGCGGTGCTGCATTTTTTTTTTTCGACGTAAATGTTACAAAAAAGAAAGGGAAAAAAAAAAGGAAAATAATACCAAACGTTGGCGATCTTCCTTTGAATGCTCGGCCGCAGTCTCGTCCAGCTCCTTTTGCAACTCCTTGTCGGCCTTGGCAAGCTAGAGAGAGAAGATTCAGATTGCTTGTCAAAAAATTCACCACTCCAATACTTTGCGCTGGCGGCGCGAGACGTGGTCAGTGCTTCCGCGTTGATGTTCGTCGCGACGTTGCTTGGCAGAGCGCTTCTTGGCAGCCTGCTCCTCCTTCTTTGTTGGCGCGGTCGCCGACTCGAGTTCAACCAGCAAGCGCAGGTGCAGGAACGTCTGGATGACCTCTGGGTGCACGTTGAAGCTCTTTGCTCGGATGAGACGCACGATCAAGCGAACGGCCTCGAGAGCCACATCGCCTCGCTCGTCGGTCTGGAAGAGCTTGATGACGGTGTCGCAGCACAGTTTACCGAGCTGTTGAGAGACTTAGGCAAAGGAGGAGGCTGATCGCTTACCGGCTGGGGTCGTTGCACAGTCATTTTCGAAATGACTGCGTTGAGGAGGTTTGCACGAAAGTTGAAATGGGGCTTGGACACGAGAAGTTCGCACATGCACTGAACGGCCAAGAGACCGAGCTGATCTGCGATCGTCTCCTCCTCGGGGGATGTAGACGCCTTGCGCATCTCCTTTGAGGCTGCAAGACATTTCTTTCAGCAAAAAAAAAAAGAAGGAAAAAAAAGTAAAAGGGTTATCAGTACTTTTGAACAATTTGTCCAGCTGAACCAGGAACTGCTGATAGGTCCTAATGACCGCATTCTCAAACTTGCGCAGCTTCTTGACGTCCTTGGAGAGCTGAACGGAAAAATGATAAGAGCGAAGCAAACGTGATGGAAAAAAGTACTTTTGTTTGCGAGTTTTCAGCCTCGGTCGTTTCACGAATACGGTAGCCAGGGATGATGTCTTTAAAGACGGCAAGGGCAGTCAGTGTGGCAAGTGATTGGACAGTAAAGTCGTTGTCTCCCATGAGATCCATAACAAGTCTGATTTGGTCGGTCTGCAGCTCGAAAGTTGAGAAACATAGCCATAGAGAGAGAGAGAGAGAGAGGCAAAGGGGCAAAGGGGTACCTTTTGTTCGGGGTTTTCGGTGATTGCCTGAGCAGTCGATGCCATTTGGATTTTGCGGGCCTCGATGTACAACGCACCTGTCAGCGGCCGTCCTCTTTTGTCTTGAGGGATCTACATTTCTTTCTCAGCGAAGGAAAAAAAAAAAGGACACCGAAACCTACTGGAAACTTTTTAGGTTCATTCTGCTGTCGTTGTTGCTGCTGTTCCTTTTCTTCCTTCTCCTTTTCCAACTCTTCTTTGGCCTTTTCCAGGAGCTCCAGCTTTTCCAGGGCAGCAGGAGCTAGTGAGCGTTTGTAAGACATGCACATTCTTTGTTGTATATCGTACCGACTTCAAGCTTTTTCGTGGGTACTCGCACTTTGCCGCCAGCGTCCTTGATGGGTAGACGACCAGACGCCGTACTCGAGTCATCGTCAATCCTATTTTGTTTTTTGTTTTATTTGTTTTTTGGAAAGTGAGAATAATATGCAATTTGTCCACATTTACCATGACCGAGTCTCCTTCTCGTAGCTATTCTCCACGTCCACGCGCTGCTTCTTTGCTTGCTTTTTGGTGCTGTCGTCAGCACTAGACTTGTTGGCGTACATGGCAGCCTGGATCGCCGCTGCAGACGACGCAAGCCTCTCGTCGTCTTCTTCGCGGTTGTCGCTCCCCTCTCCAAAGATGTCACCGTCGTCCTCGTCCTCGTCTTCCTCGTCAGGAGACGCATCCGCATCGAGCTCAGGGCCATCCTCCTCCTCATTGTCGTCGTCGTCTTCGTGCGAACGCTTCACCCCACCCTTGAGCTCGGCAACGCGGAACTTTCCGCCTTTTCCGATCTCACGCCTAACTTGCTTGTTTTAAAAAACTTATGAGCATGCTTAGATCTTGTACTCGTCAGCATGCTTGAGCTTTTCCGGGTCCAGCGTCTGCAGAAACTGTGTGAAGCCAGCATACTCGCTCAGGAACGCTTGCTCGCTTTCCTCGTCCACCTCGACGTCGTCCTCGTCCGTCTGCGCTGCTGCCGGCAATGCCACTGCCGGTGCTGACTTTCCCGTCTTTTTGCTCGCTGCCGACTTGTGCTGCTGCGGGTGCTGCTTTCCCGCCTTGCCGGCCTTGGCGCCCTTGCCGGCTGCCGGGGAGCCAGACTTGCCAGCCTTCTGTGCGCCACGTGGTCGCTTTGCAGGTGCCATTTTACAACTAATCAGCCCATCGAATGGCTTACGTGGTTTTTGTTCAAAACTTACAAGGATACACTATTAATTTTGGAGAGGGGGTAGAACAGGAAAGCGTCCAACGGCAGCGTACAAACACACATGCAAAAACAGAGAAAGAGAGAGAGAGAGAGAGGGCAAAAAAGGAATCATCATTATCATCATCAGTTGCTCTGTCTTCAAACCACCTGCACAGCATACTTGTTTGGCGAGACACGCGCAAACATGTTTTGCTGCTGCTGAGGCTGCTGAGTGTAGTGGGGGTGGTAGTTTTGGTTGGTGTATGGGTAATGTTGCTGTTGGGGTTGCTTTTTGTGGTAGTTGTAATGCTGGTTGTATTGCTGATGGCTGTTGTTGCTGTACACACGATGCTGCTGCTGCTGCTGCTGCTGCTGATGGTAAACAGGAGTCGCTGGAGGAGACGTCGTTGCCTTTTTTTGAAATTAAAAATCAAATAATTTAAGATTTTTGGATTCGGGCTTTGAATACTTTGCTCTCGGTCTGGAAGAGTACGCAGACGCTGCCGTTGTCACCAATACGATACGAAACCTCGAAAGGATCAACCCACAACACCATGTCCCTCGGAAGGAGATTTTCGGGCTGGTCGATGCCTGCCACCGAGGCAGCCTGTCAAAAAAAAATAAAAATAAATAAACAAATAGAACAAGCTTAGCCCTCACTGAAGCCAGGAGGTGCAAACAAACCTCAGTCAGCAGAGGGTCCACAAACTGGCCGCCACAAGTGATGATCGAGCGGAAACCGTTACCGCACAATGGTTGCTCGACGTTCCAGTGCTTTTGGAACTTGTCCTCCATAAGCCGTGCGAGAGTCTGAGGGAAGGAAGAAGAGGTCAGAACCTTTTCCGTAACCGGCCCCCCCCCCCCCCCTCCCTCCTCGTCCCTCTCCTTGGTAGCGAGTGCTGTTGTTTACCTGGCGGAAAAGTTGGCGTTGGCCTCCAGACACGGAGGTATCCGCAGGTAGATTGGACACAAAGTTGGACGCTGCGTCGATTTCTTGTCTCATCCTCGCAGAGAGTTGCCAGCTTTTTCTTTTTGGTCTGTGTCTGGTGAACCACTGAAGTCTCGTCTGGCTGGGGGGGCAAACAAACAAAATTAGCCTTGCAGAGAAAAAAGCGAAAGGGGGTTGCGCCGCGCAATTTCGGTCGTAAAAAAAACCTCCGTCAGGCAATTACGCATGGTCTGTTATTTTTTCTTTTCTTGCAGCCTCCTTTCAAAACAAGAAGGGCAAGTTTAAGGCCCGTTTGCCACACAGCGTGAGAAACAAGTCGCACGGTATTGCAAAGGGAGCGACGCTAGGAGTCGAGCACTAAAACTGCCGCCCATGCGTCTGCCCATGCGGTGCGGCACCCGTCATGACAGAACGGCGTTGACACAGCGACCCTCCGTCCACCACAGCTGACCGTCACGCGCGCCTCAACTGCAGGCACAGACTGGTACTGCTGACGTGCCCCCACGTTTCCTTCGAACGACGTCATGCTGGGTGATGCACTGAAATAAAAATGACATCATGGCGACGGGGCCGCGTTTGGTTGAGGCGGTTGTTTGTGGTGTGCCTTTTGCTGGGCGTGGCGATGCTCCATATGATGCTGTACCCGCGATCGTGCCGATGGCCATCAGGTACACCTATCCTCTTTTTTTTGGGGGGGGGGGAGGGCCCACTAACACGCCCACAGGAGACGCAAACAGCGGTGATCGAACGACCCGCATCTTCCTGCTCGCCGACCCGCAAATCATGGGCGACTTCCATGCGGCCAAGCTTGGCGCGGTGGGTAATGCACATGTGAGCACGGCCAAAGCACTCATGGACGAATAGGCGAGCTGGATATTGCGTTCAATGACTGGTACTATCGGCACATCGTGAGCTCGATCGTTTGGTGGCTGCGACCTTCGCACACCTACGTCCTGGGCGATCTCCTGTCAAACGAAAGCCTTGACAAGCGGGAATATGACCTACGTGTTGAGCGTTATCGTTACATGTTTGCATCTGCCATGCAAGGGTCGACATTTGTGAGCATCCCTGGAAATCATGGTATGTCCACTTTCCTCGGCCGTTACCTATAACTTGACTGGGTTGATCTGGGGCACCTGATCAGATATCGGGTACGGTGCAGTCCTTGACCAAATGCGTGCGGCACGATTCGAAGGCGCATTTGGGCCGCTCAACTCGATCAGCCGAGAGAATGGGCACATCCTCGTCTCGCTCAACAGTATGAACATTGACGAAAGCCGCGAATCGGTACCGAGCCATCTATTTTTTTTCTTTTCCTGGGCATTCAACGAAAAAAAAAACCCTGCCCCGTTGGTTTCCAGGCACTGAGAAACAAAACACTGGCTTTCATCGATGATGTTGCTGTAAAAAGACTCGAGGAGAACCTCGATGTGATCCTCTTTACACACGTTCCTCTCCACAAGCCGCGCGGAATCTGCGCCGATGATCCTTCCATACACAAGGACAGGCAAGCATTTTGTCTTGTTTCCTCACATAAACATGCTTCCTCTCTCGTAGAGCGGGCTACGTGACCCAGCAGAACATGCTCTCCCCAAGCGCCTCTGTTCGAATCCTCGACAAACTACGGCCAAGGTACATCTTTAATGGACACGACCACGTTGGCTGCGCGTACTTGCACGAGGTGAAGGCGTCTTCGTACGGACCTGCCTATGTCGCCCACGAGATCACCGTGCGATCGATGATGGCAGAATACGGCGGCCACGCAGAACTTTTCGAAATCATCTATGATCCAATGACGGGTGATTTTTCATTTTTTTTTAATCCCCTTCGCGTCTTGTTTTCTAAGATCGATTCACGCACAGGTTCATACGCGTACGCGACAGCACAGTGTCCTTTCGTGACGCATGTTACTGTCAAGGTTGTCTTTGGCAGTTTCTTTGGCAGTCTTGTGGCCTTGCTCGCCACCCTCTTGCTCTATTTTAGATTTCCAAACGGAGACCCAGGTCACCGTGTAAAGGTTGCTATCCATTAGCAGTTTTTTAAAATATTATCTGTATGTGTAAATAACAATCACATAAACAGCACGGAGTGTGATATTCTTTCAGTTGTGGTTTGGGGGCGACTCTGACATCACGACCAGCCTTGACGTACCGGACCGTGTGGATGAGTCACGAATGAGGCAGCCAGGGAATCTTGACACGGCAGCCATGAGGTCATTCAGGCAGCAGTCCATGCAAGGGGAGCGGCATTCAAGCGACTCGACCAAATCGTTGTGCTTGGAAACGCGGGCCATCCACTTTTCGCAGTCTGTGGCGGACAGAAGGGGTAGCACCCCGTCGTAGGGATCGCCCAAGTCGATGTGTTGCTCTTCCAGATCTTCAGACGCCTTGACGATCGCCTGGATACCCACCGATAATGCGTACAGGTCATGCGGCGAAAACGAGCTGCCACAGAAGCCTCGCTCTTCCGTCCACTGAGAGGCAAGAGATTAAGACTTTCTAGGACTGCAGCGTACCTCTTTGTCGAGCTGTGTGAAAATGCGCGACACGATCTTTGGCACCCAGGACTCTTTCGGAACCAGGTGGCAGTCGACGAGCATCCTGATTTGATAATTTTTGTAAAAACAAAAAGTAGAAAATAGGGAAGAAAAAAAAAGGAAGAAACTACCTGGCGGAGTTCAGCAGGTCGCAACAATGCATCTGGCAATTCAGGTCAACCCTGTCCACGGCCGTCTTCAGATCGGCGATCTCATCTTGGAGCAGCTTGGGATCGAGGTCCTTGAAGATGCAGTACCCATGAACGGCGTCGGTAATGTTGTAACCGTAGAAGCCCTTGTACGGCCCATCCAGATCCTTAGACATGCACGGGATGACGCCGTGGTGGGTGGCGTCGAAAAAATGGGGGTGGATGTCCTTGGCGAGGGCCACGGCCATGTCATGGTAAGATGAATCGATTTTCCCGAGGCACCCCAGAGCACTCACCCACAAGAGAATTCTAATCATGAAAATTTAAGCACACAATAATTATTACGTTCAGTTTTTCGAACGGCATGTAGTCCTGGCAGTCAGCATCCTCGCTGGACACAAATCCCTGCAGAGGTTTTTTTTTCATTTAGCAGAAAACAAACAGAAGGGCGTGCCTTTCGGCGACCGAGGACACGATGAACGTCGCTGACGAGCTGCTTGGCCTTGCAGAGCAAGTTGCTGTCTTCAACGACTTGGAAGAGCGACACCTGTACGTCATAATTGTGAGCTTTGCGTTTTTCAGTGTGCACTTCAAACGCACCAAGAGCGTCAGACCGATGGCGTCCGTTTCGAGATGCCGCAAGCTGCCTGGCCATCTCTTTTCTTGTTCGAGCCACGAGAGCGTTGTCTGTGCGTACTTGAGGTCGTTCAGAGGCTGTGGCATGTTTTCGTTCGCAAAGGACAAAAAAAAAGTTGGCTGACAGTGTCTGACACCGAACAATCCCACTGGAGCAAGCTGTACAAAAAAAAAAAAAGAAAAAAAAAGGATAATTATGAAACACTGAAGTAGACAGAGCCATCCGCCGGCCCTAGGTAGCCCAGGCCAATGAGCAAGAGGTCAATCAGACACCACACCCCAAACCCGCCGAGGGAGAACAGCTTGAAGATGCCCCTGTTTTGTTTGGTTCGTTTGGTCCACCACATCGCCCAGTCATCGCTTACCAGCCAGTGTAGCCCAGGTAGAACCGATCGGCGCCGAACCCGCCCAGGAAGATGCTGTACATGAACGCGATGTCTTGCCTGAGACCGCTTGTCCAGTTGCACTGGACATTCTTTGTGAAGAAGCGGTTGCCTTGTCAGTCGTTTGTTAGATGACAACAGCAGCGTCCGTCAGCATCACCTAGACACACGGTCGCGTTATTCACGGTGCAGTTGGTCGGGTAGGTCAGCTCAGATTTGGTTGCATCGCACGATGTCAGGGGCAGACAGCTGTGGGCGCTGTCGGGCGTCTGGTAACAGAAACGGCAATTGAACGTGACGTTGAATGTCCTTTGCCCCTGTTGGTCACAGCCATAGATGTGTGAATGAGGAAACAACAGATTTGCACATTCGATACATCGCAGGCAAACAGGGTCGGGACGGTGCACTCTGCCGTCGTGTCGAGGCCGTACACGCACGATGTATTTGTCAGGCACGTGAACAAAGACGTGGGCATGTCTGTGCACTATTTCGGTTGTGGGCATCCATCAGACCAGACGAAAGAGGGAGAGAGAGAGAGCGCAAGGCACAGTACCAGTGGCGTCGAGTCAGCGAGAGCCGACGCGGCTGACAAAAGCGCGAGGAGGATGGCCAACGTCATTATCGGGCGGCTAGAAATAAAATTAGCCTGATCATCATCATCATCATCATCGGTTTTTCTCATGATTCTCATTACAGCTGCTAGGTACAGGTGCACCTGTTTTTTAAATTGCACGACCCTTCTTGGTGCTAAAGAAGGAGCGCAGGAGGAAAACTTGGGCAACTGCAACGACGACGACAAGCACAACTTCGGCGATCGTGTTCCAAAAGACACGGCTGCTTGTGCTCTCGGCAGTGTCGAGGTTGCGCTGAAAAAACAATTTTTTTAATTATTTTTTCGTTCGTTCGTTCGTTCAGAGCAAATAGAGAAATAAAATAACATACGCGTTCGCGGTGCTTGTACGAGTTGACGTGGTGCTGGATGGAGCTGAGGCTGTTGCGCAGCGTCTCGATGGACTGCTCGATGGCCGTTGTATCCGCGCCCTGCTTTGTGTTGGCCGCGTCCGGATTCTTGCGGACACCCCGTGCGCCATAGACGCCGCTGCCGGCGACTTCGACGCCAAACTCGATGACCTTGCTGGAAACGGTCGACATGCCGTTGCTAAAGCAGAACGAGTACTCGCCCTGCGGCTCCGCGACAAAGGTGAAGTCGCCCTCCTTCTCGGCCTCGCCAGAGTGCACCACCGTCCCCTTGGGGTCCTTGACGGTGAAATCAATGTCAAAGTTGCCGCCCGTCACCACCGCAAACTCAAACAGGATGCGCGAGTTGGGCTGCGTTGCGTCCTGGTAGAAGCACTGCGTGTTGTGCGGGCCCACAGAGACGGTGTAGCCGCGGGCCAACGTCGCCGCAAACAGCACCAACGCCGCGGACACAAGCGACCACTGCATCACGCTGACCAAAGTATGATGAAATAGTGTTAGTTGGCCAAAGAAGTCCGGTCTCTTTTTTTTCGACCAGGTAAGCTGCTGTGGCAGGGTGTGGCAGGGCTGGGCGCCAGGGCTGGGAGCTGCTCGCAGGCAGCAGCTGCAGGGGACAAGCCTTGGGTTGGACGGGGGGATGGATTGCGGATTGCGGATTGCGGATTGCGGATTGGGGATTGGGGATTGGTTGCAGACTGAGGCAAACTGCAAGTCGTGCACAAGAAAACGAAATGTACTAACGGTAGTTTTGCTGCCTCCCGTGTACAGGTCAGAGATGTCGAAGAAGGCCGGTTCGACTGGTCAGGTAACAGACAGCTGGAGAGTGGCACCGACTGTACTAACCAGTTGCGAAAATCGTGCACATAAATTTTGCAGAAATTCCGCATGGCCCTCGGTCTGCCGGTGGGCGCCATCATGAACTGCGCCGACAACAGCGGTGCCAAGAACCTGTACGTCATCGCGGTCGTCGGCATCAAGGTGAACAGGCTCCGGCACGCCCAAATTAGTCGGCTCAAAAAACCTTTTTTTTTTTATCTGACAGGGTCACTTGAACCGTCTCCCCTCGGGTGCCATTGGCGACATGGTCATGGCCTCCGTCAAGAAGGGCAAGCCGGAGCTCCGCAAGAAGGGTACTTGCTTCAATTTGCCTCGCAACAACTAACCAAAGAGTCGTGTGTACAGTCCACCCCGCGATCATTGTCCGCCAACGCAAGCCCTTCCGCAGAAAGGATGGCACCTTCCTTTACTTTGAGGGTACGATGCCTCATCCTTTGTCCTTGCTGCCACTAACTTGTGTTGCCTTAAAAAATAAATAAAATTGCAGACAACGCTGGTGTCATTGTCAACCCCAAGGGTGAGATGAAGGGCTCGGCCATCACCGGCCCCGTCGGCAAGGAGTGCGCGGACCTCTGGCCCCGTGTTGCTTCGGCTTCGGGCACCGTCGTGTAAAGATCGTCTTCCTTAAAAAAAAGAGAGAGAGTATAAAAAAATGCCCCCCTTTCCATCGACTTGTCTCTTCGCGTCTCCTTTCACACTTTGGATAATGAAAAAAAAGAAGCTCACCTTTTTTTTTGTTTGTTGTTTATTGTGTGTTGACATTCTCTCAAAAAAATAATCCTTTTTTTATCGTGGGTGTCGACAAATAATTTATTTAGATTCAAGCCGACAACGCGAGCAACATGGTCGAGCGAATGGCGTCGCCCACAGCAGCGTAGGACAAATGCGGGGCGAGCTCGAGTTGGTTGAGGAAAATCCTCTGAAGAACCAGTGGCTGTTGCTGCTGCTCACTCGAGGATGAACCATCGGCATCGGGAGAGAGATGAGCGCTCTGGCAGTGAATGGTGATTTGCTCCCCTGGGATGAGCCGTACACGGGAGGTCGCAACAAAGACAAACAGTCTGCGACCGACATCAGAGAGCGAGCTCAAGTATCTGCAAGGAAAAATGTTTTTTTTTTAATTGTTATTTTTTTTTTTTATTACCTCAAGACGTGCTCTTTGGTAGAAACATTGTCGACAAAATCTTGGAAAACGAGTGCCCCAGCGAGTCGCTCCATCGACAGACCGTCCGACACAAAGGGGGCCTCAAAAAGGAGCATCAACTCAAATGTGGACAACTCGCCGAGCCCGTCCAGCAGCTCTGGTTGCTTGCCAAACATTTCGGCAAAGCCGGCCTGCCGTGACGATAGAATTTAAAAGGCATGCACGACTATTTCCAAAAAAAGAAAAAAGAAAAAGAAGAAAACGTACAGACATGGCCGAGAACTGCGGCTGGCGGCCTGTGACAAGAGACGCCCGGATCGCATTGTGCACAGCCTGGTGCAAGGGCTCGAGTTTTGCGGGCGAGTAAACGACGTCAGCTAGCTTCAGACGCAGTTGCAGCGCAGTCATCGGGTCAAACTGGTCCAGGTCATGCAACTTGAGTGCTGCGGGGTTGCCCGCGCCAGATCGGGCAATAAGCATGCGGTAAAGGCAACTCGGGAAGCCAAACGAGACAGGAAACGCCATCCACAAACAAATGGCAAGCAAGCGGCCCAGAGACCTGTAGTGGCGTGTGTCCGAAACGCTAATCCCACAGGAGAAACGTAAGTATTTCACATGATCGCAGGGTGTATCAACCACATACATGGCATTGGGCAGGTACGTCGTCAGCTCGGGCAAGGTGTGCTTGGAAGCCTCCAGCAATGTCACGCCCGAATAGCTCCCCATGAGTGAAGTGACCGCCTTCTGCAAAAGGACCCAGCTAGGCAATGCCTTGTTCTTGACCTTTTTCACTTTTAAAAATATATATATATAGTAAGAACGAACGTTAATCAATAGGCACGTACAGGTGATCAGCCAGCGCTTGTGCATGTCGTCGGGGTGCACGGCGCTGATGCAGTCGAGCAAATTTAGGCCAAACGCCGGGTCGTCTTCCGAACAGTCGACCTCGATAACGACAAGGCCCGGCTTGAAAGCACCCGTGCTTCCGGCGTGGATGGCCAGTGAGATATCCAGCAGTCGCTTTTCGAATGGAAAGGACGTGCGCACATCCTCAATCGCGGGCGCAATAGCCGTCTGCGTAAAATAGGTGCTGACGATGGCGGCGCTCGCGCTCAATCGATTGTGGGGTGCGACCTGAAGAACATTGTGCAGCAGCGCACGCAGGTGGTTGCCGGCATTGAGGCGCGACTGCATTGGCGGGATCACAACAACCGTCTTGCTTGCGATAGCAGGCAGCTTGTGCTCCTCGCTGCAAGCTTCACACATGATTGAGCCAAAGCTCCAAAGATCAGATGCAGCCGTTGCATTGGCGCCACTCTCGACTTCCGGGGCTTGAAAATCCTCAGAAGTCAACTGAGTGTCGGCGGTTGGAGGGAAGGGGCGCAGCCCGCAAATAATTGCGCGAAGGCCCTAAGAATACATTTCCCCCTATTTTAAAAAAGTCCGAAATGACTGCTTACCTCGGGGCCAGTATTTACGATGCTAGCTCTCGTTCGACTACTGCTGTTTGTGCTTGTTGCACTATGGCCGGTGCCGATCGTGCCGCTCTTTGACGAGACGATGATGATGTCGTCCGACGAAAGGTAGCCGTGCACCATGCCCTTGGCGTGCAGTGCTGCCAAACCAGCCAAGATTTGGTAAAAGACATTGCGAACATCGTTCACGGGCACAGAATTAATCCTAGGAATTATTTTTTTTTTTTAAAAAAAAAATAGTGGGTATTCCAGACTGTTATTGTTTTACCCATACCCTTCTCCAATCCACTCTGACAAGCTGACGCCACCGTAAAAGGGTCTCTCGATAAACACTGTCGTGCCCTGAATAAAATATCCCGAGGCTGCGCACAGACTTTGGTGTGGTGGCCTTCATTTCTGATATTAGATCATGCTAAACCAATTTGTTGTACCTGCGGAAAAATTCAACAAAGGCATTGACGGTCTGCGCTTGCTGGCTGAACGCTTGTGGATTGATGGGAAACTTTTTGATCACACACTTTTCACCGAGTGAATTGGTTGCGAGGAAGACGCTCTGAAAAAAAAAAAAATGATTTTGCAAGGTTGGGTGGGAATGAGAAAAATACAACTAGCAATACCTGCTCAGAGTTGATCGCCATTGCTCCGCTGTAGCCATGGTCCTGCAGCAAGACAGGGATGTTGGCTGCAGAGATAACCGGTGTGGTTTGGATTGCTAGCCGTGGTTGGCATTTAGCACACTCGACAAAGTACGTATGCACATACCCGGTGGGGGTGAGGGCATGAGAAGGCTGGCCAATTGCAACCGCAGCTCAGGATACTCTGTGTGCGCATAATGCCTGAGCTGAGTCAGGAGGGCCTGCTCTTTCTCGACCACGGCTTGCTGAGACCTTTGATTGGTGGAGATCTGGCTCGTGAGGGTGAGAATTTTGGACGCGTCGCGGGCGGGCACGGTTTGCAATTGCGCCAGTTGGTTGTGGAGACTGAGCAGCTCTTTCTGCAGATCCCGCTGACCCGACCTCAAGGTTTTGACCTGGCGAACGAGCTGATCCACCTGCTCTGGGTTTGGTAGCTGGGCTAGAGCGGACGCTGCGTCGAAAAAGTAATAGTAGACGCTCTAGTTTGGAAAGAAAAGGGCTTTGTATATGGGAAAAAAAAAAAAAAAATCCAGATGCAAACCTTCCAGCTGGCCTCCATGGTCGAGTCGTAGATGGCCGGCGCTGTGAACGACGCAGGCACCGCGGATTGATTACTCAGATCTTTCTGGCGAGCAAGGACGAGACGCGCGACCAGGGAGGGACCCTTCCCGACCAGCTCATTGTGCTGCTCCAACAGAAGCTTCTCCGAATTGATCGATTCGATCAGTTGCTGCATCAGGGTGTTTGTCCTCTCTATCTGAGCACCAAATGCGTTCAGGATCTCCGCTTGCCAGCCATTAAACGCCTTGGTCGCGTCCTCGACGGTGTCGTTCGAGACTGTCGTTATCTCCATGTCTTTCTGCAAATCGATCAGCAACTCGGCACCATCTGCAACAATCTATGGAAAGAATACACTCAGTCGTTACACACGGAAGGCACGCAGAATCACACCTGACGCTTCTGCTGTTCAATCTTGTACAGGGCCTCTGCAGAGTGCAGGGTAGACATGAGCACCTTGGCGTACTTTATCCGTGCCAGGTTCCTTTCGCGGGCAAGCTCGTCCACTTGGGCTTTTGCCTTGTCCGAAACCGCGTTGTGGACTCGTTTGGACGACTCCTGGAGTGCTTGCAGGGCACTGTGGTACTCGGCGAGGTTGACGGCGCCACGCAAAACATTTGTCTCCTGGTCAAAGGACCGGATGTCCTGCAGCTGGCTCTGGAGCTTGACTGCCAGAGACTGAAAAAAAGCCAGGTCAATGGAGGAGCAACTTGGAAAACGTACTCCAGCACGATGAAATGGACGGCGCGACTCGGAGAGGTCATTGATGTGCACGATGGCAGATCGGTGTGGATCGGCGCCAAATAGATGCAGACTTGTCGTCGCAAGAGAACTCATGCTGTTGTTGACGTGACGTAGAGGCTTCTCGCCAACACTACCGACAGAGTCGACCTTCCAGGAGTGCATGAGGGCACCTGCATGAAGAGAATTTCATAGGGCTTTTTTTTAAGAAAGGGAAACGTCGTGGGAAGTACGCACTCGTTTGGTCTTCAAACTTTAGAGACTCGGGTACACTGTTGAGGTCCGCAAAGAATTCATCAATAATGGAATTTGCCGGCACGCCTGCGTAAGCTAAACCCGTTAGAACTGCTCTGAAAATAACCACAAAAATAGGAAACCTTTCTGGCCAGCATCGCCTAGCCGTGTCCAGCTGGTTTCCTCGATGGACGCATTATCCCCTTCGCCAAAGCTGTCGCTGTGGTCGCGCGGAGTACTCGGCAACGACAGAATGGAGACATTGGAGGGCCGACGGTCTGACTCGGTCTTGCCAGTAGATGCCGCTCTCGGGGACACTGGCGGGGGGACACTCGTTTGTTTGCTGTTGCCAAATGTTGCGTCCAAAACTGTCAGTGTTCGGCGCGGCTCTGCGACAACCGAAGCGGCTTAAAAAAATAACAGAACCATCCCATTAGATCCTCATGCAACAGAAGGCTAGGACATACGATCTGTGGTGGCCGCTCTGACATTGACAGTGTACGGGGATCCTTTGAGGTGCTGGTCTCCGATCGTTACTATGATGGAGTGCTCGCCGGCCAACTTTGGCTCGTACGTGACCGTCCACGAAGCCTTTTGGAGATTGAGATGCCCGAAGAATGTCGGCACCCTCTTTTGCGATGCAATGTGCACAACGTTGAGCTTGAAAGGAAACTGGATTTGGGTGGTCCGATCAGGATAGCCTCTTTGTCCCGTCGAAACCTTTGTACCTCGGATAAAGGAGCAGGGCTTCCGCTCGCCCCAACCGAGTAGACATAAAATGTGTTCATAACATCAACAAAGCCAGTCTTGAGGCCGTCCCCGTCCGCGTAACAGGTGGCAGCACTTGGAACGAGTCGATCTGAATATTTGATTGATGTTTTTGTGGCCTCAGGTAACCTTTAAATAATACCTTCTTTCGCAGAGCAGACAAACGGGCTCCCCGCAACGTGGCTTCCGTCGAGTTCAACCTTGATCAGGTAGTCGCCCACCTTTGAAAGAACAAAGTTGACAGAATACAAGCCGTTGCCCTTGTCGGCTACCGGGACGTCGAAAGACTTGTTGCCAACCACGTCCGAGATGGTCACGACGAAAGACAAGCCGCCAGCCTTGAGATGATCTGGGCGAGCACACACGATTAGGCAAGAGAGCGAGAGAGAAGAATGACACATACGGCCACTCGAATCGATGGCATTGATGACAAAACTGGTGTGCTTGCCAACGCTGACGTCGCTCAAGGCTGGGCCGCTGATTGTCGTTTTGGACAGATTGCAAATAGCCGCGCCGCTGTCACCGTTTCCGCCCCGGACGTGCGCCGATCCTGTCATGCTTGAAGAGCGACCTAAAGAAAAGTCCACCAAATGGGTCAGGACACAAGGGGGGTGCACACATACTCCTGGAGGTCACGTCTCGCAGAAAGGAAAAGACGGCCTGGACGCCTTGGGTCGCAATCGCAGACGGAGGTGACTGTAGCGGGTTGCCACGTGCATCCAAAATACGGAGACGATGCAGCGAACACAACTCGATCGGTAGGACTCTACGTTTCATCAGACACGTTCAAAGGACAGCCTCAGAGCTTTCAAATAGCATACTGGATACGGTTCTCGCTGATGTTGAGCATGGTGAGTTTGGCTGCACAAAAGAGTGCTGGCGGAAGCGTGACAAGCTCGTTCTGACTCACGTCCAGATCAGTTAGGTTGGTGAGGCGGCCCAACTCTCCAGGAAGCTCCTTTAGCTTGTTGCATTTCAAGTTGAGTTTCGCGAGCTGCGTAAGCTTGCAGATGTCGGATGGGATCGACGGCAACCGGTTGCCTACGAGTGCCATGTAAATCATTGTGTGACGGGTGGATTTCTTACCTTGCAGGATCAGCTCAGACAGCGATTGGATATGCAGAAGTCCTGTGGGCAGAGCTGACAGAAAGTTTTGGCTAACGTTGAGCCAGACAAGCTTCTCGAGGTGCACCAGCTCGTCGGGCAGCGTTTCCAGCTCGTTGTCAGAGAGGTTGAGCCACTGCAGCCCCTGTTGGAAGACCTCGGTCGTGTACAACTCCTGTGCATGGGTCGGGGGGACGCATGTCAGCCAGGCAACACTGCGACACAGCGACACAAACCTCAGGAAGTTCTTTTAGCTTTCGCCCCGTCAGGTCGAGCTTGGTACCCCTGTCCTCCTTGATCGCCTTCTGGATCTTTTTTTAGGTCGGTAATGGATTGGCAATGGTTGGGGGGGGGGGAAGCGCTG
>Ga0302227_10001234_pt1 | contig 19452 bp, 14 predicted proteins | sample II_Palsa_N1_1_FD_193525 | JGI IMG/M metagenome (GOLD analysis project Ga0302227, IMG submission 193525) | Peat permafrost microbial communities from Stordalen Mire near Abisko, Sweden - II_Palsa_N1_1 | ecosystem: Environmental > Terrestrial > Soil > Palsa > Peat permafrost | place: Sweden... | reverse complement strand
CGCGTACGCGCCCGGCCCAGGCCCCAATCCCAACGCCCTCGCCTACTTCAACTCCATGCCCGCGGCAAACGGCCTCAGCCTCGGCGACGGCCTCAACACCGGCTCTTACTCGTTCTCTTCGCCAAACCCCCGCACCCTCAACACCTCCATCGTGCGGCTGGACTATATCCCCTCCTCGAAGCACCGCCTCTTCGCTCGCGGCAACTTCCAAAAGGACACAACCGGAGGAGTCGAGCAGTTCCCCGGACAAGGCCCCTCTTACGTCCTCATCGACAACACCAAGGGTATGACCTTTGGGGACACCTGGGCCATCTCTTCCAATCTCGTCAACGATGTTCGCTACGGCTACATTCGCCAGGGCTACGGAAATAGCGGCATCGGCACGGGCGACTACGTCGACTTCCGCTTCATCGACAGCCCAACCGCGGAGACCCGGAACACCGTCGTCAGCGTCCCAGTCAACAACATCATCGACAATCTGAACTGGAGCAAAGGCAAGCACACCATCGAAGTCGGCGGAAACTGGCGCCTCATCCATCAGAATCGCAACACCAACGCAAACTCCTTCAACAACGCCTCATCCAACCCCTACTGGTTAGGCGGCAACCCGCCCGATCCGTCTGCAACACTTGGGCTTGACCCCGTCGATAGTGGCTTTACAAACTCCTACATCATCGCCTATGCAAACCTCGTCGGCACGGTCCCCTCGGTCACCAACGTCTCCAACTACGCCGTCACAAGCCCCACCACAGGCACGCTTCTAAGCGATGGCGCCACCATCGATCGCAGCTTCAAGGCCAATGAGTACGAGTGGTTCATTCAAGACTCCTGGCGTCCTACTCCCAACCTCACCCTTACCTTCGGCCTTCGCCACACCATCCTTCAAACTCCCTGGGAGACCAAAGGTCAGCAGGTCGCTCCCACCATCGACACCCACGCCTGGTTCACCCAGCGTGAAACCGCTGCCCTGCAGGGACAGATCTACGAGCCCGATCTTCAGTTCGCCCCGAGCGGTCCCTTCTACAACAAGCCAGGCTTCTGGCCTAAATCGAAGAACAACTTTGCCCCTCGCTTCGCTCTCGCCTACTCGCCTGACAATAAGACCTCCATCCGGGTCGGCGCCGGCATCTACTACGACCACTACGGAGAGGGGCTCGTTAACACCTTCGACCAGAACGGATCCTTCGGCCTCTCCAGCCAGGTCACAAACCCCGCTGGCAACTACAGCTCCGAAACCTCCCCGCGCTTCACCACCCGTACAAACCTTCCTCCCTCAGGGAACCCTCCCGCTGCAACCACCCAGACCTTTCCCTATACCGCTCCCCAAGGCAACTTCGCTATCACCTGGGGCTTGGACAACAAGCTGAAAACGCCATACTCGGAAGCTTTCGACCTCTCCGTGCAGCGCGAGCTTAAAGGTGGTTGGACCGTCGAAACCGCGTACATCGGCCGTCTGGGCCGCCATCTTCTGCAAAGCCTCGATCTTGCGGAGCCTGTCGACTTCAACGATCCCCAGGGCTCCGGCGACTACTACAGCGCTGGCGCGCAACTCTCCGCTCTCGTAGACCAGAACGGAGGCTCCACCACGGCCGCTGTACCTGCCATCCCATACTTCGAACACCTCTTCCCCTACATGGCGAACTTCGACTATCAAGGCGAAAGCGCGACACAAGCCATCTACACCAACGAGTGGGCTCCCTTCCGCTCCAATCTCGGCGCAACCACCGCGCTCGCTGATATCGACTACTACTGCTTTAGCGGATCACTTCAGGTTCCGTATCCCTGTCCCTCCACTCACCAATCGCGCTTCTGGCAGGATCAATTCTCCTCCCTCTACGCCCTCTCCACCATCGGCATGAGCTACTACAACGCAGGGCAAATCACCCTGCGCCACCCCATGAGCCACGGTCTTCAAACGGACATCAGCTACACCTACTCCCGCGCCATCGACTTCGGATCAGACGCGGAGCGCAGCACGGAGTTCAACGGCAATCCTCCCGTCGTAGCCGCTGGTTTCAGCAGCATCATCAACACGTGGAAGCCCAACCTCAACCGAGGCGTCTCAGACTTCGACACAACACACATTCTCACGGTCGACTGGGTCTACCTTGCTCCCATCGGCCGCGGGCGCACCTATCTCGCGAACGCAAACCACTTTGTCGACGCCATAGTCGGAGGATGGCAACTCTCCGGTATCTTCCGCTCAACCAGCGGTCTTCCCTTCTCGGTCAACGAGCCCGGATGGACCACCGATTGGCAGCAGGAGGGCTATGGCATCGTAACTGGCAAAGTCAAAATCCATCGCCACTTTGACCAGAACGGCAATCCTCAGTTCTTCGACGGCAACTCCTCCGCCACCATCAACAGCGGGGTCCTGACTGGAAGTCCAATCCGCCTTCCCTACCCGGGCGAGACGGGCCAGCGCAACAACTTCCGCGGCGACGGCTACCTTGACCTTGACTCTGGCCTCAGCAAGACCTGGGGCTTGGGCGAGTTCGGAAACCTGAAGTTTGCCTGGGAGGTCTACAACGTCACCAACACCATGCGCTTCGATACCTCGCCGGTCTTCCCCTCCGACTTCGGTGGCGGCCTGACCGGTGGCAATCTCGGAGTCTCAAGCCTGCTGCTCAATCCACCACGTCGTATGCAGTTCTCACTCCGCTACGATTTCTAACGCAGCGAGGAGCGCGAGGGCAACCATCGCCTCTGCGCTCCTCCCATCTGCGAATCTGCTTCGATCCCACTCGCAAAGCACCGGGCATCTCGTGGCCACTCTCGCAGCAGATCAACTCAAACGGGAACCCGGCTCGAAAATAAATCTCAAACGAGTGGCGTATTTTTCGGCTACCAAAAACGTGCGGTCAAATCACCATCTTTACCACGCATTCCACCACGTTTTCACCATCAAAAAACCATCACCAAAACCCCAAATTTCCTTCTACCCCCCTCAAAAACAAGCCAAAAACAGGTAAACCAGAACCATGCTCCACGGATAAAAAAATCACTCAGCTTTATTCGCCGGCGCAGCAGGTTTTGCAGCCGGTTGGATGCCAAGGTACTTGTCATACCAGGCAAACCATCGCTCATAACGATCCCGTATAAAACTAGGTCGTGTAAACCCATGAAACTGAACGGGATAAACAACCAGCTCAGCCGGTGTCCCAACGCTCTTCAACGCCTGATACATCTGCTCGCCTCCAACCAACGTCACGTTGAAGTCCTTATCCCCACCCATAAATATCGTAGGAGTCGTGATCTTATCGGCGTGAAGAAAAGGATAAGACATCTTCAAATAAGGCTCCACGTTTTTCCATGGTGGCCCTAACTCATTGTCATACTGCAAGATATATTCATCCACGCCATACATGCCCAGAAGATTTGCAGTGCCAGCCCCACTCGAAGCTGCCTTAAACCGCGTTGTCGAAGCGATGGTGTAGTCGGTCAAAATCCCACCATAACTCCAACCTCCAACAACCATTCTGTCAGGATCAATCTTCCCTATAGCCACAGCACCATCAACCGCAGCCAAAAGATCTTTGACTTCCTTGTCTCCCCAATCCGCATTGATTGCGAAGGAGTAATCATGTCCTCGCCCCGTACTTCCGCGATAGTTGACCTGCAGCACCGCGTATCCATGCGAGGCGAATAACTGCCGGTCTGACGCGAATCTGTGCTCATCCTGCGAAGTCGGTCCACCATGAATCCAAAGCAGCATCGGTGCTTTCGTGCCCGCTTTATAGCCCACCGGCATCGTCAACAGTGCATGTACTTCATTGCCATCCGCGGTCTTCGCCGAGAGGTCTTCCGCGGCAACGAGTTCTAACTGTGCCATTAACGCATCGTTATGAGAAGTCAGTTTGCGGAGATTTTTTCCATCTAAAGCATAGATCTCTGGTGCTCTTTCATCCGTCGTCCAGACGAAGGCCAAATGGCCCGCCGTGGCCGATAGTGCACTCGCAACTCCGCTCTCGGCGGTTAGCCGCTTTACTCCGCCGCCATTCAATGGAACCTCGGCGACGTAGCTCACGCGATCCTGGGCGATCGTAGTCAATAACGCTTCACCCTCGTTCCTAAACACTGGAGCGCCTGTACCTATATCGGTAGTCGCTGCAAGGACCTCAGGAGCACCACCCGTAACGGGAACAATCGCCAGCCGCTGCATGTCGTAGATGGAGTATCTGGGCGCGATCCCTTGTCTATACGCGATCTTAGTACTATCTGGACTCCACGCCAGCGGACCGCTGTCCTGTCCACTAAAAGTCGTCAGCTTTCGTGCTTGCGAGTCACCTTTGGCTTCAACTACAAACACATCGGAATTGTTCGACCGATCCGAATCCGGTTCCTCTTGATCGCTGACGAATGCAATCAGTTTGCCGTCAGGCGACCACTCGGCTTGGCGTTCGTCATATTTGTCTTCTTTGGTCACTCGTACCAGCTTCTTCGTCGCAATATCGAATAAAGACAGGTGGCTATGTTTATCGGTCAGATAGCCCTGAATGTCTTGTTTGAAGTGGTAGCGGTCGGTCACAATTGGCTTTGGCGGCAAGGGCTTTGCGCCTTTTTCCGGTTCGGGCTCTTCTTTGGTTTTGAGGGTCAGCAGCAATTGCTTTGAGTCTGGAGACCACCGATATTCCTCGAGGTCCTCCTTCACATCGGTCAACTGGTGCGCTTCTCCGCCACGCCTGTCGAGTAACCAGACTTGAGCGCCTTTTGCTTTACCGGGTCGAGACGATGTGAACGCGAGCCACTTGCCATCGGGACTCCAGCGTGGTGAGCTGGCAGCTTCGGGAGCGTAGGTGAGTTGGATGTCTTGTGAGCCGTCCCAGCTGACCATCCATACTTCGGAGATGCTTTTGTCTTCCTCTAAATCAACGTTCGATGTGGTGTAGGCGATCCATTTTCCATCAGGGGATAGTTGTGGGCCGCCGACTGTTGTCAGCGCAGCTAAATCATTGATAACCATTGGTCTTTTTTGACCAAGGACTGGGGCGCAAAAGAGCGAAAGACAAAGTCCGGAGAGGAGCAGATGCTGATATCGCATAGTCGGGAGTCTAGCAGAGGAGTTTTTAGCGGCTTGATTTGGAACATTTTTTATGGTGGTGGATTTGTGGTTTTTACAGGGGAGTTTTGCGAAAAGTTGGTGTTTGGAGGTGGTTTTTTGCTGGTGTAAGTGTGGTGGTTTGGTGGTGAAACGTGGTGTTTTGGCAGTCACTTTTTGGCCGCGAAAAATACGCCACAGTTTCTGAATTTATTTTTGAGGCGTTCCCATTTTTGAGATTAGACGGAGGCCACTCGCCGACGCAACAGAGCCTGAACCGACGACAGAGACCTCAAACGTAACTGTGTCTGCGTGGGCGACAGAGGGATTGGTGCGTGTAAGCTTGGTGTCTCGTAAAACAGGAGGTTTCGATGCACTATGGTTCAACGCGCCGGACGTTTCTTGCCAACTCGGCTTTAGGTGTTCTTGCAGCGGGTGTACCGCTGTTTGGACAGGCTGCTAAACCTGAGGCACCACAGTCTACGACCCCAACACAGACGCCTGCACCGGTTCCGCCGCCAGCCAAGCGCACGCCGATGCCCCGCCTGGTACCACCGTATGACAAAGCCACCATCAACATGATCGGGCCGAGGCCTGGGTACACGCCGTATATCGGCACGATGGTTACGATGCTGACCTGGATGGAGCTCTCGGTGATGGGACCAACTCGCGACCTTACGCAGGATCAGCTCGACTACCTGTTCGACAAGAATGCAAATACGATCGGTGCGCTGATGCTTCACCTGGCGGCGACAGAGGTTCTGTACCAGAGGATTACGTTCGGGAACGAGAACTTCGATAAGCTTCCGGCGGACTATGAGGCTAAGTGGGGTCCAGCGATGAATCTTGGTGCGGCTGGCCGCTCGACGATCAAGGGCCATGACCTTGCTTACTATCAGGATGCGATTCGTGAGGCCCGCGAGAAGACGTTAATTGAGTTTGCGAAGAAGGATGATGCGTGGTTCACCACCGCGCTGAAGGAACCCGGCTGGGGCGGTGGCCCGGTGAACAATTTCTGTCTGTGGTTTCATGTCTGCGAACATATCTCGCACCATGCCGGACAGATTGACTTGCTGATCAAACGTCTGCCCGGGGCAAAAAATGATGACTCTGCGGCTTGAGCCACACTGCTTCGTGTGGGAAGACTTACGCCTTTTGTTGAGGGGATGAATACTGCTGAAGAATTCGGATGCTGGTCACGCGGCAGATAACTCAGTTTGAGGGGATGCCATCTAGTTCACCAAGAGCTGAGGCTCTTAGAAAAGGTAGTGGACCCACAATGGCAAAACAGCGCACATGGATGCTGCAAAGCATCCATGTTGTGGGATTTTTTAGGGAGTCGACATTGAACTTCCGTCGATGAGTGCCTCGGTGATTTAGCCAACCTGCGCCCACCAGAAACAACATGGAGCTAGCGTGTGTCGCGGGTGTAGTAGCAATACCTTGTTCCCCCGGATAGCTGTAAGCCACACTGTGCGCGTGGTAGAAAATCAGGTTGTCCCCAACCTCAAGACGTACCTGCACGTGCCGTGCCGGGGTGTACTCGAACACGCCGCCTGTATCAAGGCTGAATTGATATTGCGGATGATTGACGCTAATAAATTGGCCGTCGCTGGTGAGAGTGAGGCTGGATTCAGTTCGCGAAAAACGCGTGATCCCCGGGCGCGCCTTGACGAAGACGCCGAAGCGATCGAGGTGAAAGCCCGCCTTTGGCCCGGCGAATGCCGCGAAGGGTGTACCGCCGTTTTGTGTACCCGCGGTAAAGTCGTCATGCGGCAGATCGAAGGCGACAACGTCAGCGGAGAGGAGCCGGAAGATAGGTGCCTCGATCCACGCGCCCCCTCCGCCGAGTGCGGGAGCGTTAAAGTTCTCGGTCTGACCGCGAATCTGCAACGGAAAATATCCTCCAACAGAGAAGTGTTCCGGCTTCGGAGAGAACACCGGCGCGTCTTCTTCCAGGCGGCCAAAGCGGTGCTCAAGCGAAAGAGAGACTCCTAAGTGATGTGGAACATAACCCCCGAGATCTTGATACAGATTTCCACCGAGGAAGTTAACGCTGCGAAAGACGGCGTTCAGGTTTTCGTCAACATCTGCTCGGACGATCGTTCGACTCGCAAGGTAAACCTCCACGGTAGCACCGGGCTCGAGGGCAAAATGAGTCTCCCGATAGTAGGTTGGAGGAACGTTCAGAATGCGGCCATTGTCCACTTCGATGAGTTCCAGACCACGCGAGTAGCTGGCAGCACCGGCATCGAGCCTGCCAAAGACACCCAAGTGTCTGCGACGCAGACCGGCTTTTATGCCGCCGAGCACCAGCACTTGGTGACCACCCCCTTTGTTGTCGCTTGGCACCAGATTCGTCGAGTCAAACTCAGATGCTTCAAGCGCAACTGATTGGTTTAAGTTGAATGAAAAACGCGCGAATGGCCCGGAATAGCCGCTTCGGTAAGCGGATTGCGTTCCGGCAAAGTTGGTGTTCGTCTGGCCGTAATAGCCGACACCAAGCTCTGTTCGTGTGATTTGCTGACCGAACGCAAACATCGAAACTAAGATTTTAAGGAACAACAGAAATCTGAACGGAATAGCGTAAAAGCGCAGATCGAGGATCGCCATTGGAATTCAACTGTATCGTTTCTCCTACCTATAAAACCAGACTCTTTACGTCCGTAGTGGATCGTTCAAAAATGAGATGTGGATCTCCATCGCTAAAACAAACAAAGGTCGCTTCCGGATTACGAATGATCCGGAAATTGAGTCTCAACTCGCGATAACAGGCCAATGCAATCATCGAGATTGAGTTGAGGTCGGTTAGAGGATTAGTACCGGAAAACGCGCTTACGTTGACTGATCTGCTCCCTATCCGCCTAAGCTCCCTGAAAGTCGTCTTTCAACAAGTTTCGCGGTTCCCGGCTGTCCGGACCGAACGCAAGTTGCCGAAAACGCCGTTTTTCCCGAGGTTGATCGCGAAGGAAGTGTGTTCGATCTATTTTGTCGGGGGGAAGGCGATTGGGGGCTTGATGCCGTCGAGTTCCGGATTGGGTCCGGGCATCTCATTGGTGTTTTGGGCAACGGCGATGAGCCACGCGTCTCCTCTTTTCTGAATGAGCATGGTAAAGATGCCGCGTCGAGGTACGTGCGTCCTTGGATCTTCTTCTCCGTCCCCCTTGATGCTCCAGGTCCAGTGAAGTACCGCGAGGTCGGGACGAATGAAATGAACGGCGGCATCGAGCACGGTTAGGGTGGAAGCTTTGAATGGACCCGCGAGCAAGCGGGTGTGATAGAGCTCGAAATCTGGCCTACCGTGCATCCAGTCGCCGCCGACGTTCACGAAGTCAACGTCATCTGACATCAGCTTGGCGAGCTGATGCCCATCGTGCGTGGCCCACGCGGAAACGAAGGCTTTCGGGATCTGCTGGACCGCAGCTTCATCGGCCTTCGTTTGTGGAGTGGCATTTCTAGAGAGGGCTAAAACCAGGAAAAAGCAAAGAATCGGTCTCTTCATGGGAACTCCGGAAGTACCCTGATGTATACGGCTGAATTGTATTCGAGCGTCGTTAGTTCCTCCAAAGTCATCTTTTCGGAAAGAACCTGCGTCAGCTTTGCACACTAGGCCACAATCAAGACTCCAGAACGAATTGACGCCGGGGATTGAAGCGCGTTTGTGAGGACCGATGTCTGCTCTGGCAGGCGGGAACTCCTGGAGACCTCAACTGCCAGACTGCAGGTGCAGCGCCCTTTTCAAGAAGTCTTCACGATCTGTACGCGCCTTTTCATTCAGAGCATGGTCAGCGTCGTAAAACTCAACACTCTTCGGCCCCGAACTCATTGCAACGTAATCCTTTGCATCTGCCAGAGGAACCCACGCTTCGTCATGCAGGCCATATTGAAAGAGCGCGGGGGCGGGCCCAAGCTTGTTTGCGTATGAGCCGGGATCAGCCCAGGCATTTCCCTTCAGAGTCTCCCCCACCTTCGCCATGTCAGTCGTCTTTCTCGCCTGCACCATGCGTGGCGAGTCCGAAGAAACAACGTATTCCATCGTAGATTGCGGACCGCTCATGAATACGAACGCGGCAAACCTTTTGTCTATAGCGTCGAGAATCACACCGTTTCCCGCATTCCAGCTATGCCCCACGTAAGCGATTCTGCTTTTGTCAACATCAGCGCGCGCAAGCAGAAGGTCCAGACCTCTCCGCAGATCAATGATCTGCTGCGCAACTAGAGTCAGGTTCGGTGTTGGCTTGAAACCTGGGCGATGCTGCGGAGAGTCGATCAACAGGGAGACAACACCTTTCGGCGCAATCGCGATCGCTTCCTGCAGAAATTCCTCTCGGCTGGAATTGGCAGCTCCCGGCATCAGCCAAATGGGCCCAGATGATTGCGGCGAACTTCCCGGTGCCCTGTGGGATGACGAGATAAGCAGGGACCGTGTCTCCGTTCGAGCCCACATACGTGACATCCTGAATGGTCACGTCATTCTGAACCTTCGTCGAGAGCTGCTTTACCCCGAGAGAGACTCCTGCGTCATAGCTGAAGTGTGCAGGATCGCCCGAACCAGGTGCCTGTCCCAAAAGAACGCTACCCGACAGACACCCGACACTCAGGATCGCTATGCCGATCGAGATGCCAAAAGAATGGTATGCCCGCTTAACGGAGTGTCTCCAACTCATATCTCATTCCTTCCGAGGCGCCGAAAAACGAGGAGCCGCTACTCTTTATTACGACTGAGGGAGCAGTCAGGACTCACTGCTATAGGCGGAACCGGTGGATACTCCCCGGAAGTCGGCGATCATGGCTGCTTTGGACGTGGGCTTTTGCCGTCGTCTTCCTTGATGCCTCTCCTATATTCCTCAAGGATATAGAAGATTCTCTGAATCTATAACGATCGTTTCCGCATCTAGGGAAACGTACGTTGTTGCATGCGTCCGGAACATCCATCGCATGGTCAAAGTCTCACGGAGAAAACATGAAGGTCGGAATCATAGGAGCGGGCAATATCGGATCAGCACTCGCCGGATACTTCCACAAACTACAGCACATCGTAGTGATCGCAAACTCGCGCGGCCCGGCGACGCTTTCTAAGGTCGCTCAGGAAACTGGCGCTACTCCCGTCGAAATCTCGGAGGTCGCGAGCGGAGTCGATCTGCTCGTCATCGCAATTCCGATGAAGAGTGTGCTGTCGCTACCAAACGGCCTGCTCGTCAAACTGCCTGTGGCATCGCCGATCATCGACACCGGAAATTACTATCCTCTTCGCGACGGTCACATTATCGAGATTGATAAAGGTATGGTCGAGAGCGAGTGGGCCTCGCACATATTGGGGCGCCCTGTCATCAAGGCATTCAACAACATCGTAGCGGATAGCCTTCTTCACAAAGGTCTCCCGAAAGGATCGAAGAACCGCATCGCCCTTCCGGTATCAGGAGATGATGTCAGGGCTAAAGAGCTTCTGATCGCTCTGCTGGATCAGATGGGCTTCGATGCCATGGATGCAGGCCTGCTCTCAGAATCCTGGCACTATCAGCCTGGGACGCCAGCTTACTGCCCTGATCCAACCATCCGACAGCTGCCATCCCTATTAACGAGAGCCAATCGAGACAAAGCACCGGCGAATCGAGATCAGGCAGCGAAGATGATGGCGAAGCTCCCCGCTGACTTTCCGCCGCAAGAGTTGGTAAGGGTCGCGCGGCTCTCTGCTGGCTTGGATATTTTGAGGCCGAGAAGCTGGATTGCATTGCTGCGTTTGATGTTTGCAGTTCTTTGGCCGCGCCCACAATAACCTAAAGAACAAAATCTGACGCCATTTGTGAATACGAGAGGACCGCTTCATCAGAACTCCCGAAAGAGGTTGAACGCGAGGATGTCATCAGCCCTAAGCCTCGGCCTTCGCGCCGTAGGCTCTTACTATTTCTTCGGCCCAGTACGGCGAGGCGTGATCAAGCTTAGCTGGCTCTCCTAGTCAGCGACTTCACGGCCGTGACCAGATCAATCGTCCCTTTGACGTGTTCTGTGCCAGGGACTCCAAAGTCGATCCACCTGGAATTGAAGCTGTCATTCATCTCGATGTAGGCGGCGGAGCGGTCCGCTGGCATACCGTGCTGTGCCAGGGTATCGACCCACGTCTCTCGCGGAACCGCAACGCCGGTGACCGGCCGATCGAGAGCCTTTTCCAGAGCAGCCGCTACATCATTCGGAGAATAATAAGTCGGGCCCGAGATCTCAATAAATCGTTTCTCCTGCCATGTCTGAGCAGAGTTTCTGCACCGATCCGGCCAATGTCTTGTGTGGCAACCAGAGGAATAGGGTCTTCCAGAGGTTGGTAGAACGAGTAGTACATGCCAGTAGTACGGACGCTCGGAATGCTGTGCAAGATGTTTTCCATAAACGATCCGGCGCGAAGGAACGCGCTCGTAATCCCGGTGCTGCCGAGCTCTTCCTCGAGCAGATGAGCGGTGGTAACAATGCCCAGGCCTGAGGTCTTTTCTCCTCCGATTGAGGAAAGGAAGACGGCTCGGGGAGGCTTGGCGGCGAGAACGGCCTTCTTGATCGCAGCGATCCGGACGACGCTGTCTGGAAATCCGGGGGCGGGAACCACATCGGGCGGAATCATGCAAAAAACACCTTCGACACCCGTAAAGGCGGCGGTAAGGTGGTCATCGTAGTTTGCAGTCACAACCTCGATGCCTTTGTCTTTCCAAGTCTGTGCCTTTGTATCGTCACGGACGATGCCACGAACCTTCTTCCCATGCTGGAGGAGAGTGTTTGCGACCGCGCCGCCTACGTTACCGGTAATTCCCATAACTGCAAACATGTATGTGGTCCCTTTCAGGTTGAATTTTCTGTGGATGAGTTGGGCTGCATGAAGATGGACGATTCACTTTTCCATTGATCCACAGTCCCCGAATAGAGAAGAAGCTCATTAGTGATCTCGGAAGAAACCTCTATCGATCTTCACTTAGGCCTTTCGCTCACTCCGCATTCTCGAGATCGGAGATGATGCAAGGCTGTGTCGGTCGCCATCTCAATCGTTCCTGAGTCAGCTGGCTGGATACGGGATTGTCGGCCTCAATGAAGGGTGTGAGCCAGCTAAACAGCTTAGCCGCCTCTACCGACGATTTGCTTGCGGCTGGTAACTCTAACCTTATGCTGATGACCTCGGCGATGTTACGAACCGGGATGGCTTCTTCTGCAACAGCGTGATATCTGGCGCCAGCACTCCCATTTTCCAGCGCAAGCCTGAAGAGACGCGCTGCATCAAGCCGATGTATTGCGGCCCAGCGGTTGCTCCCATTCCCGACATATACTGAAGCACCCTTTTTCCTCGCGATCTCGATCATCCTTGTTGCCAATCCCTGCTTCTGCCGGTCATGAACCATAGGGGGAAGACGTACAACACTGGACCTCACTCCGATAGAAGCCAATGCCAACGTTGCCGCCTCCGACGAGGCGCGGCCACCGCCCACCGAGTTAGGATCGGGAGCGTCTTCTTCTGTTGCCATGCGCCCCGGGCTCAGGGCCATCGTCGGGAAAGCTGTGACGATAGCGCGGTCATTCCCAATCAGCGCATTGCCGAGCGTCTCAATAGCACGCTTGTCCGCCTCAACGGCCGCTTGGGTGAACCTCGAGACGATGCCGCTTGGACTCCCTCCGAGCATCACGCGAAGACGAGTGGGGAGACTCATGTGTGTGATCTGGTGAAAGAACGCAGTGTGAATCGCACCTTCTGCATCCGCCGCTCCTTTACGGAGACTGTCAACATCTTCGATGGAGCCGATGTGCATGCGTACACCCATGCCGGCCAGAGCCTGAGCAGATTGTTTCGTACGAACCAAGCCTGTGACCTGATGGCCGGCGTTCAGCAACTCTTTAACAACTGCTGAACCAATAAATCCGGTAGCGCCTGTAACGAAAACTCGCATCTTGGATCTCCTTGCTTCGTGTGTAAGACTTCGGACCCTCTCAATCGAGTTCAGTTGGAGGCCGGTACGTGCGGGAGCAGCAGGTAGGAAGCGTGCCCAGCACCGGTGTCGACGGTGCTTGTTCCGTTGAACAGAGCGGGGTCTCGATTCGGATGCTCTGCATAGAAGAGTCCTGAGTTCTGTGAATCAGGAAGCTCGTAGTCCTTGCTACGCACCGTGTCTGCGTGCGGCGCGTATTGCCAGTCCTTGCCCTGTAGGGTGAGAGCGAGACGATACCCTTTGGGCACCACGATGCTGATCGGATACTGGAAGTTCACAGCGACTTCGTAGAGCTGCCCCGGAGTCATCGGCTCAACAGCAAGGTGTGGGTGGTACACCTCATAGTCAGTTGACTTCGCTGGATCGATGACACGCTGAGAGACCCGAAGCAGCCCCTCGTTCAGCGGTACGCGCGGATTAGAGTTGCCCATGAACGTAACATCGCGCCCGTCTGGATCAATGAGTCGCAAGGTGGCGAAGATATCCATGTCAGGCGTGCTGGACCGAACCCAGAGCTTGATCATCGCCGGGCCTGTAAAGTTGACATCCTCAGCAAAGGGCGCTGTCTTGAAGGTCACTCCCTCGCCCATGGCTAGGTATGACTTTTCATCCGCTGAAGCATTGCCCTTGTCTGGACTCATTCCGCCATCGCCAGCATCGAGGTAGTAGCGATCCCATTGCGTCTTTGGCAGGGGCCAAGCGGCTGCCTTTTGCCAGGAGGCGCCATCCGGACGCCTCACCTGCACAGTGACGGGAGCGACGCCTTCCCAACCATTCTTCTGACCTTTCAAGAAGTGATCGAAGAAGCGCTTTTGCACGGCAAGTGATTCTTCGGAATAAAAGGGCGTCAGATGATCGCCGGTTTCGATACGCAGCCACTTCGCCTTACTTGCCGCAGCGACGTAGCCTTTAATGCTCCAGCCCTCCCAGTTTCCTACGCATAGAAGTGGAACCACGATGCGGCTGGGATCGGGCATCCGTTCCTGGTAGAAAGCACCATCGAGGGGTTGGCTTGGCCACGCATCCACTGGTCCAATGCGATTCTGCTTGAGCAGTTCCGGTGAAAGGGTTTCGCCCGTCGACCTTTGTCCGGTGACCATGTCAACAAGAGGCGACGTGCCATTGCCATGCTGGTCCGTGACCACCTGGTGATCCCACCAGAACTTCCAAGAGACAGTATTCGGTATCCCGCCATAGAACGCGATCTCTCGGTAGTAATCGAATGCGCCTTCCCATGGGAGAATTGCGGCCAGCCCCTCAGGTTGTCGGGCGGCCACCAACCATTGATTGATCGCCATGTAAGAGGTGCCGATCAACCCGACCTTACCTGTGCTCCAGGGCTGGTGGGCGGCCCAGGTGATCAAGGTCGCATAGTCTTCAATCTCGCGAGGCGAGAACGGGTCGAGCATCCCCGGCGACGCGCCTGCGCCTCGGGTGTCCGCGGCGATGACGATGTAACCCTCCTGAACCCAACGTTCAGGGTCAGGTGATTCAAAGCGCAGGTAACGGCAGGACGACTTCCGGCAGAGGTCCGGATACTTCGCGAGCAGCTTCGACCAGGACGGTTTATAGGCAGGCGCGTCAGCATATGGTGTGTCTTTACCGTAAGGCCCCATCAACATCAACACGGGAAATCGTCCCGGTTTGTCAGGACGGTAGATGTTGACTCGCAGTTGAAGGCCGTCGGTCATGGTGACTGGCATGTTGTGGTCGAACGCCATGCCTCGAACGCCGCTGTCGACGCGCTCTCCAAAGCTCGAAGGGGACAATGCAAAGATCGATGCCATCACGGAAATTGCCGCTACGAATAAGCGCATGCGAACTGTTCTCTTATTGCACATGTGAAATGTTCCTTATAGTTCGGCGGTTTGACCACAATGCGGACAACACACGATGAGGCTTTATGCTGCCGGTTCGAGATCGGCGATCACGCCAGGATGTATCGGATTCCATCCCAACGTTTCCTTGGTGCGCGCGCTCGAGGACTGAAAATCGGAGCCCACGAAGTACGCCAGGAAACCAAAGTGCTCGGCGGCCTTCGCCGGGGATATCGCTTTAACGGGGACGTTGAGAATTTTGCCGATAATCTCGGCGATCTCTCGCAATCGAATGCTGTCCTCGGCAATTGCGTGAAATCTGCTTCCTGCTGTTCCCTTTTCCAGGGCCAGTCGGTAAAGGTAAGCGGTATCGAACCGATGGACTGCGGGCCAGCGATTGACCCCATCGCCGATATACGCCGAAATGCCGGTCTGTTGCGCTAAGCCGATCAGCCTTGTGGCCAACCCCTGCTTGGTGCGGTCGTGGACCATGAGCGGCAGCCGGATGACGCTTGATCGCACGCCCGCCGAAGTCAACGCTAACGCCGTATCCTCCGAGGGTATGCGGACTGCTCCCGGAGATGTTGAAGCTCCTGCGTCGTCTTCGGTCGTAGGCTGCCCCGGCGTAAGCAAACCAATTGCGGAGGTGATGACCAAGGGCATGCCTGTTCCCGCGAGGGCTTCGCCAAGTGCCTCTACGACACGCCTGTCCATCTCACCGGCAGCTGCAAATTGCGAGAAGTCATGGTTATAAGCGGTGTGGATCACGCCGTCGCACTCTAAAGCAGCTAAGGAAAGGCCCTTCGGGTCTGACAGGTCTCCACGATGCACTTGAGCCCCCATGCGGGTCAACGCATCCGCTGCCCCGTCGCTTCGTGCTAGACCCAACACTGAATGTCCCGCTCGAATCAACTCCTCAACAACTGCTGAACCAACGAAGCCGCTGGCTCCCGTGACGAAAACTCGCATAGATCCTCCCGTTGATTGGCGAAGTGTTTGGCGCGCTTCTGCAATCAATATCTGTTACGGTAGACCCACATTGGCGTACGATCTATGTTTGGGCGTTCGCATTACTGGCTCGATCGTACGGATCAGATTTGGAGATTATGGACCCTCTCTCGGATGTATTGTCTCTACTGAGGCCGCGTACTTATTCCTCCGGCGGCTTCGACGCAGGAGGAGAATGGTCGATTCAATTCCCGCGATATGAAGGCATCAAATGCTACGCGGTGGTGTCTGGCCAGTGCTGGCTTCTCGTCGAAGACATTTCCGATCCAGTTCGCCTAAAAAAGGGGGACTGCTTTCTCTTGCCGACGGAGCGGTCATTCTGCCTTGCGAGCGACTTGAAGTTGATTCCCGTTGATGTCAAGACGCTACTGTCACTCCCTCTCAACGGTCGCATCGTCTCCTACAACGGAGGAGGGGATTGCTTTATCGTCGGTGGACACTTCACCTTGTCAGGGGCTCATGCGGGCATTCTGTTGGGGACCTTGCCAGCGATCGTGCACCTCAGGATAGAACCGGATAGAGCGGAACTTCGCTGGTGTTTGGACCGCATGAGCCGGGAATTGCGCGCGCAACGGCCCGGTGGCCTCCTCGTCGCACAGCACCTTGCTCACATGATGTTGGTTCAGGCGATACGTCTGTATGTTGAGGGGGATTCTCAGGCCGGCGTCGGGTGGCTATTCGCCCTCGCTGACAAGCAACTGAGTGCCGCGATGCAAGCCATGCACGGAGATCCAGCGCGTCATTGGACTCTACAAATGCTGGCCGAACGCGCTGGCATGTCTCGAACCATCTTTGCATCGAGATTCAAAGAAACGGTAGGCTCTTCGGTCATGGAATATCTCGCGCGCTGGCGTATGCTGCTGGCCGGGGACAAATTGACAAATTCTCACGCTTCAGTCTCCACCATTGCGCTGGAACTTGGTTACGAATCCGAGAGCGCATTCAGCAAAGCCTTCAAACGCCAAATGGGTTGTTCGCCGCGACAATACTCTAGACGAAGCAATTCAGCGCCTGCCTTACGTCAACGAATTCAAGTTGCCTGACGGAACGCAACTGTTGCAGGTCTGTCGGTTTTGAGTGAGGTTTTTGGTAATTATTTTTGGTGCGGTGGGTTTGTGGTGTTTTGCTGGGGTTTTTGGGAGATGTGGGTGTTTTGACGTGGTGTTTTGGTGGTGTAAGTGTGGTGTTTTGCGTGGCTGATGTGGTGTTTTAGCAGTCATCTTTTTGGGTGGGAAAGATGTGACAGGGGTTTGGGATTTATTTTTTGCGGCTTCCCGTTTTGGGAATGAGGGGCTTGCGCTCATTGGGGGCGAACGCTGTGGGGTGGTTAAAGGTGTTCGTGGATTGAGGCGGATGCTTTCGGGCTAGTCGTGGGTGACGTCGTTGTCTTGCTCGGTGGAGACGGGGGATCCTGGGAGAAGTCGTATCAGCTTGGGGAAGAGAAAGGCGACGACGAAGTAGGCTGCGGTGACTGCGGCAGCGAGGAGGAGAAGACCTGCTCCACATGCCATGCCTACTCCGGTGACGAGCCAGATGGTGGCGGCGGTGGTGAGGCCGTTGACTCGATCCTCTCGGACGAAGATCAGCCCTGCCCCGATGAAGCCGATGCCTGTAACGATCTGGGCGGCGACACGAGAGGGGTCGAGCACGACGAGGCCGGGAGCCAGTACGTCCGTGAAGCCATACTTGGAGACGAGCAGGAAGAGAGCTGCGGTGGTGCCGACGACGGTGTAGGTGCGAAGTCCGGCGCTCTTGTGCCGAACCTCCCGCTCGAGCCCGATCAGGGCAGAGAGGAAGAATGCAGTACCTAGTTCAACGAACTGTTTGACTCCCTGCCCCGCTGTTCCGAAGATCACCATGACGACATTCTAGTCAGAAGGCCCACTCATGCGGTGAGGCTGCATGAATGGGACTTCGAGATTTCGAGATATGGTTTCGATTGGAGTTATCGGCCACCTTTTCGGTGGAGTTCTTTTGCTACAGCTTCTTTTTGAGGTCGTAGGCCATGTTCTTGTGGGCTGCGACGGCGGTCTTGCCTTTGAGGACTACTTCTTTAAACTTTTCGTCTTTGGTGTCTTTGGCTTCGGTGGTGAATGCTCTCAGGGCTTTCGTGTGATCTGTCACCATGTCGTCGATGTATTCCTTATCGAAGTCTTTGCCGGAGAGTTTGTTGAGTTTATCCAGTTCTTTCTGGTGGTCGGGGTCGGGGCCGGTCGGGAGGGTAAGGCCCCAGGATTCTGCGAAGGGCTTCATGGTCGCGGACATCTGGGTGTGCTCTGTGACCATCTTTTCGGCGAACGCCTTGACTGCGGGATCGGTGGCTTTCTGTTCTGCCAACTGGCTGAGTGCTATCTCGTTTTGGTCGGATTGCGCTGCCATGGAGAGAAACTTCTTGTCGTCAGCCGACTCTGCTTTTGCTTTGAGGGGGAGGAGCGTGGCGGCGATGCCGAGCATTGCGCAGCACACCCATTGCGTGGATTTTTTCATTGATTCTCCGAGTCGCGGCGTGGCCGCGAAGTATTCGTTCAGGGCGTGAGAGGCAGATTTTTGGGTTGGCGTTGTATCGCGGAAGTGTCGCCAGGCGTGGCAGTTTGCGTGGGGCGCAAAAATCTTTCCGTAGATATTTCTTCGGTTGTGCAGATGGTGAGAGATTGCCGAGAGTGGAGAGAGCGGTTCGCGCTTAGCGCGAATGCCCACTCATACGATGAGCCCGCATGAATGGGGCACCCGAGGTATTGATTTCATTTGATGTATGGGCCACCCGCCAGCCTATCTTACAAACAAACTTCAGCTTGTCGAGGGTTATCCTTGTCCGACCTAAGGTGCGAATCACAGCCATCTTCATCGTCTTTGTCGATTTCATGGCCTGCTCGTGCAAGCTCTCGCAAGCGACGTTCATACATAGCACGGTGTCTCTTGACTGTTTCTGTCTCATTTACATCATTTCGCTCTTGTGCGTTTACGAGCATTTGAACCTCCTTTTGCAGTTCGCTGCGCTTTGGATTGCGGGATTTCATAGAAATGTATGAATGGCATCCTGATGTTCCGGTTGAGACGCTGACAAATTATGCCTGCGTCCATCATTGCGTCTAATGATTCAACCACGCTAGTTGTTGAATCAGATTCCGCCGTCGGCATTCTCTCTACATTCAGATGCCAAGATCGGCAAAGATGGTAATCCAAGTGGAACTCGTGCGCTGGCGCACCGAATAAAAGTGTTGAATAACCCCATTCCGCCTATCTTTGCCATCTGGCAATGATGCAAACATATAGGCATCCAAAAGGATTTGAGCATAGTGCCCAGTGAGGCTTCTTTCTCGATAGTATTTGCCTACCCTTAGAGCTCCTACCTCTTTTACCATCTGAACCAGCAAGTCCGAATCGACGGTGGAGGATGAAGCAGTCCTATCCATCGCTTCCAAAGCCTCTTCCATTTTAGTTCTCGCTCCGCGAGCAAAGTCCATGAAGGAATCAATTGCAGCAAGCTGAACCCCTTCGCTCGTCCGCGACTGGCTCTCAAAAATAGTGATATCGATCGGCGATAGTCCAGCATAATCCCCAAGTCGAATGCTATTACCGGCGAAACTTAGAAGAGTTCCGGCACTGTAGGAATTCATCGGCACGAGCACGGTTA
>Ga0302227_10001230_pt1 | contig 19491 bp, 29 predicted proteins | sample II_Palsa_N1_1_FD_193525 | JGI IMG/M metagenome (GOLD analysis project Ga0302227, IMG submission 193525) | Peat permafrost microbial communities from Stordalen Mire near Abisko, Sweden - II_Palsa_N1_1 | ecosystem: Environmental > Terrestrial > Soil > Palsa > Peat permafrost | place: Sweden... | reverse complement strand
CAAACCTTGCATTATTTTTGTGATGCATACTGTTAGAGAGCATGAACAGTTGCGACGATCTCGTCCCACATCGTCACGTTGAAGCGAGTGTAAGAAAACGCCCGGTGGTAGTGTCCTGTCATCCGACGTTTCAAACTGTTGTTTTTGCTGGCATCGTGGAACATACCATTCGCAGCGGCAAACGATCCCGTCTTGGCCATGCACATGGCCGAGTTGGGATCGCGGGCAAAGGGGGGGGACGGGTCGCAGGCGGGGCAATGCTGGTTGCCGTGGATGGGCCTGCGAATCAGTTTCTCCCAATTCTTGATGGGACAAAAATAGACTTTTTTTTTTTCAGCGACTCTTGTCCCTCGCCCTTGCCGAACGCCAAATCACCAAAGAAGCACAACAGCCCCAATCACAATGAGTTCGCTACCCGACTCGGACGAGATAAAGTTAAACAATAAGCAAAAAAAAAAAAAAAAGAAACAAACGGTTGCCCTGAAACGCGATGATGGTTTCATTTGTGCACAAACCGAAGGACTGGATCCTCGACCACAACCCCTTTGGCGACAAAGCCAAGCGCGAGTTCAAGAAGGTGCTTAAGCGTGCTGCCGTACGAACATCGATTGTTTTGTCGTATTCTAAACAGTCAAAACAGCTTACGGGCACGCTCGATTTGAGCTACCAGGAACTGGAGACCCTCTCTCCCAAGGTTTGCGACGTTGTCCAGCTTACGCAGCTCGTTCTCGCGGGCAACGTGTTGACATCGGTGCGCTTGCTGACCCATGCCATGAAAGCAATTGCCATTTACCAACGAGTCGTGTTTGTTGTAGATTCCAAATGAATTCGGCCAGCTCGTCAACCTGCGTACGGTCGATCTCTCGGGCAACAAGCTCACTGTATCCAACGTTGACACGCTGCGACACAGACTGACAATATATAAAAAATTAGGACTTGCCGATGGCCCTGCAGCAAATCGTCCGCATCGAATCGCTCAACCTGTCCTTCAACCAGTTCACCAAAGTGCCAGAAGCCGTCACGGCCCTCCGATCGCTCCGCGTACTGGAAGTAACGGGATGCGGCCTACTCTCCCTCCCTGAAAGTACGTCTAATGTTTTGTTTTTTTTTCCTCAGAAAAAATAATTATTCAAAAAACTTACTGTGAACAGGTCTGGGCAGCATGATCGCACTCCACACACTCAAAGCCGAACGCAACAAACTGCAAAAGCTACCAAAGTCGATCGGGCGTCTCGAAAACTTGCGCGTCCTGCTCCTGAACGAGAACCTGTTGATGGATCTGCCCGACGATCTCGGCAATCTCAAGGGACTGGAAACGCTCAACATCCTAGCCAATCCCATCGCGACCTTTCCTCGCTGCTACGGTGGCCTCAAGGGTAACGGCAATAAACTGTGCGACTACTACTAAAATCGAAAACAGGCCTCACTGCGATCGACCTCTGCAACTGCCAAATAACCTCGCTGCCGTTGGACATCCTTCCGCAGCTCACCCACCTCAAGCAGATCAACCTGAGCCGCAACAAGCTCACATCCCTTCCGGAGGAGCTGCACGAGCTCTGGATGGTGCACGAGATCGACGTTACCTTTAACCCGATCGATCAAGAGACGGGATGGTACAATGCACAAGATCAAATTCAAAAGGTTTTAACAATAAGTTTTTTTGATAGGCCCGCAAAGGTACGCCAGATGACCAACATCAAGTATAATTGGGAGGCGTTGCGCGGACTCCTCAGCAAATGACGGGACAGCCATTAGCTACATACGAAATCGCTCTTTTTTTTTTTTGTTGTTGTTGTTTTTAGGAATGATTCTGTAACACGTAAGCCCATACACCCAGTCTAACCGTCCTCCTCTGGAGAAACAACTTAGTGGTACTTGGCGATGGCCTCCTTCTCTGCTCGAGGTTTGCGGTGTTAGTCAAACGCGAAAGAGACACACACAGGAACGTACTGATGTGCGGGTACTCGAGGAAGTAGCCGAGCAGTCCGACACCGACCATGATGTGGTAAATGGGTTTTGAGGTCGCGTTCTTGCCAAAGTGCTGCACAATGTACGTCTTGGACCAGGCTTGGAACGACGAGGCGATCGAGTTGCTGCATTGGGTTTTCCCCCCCCGAGTCAGCAAATGAAAACAATGCGCGCGGTTCGTACGGGGCAAACACTGCGCGGAGGTAGCCGCCGACGTTGCGGAGCTTGACGTCGAGGATAGACATGGTTCCTGCAAAGAGGGGGGTGTTAGCCGACGCCGTCATGATTTTTTGAAGTGCATACTCTTAAGACATCGAGCGTGACCACACGACTGTTAAGACATCGAGCGTGACCACACGACTGTTAAGACATCGAGCGTGACCAACGACTGTTAAGACATCGAGCGTGACCACACGACTGTTGTACATTCACAGGAATCTCAAATCGTAATCGTGAAAAAGCACTTAAAACTGATTATCTCGGGAGGAGGGGGGGGAGGGGGGCGCGTATTTACTGATGCAAATATTAGTTGGACCCAACCAGAAGGACCAGCTCCTTTGTGTGCTTGGCGACGGTATAGACAAGGCTGGCGACAGCCTGGCTCTCGGGCCGGACGCCCTCCTCGACGAGGTTTTGGCGGATGTCGAGGCTGTAAGCCACCAGGGTCGCGAGGGAGGCGAGGATCTCGTCGACACGAGGAAGGACTTCGGCAGGCGGGGCCTGCTCGGGGACGTTGAGCGTGTACGTGATCACGTTCTTGAACCGCGTCACGGCTGCGACGACCGTGTCGAGCGCCGTCACCAAATCATGGTCAGATTGAGCATTCTGTGTTGAAGGGAATGAGCGGAAGGCATCGTAATATTCACGAACCTTGAGAATAAGCAAAAGGGCCTGAATGGACTGGACAACAACGTTGGTCTGCTGCTCCATAAAGAGCTTAAAGTCGTCGACAGCAAACTCGCTGCGTGACGCGACCTGGAGGTTGAGCTGCGACTGGAGGTTGAGGACAACGTGCGAGAGGGCGGTGCACATCGTCTCCATCTGCAAGAGCGACTCTTCCGAGAACGTCTCTGCCGACGCACAACCTGGCCACCAAGTGTGTGAAATAAATTTAAAAGAAAGTACACGCAAGGGGTATGTACATACCTTTGGCCAAAACAACGAGGGAGGTGAGCTTTTCCGAAATCTCGCCCTGAACATTCTCAAGCTTTTGAATTTGCGCTGGCTTGAGCGAAGTCTTGTTGGCCTGGTTAAACTCCTCGGCATCGTCGAGGTGCTTGCGCACCGTGAGGACGACAGACTTCATCGCACCAAGAATCTCCGCAGGGTCGTGCCGCTGGATCGCACTCAGCAGCACCTGGATTCCGCTCACGAGGTCGTCGACGCTGCCATCCTCAAACACGAGTTCCTGAGCAAACGGTCAACGTCATTTTTATTTAGTTCTCATTCACGTTTTCTTTCTGCTTTGATACCTCGGTGACAGAGTAGGCATAACTGGGGAGGGACGACTGGCGCGAGGCAGCGGCGGAGGCAGAAAACGAACCGCTCCTGACAGGGCCGGCTGCAGAGGGCATGACAGAGGCGCGTGCTGCCGACTTGAGCTTGTTGATGGTCTCCTTGAGCCCCCGCACTTCATCCTTGAGCGCGATATTCTCCACCTGCATTTCGTTCCTGTCCATCTCGATATCATTCTTCTGGTCCAGCAGAGCGTGTGCCTCGCGTGCCTTTTTATTTATTTTTATTTATTTCATTTTCAGTCGAGACTCAGGAAAAGTGGACAAAAAACAAGTACGTACCTTGGACTCAATCTGCTGATCGCGGTCCATGACCAGAAGAGACAGCTCCTCGACGATGGACTTGTGCTGCGAGCTGCTGGCTTCCAGTTGCGCTTGCAATGCGGCCGTTGTCGCGGCGTACTGCTGCACAGCCTCGCTGGCGTCGACGACTTGAGCGTTGAGGGCACGGATCCGTTCCTCATTCTGACGTGCTGTGTGCTCGAGCAGGACGACCTGTTGCAACAAGAGCTCGTTGGTCGCCATTTGGTTCCGCAGAGCCTCCTCAGACTTGTACGACTCGGCCTCGACGCCGCGGGCATTATGCAAGTCGTTTTCCAGCCCGGAGATCCGGGCTTCGTAGGCCTGCAGCTTTGCAACAAAGTCTGCTTCAAGCGCGGTAATTCGCTGAGCGTGCTTGGCCTAGAAAGCATAGTAAGAAGGGAAGACTTGAGTGCAAACAAAGCTGCTTACGTTGATCTGCTGGATCTCTGTGGCGTGTGCTACTCGCAGACTCTGGACGATCTCCTCGTTGTGGACAGACTGAGCCGCGAGCACCGATACCTGCGAGGCGCGCGGGTATGTGGGCGACGACGGGCCATTCTTGGACTTGTCTGTGAACAGCACAAGCGTTCGGTCGGGAGACGACAATTGCTGTTAAAAATGTTAACTCTGTGCACTCGTTTTTTTTTTTTTGAAAAAATTAAATAGATGAGTACGTTGGACGTCCGCCGGCCGTTTTCGCTGCTGGGGGTGGCAGTCTTGGGCCCGCCTGGGATCATGTTGCCAAGATCGGCCATCAGATTATCGAGCGAGTCAAAATTGAGCAAGCCAAACTCGTTGGCAGCAGGAGGGGGTGCCTCTTGTTGCTGCTGCTGCTGCTGCTGCTGCTGCTGTTGCTGCCGCGGCGCTTGCTGTTGTTGCGGCTGTTGGTGCTTGTAGTTTGTGGTCGCGACAGCTTTGAGAGGGGTCGGAAGTGGTCTATAGACAGCGCGCTGTTACGACACAAAAGAGATTTGACGTGCATACGCTTTTGGAGCCGTCCCAACGGTCGCCGAAGCAACGGGCGCTGGCGGAGCGGCGGCGGCAGCGGCGGCAGCGGCGGCGGCGGCGGCGGCACGGTTAGCAGCAGCGGCAGCAGCAGCCACGGCCACGGTCACGACAGGCACTTGCGGCCCTGCAGGAAGCATTGCATTCACAGGGGGCGTCCCCTGACGTTGCATTGGTGGCATCGGCAGCACGGCCACGCCACCCACTGGGTGGCTGTGTGCGTGTCCCGCTGCAGCCGCAGCCGCGGCCTCCAGCGGCTCGACAGCTGCACGGGCCGTCGGGTAGCGGCGACCCAGCTCGACATACACGTCCGAGGCCAGCTCCTTGTACCGCTGCTCGGCCAGCGTGGCCAGCTTCTGTCGTGCCTGGTTGCGCTTGGGGTGGAACAGATCCTCTACTGGCAGGAAGGGGAAGGCGACGTTGCCGTCGGCACCCTTTGTTTTTTTTTTGTTTTTTTTTTGAGGGATTGGCGTTTATGGCTGTTTATGAACGCACTACCTTTGGCGACGTGCGTCTCTTCATCTCGTCAAAGACGTCGGTGGCAAGCTCGTTGCACTGCTGCTTGGACAGCTTGGTGAGCTTGTCGCTGCCATTCGAGTCGTGTTTTTTGTTTTGTTTTTGTTTTAGTAACGAAAGGCAAGAAGGGGAGGGGATCCTCCAGCATACCGAGCGGCCTGACGGGCCTCGCCGATACCCCGGAGCTTGGCCTCTACCAAGTAGGCGGAGAGGTACTCGTGCAGCTGGCGCAGCTGTGTCTCGGCCACGTCTGAGGTGTGTGTGTGGGTTGGCAAACCGAGCGGTCGGTGCGTTCTTACCTTCGTCCGAAGGCCCTTTTTTGCTCGACATCCCAGAGTTCTTTTTTAAAATTTTTTTTTTTCTTTTTTTTTTTTTTTTTTTTTTTTTTGCTTTACAGGTCGAGATCGTCGTCGCCACCCGATAGATCGTCGTCGTCGTCGTCAGAATTGTCGCCTCTTTTCGACTTTTTGTACTTGCGATAGTCGTCGTTGAGCTCGTCCATATCGACGGCGTTCGAGGAGGCAGAGGACGAGGCTACCGAGGCGCCGGCCGCTTGCTCGGAGGTGTACTTGCGTTTAAGATCCTTTTTCTCGCGTCGATCGCGCTTCTTCTCCTTGCGATCCTTTTGATCGGACCAGGCAACCGTCTTGACGGATTTGTACTCTTTCTTTTTGGGGACAAGCTCGCCCGACTTGATCTTGGCAAGGTTGTCTTGTCGTTGGCGCTCGCGCTGCTTGTTGACGTACGGGATTGTATCAAACTGCAAAGATTGCATAAATGATGGTTATTATTTCAGCACACACACACACACACACACACACACACAAATTGAGCGTACATCAATCTCTTCAGGGATAAACTTTTCAACAGTCATGTCCTTGAGCTCGGGCATCTTGGGCAGTCGCAAGAGGCCAAAGGCAACCGCTAACCGCCCGAGGTTCAGGTTCTTAAACAAAAAGATGTAGTTGCACAGATGCTCCTTGTACGAACGCAGAAAGCTCACAAACGCAAGGGTTCCCTGCCGAAATAAAAAAAATAATTTAAATTTACATTGGATTAAAGGAATGAAAACAAAAAACAAAAAAAACCTTCTCCATGACCTCGCGGTCTTTCTTGGCGGCATTTTTTATTTGCGTGTTGACGCGCTCGACGAGCTCTGCATCGACGCCAGCGACTTTCGTGTATGGCGTCATGGGCACTTTTCTCAGCTTCATGAATTCTAATTCGACAAAAAGTAATAAGAAGAAAAGAGACCAAACATTCTCGTGTACCAATATAAGTTTCCTCGGACGGCAGCAGGAGCGTGAGAGCGCTGCCCTCCTTGCCAATGCGAGCAGTTCGACCGCATCGATGAACAAAATCGCTGGGGTCCTAGAGAAAGAACAATAGTTGGAATTTTTTGTGTACCCCCTTCCCCCCCCAAAAAAAAGAAAAGTAGTTTGATACTTGAGGAGGATCATACTGGACAACCCAGTCAACGTCGGGGATGTCGAGTCCACGTGCAGCAACGTCTGTGCAAAGGAGCACACCATGCTCGCTCGACGAAAACTCCTTGTTTACGGATGTGCGCTTTCGCTGATCGAGGCGGCCGTGCAGGCCCCACAGCTTTACGTCCTTGAGCATCTTGATCTTTTCCATTGCTTTGAGATAAAAGTCGACGCAGGCGCACGTCGCAAAGTAGACGATGATCTTGTCGGTCGCGTGGGCTTTGAGGAAAGTCGCAAGGTTGGCCATCTTCTCATCGCTTTCGCAGTGCAGGTAGTAGATGTGCAGCCTATAACAGGTTATTCCTTGGGTCCCAGCAATCAACCAAGCGTACCTTGAAGGAGTCTTCTGCACCTGCTTTGACTTGGAGCGTTCCACCTTGACGACCACTCGGACCGCATTGCGCAGACCTGCACGGACAAGGCCATGAACTCCCTCATTCATCGTCGCCGAGAAGAGGCCCGTGCGTCTTTGCTTGGGCAGGCGGTTGACAATGTTGTTGAGAGTCAGCTCAAAGCCGAGGTCGAGCAATCTGCACGAGTGTATGTTGGTTCAATACTTTGCTAGACACATGTCTACCGATCAGCTTCATCGAGGATGAGAATGTCGAGCTCCTTGACACGAAACTCTGGCACTTTGTTCATCATCTCGTCGATGCGGCCAGGCGTGCCCAGGACGATCGAGGCTCCGTGCTCGTTGAACGCCGCAATGTCCTGGTCGATCTTGGCGCCGCCCGTCAGCAGCAACAGCGACAGCTGTGGGATGTTGGCCAGAAAGGTCTGCAGCACGTCGGCGACTTGCTTGGCAAGTTCTCTGCCGGTCAGTTAGCCTCGATTTCCATCCTCCAAAAAAAAAAAAGGGATAAATCACCTTGTGGGCTCGATGATGATCGCGCCGACCTCGTTCTTCTTGAGCGGCGTCTCGCGCCTGAGCAGAATCTCGATCACGGGAATGAGGAACGCGAGCGTCTTGCCCGAGCCCGTCACGGCCTCCACCACCACGTCCTTGTTGGTCATAAAGAGCGGGATGGTGTTGGCCTGAACGGGCGTCATCTGCGTAAACTGCAGCTTTTCGAGTGTCTCATGCCTGCGCAGTCTCTTTTAGCTCGTTGCATTCAGATCTCACAGAAGGACACAATACGTGCTCGCGCGCAGCGCAGGCTTCAGGCTCGTCCATGGCCCAGCAACAGGAGCGGCTTCCATCCCAAGCAACAAGCAATTCGCCACGTGGCGGGATCAGGGCCGATCAGTTGTAAAATGGCGTCGTATGGTAAAACTCTCTGACTCCGGGATCATCCGGCTGACCAGACTACGCAGAAGGACACGAGCACCTGATTGTCACGCTCAACGAGGCGGACAAGGTGCTGACGATCTGCTTGAACCGGCCCAAGACGAAGAATGCGTGGAGCAACGGCACTGTATTTATTTACTTATTTTTTTCTGTCAAATGTTTATTTATTCTATAATCGACCAGTATCTGCAAGTCCTGCAGGTGCTGAGGGATGCCGACGAGGACGAGCGCGTCAATGTGCTTGTGCTCACAGGATCGAACGACTTCTTCTCGTCGGGACAGGATCTCAAGGTATTTTTTTGTTGAGAAGGCCATGCTTTTGTCTGACGAGTATCCTCTTGAACCAGAACATCGGCGACAAGAAATACGCCAAGCTCAACATGCGCCATCACCCCGTTGGACAGTTTATGTGGAAGATGATGCACTTTTCCAAGGTGAAAAAAAAAACGTGTCAAATAAAGTATCATCTAAATGTCAGGTTTATGCCAGCCGATTGTCGCGGCAATCAATGGACCGGCCGTCGGAGTTGGCGTGACCCTGATCCCTCATTGTGACATTGCCTACGCAACCAAGAGCGCCTATTTCATGACTCCGTTTGCGCGCATTGGGGTAAGACAAGAAATAAGATTTCTCTTTGATCCTAATAAAACTACGGCACGTAGTTTGTGCCCGAGTTTGTAAGCTCGCTGACCCTGCGAGAGATCGTCGGCCCATCACTCGCTAACGAGATGCTTCTGGGGTGCAAGAAAGTCTCTGCGCAAGAAGCTTTAAGCCATGGCCTTGTAAAGCAAAGTGCGCATTTATTTATTAAATTTTTTTTTTCCCCTCTAGGTCAGCGCCCTGTTTGACTCGCCCGAAGAAGTGCGCGCGGCAGCACACAAGATTGCCAAGGAAATGGCCGCATTTCCCCTTGGTGAAAAATCGCTGCCCCTGTTCAAGCGTATGATCAAACATCCTTCCCGTCTCAAGGACCTCGAAGACGTCTTTGACATGGTACTGTTTTTTTTTTTGTCCGATCGATCCGCTCACTTACTTTGAAACAGGAAATGGATCATCTGACTGAAGTCGGCAAAGGTGGAAAGAGCGCCAAGGATGCCACCCGTTTCATGCAAAAGAAGAATGAATCCAAGCTCTGAAATAGCCTGCTTTTTTTTTGGAATTTTTTTGTAAGGCAGCCGAGGTCACTTGCGAAACAACAGGGGCGATACTAGATAATTCATCATGGCACCCGCACGACTGATGCTTTCGGCGCTCGTTGTGCTGATGGCGGCGTGGTCGGCCGCATCAGCAGCAGACACGCTGAACACGCTGGCTGTGTTGGACCATGGCGAACTGGGCGATCTCGAAAATTCAATGACGCAGAGCGGCGACGACGGTCCTCAGCCAACACTCGGTAAAAAAATTCACGGATTGCGCGAATGCTGACTTGCGCGTGACAGAGCAAGCAAAATGGGCTGCCTCGGACAACTGGGCCGCGGGAATCGGCATCGTGCCGCTCGGGAGGGTGACGCTGCCTGTGCGCCTCAACCTCGTGCTCATCGGCTTTGACGAGTACGAGGACACGTTCAAGTCGTCCGAGGTGTTGCTGCCGTACTTTGACCAGGTCGAGACGCTTCTACCGCACGTCTACGTCAACATGCGCCCCGACGGGTCCTTTGACGCATCGTCTGCACAGCAGTCGGTGGTGCAGTACTCGTACAAGTAATGTACCCCCCCTCATTGGAAAAACGGAGCAGACTGTGTGAACAACGGCATTTTTTTTTTGTTCAGGGTAAAGGTCTTCAAGCTCAGCCACACCATCTCGACCGTGTTTGAGGCCGCCATCAACACGTTCCTGCGGCGAGACAATGCCACAACATCGGGGTCGCACTACCAGATCGACGTGGACCGAATCATGCCCCTGTACGAGTCCCTGCTGCACGCGATGGGCCTCTCCACAACGTACTCGCTCGTCATGGTCAACCCCAACAAGGTCATTCGCTCCTCGCTCAACTACGGCTACCGGTCGGGATTTTCAAGCGACGAACTGCGCCAGATCTCACACGACGAAGTCCTCCGCAAAATAGTCCTCCAGATCAACACCGCCGAAGACAAGGTACACCGATGGAGAAATTGTTTTGATAGGTTTAACTAATTTTAAAAATGCAACTTGGGTTAGGCAAAACAACAAAAGACGCCAGGCAATTTCATGCCGTCTCACGGCGAGGATAAGGAGGCGCTGCCGCTGGACGAGTCGTCGCGACCCCTGCGGGACGACAGCTCGTTTGAGTTTGTCGTCACGACCAAGGCCGACGAGTGGGCGCGTGATTTCCTCAAACAGACACGCATGCTCATGGTCAAGGAGAAGCCGTCGTCGCCGATGGGCCCCACCAGTGATGACTGCACTACCCCCATGACCGTATTTATGAAGGACGAGGCAGACGACGGCGAAGGCGGCCACGAGGGCCATGGACACGCAATCAACATGAAGCCGGCCTTTTCTCTTGCGGAGGCTGTCGAGATGATCACCTCTGTCGGCGCCAGCACGGACGCCGCTCTCCTCAAGAACATTGTTAGTGGCGGCTTTGCTCATCCGTCCTGTATCGTTGACAGCTGGTACAATTTTTTTTTTTTTCATGGACCTTTATTTATTTATTTATTATTATTTTATTTATTAGGGTGGGCCACGGCCGCTCGGCTTTTATCGACCTCGCGGCAGGGCCGTACTCGTGGGGATCGCTGGAGACGTCATCGATCGTGAACACGGCCACGACATACCCCAACCTGCGCACAGTGCTGACCGAGGCGATGCAGCGTTACCAGTGGGGTTCTGACGAGCAGCAACATGCCGGCCGGAAGTCGTCGTCGTCGCAGCGCAAGCTGTTACAAATGGGCGCGGCTGCGGCCAAGCGCGACAGCGTGTGGAACGACGACGATGACGCGTTTATCCAGAACCTAAAGGAGAGCTACGCGGACCTGGACGACCTGGGAGGCAACAGCCTCTTTGCCGAGCTGAGCATCCACGAGAACTTTGTAAACAAGTACTGCGACCCCAGCAACCCCCCAGTGTCTGCCCTGGGCAGGCGGCTCGCGACAGAGTGCGCCGACGTCAAGACCAAAATCATGGAATTGGCCGTGCTGATCAAGCGCGGTGCCGACGCGGGTGCCAAGGCCGGCCGGCTCGACCCCACTGCTTTTGTCGTACAGGAAGAGACTGACGATTCGACGGGCACTGTCGGCGACGACGACCATGTTCACAACGGCGCTGGAGGCGAGAGCGCACCTGTCCCCCCGAACCCTGACGTGGCCGAGCCCGACATCGCCAGCGAGAACGACGAACTGGCCGAGATCCGCGGCCTCTTGCACTCGGCCAGGGGGCACTATCGCTCTGCGCTCGAGGAGTTTGGATCGCGCCTGGGCAACGTCGTCTCGCGCACCTTCCGCACGCTGGTGACCCCTCCAACGGCTCTGCCACCGGACGGCGTGCGTCAGCTTGCCAAGCGCGTGTCGTTCAGCGTGTACGTCGTTCAGAACCACCACAACCAGTACCGCCACCTGGGTGCGACCCACGGCGGCTTTGACTTTGACGCGTTCAAGACGCAGCTGACCAAGCTGCAGCCCCGCGGGCACCAGTTTTCGTTCACGCTGCAGGAGCTCACCCTGGCCGACGAGCCCCAGCTGGCCATGACCTACTGGAACGCGCTGCACACCGCTGTCGTTGAGTATCCCACGACGACGACGTCGACGCAAGCCGTCACGCGCATGTACCTCGACTCGGAGCATCTGCGGCAGCACCTTTCCAAGGCCGAGTACGTGGACGGCACGCTGGCCAAGGTCAACGTGTTTTTGTTTGTGGTCGACTACGAGCTGCCGGTGCTGATCGACCTGTGGCGCCAGGCGGCCGTGGTGGGCAACGTGGTCGTGGGCGTGCAGAACGCCGTGACAAAGCACGTCACGCTGGACGTGTGCAACGGCGAGCAGATCAAGACTAGCCTGCGCGACCCCACCAAAGCACTCATTGCAGCCACGGCCCAGATCGTCGGCGGCCTTCTTCCCGCGCACGTCACCGCTGAACCCCAGGGCATCGTGGCCGACTACCTGTGGTCCGTGGGCAATGGGCCCAACGCGATCTCGTCGCCCTCCTTTGGCGGGCGCCACAACGGCTTCCACGTCGACATTGCGCACCGGCACTGGCTCGCCGTTCGGCTGGACGGGCTCGCGGTACGCCTCAACGACATTTACGCCCGCCTACTCTCGGTAAGCACGTCGGTCCATGCCCCCAAGACGGCCGCGCAAATCAAGCGGCTCTACGACGAGGCTCTGCGCACGATCGCTGCCATCTCGGACCATGCCGCGATCATGGACTACAAGAGCGCGTTCCGGTTGCTGGACACGGTCGAGGGCGACATTGCCTCGCTCGACCAGACCACGCTCCTCGTCGGCAAGGTCCTGCACACGTCGCAGTGCCAGCAGTCACACCAGGAGGAGCAGCTCGCGGCCGTCGACCAGGCGCAGGACCGCGTCGTCGACATCACCGTCAACATGCTCCTCCTCATGGTCGTCAACATGCTCCTCGTCCTCATCCTCCTCTGGGGCGCGAGCTATGCTCGCATGCCCTCCAAGGTCAAGATTAACTGACCGGCAGAAAGGACTCGTCATTGAAAGAAAGAAAAAAGCAAGTTGAACAATAAAAAAATAATCATGAGCAATTTTCTCACGCCACATCGATGCTGTCAGCACGCGGACGTCTTCTAGGAGGCAGCCCTCTCCTCTCGCAACGCAGCCTGGGCAGGCTGCTGTCGACGCACGCCACGTCGGTAAGTGTGCCGTGTCCAGTCTGCTTGCTTGCTCACACAGTACTCACGCACGCACGCTCGCTCAGAACCAGTTCACGTTTGACAAGTACCCGTTCTTGAAGGAGCTGGGTCTGGGGCACGAGAACAAGGGCGTGTACAACGGCAAGTGGGGCGGACGGGGCCCCGTTGTGGTGTCGTACAACCCGGCGACGCACGAGCCCATTGCCTCGGTCGCCACGGTACGTCGTCCTTTCTATCCCCTTCTGCATGTTCACCACATTTGGAACGCGGTAGGGCAACGTCACCGACTACGAGGAGACGGTGAGGGCGATGGACGCTGTCAAGGCCGACTGGGCTGCGCTGCCTGCGCCGCGTCGTGGTGAGGTCGTGCGCCAGATCGGCGAGGCGTTGCGCGAAAAGAAGACTGCGCTGGGCCGGCTGGTGTCGCTCGAGATGGGCAAGATCGAGCCCGAGGGCCTGGGCGAAGTGCAAGAGTACATTGACATTGCCGACTACGCCACGGGCCTCAGCCGCATGCTCAACGGCAAAGTAATCCCGTCCGAGCGCGCCAACCACACGATGATGGAGCGGTGGCACCCGCTCGGCAACATTGGCATCATCAGCGCGTTCAACTTTCCTGCGGCGGTCTACGGCTGGAACAATGCGCTCGCACTCGTCTGCGGCGACACGATGCTGTGGAAGGGCGCGCCAACGACCAACTTGGTCAGCGTCGCCGTGACAAAGATCATTGCCAGCGTCCTCGAGAGAAACATGCTTCCAGGTGCCATCTGTTCGCTCGTCACGGGTAACGAAAATTTTTTAATTTATAACTAAAACACAACACACACACACACACACAAAAAAAATTTCAGGCGGGGCAGACATCGGGCAAGCCATCGCCGCCGACAAACGCCTACCCCTGGTCTCGTTCACCGGCAGCACGGCTGTGGGCCGGCAGGTGGCCACGACGGTGCAGAACCGCTTCGGCAAGCCACTGATGGAGCTGGGCGGCAATAACGCGATCATCGTGATGGACGATGCGGACATTGACATGGTCGTGCGCAGCGTCGTCTTTGGCGCTGTCGGCACGGCGGGCCAGCGGTGCACGTCGGTCCGCCGCCTGATCGTCCACGAGGCGGTGTACGACAAGGTGATTGAGCGTCTCCAGCGGGCCTATGCGACCATCAAGATCGGCAACCCGCTCCACGCTGGCGTCCTGTGCGGCCCCCTACACACCCGCCGCGCCGTCGAGGAGTTTGCCAACGCGGTCGCGCTCGTGCCTAAGCAGGGCGGCAAGATCCTCGCCGGTGGCCAGGTCCTCCCTGGCCCAGGCAATTTTGTGCAGCCCACGCTTACGCAGATGGAGCACGATGCGCCGCTTGTGCACCACGAGACCTTTGTGCCCATCCTGCACACGATCAAGTTCTCCACGATCGACCAGGCCATCGCCTACAACAACGAGGTCTCCCAGGGCCTGTCCTCGTCCATGTTTACACAGAGCGCCGAGAACCTGTTCCGCTGGATCGGCCCCGGTGGATCCGACTGCGGCATCGTCTCGGTCAACCAGTCCACCTCGGGCGCAGAGATCGGCGGTGCGTTTGGCGGCAACAAGGAGACCGGATGGGGACGCGAGAGCGGTGCAGACTCGTGGAAGTACTATTGTCGCCAGGCCACCGTGTACGTCGTATTTTATTTCTTATTACGGTGTATGGTTGTTAACTGCGGCAACAGGGTCATCAACCACTCTCGGGAGCTCCCTCTGGCGCAAGGCATAAAGTTTGAATAAAGTAGACATCATTCTCATTCCTGTTTTTTTTTTTTTGAAGTGTGGGGTCGACTTGACTTGACGATACCAGCCGCAAAGAAAGGCTACGACCTCTTGTGGACTTTGGCCTTGTTGGCTAGGTTCTCCTGTGGTGGACTGGGCTCCCCTCCCTCTCCCTCTCCCTCTCTCTCTCGCGCGCGCGCGTGGCGCTTGCTCTGTTCAGACCCCGCCGCGTGCTTTTTTGTGTGTGGGGAAAGGAACAGGAAAAACAGCGACCGAATGACACCTTTGTTATATTAACCACAGCTAGAATGGACTGCCCCGAGCCACTGCCCATTGGCGACTTTGTCCTCGGTAACCAAACGTGGGTTTCCTTTCAGCTAAACTTGTGACCGACAAACAACAACAACAAAAAAGGTGTCCTGCTCTTGGGCGGCATCCTCATCTCTTACCTTCCCCAGATTGTCAAGATTTGGATGCGCAAGAGCCACGTCGGTCTGTCGATCACTCGCGTACGGCCAGTGTTTGTTTGGTTGTTAACTCACCTTCTTTAAAACAGCTCGTCCTGGCCACGGTCTTCAGCTCGACCAACTTGTTACTGTATGTGACACTGGAGAGCAATCACACGTTCTACTGCTGCACGTCGGGCTTCATGTGCTTCTCCAACCTGGTCTCGTTCATCCAGACCATCCTCATCGTCCTGTCGGACGAGGCCACCGTCCTCCTCGCCTTTTTCTACTTTGACGTGGACTGGCTCGTCGCCAACGGCGAGGACGCACTCAAGCTCTTTGACAGCGCCAAGAAGGTCGTGGCCGGTCTGCTCATCTACCAGGCAATCGTGCTGATTGTAATTAAGACCCCCCCCCCCCCCTTCAAAAAAAAGCCACTATTAAAGCATACCCAAAACAGGTCTTCATGGGCTTCACCCTCGACCTCGGCTTTGACCACGACGCCACCTTTTACTTTGGTCAGATCCTCGTCATTATCAGCTCTGTGGGCACGATGATTGTGCTCCTGCCGCAGATCTACTCGACCTACAAGCTCAAGCACATTGGCTCGCTCTCGATGGAGACGCTCTTCATGCAGGGCTTTGGCACGTTCCTCCTCGCCTACTTTTCCCTGTCGCAAAACAGCTGGTACATCACCATGCCCTACTTTGTCTCGGCTACCTTCACAACCATCCTATTCTTCGAGGCCCTCTATTATGTCCGCCAGGACAAGAAGACCGGCCACGACCCCACGGCCACCGCGAACCACCGCCAGACAGAAAAGCACGAACACGAGAGCATTAACGCCGAATAGACGCTTCTTCTGCTAAACTTGCCGAATACAATACCGGTCTTAAAAAAAAATATGCTCCCAGGTTTCGTTTTATTTTTTTTGTTGTTTGAGTGGAACTGAAAATACATTTATGCAATGATTACTATCAATTGTTATCGCTTGGATGCAGAAATTGCGCCGTTTGCACCCGGGCTAGTTGGAGGAACCACAGAGCTCGCCGTGGAGATGGTCCGTGCCACACGCGGCAAGACGGCCGATGGGACGATCCCACCATCGCCATTGACCATGGCCTCAAAACTCGCGGAGAGGCCGTGGTTGGACGTGGCCAGGGCATTCTCGTACTTTTCCATGGAAGGCGCCGGTTGGATCTGCTGTGCTGGCGTCTTGGATGGCGGGATGCGCGGCGTAGTGGGCACTTGAGATGCTGCGGCCACCGCCGCTTCGTTTTCGTACTCGTCGTCTTGGTAGGGCGCGTAGCCTGCGAGGAAGGCATCCGTCGACGTGTGCGGGTACGACGCTTGGTGCTTGAGGGGGAAGCAAAACAGTCTCCGCCACATGTCGGTGTAGTTTTGCCTGAACGTCCTTGATTGCACCATGAATGCCTTTTTGAGTATTTTTTTTTGAAAGAAAAAAAAACACATTAGCACGAGAAACCCCCGTCTTCGATAGTATACCAAGAAATTTAAAAAGCCCTGCAGGGGAGCGAAAATGACGAAAAGCACGGCCACGGGGAAGGTTGCGTGCGGATCGAGGTAGGTCTCAAAGTCTCGCATGATTGCAAAAATGGCAAGCAGCTGCGAGTTGCGATTTTCCATCAGAGACTAATTTAGTCCAAATAAAATATAAAAAAAAATTCAGTACCAGGCTCCAAAACCAGCAAAGGATAAACGACAGGACAATGCTGATGAAGATTCGCCTCTTGTCCTCCGTCGTCTCGGACGACATTGGCGTCAGCTTGAGGTAGTTGGCAACCTTTTTGAACTCGCGCTGCAGTACGACCAGCAAGAGGACGTTGGTGCACCAAGAGAAGAAGATCCATCCGTCAAAAAATACAATGCGCGCCCACGACTCTGTAAACCAGCACCTGCGTAAATCAGATTATGCATTAGAAGTAAACAAACAAGGAAAGAGGCTCGTACCCGACTTCAAACTCGACTATTTCAATCGAGTACAGGCCGAGGATCAGCGGGATCATCGTGCAGGCCAGCGGGACGAGGATGCAGACGGCCAAGTAAGCTTTCTCAAAGGCCTTCCCGCTCGCCTCGTTACCCCTTGTCTCTTGGATCATCGCGATGCCACTACCGAGAACACATTACACCAGAATCATCACAAAGGGGAGCGCGTACATGCAGCAGGACCACAGAAATGTCGAGACGTAGAAAAAGGTCTTTGTTTTATTTTTTTTGAACGAGTGGTGGTCAAAAAACAAAAGGAACGTGAAAATCTAAACAAACGACGGCGTACCGAGAGGACGGCGCCAGAGATGCACAGCGCTTGTGAGGGGTCTGGCATGTTGGTGAACCACGTCGCCGAGCCTCCGAGCATGATGAGCGACATGTACATGACCAACTATGCGCCAATAAAAACAGAACCTAAATCAGGAGGGACGCACATGGTCGCGTTACCTTCATGAAGAACGACCTGTCGCCCGGGACAAAGCAGTAGTACGCCACCAGGCTCAGCTCGCCCACGATCGACAGGCTCGCCGACGTCCACATTAGCGGGAGGAACGTGTCCCAGGCCCCCCAGCCAGCCCCCGCCGAAGACTCCGAGGCAGACCCACCTAGCAACAGCGAGTCCATATTTTCCGCGAGCACGGCTCCCTGACAATGAAACTGTTGCGCGTTCTCGTCGCCGTCGTGCTCGTGCTCGTGCTGGCCGCAACGATGTCGAGCGCGCAGTTTGACTTCTTCCAGCAGATGTTCAACGGTGGCCAGCAACAGCAGGGGGGTCAACAGCAGCAGCAGCAACAGCAGCAGCAGCAGCAACAGCAGCAGTCTTCCGAGCTGGACGACCGAGTGTGCACGGGAAGCCAGTATAAGTGCAAGAGCAAGGCGTGTGTGGACAAGCCGATCGACTGTCCCTGTCCTGTTCCTCACGAGATCAAGTGTCTTGTTGCAGACTGGTACGACGGCGCCTCACTTGCTCTTCAGCTAATTGGTTCTGGCAGGTACATTTGCACTCGCCCACCCACGACCTGCGATGACATAGTCAAACTAGCAGAACCGCTCTCCTGAATAATCGCATCGATGTCCGATGCTATCAGATGCTTCTATAATAACATGCGTATCTATCTAATTGGACTTGACCCAGGTGTAGAGGCTGGAGCCTGCGAGGATGAGGACGATGCCGACAATGTTGGCAGTCGTGACCACGTTGTTGAAGATTGCAACGGCGATGAGCGTCTGCAAGACGCCGCGGACGGCCGAGGAGATCATGTGCGTAACCGGGCTCGTGACTTGGATCTGCAGGAAGCCGGCGATGTTGATCAGGAAGCCAAAGACGCCCGTTACGATCGTGCCAACGATCATGTGGCTAATGGCACTAGACGCAGACGCTGAGTGGTCTGCCCAGAGGCCGACAAGGGTCGGTAGCTCGCGCGACAAGAGGACCGGAGGCAGGAGCGCGATGGCCGAGAGCACATTATTATAAAACACCAGGGCCATCGTGTCCTCCTTGACAATGTCAAGCGAGTGCTTGATAGCGACTGCGTGCAGAGCCCTACGTGACGACGTTTTTAAAAAAAAATACTGGTCACGGAAAAAGGCAAACAAAACGTACGTCGTCACGGACGAGGCAACACCAAACGCAACTCCCACCCACGACAACTCGACCTCGCCCCACACACCCACGACAAAGCCCAGGAACACGACGCCACAGGCCATCAGCACGGCCGGTGTCTGCGTCTTCTTGAGCACAAGCCAGGACAAGAGCACGGTGAACGGCAAAATCAGCGAGCGAGCGACCTGGTAAAACGATGCGGCGACGTACTGGAGACACAGTGTGTTGACCGACAGACCGATGACGTTGATGGCAATCATCGGCGCGAGCGCCCTCACAGCACTGCTGTCAAACACAGGCGCCTGCGCCACAGGTGACTTGGGACCATGAGGAGCTTGCAAAGTGAGCGTACCTTGAGCCAGCCGACAAAGACACAGCCATAGAGCAGACCAACGGCGATCATGACTGTTGTTGTTGTTGTTGTGGTGGTGGTTGTTAGCGATAAGCGCTCTCTTCCCTGGTTTGTTACTCTGAAGCCACAGGAAGGTCAGGGGCGCGTCCACCTTGTTGAGCACGAGCTGTCTTTCACGTGTCAAGGGGGAACCCGTCACCTTTCGGCTTACCTTGTTGACCATGACCATTGTGATGGACGTCACCATGTAAAAGCTCACAGACGCGGTGACCTTGAGCGTCGAGGCCGGCTGCTGCTGCTGCTGCTGCTGCTGGTGGTGTGCGTGGTGGTGGCCCTGCACAGGCGTTTTCTTGCCGTTCTCCAAGTCGCTCATCCTGCCTGGGAAACTCACTCGTCAGCCATATTTTCGTAATCTAAACTCGTGCGAGTCAGGCAACATGTCGTCCAGGCTGAGGA
>Ga0302227_10001226_pt1 | contig 19539 bp, 13 predicted proteins | sample II_Palsa_N1_1_FD_193525 | JGI IMG/M metagenome (GOLD analysis project Ga0302227, IMG submission 193525) | Peat permafrost microbial communities from Stordalen Mire near Abisko, Sweden - II_Palsa_N1_1 | ecosystem: Environmental > Terrestrial > Soil > Palsa > Peat permafrost | place: Sweden... | reverse complement strand
ACGTCACTGCCGTTCACGCTGAAGAAGTTGGCAAACTCATTTTGCCCATTCACCGAGACAGTACCGGGGTTGAGCGTGCCGGAAGGATTAAGGATGGTGGCGCCAACGTCCTGCACAGTGCTGGATGTGATGGAGGTGGCAGGAGCGACGCCGGCCTGGAGGGAGAGAAGATCCGTGAAGCTGCGGCCATCGAGAGGCACTGCGGTCATCTGCCTGCCAGTGATCACCTCACCCATCTGCGTGCTGATCGTTTCGACATGCAGCGTATTGTCGTTCACGCTTACAGTCTGATCGACGTTACCGAGTTCAAGAGAGGCATCAATGTTAAGCGCGGCATTGGTGTCGAGCACGATATTTTTACGCTGATAGCTGCGGAACCCCGAGAACTGCGCCTCCAACTCATAACGGCCCACGGGTAGCGCCGGCAGTGTGTAGTAACCGTTGTGATCGGTACGAACATGACGGGAAAGCCCTGTGTTGACTTCGCGAATAGTTATCTCCGCGTTAGAGACCACACGCCCCGAAGGATCTTTGATCGTCCCGGAGATACTTCCGCCTACGCTCGCCCAGACGATACCGGCAGATAGGATTCCAATCACGCAAAAGGCATTGCTGATCTTGCTTACAAGATGACCGACCATCTTCAACATAACTCTCTCCTGATTTTTCCTGCCTGATGAGCGGCAATGCCTACTGGATCGTGATGGGCACGTTAACGCTGGTCTGATACTGCGAAGATCCGCTTCCCGAGGTTCCCGTGACTACCACGGTGTAGGATCCCTTCGCCGTACCTGGATCAGTCTGTGCGGATCCACTGCACCCAAGGACCAGGAAGAGCGCGGTCGTAAGGGTGAGGACCAGCATCATCTGACTGCGCCATCTGCGACGTGGAAAGATAAACAGGAGAATGCAGGCAAAACTGGTACCGCCGCCGGCAGCAAGCCAGCCAGGACCCTTTGTTAGTTTGCTGCTCGTAGGATGAGGCGGCGTGGTGTTGATCCTTAGACTGATTTGCCCTGTGCCGGTCATGGAATTTGGATCTACAAAGCATGCTGATTCGGTTAGCGTGGATGGCATCGTGCAGGTGAAATTAATCAGTGTCGTGTAGTTATTCGCGACATTCACCACGACGTCGGCAATTGCTGCTGCGCCCAACGCAGCCGTCGTCCCCTGAGACGATAGCGCGAAGTTCGAGATCGTGAGTGGGACCATCGCCGACAAGGACTCCGCATAAGTTGCATCGCCCTGATAAAACGCAGTGATGTTATTTGCGCCCGTGTTTCCGTTGATAGGGGTTGTCAGAGTCGACAGCCCGTTCTGAACAGTGACAGGATTGCCAACGTTCAGTCCATTGATCTGAAACTGAACTGGTCCGGTAGGTGTTGGGTTTCCGGTTACCGCATCGGCAACCTGCGCGGTCAGGGTGATGTTTCCGTTCGGCGTGATGCTCGTAACCGAGGCTGCGGCTGTCACCCTCGAGCCCGAACCAGTGGAAGGCAGTACCTGGATCTCGCCCATCATGCCGCCGTCTTCGTGCGCAAGAATGTGGCAGTGATAGACGAAGACGCCAACAATATTAGGATCGCGAAAGTCCATGCGCAACTTCACGCTGGGATAAGGCCCGCTACCGTTCCAGTAGGGAAGATCAACGGTATCGCGGATTGCCGGATCGTTGACCGGCTGCCCATTCACTTCAAGGACTTGAAAGTGGATTTGATGGATGTGGAAGATGTGATCTTCCCCCGCCGTGTTTTGAACTACCCAGTCTTCAACTGTGTCCGAATGCACGACGATGTTCGGCGGCTGATCCATTGTGAAGAGGGCAGGTTGTTGTCCCTCCTCGGTGATGTAGAAGTTTGTCGGACCAGCTGGATTCGTCGGGTCTTCTAAGACCTCAGAGAAGTACAGATTACGTTGCGCGACCGGTGTGGCACTCGCCAGTGCGGCAAAGCGCGTGACCTTCGCTCGAACCGCCTTCGATGGCAGCCGCTTCACCGCTGCAGCACTTGGAGTCGCAGAGCTCTCTACGCCATTCTGACTCACAACGTTCGCAAGCGTTCGTGTGGGATCGAAGTCACCGTCCGGCCCCGTATTCCAGTATTGCGTGGTCAACTGAGCCGTCTCGCCGACATTGGGCGTCGTAACGACGAACTCCGCACGAGAGCCCGGAGGCAGAAGAATCGATGTCTCGCTCTCTGATTGTTGTCCGCTGCTTCCGGACGCGATGGGATATCCATCGATGGCTACAACCTGCACCGCTTGCGCCGTTCCATTGACGACATACTGCAGATTCATGATGGTGTCAGCTGCGGTGTTCGCCACGCGCCATAGCTCCTGCTGGCCAGGATTCGTCTGGATGATTGCTGGCGTGTACCCCGGATACGTAACAGGAACGTAGTTGATCGACAGATCCCACGCCGGAATATTGGAGTCGTTGAGTTCGGAGTTTGGCAACACTTGATCGCGGAGCACAAAGGTACGTTCCGTAAGACCCGCCAAAGAGGTGTCAATGTTCTGGAGCCCTTCGACGATGAGCGCTCCCGTCGCGCCACCCTGCACCTGGCCTTCGCTGAAACCATGCGGATGCGGATGATACCAGTAAAGTCCAGGCGGCTCGTTCGCAGGAATCTGCACCGTATAGTCGAAGCTTTGGCCTGGCTGAATCAGCGTATGAACAACCTCATCCTGTCCGCAGACCGGTGTCACATTCGTGCCATGGAAGTGGATGTTCGTTGCGGAGGCCGACATTGCTCCGTTGCACGCGCTGCTGGTGCTGGTGATTGGGGTGTCCCGAGGCGACAAGGTCATCTTCATCCCAGCCATATTGTCGGCGGCGCTCGTAGCCGCGGCTGGAGGAAGGTCGTTCTCGAAATGAATGATAAGTGTGTCGCCCGGATTTACTCGCAAGGTTGGTGCTTCGAGACCGGTGCTCGTGACATAGCAATAGCGGACGAGTCCCTGCGAATCCGTTGCCGTGAGGAAATTCATCGTGACTTCGAGTACGCCGTTCTGGCTCTTCAGCTCAGGCGGCGCCGAGACGACGGAGCCAGTCGTGAAACGCGCACAGACTTGGTCTGCCGCATCTGAGCCCGTAGCTGCTGGAGCAGCCAGTTTTGCGATATCTTGTGCCGACATCGCTCCGCGGCCGGCGTGAGCTTGCTCGGCGCTTGCGGTGAGAGAGATCGCAGAAAGAAGAATCAGGAATATCAAAGAAAGGAAGTGTCCAGAGAGCTGGGCAACTCTTGTTGAATCGTTCATTGCCTTGGCCTCACCAAGCACATAGTTGCTCCTCAGGCTGAGCGGAACGAGCCGCTCGCCATCGACAGTTGAAATTTTGCGGGGCATGACCCTATCGTGGAGGGGTGCCCGCGGTCTACTCGGCTTATGGTCCTCAGGTCCTCGCCGTCTCCGCCAAGAGTTAGCCGCGAGGAGCTGATCGATTAAGATCGATGCTCAGATTGATTCTTGTACTCGGAATATTAGGTCGCTCTCGGCTTCTCATACCGACTGAAGCCAGGATCGCTATCGCTAATATACGACAAATTAGGTCCTAGATACAAACGAGCCAAACAATTAATCTCTCCGCAACGAAGGACGGGCAGAACGGCCCGTTTTAGCCGTATAACGATGCTTTGTTACAAGCATCGTGACTAAGTCAATCGAATCCGCAAAGATTCAACCATTCAACTTGCCGTGCATACCAGCAATGCAGCCGTGGTAACACCTGCACCGACAACCTGTGCTCCGTGTGCCGCGAGAGATCGCGCAGTCTCCACTCCAGTCCCAGCGGAAACACCCGTAACAAGGATCCAAAGCGCAGACGCTATTTGGTGTCTTTCAGAAAAGGGGTGCATGTCTGATTAAGCTGCATCGGAACTCCTCGAATTCTTTTTGTTGTTGCGCGGCTCCGTGGTGGCTTTCAAGGAAGAGGTTGTAGTTTTTTCCTCACCCCTTCTTCCAAAACCAAACGAGCGATTGATCTTCTGGCAGCCACGAGCCGTCAACTCCAGGCACGGCACAAAGATGAGGATCACCAGCAAAATCACAAAAGAGATGGTGATCGAGAGCATATTTTCAGACATAGAACTCCTCTTTCGAAACGACGGAATCGCAAAAGTCACTCATTACAAACCTTTCGATCGCAGACAATCAGCTGGCCTTCGGCAGATCGATGCAAGGGAACGCGTCCTTCTTTCAAAGCGGTTGCCAGTTCCTCAGAGATCATTCCCGTCTCTGGCACGACTAACGTAGGTTCAGCAGCAGAGATGTTTTGATCCTCAGGATTGGACCACGAGGACGAAGTCGCATGGAGGGTGATCTCTCTGCTCGACCTCAATGGAAATCCGTTGGACACGCTTCATATTCCTCCGCGCTCACCGAAGCGGGGTCCCGTGAGATCAGAACAGTGGGTTGAATACATAGCTCGCATCTCGTCTCACTGCAATCTCACCCCGCTGGTCGGTGTGCACTCTTGTTCTCCCACGTAGCGTCCTTCGTTGCCTTCAAGTCGTGCTTAAACATTTCTCAATTAACAATCAACTGGATCGAGCCCCTTTATTTCCAATGGGATAGGTGCCTCATATCACGCTCCCTCCCCAGAAATAAATCTCGATAGAAATGTAAAGTGCCGAGAGCCTGCGATCGCACACATTGATCGCAACAACCGAATATTTAGGAGGGGTTTGGGACGATAAAGAGGGATCGAAGAGGCTGGAATCACGTTGATGAAGTACGCGCGACCGTTAGGCTTACTGCTTACTCATCACTGCCCATGTTGTTATCCCATCTATATATAGACGGGGATAACAACGTGCGGTTCGATACGAACTCACAATTTCGGCAAGAGGAAGAGCGCTTCAGTGCGAAGCAGAAGGAACGCGAAGCGCAGCCAACTCTTGCTTCGCTTGGCTAAGAAATGCTCCTTGCGCATCGGCGCGAGACCAAAGCGCGAGGAAATGCTCATACGCATCGGCGGCTTGAGAACCTTTTCCCTCCGCCGCCAACGCACGGCCCAAACCGAGCCATCCCAGGGAGTTGCTCAAAGACAGGGGCTCCAGAAACGGCTTTGCCAATGCCTTGCGAAACTCGGCTTCCGCCTGTAGCGGCTGTCCAGCCGCGAGATATGCCTTCCCTCGACGCACTGCCATATCATTCGAGCGTCCATCGAGCCCGCGTGTAGGTTCCAGGGCAGCGATAGCCTCCAGCGGTTTGTTGGATGCCAACGCGAATTGACCGCGGATGGCCGGACCAAACCACGATCGCCAAAGGGTGTCATTGGGGCGTTTCGCAAGTTCGTCGTTTAGAATCTTCGTCGCCTCGTTCTGGTTGCCCATCTCGGCTAGTCCAAGCACTTCGCTTCCCGTCTCTGGGTCGATGGGTGCTGACTGAAACAATGCAAGACCGTCCGCGGTATCTCCCGCCTCAATAAAGTTCACGCCATAGGACTTCGTCAGGCTCGCAGCGGCTTCCGCGAAACCTTGATGACGAAGTATCTCTGCGCCTTGATCAATAAATCGACGCCCTTCTGCAAAACGACCTTCGGAGGTAGCGAACTCTCCCTCTGCGAGAATGAAATAAGGGCTGTCGGGATGAGAGGTTAACCAGTCTCGCTGGACCTGAAGTGAAGCGGCATCACCCTGTGCCACCGCGGTTACAAATAATGTCATGCGAATGAGATCTCCATCCACGCCCTGGGCGATTGCTCGTTCGCAGGTGGCGCGTGCAGCTTTCGCATCGCCTGAAGCGAGTTGCGCGTCGGCGAGGTTCGTAAACAGCCCCAAATACTTTGGCCTCAGAGCCAGGGCATGCCCTACGGAGACAACCGCTTCAGATTGTTCCCCAAGCTGGCGCTGGACAATAAAGAGATTGTTCCACGCTGAGGCAAGTCGCGGATACAGTGCGAGCCAGGCGTGATAGTCTCGCTCCGCTGCGTACAGATCTCCCGTAACGATCGACTCATAACGTCCTGTAATGTTGATCTTCATCAAAGGACCTACCGAGTCGCGAAGCGAATAAGCTTTTTCGAGAGCCTTCCTGGAGCCGGCGTCGTCACCCATGCTGCTGTAGTTCATCGCGAGGTCGTAGTAAGCTGAGCCGAAGTTTGGATCGTAACCAATCGCCTGTTTGAGCAATCCAACCGACTCCGCGCGCTTGCCTTGTTCGGACATCCGTTTTGCTTGGCTATAGGCCTTGAGCGCTTCGAGAGAGGCAGTATCCGCAGGAGCAATGGGTACGCTGAACCGTTCGATGCTTCGTCTCGATTCACCCAGTTTCTGTCGAAGAATTCCGGTCATCTTATCAATGGCGCCCGGTAAATCTTCGGCCTTCGTCACCTCGCGTTTCTCCGCAACCAGAGTCGAGCCGTCGACGCAGTTTGTTGCTTCCTCTGTTACTAAAAACTGTTCCCCGTCTCGAGCGAGAGCGCCATTCAAAACAGCCTGACTATTCGTGCGTTCGCATAGTTCCCTTGCCGTAGTTGCGTCCATTGGATCGTCTTGCGCTCGCTTCATCTGCTTGAGAGTTGCAGTCACCGTAGTGGACGGAACGACCGAAACAAACGGGCTTTGGCTCAGGTCCGTCCGAAGCGCGTCCAGAAGCGTATGGTCCAGAATCGTATCTCCGGTAGTTCCAGTCAAAGGTGCAAGCACCACTTGCACTGGCGGTCCACCTGTGCGATCCAGCCAGCGCTGCCACTGGATCCACCCGAGCCACCCAAGTCCGAAGATCAAAACCAGCACCCCTGCTGAAACCAGATACTTACGGTCGATAGCCGAGGAGCTCTTTGCAGGTCTCTCAACTACATTCGCCAACTCAGTCGAAGATGGCTCCTCCTCGATCTGCTCCTCAAGCGTCACGCGAGTGATGCTTCGGCGCTCTTTAAACACGAGGCTTTGCTTCTCTTCGGTCGGCGCGATCTCAACCGTAGCTACGAAGCGATATCCCCGTCCCGCCACAGTCTCGATCATCTTCTGCCCGGACTCGTGCCTCGACAGCGCCTTCCGCAGCAAAAAAACATGCTGCGACAAGTTGCTCTCCTCCACAATCTGATCGGGCCAGACTGCAGTCAGCAACTCATCCTTCGTCACAACCTGAGTCCGGCGATCGATCAAGTAGAGAAGGAGATCGAAGGTTTTGCGGTTTAGCGGGATCGGCTCTTTCTGCCATCGGAGTTGCCAGCAGGATCGATCGACTTCATAACCTTCAAAGCTGACTAAGCCGTTGTTTAAAAGCGACATATCGCAATTAATCCTGAATTGAGTTTTTCTTGAGGTCTACTTGAAGCCGGGAATTCCGGTGCGTGCGTAAATGACTCATGCAACGAACAACTCACACGGCAGCACGAGCGATACCCACAAAGCATACCAAGCATCTTGCCGCACTTCACCATCTATGTGTCGGAAGCCCCAGCGGATTCTGGGCAGCACCTTCCCAACAGCCCAATCTGGACTGCCACGGCGGCGAAAAGTACGCCGTCCTCCAACGCAACGCCACCCCCGATCTCCTCACCACCACCATCCTCCAACCACGCCCTTAATCCTTCAGGGCCACAACCACAACAAGGAGATACAAATGCGCCGCTCATCTGCCACCCTCGCAGCCCTCTTTCTAGCCTTCGCCGTCTCCACAGCTTTCGCAGACACGGAATCATTCTTCATCCTTTCTGGCGCCGACTTTAAGAGTGGTGCAATCGGCAGTGGTATCGTCGAAATCGACACTACGACCGGAACCGTCATCGGCCAAACTGTGAGTTGGCTAGAGGGAGATCCCAATCAGGCTGAACTATTTGTCGGAGTCGCCAATCAGGGTGTCGTCGCCGAAAGTCCTACGTCGATCTATGCATTCGACGGTGAAAATGCTGACGGCGACCTGTTTAACTTCGATCTTCTCGGGCCATCTCTGGTCGGTTACAAGGGTGGCAATATCTGCTCTCTCGCGAACCTCTGTGATGGCAACATTAGCAGCGCTTTTGAAACGCCTGAATCATCACCGGACTTCTTCAGGTCGGGATCTCTCGTCTTCGACTTCAGCGTCACCATTCCTCCCGTCACCCCGCCGCCGCCCGTCTCCTCAGTCCCCGAGCCCACCTCACTTGCTCTACTCGGAACAGGCCTGATCGGCGCAGTCGGCGCACTCCGTCGCAGAATTGTTAACAGCTAAACGCAAATGAACGGGGTATCCCTGCTAATCTGCCGGGATACCCCTTTTAAATTCAATCTCAATCACAAAGGAACCTCTCAATGAAGAAGGCCCTTCTCTATCTCGTCGTATTTGCTTCCCTCGTTCCCCTCTCCCTCGCTCAATCCGACTCCACCATTCGCCAACAGATCGATGCAGCCGAAGCCGCAGTAGCCAAAGCGGTCACAACCAAGGACACCGCAGCTCTTGAAAAACTCTGGTCGCCGAAGATGCTGGTCAACAGTCCGGCCAACAACATCCTCACTCGCGATCAAGTGATGGTCGCAATCTCAAAAGACCAGCTTCATTACTCAAAGTACGACAACACCGTAGAAGCATTCAGCACCTACGGAGATGACTTAGCCGTCCTCATGGGACATGAGACCGTAGTCCGCGCAGACGGTGCCTATAGCGGCAAAATCCTCTACCGGCGCTATACCGATATCTGGCAACGCTCAGCGAATGGATGGATGCAGATCGCTCGCCAGGCCACGTACACAAGAGAGGATCTTCATCCTTAGCTATTTTGGCGTTGCTGAAAGCCGCTTCTCCGCACCCGCTACCAAGGAGGCCTGAAAGCTCGGCTCAACTGTCTTCGCAAGCATCAGCGCCTTTTGGTAGTAAGTCGTGGCTTCATCCGGCCTTCCATTCGCATCCAGCGCCTCGCCCATCATCTCGTTCACTCTGGCCGACTCCGGCGCCAGCGACTCTGCCTGCTGCGCTTCAGCGAGCGCCGTCGGCAAATCCTTCGCATGCAGAAGCAGTCCCGCCTTTTGAACATGACTCAACGCCGCTGCCAGAGGAATGTCGAAATGACCCTCATAAACAAAGACGCCGTAGTCAATGCTGTCCTTCGGCTTCAACGGTTTAAATTGTTCGTACGGATTCAACGCCCCCGGTCCAAACTCAAAACCCGACAGAACACCCGCACTCATCAACACAACACCGTCGATCGACGGAGGCATATCATGCGGCGAATCGAAGTAAAGTGAGTCCGCTGTAATCAGTGGCTTGCACGGAATCCCGTAGTAGCTGTACTCCGCAACACCCTCCCCAAAGTAAGCAAACCAGCAATCCTTTATTCCGCGCTCATCCAGGTATCGCTTCACCGACTTCATCTGCTGACCCCAGTCAGAGCTCGAATCGCTGAGATACTTGTGGACGTTGGCCGGACCGCCGAAAGCCTCGTTCGCATACGAGACATAAGCAGGGAAGGCATGAAGCACCGAAGCAGCCTGAAAAATAAGAAGCGCAACGACGGCATAAAGCCAGCGCCGGTCCTGTTGAATCAGCGTCCAGGCCGCTCCCGCAATCGCGATCGACAGAAAGATATAGATCGGAAGAACATGCCGCACGCCAATGTTCATACCGCCCGCCATCGCAAAGACCATATAAACCGAGGCCGGAATCACCATGTATAAAATCTCACGCCGACGCGTAAAACGCCCTGTCGCCACAGCCCAGATCATGACACCCAGCAAAATCAAAAATGTCAGAGTCGACTTGACCACCATCGCGATAGGGAAGTAGAACCAAACCGGATGTAGGTAGGTCGTTCCAAGCAAAAAGCTGTGAAAGGCCTTTGACTCAAACAGCACATGCGCGAATCCATAGAGGTAAGACTCCGGCAGCAGATGCCATCTTGCAAAGGTGCCCAAAACGTCTGCCTGAAATGCACTCGGCACCCTGTGCAACTGCGCCGCCATCGAAGGATTCAACGGCAAGCCCCCTTCGCGCGCCGCAAAGCGGAAGCCGTACCAAGCCCACAGAACAACTACCGACAAGACGCAAATCGTCAGAAACGCCAAGGCAAGACGCACGACGAATTTGGAAGATGAAACTTGGGCCTCCTCACCCGACGACTTCTTGCGCCACAAAAACTCAGCGGCCCCCAGCAGCAGCAACATCGGAAACAGCAGCACAGCGCTATGTTTCGTCGCGAGAGCAAGGCCGACAATCAGACCCACTCCAACTAGTCTCCATGCCGTAGGGTGCTTCATGTAACGGTAGAAAGCGTAGATCGCCCAGAGCATAAAACAAGCTTGCCCCGCATCCGTCGTTACCAGTGCCGAGTGCCCAAGCAACGTAGGATCGAATGCAATCAGACCCAGAGCCACAAGCCCTGCTCCGGTTCCAAACATCTTGCGCGCCGCCTCAAACACAAGAATCGCTAGCAAAAACGTAAGCAGCGAAGCCGCCATCCGCACCCGAAACAGGATCGCGTTCGCGTCGTTCTGGAAGACGAACTCTCTCCCTCCAACCACCTCCTGCACCCTGTACGGACGGTCCAGCAGCGGAGGCATCTTGAAGGTCATCTTCCTAAGCGGAAGAGTAGCCAGAAACTTCAACAGCGGCGGATGCTCCGAGTTCAACCCGAACTCCCCTCCCCACTGCATGTAGCCCGCGTACGTATGATCGGCTTCATCCCAGGTAGAAGAGTTTGCCCGCGCGAGCATCAACATCTGCAGGCCGATGACAGCTAGAAAAAAAGCTACAACCGAGACAACAACGAACCGGGGCAATTTCATTCCAGACTGAATCCTCAGAGACAGTGTACGTATATCCTGCCCTTCGACTCAGATCAAATAACCAGACAGAGTAAGAAACAGCGTACCCGTCGAACCAGTAGGGGTAAACGTAGTCACGGTGACGGTTGTCCCCGGATCAACATACAAACGTACGGCCTGCAACGCGACATAAGTGTCGAACTGATTCCCCGTCTGACCATAAGCAAACGTCAAAGGAACGAATAGCTGGGCGCTGTTTCCTCCACACGTGTAATTCACGAATGCCTCCAACTGGCTGCCCAGCGGGGTGACATCCACCTGAACGCTCACAGTCTCCACCACAAGATGCTTCCCGGCTGGAACCGTAATCGACGGCGACGAAGTCGCACCAAAAGGAGTAGCGGGCAGCCCCGGTACATCCAGGACAGAACTAATCGCAGCAGCTTTTTTCATAAGCGCCTCCAAAACGAGAACTATCTTCGGGGCCCGGTCGAACCACCATACCAAAAAGCCCCCACACATTCCCAAAACGGAAAGCACCCCAAATAAATCTCAAATCCGTGTCACATTTTCAGGCACTCGAAAAGTGACTGCTAAAACACCACATTCACCATGCAAATCACCACAACTTCACCACCAAAACACCACGTCAAAACACCCAATTTCCCTAAAATCCCCAGCAAAACCGCGCAAACATCCCGGCAAAAAAAAATCCGCAGAATAAGCCGCTCCACCAAAAAAAGCAGCCGGAAATTAATCCCGGCTGCCTCCCGATCTTTGTAAAAAAGCGATTAGCTATTAGTTCCCGTTGGTCTTCAAATTGAGCCCAGCCTTCAACGGCAATGACTCAACAGAATCGCCAACCGAAACCGTGAACTTACTCGAACCAATCGCCCACTTCTTAGCCGCAACATCGTAGTAAGAGAAAGACCGCGAATCCAGCGGAATCTCAACGTGTTTCGTCTCACCCGGCGCGAGCTCAACTCGTTGAAACCCCTTCAACTCATGTTCCGGCCGAGGAACCTTCGGGTGATCTTCCGTCACATAGAGTTGCGCAACCTCAGCGCCCTTTCTCTCCCCTGTATTTGTCAGATCGAAGCTCGCAACCGCGTGAACTTCGCCATCCGCATCATTTTGCTCAACCTTCAGATTCGCGAATTTGAACGTCGTATAAGAGAGTCCATACCCAAACGGAAACAGCGGCTTCACTTTATTCTTCTCATACCCGCGATAGCCGACGAAGATACCTTCTTTGTACTCAACCTTCTTCGAATCACCCTCAGGGTAGTAGTTTGCAAAGGTCGGATTGTCTTCCGCTTTTTTCTCAAACGTTGCAGGCAAATGACCCGACGGATTCACGTCCCCAAACAGAATCTCTGCCAGTGCCTGCCCGCCCTCCTGCCCTGCGTACCACGTCTCCAGCACTACAGGTACGCGGTCGATCCACTTCGTAGAATCCACATTCCCGCCCGACGTAATCGCAACGACAACCTTCGGATTCGCCGCAACCATCTCACGAATCAGCTCAGTTTGTCCATACGGGAGAGCAAACGTCCTGTCTCCACCCTCGCCCTCGCTCTCCGGCTCAAAGCCAGCTTCTACCAGCACCACATCTGCTTTCGACGCCAGCTTCACCGCCTCTGGGTTCACAACCTTGTTCTCTGGCACAATCGCAAGCGCCACGTGCCCGCCGATAGGAGTCTTCTGCCACTCTTCTACGACTACCTTATGAGGCCCAGCTGAAAGTTCAAGCGTTACATGCGGTTGAAATGCACGAACAATTGTCCAGTTGTCGATCACGAGTTTGCCATCGACATAAACTCGATTCCCCGAACCTTCTCCGGAATCCTCAAGCGCGAAGATGTACTTCTCCGAGGTCGCAGCGGTATAAAAACCAGTCAGACGATGAGAGACCTGCGAGGGGGGCGAGTTGAACAACATCTCCATCACTGCGTCGATATCCGCGATTGCTTCTTTGATCGTGAGCCCCGCCAAAACTGCATGGCGCGTAACAGTCGTCGACGTAGGAGTTCCGGACACGTCAAGGTTGTTGAAGCTTTCAAGCTTAAGCCCCGCCTTGCCGTTCTTTGCCTCCGTTGTGAACTCCGTTGCGCTCGCCAAATGCGACAGTGTAGGAACGCCACGGTCGTAAAGCACAGTCGCTGATGCACCAACCTCGTTGGAAATACCCTCCAGCGCGCTTACCTGGTGAAACGGCACAACTCCCGCGCTCCCACCACCCACTGGAACACCCGGATAAGCATCTGGCCCAACAAGCAAAATCGTCTTCACCGCCGATTTATCCAACGGCAACAAATTGCCAGAGTTCTTCAGAAGCACCGCGCCCTCACGAGCCGCATCGAGAGCAACTGCCTTATTCTTCGCGTCAATGAACGATATAGAGTTGTCCTTCTGATCTCGCGTCAGCCAACCATAGGAAGCTGCAGTCTCGAGGATGCGTCGTACCTTCTCATCGATCGTCGCCTCGGACACCTTGCCATCTCGGATTGCAGGCTCGAGATTCGCCCTATTCATGAACTTCCCGGTCGGCTCTTCGATATCGAGCCCGCCGTTCGCCGCTCCCACTGCATCGTAGGTCGCGTCCCAATCAGACATCATCACGCCCTTGAAGCCCCACTCCTTACGCATGATCTCGGTATTGAAATAGCCATTCTGCGTAGCGTGCAGTCCATTGATGACGTTGTACGAATCCATGACAGCGCTCACATGCCCCTGCTTTACCGCAGCTTCAAACCCCGGCAGATAGATCTCGCGCAAAGCTCGTTCATCGATCACCGAGTCGGAGTCATGCCGCAAAAATTCGCTGTTATTCCCCAAATAATGCTTTACCGTCGCGCTGACGCCCTGCTCCTGCATTCCCGTGATGTAACCCGCTGCGATCTGCCCAGTAAGGAATGGATCCTCGCCAAAGTACTCAAAGTTGCGTCCGTTACGCGGAGACCGGTAGATATTAATCCCAGGTCCAAGCATGAAGTGAACTCCACGCGCACGCGCATCGCGGCCGATTCCCGCTCCTATCCGTGCTGCCAGCGTTGGATCCCACGAAGCTGCCATGTTGATACCCGCGGCATAAGTTGTCGACGGAAACCCTGAGTTCGAACGCGTTCCATACGGCCCATCCGACATCTCTAGCGGCGGAATCCCAAGCGACGGGACGCCTCGCACTCCGAAGCCAGTCCCGCCGATGTAGTCGAGCTTTTGCTGAAGCGTCATCTGCTTCACCAGAGAATCCACCTTCTGCTGTTCGGCTGCATCCAGCGCATGGGGAGCCTGTGCAAAGCCAGACGGGTGCGACAGCAGAAGAGCCGCGCCCAGAGAAGCCACGGTTAGGAGCGAAGAGCGGAAGGGGCCGACCAGCTTCAGGTTCATAAAGTTGTTGTCCTCGTTGTCGCCCGATTGTAAATGCACCATCCCGCTCCTGTCGCGGAGCAGCGCGTCTGACATTTCTTCAAAGACACCCCCGTCGGTAGGCGCACTAGCGGCAGCGAACTCTTCGATGTCGAGTTCTGGTCAGAGTTCTTCAACCTGTTTAACATCGTCGATATGGGCCTGCCCTCAAAGAATTTCTATAGATCCGTTAAGGCCATTCTTACATCCAAGCATGCGAAGGATCACATCTCGCATCGAGCGAAACTGGAGAGAGTCAATTGAGCACAATTACCGTCAAAGATGGCAACACGATCTATTACAAGGATTGGGGCACTGGCCAACCCATCGTCTTTTCGCATGGCTGGCCGCTCACCGCAGATGCTTGGGACTCGCAGATGTTCTTCTTCGGTCAACGAGGCTATCGTGTCATCGCCCACGATCGTCGCGGCAACGGCCGTTCCAGCCAGCCGTGGGACGGCAATGAGATGAACACCTACGCGGACGATCTTGCTGCACTGATCGAAGCTCTCGACCTCAAGGACGCAGTCCTCATCGGGCACTCCACGGGCGGAGGCGAGGTGGCGCACTACCTCGGACGCCACGGCACCAAGCGCGTCTCCAAGGCCGTACTCATCGGAGCGGTCCCTCCGCTGATGCTTAAAACAGACAACAATCCCGGTGGCCTGCCAGTCTCCGTTTTCGATGGCATCCGAGCTGGAGTCCTTGCTGATCGGTCGCAGTTTTTCAAAGACCTGACGATGCCCTTCTACGGCTATAACAGGCCAAATGCGAAGATCTCTGAGGGAGTTCGAGAAAACTTCTGGCTTCAAGGTATGGCGGGCTCCGTCAAAAGCGAGTACGACACCGTCAAAGCATTCTCTGAAACCGACTTCACCGAAGACCTCAAAAAGATCGACATCCCCACCCTCGTTCTCCACGGTGACGACGATCAGATTGTCCCAATCGGAGCGTCAGGTCTCATGACCGCGAAGCTCGTGAAGAATGCGAAGCTGAAGGTCTACCCTGGCTATCCGCATGGAATGTGTCAGACACACGCCGACGAGATCAACGCCGACCTGCTTGCTTTCCTGAAAGCCTAATCGGCAGTCACGATGCAGGCGAAGCTCTCTGCCGCTGACCGGATGTCGGTGCTAGAGATGCTTCATTTCAGTGGCAATAAAATCTTGCGAACTTAAGGAATGCAAGGGATGTTTTTCCACTCACGGGGAGGTTTCAGCGTCTCACACCCGAAAGACCTGTATCGAATATACTGGGTGCTGGCATGAGCGAAGAAAATCTTAAACAACGGCTTGCATATTTCCAACAAAGGCTCGAAGAAGCCAAGCGCAGACACTCTGCCAAAGAGCCGCATCCCAGAACCTTCGATGCCGGCTATACAACCGATACCTTCAAGACTTGGGGCGAGTCAATCGCTCTTATAAACGAACGACTTGCAACCATCAATGACCAACTAAAGGCCGAGGCCAGAAAGTCCAATCCAGCTCGCGAAGACCTTTAATTAGACCGCATGCCCAAGGAGCAACCGCAAGTCACACATGCGGTGACTTCCAGATAATCTGAAGCAACTCTTTTCAGAGTTTACTCATCAATCAATAACAGACAACAAAACCTAGCCGTGAGGACATCATGATGGCCGAGAAATCCTCTGCATCGCACCCCCATCGCATGAAGATGGATGGATCATCTGATCTAATTTGTTTGAACTGCTTAGCGACAGTAGTCGCACAGCACGAAGCCGATCAACCCGAGCTGCAGCATGTCTGTCCGCCCGCTTTTTCCCAAAGACGTGGCACACTTCTTCAACAATCAGCTTAGTGAGTTATAGAGCTAAATAGACCTTTCCAGTCGCTTCGAACGGCGACGAAACTCATGTAGGCGCCACGAAACGAAATCAAATCGGCGGGACGCTGACTCAATTCGCCTTCTGCCGATTTTCGTTTAGGGTGTGTTGCAACTCTTCCCAAACGGAAGATCCTCGAAAATAAATTTAGGATTGTTGGCGTATTTTTCCGCCCAGGAAATGTGACGGTCAAATCACCATCTTTACCACGCATTTCACCACAACTTGACCAGCAAAACACCACGCCAAAACATCCGTTTTTCCAAAAAACCCCTGCAAAAACCACAAAAGCCCTCTAAAAAATTACTTCAGCGCAGTGGCAGCAGAATCAGTGAAATCCTGAGTGATACCTTCGCTCTGACCAGTAGGGTGCTCTTTCAGGAAGCTTCTGCCCCGCTTTTCCGGGCCGAACCAGAAAATTGCCAGCAAAGAAACAATCACCAGCGTCTCGAAAGAGCACAAAGCCCAGGGATATCCAAACTTGCTCCGCAACAGATTCTGCAGTGGTAGCACCGGCGAAGCAAAGAGAACGCCAAGCTGATACACAAACCCAGGAAAAAGCCCACGAATCGCATCTGGCGCCAACTCGTTCAAGTGCGCCGGAATTACGCCAAACGCACCCTGAACACCGCTCTGCATAAGGTAAGACCCAACGACAATCGCCAACACCGAGCCCCCAAACGCCCACATCGGCATCGCCAGCAAACACACCCCAAGCGCCGCCATCACGGCATATCGCCGCCCAATTCGTTCCGACATCGCTCCCACCACGACCGCTCCAATGATCGCTCCAACGTTGTAAATCACTGGAATTCCAAGCGTCGCTTTCATCCCCAGCACATTCGCACCGTTCATCCACGGCAGAGTCTTTAGAAAGTCAGGATAAAGATCCTGAGTGCCATGCGAGAGACAGGTAATCGCGGTCATCAGCAACAGAAGATACCCAAAGACGCCCATATGTTGAAACAGTGTGCTGAAGATCTTCCCGAGCGACGGCGTCCGATGCATTCTCCACGCCGTAGATTCAGGAGCGAAAGCGGCAAGCGCCACGATAATAAGCGTCACCACAATCCCGACAAAGAACATCTTCTGCCAGCCAAACGCCGGAGCAATCGTTTGCATTCCAATCGCAGCCATCAGATAACCAAAAGGATAGCCGCCCTGCATCAAGCCAGAGAGAACTCCCCGTCTATGTCGAGGGGCACTCTCCATTGCATAGGAAGCGCCTATACCCCAATAGCCACCCATCCCTAGGCCGTATAGAAGACGCATTGCCAGAAAGACCCAATAGGTCGGTGCAAGACCGCTCAGCACGGTTACGGTGGAGAAGTACAGAACGCATGCAATCAGAGGTTTCTTGCGGCCAAACCGGTCGGCCAGGGCTCCAAAGAAGAGCGCTCCGATGGGTCGCATAGCGAGTGTAAGCGTCATGCTCCACACGATCGCGGCTTTCCCCACGTGAAACTTACCCATCAGCTCCGAGATTAGAAAGACGACGACAAAAAAATCGAATGCATCTAGAGTCCAACCCAGGATGCCGGCGGCAACTGCGAACCGCCATCCCGGAACGCCAGCTTCGTAAGTTTCAGCCTCTGCTTCATTCCCTTCAAAGTGCATAAATGCTGTCTCTCCCTGTCGGAGTATGCAATGGATATCAGCAGCTGCTTCGACAAAGAATCAGGCTTCTGATTTCTTCGAATCGCAGTTCATCCTTGCAGGAATACTATCGTGTCTCGTCTAATGCTTGCGGGCTTGATTGAAGCTAATCATATTTATTTGGAGATACTCACATTCGGCGCAGCTCCGGTTCTCACCTGGTTGGCTCACCAATTCCCGGACGTGGGCGCAAACCTTCGGATTCTTGAGCCTGGTCTTCAAGGGCCAAGTAATTTTCACGTCATTTTTCTTAGTATGGAGTAATAGCTAGTCAGTCCACCCGACGAAATGGAGAGGTTGAACTGCTTGCAATAGACTGGATAGAAACCTGCAGAGGTGATGTCTCCCGTCACCTCTCGCAGGCTTCACCAGCCCGAACAGCTCAACTGGCTGGAACTCAAGATTAATTTTGCTGCACGGCGTCGACGGCGACACTGGGAATTAGGTAATCCAGCGTTATCCGACCGACGTGTCTGTACACGCGCACCTAGTAGTGGCAGATGCGTCAAATTCGTTTCATCATTTTTGATTACCTGTAATCGACTAAGGCAGATCGCTCTCGATGGCAGCTGGTGAAGGGATGAGTTCCTTAAGATCCTGCATAGAGCTGAAACGCCGCCCAATACATGGGCTTTCGGGTCACACCGTCGGAATGCATCATCGCCAGTTTGGTCGTTCGAAGTGCTTCGTCCGGCTCGCTTCCTCTCTCAAGGCTGCCATATAGTTGGTCCATAAGTTGCGGTGTCGAGGCATCATTTACCTCCCATAGCGCTCCGATTACATTATGTGCGCCAGCCCGAAGAAACGCCCACGATAGACCCACAAGCTCTTCTCCCGCGTAAGCGCGAAGCCCCGATCCGTAGCAGGATGAAATTGTTACAAGTCTGGCGTGCAGCGGATGGTGAACGATCTCCCGTGCATATAACTTGAAGTCGTCCGGATGTGCTGTGGGTGCAGTGAGAACAACTGCCGAATCCAGGGGGCTGAGTCGGCTCGCAGTGCCATGAGCGACGAAGTGGATGTACTCAAATCGATCCGGCTTGACTGCTCCGTATGCCGACGGGATAGCGTCAGCCTGTGTGAGCAGTGTCTCGCGGTCTACGCGAAAATGCTTTCTAATGTCTTCGACCTCTGTAGGCGCGTTGGGCAATCTCTCATATTCCGACCCCGAAGCGATGGGGTTTCCGATCAAGAGCAAATTGTTCGCGTCGTTTGAGGGAGTGGGTGCGGGTCGCGATAGTAATCGAATAGAATTCGCGTTCGTCAGCGTTACATCTTCGATCCAGTAATGAAATTTTTCGGCTGAGGGCTTGAGCAACGTCTCGAAATTCAATCCATTCAAGCCGCCGTCGGGGATGATAAAGACCTTTGTTCCGTGCGGAATCATTGAAGCAGCCGGAGCAACAATAGTGTCGTACAGATATCTTCCATCGACGTTCGCCTCTCGCACCGCATCAATCGATTTCAAGATAGATTTTTGATAGCTCAGCACATGAGATTCAATCTCCTGCTTTTTGGGGAGGAGAAAAAGAGCCGTATGATTGGCGGTTACTGCCCAAAGGTAAGATTTATCCGGGCCCAAAGAGTAGAAGAGAATGGTGGCGTTATGCTTTCGAGCGGTCGCCTGCGGGCCTACATCCTCCCGGAGTGATGCAGAATTCCGTATTGCCGTTCCTAGGCCCTCCTCCAGCGTTCTCGCTCGACCAATATCCAGAAGTTCTAAAGCTTCACTTCCGCGATTCGAAGAGATAAGAAAATTTGCATAGTCTCGGTAAAGGACATCGCCGTTCCCGAAAAAAGGTAGCTTAAGCTCTTCGTTTTTGACGGAATCTCTTTTAGCTTCGAAGGTCTGAATAGCCTTGCGATACCAGCGTTCCGCTTGAGGCCCATTATGCTTGTCACTGTAATAATTTGCTAAGGCATCTTCGATATCCCATCGCAAAAATGGAG
>Ga0302227_10001225_pt1 | contig 19541 bp, 19 predicted proteins | sample II_Palsa_N1_1_FD_193525 | JGI IMG/M metagenome (GOLD analysis project Ga0302227, IMG submission 193525) | Peat permafrost microbial communities from Stordalen Mire near Abisko, Sweden - II_Palsa_N1_1 | ecosystem: Environmental > Terrestrial > Soil > Palsa > Peat permafrost | place: Sweden... | reverse complement strand
AACATGCGCCTGATGAGGATTCCAGGTCAAGAGGCCGTTTGACGCCATCGAACCATAAGCCTCGCTCCTGCAATACGTTTACGCGACACACCCACAAATCAACGAGCAGGCTTTAGCAATGAATACGCCGTTTACGTCTGTAAACGCCATACAGCTAAATTGCTCAATTTACACACGTTCACCTCCGCTAACACCGGGCTTCTTCGCAGTTCCCATTCGGGGGTGATGTGTCAGCTTATACCCGCTGCGAAGCAGCGTAGCTCTCTACATCTCGACGCGAAACACCAAAACATAGCTGCGGGACGTTTTCGAGCGGGATTCGACCATGCAAATTGAAAGCGGATGTTTTATTATGCACGGATGATTACCCGATCCGTTACTCCATCCATTGAAACAATCCTCTTACTGATCAAGCCGCTGTTGCGATCATCGGGCCGCGCCAGGTCGATAAAACAACTTTGGCTGAGAGATCGCAGACAAAGCGTCCAGGATCGCTCTAACTCGACCTTGAAGCTGCACGGATGATTGCCCGATCCGTTACTCCATCCATTGAACAATTCTCTTACTGATCAAGCCGTTGTTGCGATCATCGGGCCGCGCCAAGTCGGTAAAACAACTTTGGCTGAGAGATCGCAGACAAAGCGTCCAGGATCGCTCTAACTCGACCTTGAAGCTCGGGAGGATCGAGACAAACTGGCAGAGCCAGCACTCTTCCTGCGGAAGTACGAGAACAGCCTGATCGTCCTCAACGAAATCCATCGCGTCCCGGAACTTTTCAGCTCCCTTCGGGGCATCATCGATCAGGGACGCAGAACAGGTCATGGGAAGGGTCGATTTCTAATTCTGGGGTCGGCTTCGATTGGCTTGCTGCGACAGTCGAGCGAGAGTCCTTGCTGGACGAATCACCTACATCAATATGGGTCCGTTCAACGTCCTGGAACTGCCCGCCGATCAACCTACGCTCCTCCAACTTTGGACACGAGGCGGCTTTCCCGGCAGCTATCTCGCTCCAAACGACACTGTAAGCCTGCGCCGGCGAGAAGACTTTATACGGACATATATTGAACGGGACGTTCCACTGTTCGGGCCACGTTTGCCGGCGGGAGTGCTCGAACGACTCTGGACCATGTTGGCGCATGAACAAGAGACACTACTACATGCCTCGCGTCTGGCATCTGCGCTTCAAATCACCGCTCCAACCGTACAACGCTATATCGACCTGCTGGCTGATCTCCTACTCGTTAGACGGCTCCAGCCGTTCCACAACAACGCAGGAAAGCGTTTGGTGAAATCCCCAAGGTCTATATCCGGGATAGCGGTCTGGTACACGCCCTGTTGGGACTGAAAACTTTCAACGATCTCGCCGGACATCCAGTGTCGGCTTCCTCTTGGGAAGGCTTCGTTATCGACAATCTGCTGGCCGCCGCGCCAGAGCGCACAATCGCCAGTTTTTACCGGACAGCAGCCGGAGCCAAGATTGATTTCTTGCTGGAAATTCCCGGCCACGGATTATGGGCCATTGAAGTCAAACGGAGCTTATCGGGTCGTCCGGAGAAGGGCTTTTACATCGCTTGCCAAGACCTTAAACCCGACAAACAGTTCGTCGTCAATTCGGGTCTTGAACCGTATCCGATCAATGCCGCAACGACGGCCATCGGAGTTCCAGCACTTGCTCTGATGCTATCGTCCCTTACTATTTAATGGCGTTTCTTCGGCTGTTTGGGTCGGCTTAGCCGTAACTCTTTCATGTGTTCTTGGGCACAGGAGAAGAAGACATTCTTCTCATATCAGTGGCCCAACGCAACGGAAGCGTCGGTCAGGGCCGCGCGATTTTGCGCGCCGCGAAGCGGGCAAAGCGCCTTGACGGACACTCGAGTGGAGGGTACTTTGCCACGAGTGTCGAGGGCATCACTTAACCAAAGAATGACTCCGATAGGCGCCGGAATTACATAGTCACCCACTGTGGCGCCAGGGCGTCCAGTCGAGGCGCATTCAAAAGCCTATACACGGGTGCCTCCTTACCTTCAGCCTCCCACCAATGCTGCCATGCATCATGGGCTTGTGCCATCAACGTTCGTATGGTGACTTGGTCCAGTCGTTGATTTGTTAATACGAAAAGTGGCCACCCAGCCGATATCGGATCGGCTTCTGACGTTGAATCCTATCAAATCAATGAGTGTCTTTACCGCTTTGCGCGATTGCGTGTTTCCCAGTGCCGTTAGTGCATCATTCTTTCCACTTGAGTTCCCATGTGGACGATCCCCAACAATTTAGCCACACCCGCATCGCCTCCGAGATTGCCAATCCCAACGATTGCCGCGCGGCTAACCCTTCGTCGTGGATCAACAGCAACTGCAACACCAATGTGTAACAGGTGGGATCTCGCGTATCCGCGAGGGCGTATACGACGCTTCTTGGAAGTAATCGTTGGGCATAATGCGCTTCGCCGCCGCCTGTGCCAACACGCCCGCGATTCTTCGGCGTTTAGAATTCTTGAGGCCGATCACGGCGTCATTCTCGAAGCCATGTCGGAACTGTATCCAATGGTACCGGGTCGTGTGAAATGGAAATTGCCTTCGAGCAGAGACCTCCACGTCGCACTTTCCTCGGGGTCGATATCACCGGCGTTGTACCCACTAGCGCAATTACCGACGACATCGCCATATATGTAGCGCACAGGATGAGTTGATCCCGGTGTGGCATTTGGCACCACAGCCATAATTGGCTTTGTTGGACATACGAAGTCGAACTGATATGACACCCTAAGAAGCCGTCGCTGCCGGATGGGCAAACCCTAACTTTGATTATCGTGCCAAAGGACGATTTGGCATTACTTGCGAAGAGAAACACATGGCTTCGGATGTGGAGTCTGACATCCTCGCTATGAATCATCCCTCGGTCTCCGCGAAGTTGCGTGTCGCTGCGGTAAGAAAGTCTCAGGGTCTATGGCAAATTTGCCGTGGACTTTCGCTTGAGCCGGTTCCGGGACTGGAATCCCTATTTGATCATTCTCGCTACGCTCCAATGAGGACAATTGCGTGAGCAGATAGGCACTGAAAGTATAAAAAGCGCTTGATCGTGCCCAAATCTACTCACACTCGCAAGTTCACACAAATCCTCTCGGCTATTTCAAACAGACCACGGTTAGCACCCCCTGAAGGCCTCGCCTCACAATACTGATCGATGAATCGCCTCATCTAGGCCCCCAGAACATGTGAAACCATAGCCAGAGGGAGCGTCACTATGAGGTTTATCTGCAACATATGCGGCGGGTCCGTCGTAGCGTTGTCAGCCAAGTCGTTCGATCGCGAGAGCGGATGGTGTTCGTACTGTGGTTCTACCGTTCGCCAGCGAAGCCTTGTGCATCTATTGAGCAGCCACCTTTTCAATCGGTCCCTTCCAATTCCCGCATGGCCCCGGCGCACAGACCTCCGTGGAATTGGGATTAGCGATTGGCATCGGTTTGCAGAATTTTTTACTGGAAAGGTTTCTTATTTCAACACTCACTACGACCGCAAACCCTTTCTCGACATAAGAGATCCTCCCAGCAAATGGAGAGCTCTCGCCGATTTCGTGATATGTAGCGACGTACTTGAGCACGTCCCACCTCCGGTACAACCCGGTTTCGATGGTATCCACTCCCTCTTGAAGCCGGGTGGGAGCTTGATCTTGACAGTTCCGTACGGGTTCGAAAATACAAAGGAGCATTTTCCGGACTTGTACCACTGGTTCTTAGAAAGTGATGGTGCCGGTCGTAAGTTAGTTAACACCACTCGATATGGAGGAAGACAAATATTTAGAAATCTCCGCTTCCACGAGGGCTCCGGACAGGTACTGGAGATGCGGGTCTTCGGACTTAATGATGTCGTCCGGCACGTTCAGAAAGCAGGATTCATAGAAGTTTCGGTCTTCAATGACGACGTTCCTGAATATGGCATACATCTCAAATATCCCTGGAGCCGTCCTTTGACCGCCAAGCGACCGCTTCTCCTTTTGAAGTAAGGCGAATTGCCACCCCCATCAGTTTGTCTCCGGGCACACTCGATTATAATGACCGAGAACGAGGGAGTATATCGTCGATGAATGCTGCTCAGTTACCATCCGCGTGAGTCAACCAGTGGGACCAACTCCGAAGGATCGACCTCCGGCCGCGCACCGCTTGGGTCGGCCCGGAAGCGCTCTATGTGTCGTTTGATATCCTTCGTGGATGAAGAGTTCACCAGCTTGCATCAGCAGCGTGATCACGCCTCCATCCACGGCTCCAACAATTTCTGGGGTATTTCGATGGGTCTGCTCTACCAAAAGCGGGATTGGGAGGTCGTAGATTACGAAGGATATTTCTTATTACCCCATTTTTATGCACGAGGTCCTCGACCTCTCCGGTTAATCCCATACCAATATTTTGCCTGTATCGGTGCCGCCCAGACCTTTGGCTGCTTTTGTACTCAGCCGTACCCTGCCCTCTTACAAGCCAAGATAGGATTGCCTTCCCTGAATCTAGGCCGCGCAGGCGCTGGTCCGCATTTTTTTGTGAACCACTTACCTCTTTTGCAAAAAGTCAACGAGGCGCGGTTTGTAATAGTCCAAGTTATGTCAGGACGGAGTGAGGACAACTCTTTGTTCGAGAGCGGGGGGCTTGAATGGTTGACCCGTCGTTCGGATGGCGAGCAGCTAGGTGCAGAACTGGCGTATAGGCAACTGCTTGATAACTATAGCCCGCAGTACGTCAACGAAGTCATAGCGGAAACGAGGGCGAACTGGATCGCAAGCTATCAGCGACTTCTTCTCGAGATCAAGCGCCCGAAGGTATTGTTTTGGTTTTCGCAACGGGGGCCGCGATATACAGAAGCTCTTACCTCAGTGCATTCGCTTTTTGGCCGGTTTCCGCAGTTAGTAAACGCCGCGATGATTGAGTCGATTAAACCCTTTTGTGATCGTTATATTGAGTGCGTATCAAATAGAGGAATGCCCCAAACCCTTCGCAGTCGCTTCACCGGAGCGCCAACAGTAGTTGACTACGCACGGAAGAACGAAGCGCCGCGCGGTTCGCAGATAAATTCTTACTATCCTTCTCCCGAAATGCAAGCAGACGCCGCGGAAAGCCTTTTGGGAGCGTGTCGTGACCTCGCTGGTCCTTTGGGATAGCTCGCTCTTATCTATCATCACCTCATACACCAACTCCACTGTGGAGAGGACATGGAAACTCTACGGCCTGCTGTCTCACCACTCACAGCTTATGCAGTAATTGCGACACCGCGGTCTGGAACCGAGTTATTATGCGATGCATTAGCATCAACAGGGCTGGCCGGAAAGCCACGCGAACACCTACGTCCCTTCCACCAGATGAAACTCAGAGACTTTAACTATGATAGCAACTGCTATCTTCAACACCTGATGTCCGAACACCATAATGCATCACAAGTATTCGGGACAAAATTAATCTCACATTTCTTAAGAGAACATCTACGTTCCTCCCCACAACTCGGGACGACGCTGTCTCGCTTCCGCTTCGTCCGATTGATTCGCGAGGACAAAGTTGGTCAGGCTATTTCCTCTATGATAGCGACCAAACTCGGCCGATGGCATGTTCGAAGCAGCCGCGAACATGCCATCTACGCATCCCAGTTAGATATGTTGGAAATCGATATAACGGATTTCGCGGCAGTAAGAAGGAACGAAATGACTCTACGACGCGACGAACTCTTTCTGGACGGATTCCTGGAAGTCCACTCTGTCAGTCCTCTTGTAATCTCATACGAGGATCTGGTATCAGATGCCCGAAATACGGTTAGCCGGGTGCTGGATTTCCTAGATATCAAATACGATCAGCCAACCGACATCTCTGTCTCGCTAAAGCCTACAAGTTCAAGGATTTCCGAAATCGTGCGGTCGCAATATAACTCAGGGGGCGCTGCCAAGCGATAAATTTTTACATTTTGCAATCCCTCATTTGCCGCCGTCCACTGGAGCTGCACAAAGGTCGCGAAGTAGGTCTCGGAGAGCAGTGTGGGAGCGGCGTTGGCTATGCTGTTGTTCTGCTTTAACCCGCCCGCACCTAGATAGCCGGTCCGACAGATCCACATCATCGATAACGCGCGTAATAGCAGAGACGAACGTAGTTGGATCATTAGCGAGAAGAAACTCGTCCTTATCGCGCAATCCTAGACCTTCCGCCGCAACCGATGATGCGATGATCGGAAGGCCTGCGAAGAGAGCTTGAATGAGCTTTCGCTTAGTGCCTGCGCCGTGAAGAAGTGGGGATACTAGTATTCGGCTTCTCGCGAGATAGGGGTGAATCTCGGGAGCCCAACCGATTATTTTGATGTGTGGTTGCACTGCGGCGAGCGCTATCAGTTCAGCCGGGAGAGCGTTCCCCACGACGTATAGAGGATGCTTCTGGAGCACTCGGGCGGGAATAAGCGGGAGCACTTCATGAACAAAGTACAACACGGCCTCCAGGTTGGGCGGATGCCGGAAATTGCCAAGGAACAGCATCCCATGTCTTTCCTGCCAAGGCACAGTTGACCACTCTGAATGGTCGTGCTCTTCGTCTGGAACCGTTACTGGAAAAGCAGATGCGCCGAGTAAGTTCCGCAGCATCTCAGTTTCCCGTTCGGAAACGGTTAAGACCGCATCAGCGGATGCGTAAACCGCGAGCTCTCTACTCATCTCTGCGCTATGAGCGCCCCCCACATTCTTTGGCTTTTGATAATTCCACTCACGATCTGTCCGGCGAGCATTGCGTAAGAAATGTAAATCAACCGAATCCACTAAGATTTTAGTGCTTGGGCTCCGAGCCCGAATACGCGGGACAATCCTCTCCCCAACATGCCAAAACGCGAGTATGGCAGCGTCGAAACTATCGTGTCTCAAGAGCTCGTCGAGACACGTCCATCCACAATATGTCTCTACCCCCATTTGCTGTAGATGGCGCGTGTACCGGCCCCGCGGATCGCCGGTGTCCGCAACAAACACTACAGTGCCATTCGCGGCAAGCACTGCCTCCACATGGCTCAAAATGCGGCGAGAACCACTCTCGCGATCAAATTCTGGCAACGTCGGAGCACAGACAAGAACTCGACGGGTCTCTACCAGACGCCTTTTTCCAATTATGCTACGCCAATGCTCACTGCCAAGGTCTGAAGGACAACCTGGTAAAGCGGCTAGGACTTGCCGCCATTTGTTAAAGAACTGGCTTTTGTTTATCGCTTGAAATCGCTTTGTGCCGCGGGTCACGTCAGAGCCAGCCGTGGCACCACCGATATGGCTTATCACGCACCGGGGCTGATAGTAGACGGGCCTTCCAGTAGCTCGCACTTTAAAACAGTAATCGGTATCCTCATAGTAGGCGGGTGAATATCTGAGATCAAACGAACCGAGGTCTTCGAATAATTGCTTAGGCGTTGCGAGAAATGCAGCGGAACAGTAATCGACCTCACGCAGATAATTGTATAACGGTAAGTCAGCGCTTTCTCCGTTGCCCACGTTTGCGGCCGAGCCATCAGCAAAGATTATTGAGCCCGCTTCTTGGAGACGTCCGTCAGGATAGAGTAGCTTTCCACCAACCGCTCCGGTATTCGGATGATGTCGAAACGTCTCAAGGAGTGCCTCAATCCATCCATGCTTTGGCACGGTATCGTTATTGAGAAAGATAAGTATTTGGCCCCGCGCCAAGAGGGCTCCACGATTGCACGCCTTAGAAAAGCCTTGCCTCGGGAGCGCACCAGACACAAAGCGAACCCGAGAATCTGCGTTAGACAAAGATGTTACAAATTCTATCGTGCCATCTGTTGAACCATCATCCACGACGATAACCTCGCCCTCAAGATAGGACGGAAGCGTATTCAATACCCCATTTAGGCAGTTCCTGAGAAGATTAACTCGATCAAGAGTCGGAATAATCACAGACAATGATAGGCTCGACCGCGCCGGGCTTCTAGTAATATCGGCATAAAAGCCGCGCCCCTGTCCGAATTGCACGACGGCACGCTTCGCTATGCGTCGCGCCTCCGCTAGAGCGTTGCCTAGATCCGATCTCACTAGGACAATATCGAAGGACTCATCAAAGTATGGAAGCTTGGCTGTCCCCGCAGTACCCGCTGTTACGACAACACACTCAGGAAGCGTGGATGAGACATCTAGACCCGTGTGCCAATCGAGGATGGAGGAACCGCTACCTGACAACCTGTCCACCAATTCATAAAGCTGCTTTCTTTCTTCATCGCTATATGTCTTAGATACCTGAGAATCATCTAGGCTGGTGCGACCGCTCGCATAGGAAATGTACTCGATATTCTTTTGACACTCCGACGAAATTAGGTGTTCTCGGGCTTTCCAAAGCCGCAACTGGGCCTCATTTGCGTCGTTCCAGTCATAGAACGACTGGGGTTTTCGAAGGCGATGCTCGACTGGGTAGGCATCGATGATCCCCATCCTGCAACCCCTCTGGAGGAGCTGGAAGGCCCACACATTCTCGTAACCCCAGCCCATTGGGGACCTGAGATCGAACGGGATTAAGAGCTCGTATATGGATCGATGGATCGATACGAGGGGTCCCACTTCGACCCATCGCGTCACACGAGCAAAGAATTCCTGCTGCTGTTTGACAATCAGATGATCGATATAGGAGTCCGGAGTTCGCGCAGGCTGCGCGAGGTCGAAGGCAAGAACCTTCTGGGCATCCAAAAACCTATCTAAAAACTCTCTGGGCAGCCCGATGTCGTCATCAAGCACGATGATGTATTCAAAATCGGCTAAGCGTTCATTCGCAAGGAGTTCATTGATAACTTCAAACTTTGGCTTCTGAGTGGACCTGTGGCCGCAAGTGACACGACAAACTTGCGTATCGTTTGTTGTCCCGCCCATTGAAACCCATCGCTGCACAACTCGGTAGTCGCGCGTTGAGTTCAAATTAGCAACGATATTAGCTACAAGGTTCGGTCGTCCGCCTAAATATACACCTAGGACAAGTACAGCTGGTCTCGTATCAATTCTTGCGGCTCGAACAGCTAGGGGAGGTGCGGACCTCGGAGAAATATGCGCTGTCTCGATCCGACCATCAACACTGGGGCTGCCTGGGTGCGGGTGGGCGTCCCCTGCGGATTGTGGCGGCGCAGACCGCGGCCGAATAACATTTGTCGAGCGGAAGCCGTGAACCTCGCGTTTCCCCATCCATTGCCTCTTCACACTACGATATATACACTGATCATTCTCTGTCGTAATGCAAGGCCTTCAACTTCGTCCGACCGAAAGGAGGCAGCTTATGACATTCATAACCTTTTGCGTACTTTCGCTCAACGTTTCCCGATGTGTTTCGCACCTTACTTCGGGGTTGGTAGGCTCTTCATATGGGTCATCTATTCCTGTCAAACCTCGGAGAACCCCTGATCGCGCTTTTTTATATAGCCCCTTCACGTCTCTTTGCTCACAAATATCGATCGGCGTTGCGACGTACACCTCGATAAACCTACCGATGGTTTGCCGTATCTCATCGCGCGTTGCGCGATAGGGAGATATGGCGGCCACTATGACAATCACCCCGTGTTTAGTGAGCAAATTGGCGACGTATCCCAAGCGACGAACATTTTGATCGCGCTCCTCCCTACTAAAGCCCAATTCTGGGCTGAAGCTCTTACGAAAGATGTCGGCATCTAGAATTTCCGAGGGGCATCCTTGCTCTAAAAGGACATGATGTACAGCTTCGGCAATTGTGCTCTTACCCGCGCCACTCAGTCCAGTCAGCCAAACTGTTAGACCATCAAATTTGCCGGAAGGGGTCAGTCGGACAACATCATTCCGTTGGGTCATAATGTTTTTGATCATGCGAGAAAAACCTGACAATTGATGAGGTCTTCGGATTGGACGCACCTTGGATAATAAATGGCCGGCCATGACTTATTCCATCCTGTACCTGTCGTTCGTGTGGCTAGTGATCCAGCCTAGAATCACAGGCTCCCTCGTTTGTCAGCAGCAGTGCGTCTTTCCAATTTGATTCTCCTATTTAGTTCTCGTCCCGCCCATGCGGTATAACGGACCTGATCGAGAAACTTCGCCTCTAATTCGTCTACTAGTTTCAGGTCGCCTGGGAATATTGTGGTGCGTGACCGAGCCAACTCTTCGTCGAGTTCTAGGGCTTGGCGAAGAGTTGGCACGCCGGCCTTAACCTGTGATGGTTCATAGGACCGCGGAACCTTTGAGCTATTTATTTTCTTCTTCAATGGTAGAAGACAGTCGTCGTGAAACGACTCGCCAAGAAAGTTTAGACACAGGCGCAATGTGGATTCGGGATCTTGTACTAGATCTGAATAACGTATTCGCAAAACAACATCCTTCCCAAAAGCACGTTCGGCGGCTATAGAAGCATTGACTGTGCGGAGCCAGTATTCGTATGCCTCAGATTCGGTCTTGACAATTTGAAAGCCTGCAACATTCGAGAAATGCATCAATGATGAGACGACAGATTTCAGATCTCGAACAATATGGATAAATTTGGCGCCGGGGAATAATTTACGCAGGGGATACACCGAAAATGAATATTCGGGTGTACCGTCAACCCACCGCTGCTTCGGATCACTATCATTGCGCGATAGTCGGTAGAGGTTTGAGAGTTCGGTGTCACCATTATTCGCCAACTTCTTAGAGACATCTTCGTATATCCTACGGTGGCGACGAATAAGATCATTGACGGAAGTACCAATGCTTCGAAAGAGTTCCTCCCGGCTAATACACATAGCGGATAGTTGCGATCGTTCGCCTCTTGCAGTGCCAATTTCGAAGCAGCTCTGTAGGGTTAGCGCAAGAGGTGCAAACCAGTTTGTTTCCTCAACCGGGAGAATGTTCGGGTGCTGCCCCAAACACCAGGTGAGAACCGTAGTTCCCGACCTCGGTGAGCCAATAATAAAGACTGGTGGTTCCGACGACGTCATTTGACCTCCGAGCCGAGATAAAACTAGATTGATAGGAACAGCAATCAGCGTAGCGTTGCAAGTTCATAGCGCCAATATGAACCGAAATGATAAGTTTTACTCGCGACCAATAGATTTCCAATACTTCAAACAAGTAGACGCAAATCATATTCCGCAGATTCTTATCATACCCAAGTTGAACACAAGGCTAATCAGCACCAAATTGCGACCGGTAGCTCTATGGTTTGGTCATCTTCGGCTAATGTTTTAATGCGTCCCAGATTCCACACTAACGACGTGTGTTTTAGTCATTTGACCGATCTTCTCCATAACTACGCGATTGCTATATTCGACTACTGTCCAAGCTATTAAGCTTCCGTCCGCAACCTTCTTCTCAAGATCTGTACCGCTAGGGAGCGAAAGCACTTGCGGTTCAACCTGTACGATCCACGCAGCGTTTCCATGTTCTCGAACAATACGATTCAGCACCTCGCGGACCGTCACGTCGGACATCGTGAATGGTCCAATCTGGACGCTTCCTGCGCCAGGAATACTCCCTGTAATCCCGCGCCTCCCGGGCGGAGGGGTTAACTGGGCTAACAATTGATTTGCCAAGCGTATGTACGCCTCTTGTAATGAGCACTTGGGAATAGAGAAATTCGCAAGCCTCGTGTCCAGCACGTTCAACGGAGCGGCGGGCACTTTCCGATGACTTATGACGAGAACACCGTCGTCACTGGAAATACGGAATCCGGCATCCAATGGAAAAATCGCTGATGCCGCGCCCTGAACGTCTGTCTGGCTCAGGCGAACACTAATCGGTTCAAACAGTTGCATGCCAGCATATTCGATTCCCAACGGTATCCGCTGCCTTTGCGCTAGCATCAAAATGGCGTCGATCCGGCTCACGCCGGTTACATTGAACGAAGTAACGGTTCTTTGCATAGGACCGGCTTGCGCTTGCACGTTAACGCACAGCGACATAAACGTCGCAACCCCGATTCCATACTTTGCGACCCACCTATGTGTCCGTCTCAAGCTGAATTCCTCGTAAAGCCGATTAGTTTCCGCCAATTGTGATGTAGTTGCATGAGTACACAATGACAATTCCAGCAATAGGTTGGCCGTTGGCTGTATGGTTCTGGATTACGATGTTAGTGTTAGAACTTCCTCCCGGACAAGCTGAGGCGCAGACAAAGAAGTCGTCGGTATACTGCCCCAACGAGTCCGTAGAAAACGCTGGACCGGCTGGGGGTAGACCAGGGGCAAGGTTGTTGGAAACTGCAGTAAAGCTTTCTATAAGCGTCACACCGGCTACCCTGTAGGGATTTCCGTGCTGGTCAAGAAGCTGCATCATCACATTTCGGTGCCAGCCAGTGTAGCCTGGACCTCCTTTCGCAGCACAAAATGGCTCTGTGGCAGCTTGGTTGATATTGTCCGAACCCAAGTGACCGAGGCTGGGTACGGGGGTGCTGGGCTGGGGCTGGGGCTAGGGCTGGGGCTGGCAAGCAGTGGGGTGAAGCGCGGCGCGGAGGAGAGATCGGAGGTGCTTTCGAGCCGGGGCCAACTGAGGCGGAAGCGATCCGCGTACCAGAACTCGTCGTGTAGACGATGACCTTGCAGGGAGATCCGCTCTTGCTCGACACTGGGCCGCTGCTTCTCGAAGAGGCTCCAGACGTGCGCCCACAGCCCTTCGGGATGCTGGGCCAGCCCTTCCTGGTGACGCCCCCGCGTCTGCTCCAGCCAGTGTGCCCACACCGATTCGGTGTAGTTCTTACGCGCCGAGCGGAGCTTGTTCTGAACTACATGTTCCATTGGCACGGAGTAGTTGTGGAACTCGCGACGGAAGCGGTGGCTGATGACCACCTTGGGATCGTGCAGGATGCGAGACCCCATCAGCCAGCACTTTAACCCCAAGTCCAAGTCTTCTACTCCCCAGGACTGCATATGCTTGTCGAAGCCCCACAGCCGGTAGTACAGCTTCCGGCTGGTAGCCAACGCGCATCCGATCAGCGCCGGAGACTCGTAATATTCCCGCTTCGCCACCTCAACAGTCTGCATCTCGGCCAGGCCGATCCACCAGCAGTCGAAGGTCTCCAGGTTCAGCGCGTAGCCGCAACCGAACTGCTCCGGTTTGCTTCTCCATAAATCCGTGTCCAAGGCCGACACTCGCGGGGTGATGATCGCTTCGCCGTCCACCTCTTCAACATCCTGGACCAGCCGCTCCAACGCGCCCGGATCGGGTTTCGTATGACCATCCAGGAAGACCAGCACCTCGCCACGGGCTTCATCCGCACCCAGCGCCTTGGTCGCAGAAGCACCCTGCCGCTTCTCGCTCGACACCACCCGGATCTGAGGAAAACGGGACCGAACGTCATCTACCGAACCATCGCTCGTCGCATCATCGGCCACGATCAACTCATAATCTAATTGATCCGCTGTCGCTATAATCGACTCCAGCGTCCGCGCCAGATCACGCCCCTCATTGTGCGCCGCAACCACTATACTTGCCCGCATAGACAACCTCGTAGAACGCTGTCAGGTTTGAATCGCTAGCAAAAACGTCGTGATCGGCTAAGTGGATGATGAGCCGATCCGTGAACACAACATAGGTAATACATGTAAAGCAAACACGCCACATAGCCCATCAGAGGCAATTGCTTGCAATAGTCAGTGCTAGGGGATCCGAGCGAGGTGCCTGATTCCCAGTACCAGAGATGGTAACACGCCTAAGTACTAAAAGTTTTGCTCAAATCGCACGGAAGTTTATACTACCAGTCAGCTCTCTGCTTCGCTGCAGCCACTGCCAAGAGCAGATGCGTCAGCCTTACACTGCGCATAGGAAAGCCTGCCGGAGGAAGAATGAAGGTCGGCAAAAGAAAATGTAGTCTGCGCGCAGGGGATGGGCCGGTCTTAGCGGGATGAAGCTCCCGCCCATCCTGAACTCGGCAGGATTAGCAACAGATGTTGTGGGGCCACATCCTAGCCTCTTCTGATAGTGCCGCAAGCCTTTCGCAGCATGCATGTATAGGGTTGCATGATGATGATGCGAAATTGCTATTTGCTACGATGGGATCGGGATTCTATTGACGAGTGCTACGCCCGCCGCAACATGGATATCAAACACTTGTAAGTCTTGCCTTTTGCGAAGTTCATTTATCAATCGCGGGACATTCCGTATGTACCCTTTACCAGGACCATAGATTGTCCCAATCGCAACCGAAGCTGTGTCATGCAAGAGCATGACGCCGTCTTTCGATAGCTTGTGCTCAAATGATTCGAAATCAGCCTTGGCCTGATCATAGGTATGTAATCCATCAATGAACACTATGCCGATCCCTTGTAGATCTCTATAGGTTGAAGATTGACAGAATTCCGCGGTAGTCATTTTGAAATGTCGGACATTGTCAAGCTCAAAGTTATTGAAATATTTGGTGACGGCTTGAGGGTCTGACCAGAATTCATCCACATAAGAAGGATCGAGAAAAATCAATTCCCCACCCTCAGCATTATCCTGCAATCCTTTAGCGATCAAGATGGGTACAAATCCTCGATAAGACCCGATCACGACGGCTAGTCTTGGCCTGTAAATCCTTGTTAATGCATAATAGAGCCATCCCATTCCGAGATTGTCGTCATTCTCGCTTTGTCCATGGCCCATCCTCGGGAAACTCGACGATGATAGAAGCGCCGCTAATTGGTCAATCATGGATCCTCCTGCAGTAATGGCTTCTGAAACGAATGGCCCTCAGTTTCTCAGTTAGCTATTCGTGAGGTAGCGGAGATTGTGAGTAATGCAGAATATGAACTAAGGCAAATGTTCTGCCGGGTTGCAATGCAATCGGTTACTGCGACCTTCCCGACGACCTTTTGAGCATTGGACTATAGAAGCTCGGCTAGTTGCCTGGTTGCTAATCGAACCACAAGATGGGCATATTTCTTGTTATGGCTAGGTGTATAAAATGACCGGTGGCTCGAATATAAAGCTGTACAACGTGTCTGCCGGGAGAAAGAGCGCTGTCCCCTGTGGTCATAAAACTCGCCGCTACTGTACGCGTGCTCACGGATGACGGCGATGAAAGCTCCTGTACTCCGGTCGATCCTTGCCTAACTCCATCCACCATTAACCACATTTCGAACCTGCCGCCTTGATCATGTCTATCTCCCTGTAGGCGAGTCATAGCTGAGATAAAGATGATTCCGTTGTGTTCCTCGGGCACAGTTATGGTTCCGGAGCTAACTTGTATGTCCTGGTTGGTTGCGGGGCATCCCTTCCATCCCTTGCTGCTGCTAACACACTGGTAAGGAAAACGGTTGTACTGAACGAAATCACGCTCTGCATCGATAGCTACTGAGTGCCCGGCAACCACGATCCCGCCGTGCAAAGCAATTAGGCGACTCCCCGCGCCCACTTTATACCGAACTCCATCCATGCCAATGTCCGCAGGCCACGGTTCCGCGCTGGCTCCCATGGTGACTGTATGCCGTCCTTCTGAAAATTCAAAGAATCCCTGAACAAACATAGGAGCCTGCAACTCAGCACCTTCAAACATGTCATTATCCGCGTAGGTCGCCTCATTCGCGGTCGCCTCTGCTCCATCAATCCAGAATCCCCACATCGCGTCGCCATTGTCCTTTCTGCCGACACCTGCGTAAAAGGAGCGACCAGCCCCCAGCAACACCACAGGTTCACCAGCTTTGGCGTCAACAGTCGCGTCACCTATCGAAATGAAACGTAATGGATCAATGCCGTTCCTCACAGAAGGAGTGTTAACAGCGATGACCGGCGAGTCGTCGTGCAAGATAGCCGATTCAATCTTTCCAGCCGGCTCAGTCATAATCGAAAGGTTGGCATTTGCCCCGACGATAAATGCTCGTGAACCATTTGCTACCAAAGCGATCACATGCGGACCCGGTGCAAGTCGTACAGCCGAAATGGCGCGGAAGGAATGTGCTACAGGCTTCAACGAGCCATTCCAATTGATAACGGTATCGTTAGATACCTTCTTTCCGTCAACAGTGATGAAGGCATTTACGAGGCTCGCACCCAGTGGTTGGAAATCGCCGTCGGCACACAGCAACGCGGTCTGACCGCCAAATATATTCGTGGTCAGTAATACTTGATTGAGATTTGTTACTCGAACATCTTTTGCAAGTGAGAGATATACGGAATCGGATCCGGCCGCATCCGCTCGGAAGCAGACCGCGCTAAAACCGGTCATCAAAAGGACGAATTTAAACCTCAGTTTCATCATTTCCAGTATAGAGACAGTTGTATCCAAGGACATTCCCCCGGAATACAACTCAACCGCCAAGGAGATGCGCGAGTATACCTCTGGCCGCCTGCGCCGTCCAAACCGTTATTTAGGTGTGCGCCCCCAGAGAGGCCAAGCTCGAAGCACATCTCCGGGTCACGCATGGGGTCGCCGTTCTGGAGGCCGTAGTGCGCAACGGAGAGTGACGGCAGACCGCAGCGGCCGGACTCGTCCACCGCCTCAATGACAAGCTCCATGTAAGGCGGATTGGGAATCTTGAGGTAGAGGCTGGGACGCCAGCCCCCCGTTTTCCTGAGGATTTGAAGGATGTTCTGCATCACGCCACCTTCGCCAGTTCTGCATCGGCCATCGTCTCGGCTGCGGACGATTCCAGTGCGGCAAGGATGATAGCTGAGGTCTGCTGGATAACTTCCAACGATTCGGCCAACAAGGATGCGTTGCCGTGGTACCCGTGGATGTAGTCGGCGTTATGTTGAGCTCAACATAAGGCGGATTATGTTGTCTTCGCAGTTATGTGACGTTCGGCGGTTGAGGCTGTATGAACAGTGGGGATTTGTGTTGCCGAACGTCACATAAGCTGGGCTAGAGTTGGGCGAGGAAGGTCAGCAGGTCGGGATTGTTCCGCCAGCGTTTCCTTCCAGTTGGTTGGTTCTGTTCGCACATGCCGAGCGCCTTCGCTTTCATATCGAGGTCTGTCTCGGCGTAGACGTTGGTGGTGTCGAGTGAGACGTGCCCGAGCCATGCACGGATGGTGTTGATGTCCACTCCGGCGCGGAGCAGGTGGGTTGCTGTAGTGTGTCGGATAGTGTGCGGGGCGATCTTTTTCTTTTGCATCTCGGGCACGGACGCCGTCGCAGTTCGTGCGTGGCGGGTGACGATGTCATGCACCCCGAAGCGTGTCAGCGGCTTGGCTGTGCGGCTCAGGAACACGCGCTCATGATCCTCTCTCCCGCGTGTCAGCTCGCGCAGTGCAAGTACAGTGGAAGCCCACAGGGGGCAGAGACGGACTTTATTTCCTTTGCCCTTCAAGCGTACCGAAGACAGAGTGCCGCTGCCAGCGCTGCATAGCGTCATATCGCCTATCTCAAGTTGCGCGGCTTCATCCGCACGCGCTCCAGAGTTGTAGAGGAACAACAGCAGCACATGATCCCTATGTCCAGCCTTCGTCGTCCGGTCGGGTGCGGCTAGCAGAGCATCGATCTCATGTTTATCCAGATAGCCGACGGCAACGCGTGTCGTGCGTTTGAACTTCACCGACCGCAGTTGCGCCGACCATCCGAGATCCTCCGGATTGCGCTGTCCTACGAAGGCAGCGAACGCATGACAGGCCGCCAGACGTTGATTGCGAGTGGAGATCGTGCATTCGCGGTCATCTTCGAGATGGCGCAGGAAGGCCCGAACAAGATCGGCGTCGATGTCGGCGATAAGAAGCCCGTCCGCCTTCTTCCGTAGTTTGCCAGCCGCGAACACGATCAGAAGACGCAACGCATCCCGATAGCTCTGCTGCGTGTTCCGCGAGAGATTGCGATCATCGGGCAGATGCTCCATCAGGAAGCGCCGCACCCAGGGGCCGAGAGTACGTGTATCATTCATCGCTGCCTCCGCATACATAGCGTTCGAAGCGACGGTTCGCCTCTCCCAGAAGCTCCGGGGTCATCGTCAGATAGCGCTGCGTCGAGTGCAACTCGACATGCCCAAGATAGGTCGATTGCTCTGCCGCTGAAGACTCGCTAGGCGTTTGCCAGAATGCCAAGAACAGATGAAAGTGTTTGTCTCCAGTCACTCGGTCAGATTCCTCCTTGACGTATATGAGATAAAAGCTGCACGAAGAACAGCCGCCAGCGGCGGCTCGTGCAGCGAGATTTGCCGCTAAGGACGCCTCGGCGGGGCAGCGGCAAATCAGAATCAATATCCGAAGGGATGAACCTGGATATCGAACTACCTGCGCCAGCCTCCGCCAGCGGCTCCGGCAAACGGCGGCTTTGGGAGTTCGACGGTCAGCGCGGCTTGTTGCGCTGACCTCGTTTGGCATGATCGTGGGACGCAGCCGCTTTCGATGCCTTGGCCGTGGTAACTTCCAACTCCGGTTGCGGCAGTTCCCATCCCGCCATCCCCTGCAAAACGCGGTCGGCGTGCTTGATCGTGTTCACATGCCCGTAGTGCTGCTCAATCATATTGACGGAAGTTCCCATTTGCTCGGCAAGGAAGTACACGTCCACACCCTCCTGCAATCGAAGCGTGGCGTAGGTATGGCGGAAACAATATGTCGAGCGCGGCACGCCCTGCGTGCCTTCGCGCAGGCTCGCTTTATCCAGAAGGTCGGCAATCAGGCTGGTGTAAAGAGTCTTCGCGGGCTTACCGGTGATGTTGGTAAAAATTCTGTCCTCTGGCTCCGTAGCTTTGGAGATCAAACGAATGCGTTCCAGATAGTCACCAACGCTCTTCGGAGCGACCAGCTTGCGTGACTTGTCTTTGCCCTGCACAAACAGGACAGTGATCTCGCGCCCCTCGCGGTCCTTTGCGGGCATGATGTCGCGCCAGCGCAGATTCTTCATCTCTATTGGCCTCATGCCTGTATTGCAGGCAATGAGGATCATGTTGTAGGTGACGGTCCGATACCAGATGCTCGAAGGCTTATCGGCCTCGGCGATCCACTTCCTTCCAACAGTGTGGAGCTTGCGGTACTCCTCCAACGTGAACTCATCACGCCGCATGGACTTGAGCTTTGGCCGTTCATCGAAACGCTGGCTGGCAGGAACGTAGCGTTTCTTGATGGCATAGTTCATCACCGCTCCAAAGATGGACATTTCAAAGCGGATGGTTGCATCACTGATAAAGGGAACAGTGCGTTCTTTGGAAGGTTTGACTTCTATTGGCTTCAGAACTCGGATGCCCAGGGAGTGCTGCGTCTTGGTGCGGCGTTCGGCTTCCTGGTCCGCGAAGGTTTGCGCCATCTCGTCGCTGACCTCTCGAACGCCGTTGCGCCGGTTGCGACCGGCTCCGTTCTCCCGTCGCCACGCCGGATAACCGCCCCAAAGCTCATCGCCGATCAGGTGGACCTGCGTTGAACCCACATACTTGTCCAACGCACCTTCGATGATGGCGCGGACCTTCTTCGGCCGCGCCGAGCTAATCTCTCCGCGCTTCGCTCGCGCCTCCTGCGTCAGAAGATACTCTCGCCCAACCTCCCGGAAGGGATGGTTGAACACGGGGACATCGTGCTTCAAGCGGAAGCGAATGTCGGCGTCCTGATCGAAGGCGCGTTCACGCGCCACGTCGATATCAGTCGTTTTAAGGGAGACCGTCTTGTAGCGGTCCGCCTTGGGGATCTTCATGCGGCAATACCACATGCGGTGATCCA
>Ga0302227_10001222_pt1 | contig 19591 bp, 11 predicted proteins | sample II_Palsa_N1_1_FD_193525 | JGI IMG/M metagenome (GOLD analysis project Ga0302227, IMG submission 193525) | Peat permafrost microbial communities from Stordalen Mire near Abisko, Sweden - II_Palsa_N1_1 | ecosystem: Environmental > Terrestrial > Soil > Palsa > Peat permafrost | place: Sweden... | reverse complement strand
GCTTCCCAGAGACTTCATGGTCGATTGAATATCGAGTGCAAACTGTCTCTGTCCTGCACGACTGTTTGCATAGAAACAATCGTTTGGATCGAAGCCCGTCTCGTAGTGCTCGCCTATCTCAATGAGCAGGATTGGCTTGCCAACTGCCGTAACGCCATTGGCAAGGTTCGTCTGTTCCGGTTCGCTGCTCGTTGGACTCGTGCAGCCCGCACCCGTAGTCGGCTGGGCCGCTTGCGCTGCAGTCAGCGGCCCGTGATAGATGGGGTAGTAACTCTCGCAGACCATGTCATACGGGATATTCGCTTGCGTAGCCTCCGGATAGAACGAGTTGATCAGCCACGCGGGTGTCGTGTGGATGCACGTCAGCGGCGGTGGAAGCGCTGGGCCGAGACTTGTGTCGGCAGCGGCCGCCTGCACTGCTTGAATGCCTGCGATCTGATACGTGGCAAAGTTGCTGAAGGCTGTACTGTTGTACGCACCGGATGGAGAACCGCTGGCGCCGCTCGCCACCCCTGTCCCGAGAAAGCCTGTGTTGACCTCATTCCCGATCGAGACGATATCGGGCATCACTCCTGCAGCGCGGTACTCTTCGATCTGTGCTTTGACGTAGGTGGAGATCGCGGCTGACACCTGGGAAGCGCTGTATCCACTCCACGCTGCGGGCGCGGCAACCGAGCTCGCTCCATCAAAGAGAAGCGTAAGTTCGATCGCCATTCCCAGACTTTTGGCGCGTTGAGCAAGTGCAATATCGGCTGCGTCGGTCTCCGCCGCACAGCCATTTCCTATGCACGTTGCTGGAATGGCAGTCGAACTGCCCAGCGTATAGGTGTCATACAGCGGCGTCGATGCGCCGGGAACCACCAGTGGTGTTGGCCGCAGACGAATCATGTTGACCCCATGATTCTTCAGGATCAGCAGATCATCCTGGATCTGACCTGCATCGTTGAAGAACGGAGTGGCTGTAGGAGCCGCCAGGCGGTCAGCCTCCTGCTTTGCCAACAATGCATTGTCTACGCCGCGAAGAAAGGCAGGTCGAAAGAGCCACAGCTGACTCTGTGTGGGATTGATTGATAGCGCGGACTGAACAAGATCCGTCCCTGCAGTGGCGGAGCTGCCGGCGACATCAAGAAGCAAACCCGTCGCCGCGTTTTTTACCGTGTAATATCCGTTTGTCGTGTAAGCAAATATCCATTCCTGCGTAGGAGTGCTGAGCGCGCATGGCTGCTGAATCGTACCTATCGGTGTCGCCGTTTGCTGCGTGTCCATGCATAGGCCGGTTGACAGGTTGCTGATCTTCCAGTTACCAGAGGGCGCGAGCGTGAAGGCCCAGCGCTGCGTGAGGCTCGTAAAGCTTCTCGTATTCTGGATCACTGCGGAGCCCGCAGTCGTCGACCCGGAACTGGTATCCGCTTGGAGATTTGAAACTTGATCGACAAGGTAATACGTTTCGCCGTTGATGGGTGCAGGCGCAACGGGTTCGGCTGGCTGTTGAGCCCGCAGGCTGGAAGCGAGCAGGCAGGGAATCAAAAAACCCCGCCTGCAGATCGTTGAGGACGCTAAAGCGTTCCGGACACCGTTTCCAGGCGTCAAATGAACAACTCGATCGATGAAAGACCACATGGAGCGCATCCGATTCTGCCATCACGATGGCTTGCGCCGGAGAATGTCCTTCGGTCCCCTAATGCGCGCCATCATCATAACGACGCTTTCGGACGGTCTACATCCGCCTAAAGTACTACGCGTTGACTTCGGAGGTCGCTTCCGGCAGAGCGAATTTCGCAACCCTTTTGGTTAGGATTCTCGGATGAGCCAAAACCGACAATGCTACTTTTGGCGGATGCGAGAGCAGAATCGGCGAGCATAGTCTTACTTCGAGTTTGTTGCCTGGACTCGTGCGGGCGTCATAATGCTCCATCTGATACGCAGAACCAATCGCCACGGAGGCAGTTCCTAAGATGAAAATCCGCCACTTATGCCTTCAGTGCGCGATTCTCGCGGTGTTGTTCTCCGCCGCCGCCAGTCGAGCGCAGGACCAGAGTGGTATGAAGCCATTCGCGATAGATCATCGCCGCGGCTTTCTGACACCCTCTCCCGTCGACCTCTCGTTTCTCCTCGATGCGCCTGCCGGCAAGCATGGTTTTCTGCGCGTGCAGGACGGTCACCTCGCTACCGGCGACGGCAAGCGGATACGCCTCTGGGGAGTCAATATCACCGACTGGAGCCACGGTTCTCGTCAGATCCCCACCAGGGACGACGCTCCGCTATGGGCTGCCACCTTAGCGCGCTTTGGCGTCAACAGCGTGCGCTTTCAGTTCCTCGACCTGCAAACTCCACGCGGCCTTGTGAAGCGTGGCGACAATACAAGGTCTCTTGATGCGGAGCAGTTAGACCGCGAAGACTTCTTCATTGCCGAACTTGAGAAGCGGGGCATCTATATTGACTTCAACCTGCTGGTGGGCCGTCCCTTCAGCGAAGGAGATGGTGTCCACGACGCGAGCCAATTACGCGAAGGCGCAAAAGGAGTCTCGCTCTTCGATGCACGCCTCATCGAGCTGCAAAAGGAGTATGCACAACAACTGCTGACCCATCGCAACCCCTACACGCGGCTCGAATACACCCGGGATCCCGCAGTTGCAATCATTGAAATCAATAATGAAAACGCAATCAATGTCGGCTTCCGCGCGCCCTCAAGTTTCTATGAACGTGAGTTGATCGGCCTCTACAACCAGTGGCTCTCGCAGCACCGCACACCCGAACAGATCGCAGCGTTACGCACACTGTCCGGCGTAGCAGCTTCCGAACCCGTTCCACTCATCAACCGGTTTGGTCAGCCGGCCCGAACCCCTTCTGAACAGCTCTACACCGAGGCCGAATTCTATACAGACCTGCAACAAGACTACTTCGAGGACATGGAGAGGTATCTCAAGCAGACACTCGGCTCAAAATCACTGGTGATCGCTACAGCGGATCACAGCCATAAGGCAACTGGCTATCCACTGCTACTGGCTGAGAGCTCCATGGATATCATCGATGGCCACACCTACTGGCAGCATCCCGAGTACTACGTCAGAAAATCTCCGATGGTGAATGATCCATCGAACTCGACCGTAGTCGAACTAGCGCGCTCCGCCATTTCCGGGAAGCCATACACCGTCAGCGAGGTCAATAACGCCTACCCCAACGACTATGCGGGTGAGGGAATACCGATCCTGGCCGCGTACGCAGGCCTTCAGGATTGGGACGGCATCTTCTGGTACACCTTCGAACCGAAGTCCGATCCATCATGGAAGCCGTATATCGGCGACCCGTTCGACATCTCGCTCGACCCCGTCAGGATGCCCGAGCTCGCAGCGGGCGCTCTGACGTTCTTGCGAGGCGACATAGAAAAGGCTCGTAACCTTCGCGAGCGTTCGTACTCTCGCGACCAGGTATTTGACAGTATGCTGCTGCCGACTGGCGATCGTCCCTTCTTCACCCCGGGATTTCCCCTGGATCTGCCGCTGCAACACGAAGTTCGCATCTCCTCGCTAAATGGACCGCCAACCCAGTCCTACACGGATAAGAGCTCGTCAAATCCCATCGTCTCCGACACGCACGAACTGGAGTGGTACACCTCGCAGCACCAGACTGGCCTGGTTACCGTCAATGCGCCGCGGTCGCAAGCACTCATCGGCTTCGTGAAGGCTGAGAACCAACAGGTTCGTAATCTCGCCGCCGACGTCAGCAACACGTTTTGTACGATTCTTCTGAGCTCCATGGATGATCGACCCATCGAGACCAGTTCCAAAATGCTTCTGATCGCGGGCGGTCCTGTTCAAAACACGGGTCAGCGATGGAACACCGCTCGAACAGATGTAGTCGCCTGGGGAGAAGCGCCGACCCTGATTGAGCAGGTGACAGGAACCATCTCGCTGCGAAACCTGCACGCTGCTCGCGCTGTCATCGTGCAACCCATCGATGGAGCAGGGCAGCCCCTGGGACCACTTATCCAGGCCAAAGCCGTCGGCGCAGACTGGAAGTTTCCGATAGGCAGTCCCACGACAACTTGGTATCAGATCGCCGTCACACGATAACTATCTTTTCGAAAAGGCCCAGGCGGACGTCATGACGAGCAATGCAAAGATCAAGGTCCTGGTGGTGGACGATCATCCATTGATGAGAGTTGGCATCGCGGCGATCATCGACGGACATTTCGGAATGGAAACGGTTGCGCAGGCCGGCAGTGGGGAAGAAGCTGTCGATCTTTATGAGAAATATCTACCGGACATCACGCTGATGGATCTGCGCTTGCCTCGCATGACGGGAGTTCAGGCAATTCGCAAGATCCATAGCCGGCACACGCGTGCTCGCTTTGTCGTTTTAACGACCTACGAAGGCGATGAAGATATCCACCAGGCACTGGAAGCTGGCGCGATGGGATACATCATCAAGGGAATGCCCCACAACATGTTAACTGATGCCATCGCAGCAGTACATGCAGGCCGACGCTTTTTGCCGCCTCCCATAAAACGAACATTGGATTCCCGTGGGGCGAATTCCGATCTGACAGATCGCGAACGTCAGGTATTGGACTTACTCGTCGCAGGAAAAAGTAACAGAGAGATCGGTGAGGAGCTAAGCATCGCCGACGCAACCGTGAAGTGTCATGTCAGCAATATCCTTGTCAAACTCAATGCTGTAGATCGGACGCAGGCTGTGATCTCTGCGTTGCAGCGCGGTTTGGCTCACTTCTAGCGCTAACAACACTCATTTTGCCGAAATCCATCTCTGCAATGCCGTCGACGGTGCCTGGCTTCGCAATGCACCACTCCAATCCAACCGAGCAATACAGGAACGTGCATGATTAACAAGATCCTTCAGGAGTCTCCTCACCGTCGCTGGAACCCTCTCAAGCAGGAATGGGTCATTGTCTCGCCGCACCGTACACAACGCCCCTGGCAGGGCCAGACCGAAGACCTCGCGCATCCGCCCTCGCTCGCCTACGATCCCTCCTGCTATCTGTGCCCCGGCAACATCCGCGCCGGCGGCCATGAGACCCCGCAGTACACCGGAGCCTTCGTCTTCGAAAACGATTTCGCTGCACTCAAACCCGACTCCCCCGCCGCAACCCTCAACATCGACGGCGCCGGCCTCATCCGCGCTGAAACCGAGCGTGGCATCTGCCGCGTCCTCTGCTTCGACCCCCGCCACGACCTCACCCTCGCAATCATGGACGTCCCCGCCATCCGCCGCGTCGTCGAAATGTGGGCCGACCAGGCGCAGGAACTCGGTGCGCACCCCGAAATCCAATACGTCCAGATCTTCGAAAACCGCGGCGCCATGATGGGCGCCAGTAATCCCCACCCTCACGGCCAGATCTGGGCCACCCAGCACATCCCCAACGAACCCTCCGTCGAGCTAGCCGCCCAGCTCGCCTACTACGCCGAGCACAATCAGCAGCTCCTCGCCGCCTACCTCACCCTCGAGCTGGCCCAGCAGCAACGCATCGTCGCCGAGAACGAAACCTGGGCAGCCCTCGTTCCCTTCTGGGCTGTCTGGCCGTTCGAGCTGCTCCTGTTCCCCAAACAAAACGTCGCACGGGTAGAAGCCCTCACCGACGCTCAGCGCAATGGCCTCGCCGCCATCCTTAAGCAGGTCACCAACGGCTACAACCGCGTCTTTGACACACCCTTCCCCTACTCCATGGGCCTTCACCCCGCGCCCGCCGACGGCCAGCCCCACCCCGAGTGGCTTTTGCACCTGCACTTCTATCCACCCCTCCTCCGCTCGGCCTCCGTCCGAAAATTCATGGTCGGCTTCGAACTCCTCGGTTCACCCCAGCGCGACATTACCCCCGAAGCGGCTGCAGCTACTCTCCGCGCCGCCATCGCCAAAGCTCCGTCCGATCAAAAAACATTCTGATCCGACTTTTGGCTGATTCGCAAGGAACCTCTATCCTCCTACTATCCTCGCGGGCACAATATTGGCCCGGAGGCGCACTCAATGAAGACGGTTCATTCAAGAATAACGATGTTGGCGCTCGCTTTGCTTTTTGCGGGGACGCACAACACATATGGTCAAAACGCAAACTCAGGTGAAATTAAGGGGATCGTCACGGATACGACGAACGCCGTCGTACCGTCCGCCACCGTGTCTGTCGTAAATACCCAAACCGGGGTCACGATCAACACCGTGACGAATGGAGACGGCATCTATGATCTGCCTTCCGTCGAACCAGGCAATTACACAGTCACCGTTTCCAAAGAGGGGTTTCGGGATGCGGTCCGGAAGGGAATTACTCTTCCTGTAGGCACAATTGCTGTGAACGCGACGCTTGAGGTCGGCTCTGCCTCGCAGGAAGTCGTGGTCACGGCGGATGTGCCGCTGGTTCAGACCGAAGACTCAGGGCAACACATGGACTTCGACACCAAGGCAGTCGTGGATGCGCCGATCGTGGGCGGTGTCTGGTACAACGAGCTCACCAATGTGCTGCCGGGTGTCAATGGTGGCGGCGGCCAGGATGCATCCGGCCAGGGAATCGGAGTCAACGGCACGCAGGGCTATTCAGGCAGCTTTCTGATGGAAGGATCTGTAGCGCAAGAGCCCAGAGACGCAAACGCCAGCGACAACTACCCTCCGGTTGACGCGATTGGCGAAGTGAATGTTCAGACGGCTAACTTCGGCGCGGAGTATGGCAACGGCGTTGCAACCTTCAACGTGCTCATCAAGAGCGGCACCAACCGGTTTCACGGATCGCTGTTCGAATTCGTTCAGAATAACGCCTTCAATGCCAGGAACTATTTTGTCACCACCCCAAACCCGCCCTTGCGCTGGAACCAGTTTGGCGGCAGCATCGGTGGCCCAATCATCAAAGATAAGCTGTTCTTCTTCTTTACCTTTCAGGACAACCCCAGTACCACGTCCGCCACTTATGTGACGACGGTGCCGACCCAGGGGTCGTTCGGTACGACAAATATGGATGCTGGCTGCTTCCCCGGTGCGGTGCTTAATCCCGCCACGGGGACGGACTACCCCAACAACTGCATCACCTCGCCGTTCGATACGGTCGCGGCAAATATTCAGAAGTATTTCCCTGCCCCCAATCTGCCCGGCTACTCCAACAACTACCGGGTCAATTACACCACCCCGAACACGTCTAAGTGGTATGTAGGCAAGGTAGACTACGTCCCCACGAAGAGCCATCGCATCAACGGATCCTACATGTACTTTCCGGTTAGCCTGGTCAATAGCGCGGATGCCTTCTGCGCACTCGGCTTCGATTGCACCAAGGGCAACAACTACAACGAGGCCGGTCAGGTCACGGATGTGTGGACCATCAGCTCGCATATGGTGAACGAAGCCCGTGTTGGCGGAGTCCGCGAACATGACAGTTACACCTCTCCAACCGTAAACAAGGGTTATCCCACAACCATTGGTCTTCAGCCCACCTATGGGGACAACGCTCCAGATGATATCTTCCCCACAGTTACCGTAAACGCGGGAGCAGGCATTGGCGGAATTGGAATTAATGGCGGCATCGAATCACTCCTTGTCGATGGTTCGCTTGCTGGATCGGATGTCTTCACTCTCATCAAAGGCAAGCACACGATCAAGATGGGCGGTGAGTTCAATAAGAGCTACCAGAACGCCACAAGTTGGGCTGCCCAAACTTCAGGTAGCTTCGTATTCGATGGTCTCGCAACCGGCGTGCCTTACGCCGACTTCCTGCTTGGGGATGTCTACGGCTGGTTTGTCTACGGGAGTACTGAGACAGGCGGACGCTCGAAGGGTGGCGGTGCCTTTGTCCAGGACAACTATCAGGTCACTCCGCATCTGGCCGTGAACGTCGGCCTTCGCTATCAGTTTCAGGGCGGGTGGGGAGAAGTCCATAATCATTGGGGCACCTTCAACCCTGACATCGTCAATACTGGCCAATACGCTCCGCCCAACACACTCGGTGCTATGAGCTACGGTGGTCAGTTCGGAAGAAAAGACATCCAGAACAGCGTCAATGAATGGGCGCCAAGAATCGGGTTGGCTTACTCCCCTGCGCCTAAGTGGTCGATCCGCGCCAGCTATGGAATTACCGACCAGCCTTGGGCCGCCGACCCCTACTCTGGTGCATTAGGAGTCGGACTCAATCCCACGGGCTCTCAAGGCTATGGCAGTAGCGTGGCGTTCCAGCTCATGAACGGTCCAGGTCCCGGTGCCGTCGTCTATCCCACTCAAGCCAGCCTGACCAACTCGACGTTCAACTACGAGAGTGAATCATGGTATCCGGAGCAGCGCCCTGTTACGTACTACCAGGAAACGCTCCTGTCCGTGCAGCATGAAATACCTGGTCAGATCTTGCTGGATCTCAGTTATGTCTTCACCAAGGGCACGCATCTGGGGTTCACTCGTGACGCCAACGCGGTTCCGATTAGTGCAATGACTCAATACACCGATTGCTACAACGCACCAACGGCCTATCCGCTGTTCTGTTCGCTCGCTAAGTACTATTACGACGGCGCCTCAAATTACAATGCCCTGCAGTTCCGGGCAGAGAAGCGACTCTCGCACGGTCTCAGCTTTATCTTCAACTACGCCTTTGCCAAAACTCAGGATACAGGCACAGGTTCGGGAAATGATGGATCTGTCGATGTGTATCAGAACGCATTCGACTCTCGGGCAAACTACGGCTTGTCTACACTCGATACGAAAAATACCATCAACGGATCGGCGAGCTACGAACTTCCTTTTGGGAAAGGAAAGAAGTTTGGGCTGCATGGATTTGCAGATCAAGCGGTGGGCGGGTGGCGCGTGACGGGCGTCTACCAGATCCACAGCGGCATTCCCTTCACCGTCAACACCTCGAATAATGGCTCGGACCTGAGCGGCTCTGCGCAGAACGTGTGCGGTTGCGGATATGAGTGGCTGCCGAATGTTGTCGGGAACCCAAATCTTGCGCATCCCAGCCACTTCAATCCCGCCGTGGATCAGTGGTATAACGTCGCCGCTTTCGTGACACCGGCTCCCGGCACCTTCGGTGACGAGAACCGCAACACGTTGATTGGTCCAAACTGGCGCGATTTGGATCTCAGCCTTGGCAAATCTTTTCAATTTCCCAAAGGCATCCGATTCGAGTTTCGGGCAGATGCCTTCAACTCCTTCAACCACCCCAACTTTTCACAACCAGCCGAAGGCACCGGAACGGGGGTCACCTACAACCTTCCCGAAGGTACCGCGCCGCCCCAACAAATTACATCTGCCAACGGAGCCCGCCAAATCCAGTTGGGAGGTCGCCTCACCTTCTAAGCAAATCTATGAAAAGGTATGAAGCCAAGGCCCGGATGTCCTTGCTACAGGATCTCCGGACCTTGGTTTCGCCGCTTGGTAACAGCTCACGGTGAAAGCGTACGATGTTCTGGAAATGCTAAGGTCACGGATGCGCCTCAATCTCACAAAACACCGATGGACATCGATCTTCGTCGGCATAGTCCTTCTCTGCAGTGGGCCAGTGCAAGCTCAGGAAACGTCCAGTACCGAACAACTCAAGACGCATCTGCAACGTGGTCAAGCCGCTCTCAAAGCAAATCAGCAAGAGGAAGCTGCGAAAGAGTTCCGCGCTGCATTGAGCCTCGACCCTTCCAATGCAGAGGCACACGCTAACCTCGGCGCGCTCTCCTTCTTCCATGGCGATTGCAAAGACGCAGAAATTGAATTTCGTGCAGCCTTGAAATCCGCGCCGTCCCTTACCAGGGCAACGGCCCTGATGGCGGTCTGCGAGAAGCGACTAGGCGAGCCGTCCGCACAGGCGGATCTAACTTCGGCCTTCGCAGAGCTCAAGGACGTCCGTATGAGAACGCAGGTAGGAATCGAACTCGCAGACCTCTATTATCAGCAAGGTGACCTTGGAGAAACGGGATCGGTTCTTTACACCCTTTCATCCATCAACCCGGATAACGTCGACATCTTGTTTTTTGAGCAACGCGTGTATAGCGAATTAGCGAGCAGCACATTGGATAAGCTTGCTCTTCTCGCTCCCGATTCGGCGCGCATGCAGCAGCTCATCGCTGAAAAACTTATCAATGCCGACGACCTCAAAAACGCCATCGTCCATTTTCGTAAGGCCCTCGCAGCCAATCCCAGGTTGCCCGGAACTCACTTTGAGCTGGCCGAAGCGTTGATGGAGGGATCTCCCAACGATCCGAAGGCACAGGCTGAAGCTGCCAGTGAACTTCAAACGGCGATCTCGATCGATGGAGACAGTTCAAAGATTGAGAGTGAGCTTGGACGCATCGCCCTGCTGCAATCGAACCTCGCGGATGCTGAGACTCATTATCAACACGCCTATCAACTCAACCCGAATGATGCGCAGGCAGACCTGGGCTTGGCAGAGTTGCTGACAAGGCAGGACAAGCCGGAAGAGGCCGCAAAGTATCTGCGCCTTGCTGTAGCGTCTGACCCGCTGAATCCGGAGGCCCACTACAAACTCTCTCAAGTCGATAAACAGCTGCATCTTCAGGACGAACAGAAAAAAGAGCTCCAGTTATATGTCGACATTCGGGCCTCCAAGGATAAGATCCAACACCTGTACCAGCAGATGAAGCCGGAAAATCCGTCAGCCAATCCAACGCCGGCATCGCCTTCCCAGTGAGCGCCGGCGAACTGAAATTGACGGGGAACAAGACGCAGCACGGGTGGGTACGATGACGATTCGGAACGCTTTCGGATATCTTCTCGCTGGCTGCATCTTCGTCGCCGTCCTACTCCCAACAGCTGAAAGGCATCTACATCCTGTGTTTGCGCAGGCCTCCGGCGCGATGGCCCACGAGCCTGCACAAGACCGTTCGCAGTATGTGGGCGATGCAGGTTGTGTCCGTTGCCATCAGCGGGAGGCTCAATCCTATGTCCATACGGCGCATCACCTCACCTCGCAGCTCGCGACCACGGACACCGTCCTGGGTTCATTCGCAAAGGGGCAGGATCTCCTGACCATCTCCAAGGCCGGCCAGGACCCCTCCGATCCTGACCTCTCCTTTCACATGGAGTATCGAGACGATGGTTTGTATGAGACGGCCGTAGCCCAGTTGGGACTGAAGAAACTCTCCCACAGCGAACGAATGGACGTCGTCATGGGTTCCGGGGTAAGAGGCCAAACTTACCTGTTTTGGCTGAAGAACCAGCTATTCGAGTTACCCGTGAGCTACTGGACCGATGGTCATCAATGGATCAACAGCCCCGGCTATAAGGACGGCACGGCCAACTTCACTCGTCCCGCGGATCCCCGTTGTATCGAGTGCCATGCCAACTACATTCATGCGCTCTCTACCGATCCTCAAACGAATCTCTACGATCGAAACAGCCTTGTGCTGGGCATCTCCTGCGAAGTTTGTCATGGGCCCGGAAAGGCTCATGTCACCCAGGCACAGTCTCAAACCGCACCTTCGCAGAGGACAACTCCAACCATTCTCAACCCTGCCAAATTTGATCGCGATCGGCAGATCGACCTGTGCGCTCTTTGCCACAACGGGACTGCTCGCGCGGAGCTCGCAGGATCCTTCTCCTATGTTCCCGGACAGCCGCTCGATCGATATTTTGCGCCTGCGCCGATGGATCCATCCGGTCAACCGGACGTGCACGGAAACCAGGTAGGCCTGCTGGAAAAGAGTCGCTGCTTTCTCTCCTCTCCTGCGATGACCTGTTCAACCTGCCACAACGTACACGCTCCGGAACGCGCTGCCGCCGATTATTCTCCGCGGTGTCTTGCCTGCCATCGATGGCAAAGTTGCGGTGAGGCAAAGAAGATTGGGCCCAGGATCGTTCGCGACTGTGTTGACTGTCATATGCCCCTACAGCAGACCCATGCGATTGTTTCCGAAACCGCCGGGAGAGTGTTGCGAACATCCATCCGCACCCACTGGATCAAGATCTATCCTCAGACGGTTCCGGTTCCATAAAGGCAACCGGGCGACCGAGGACGACCGAGTATTTCGTACACCGGATGGCGTAACATGAAGGCGAATTTGCTTGAGGGCGGTGGTGGTTCCACGATGAGGTTGGTGCGATGGAAGGTCATCGGAGTGATGTGGATTTGGGGATCCATGGCGCACGCCATCACCCCCAACCGCTCTCTTTCCCAGCCACAGTCCGAATATACGAGAAGTGTGTGGCGCGTCAGCGACGGGTTGCCGGAGGACACGGTACAAGCGATGGTGGAATCCAGGGAAGGTGTTCTCTGGATCGGCACCACAGGCGGTCTCACCCGGTTTGATGGCGCGCGGATGGAGGTGCCTGCATCTGTCCAGCCGCTGCTTGCGAAGAGCATTTTCACCCTATCCTCCAGTCAGGACGGTAGTTTGTGGGCCGGCACGGAGGGTGGTGGATTGCTGCGCCTGCAGTCTGGCAAGATCAGGGTCTACTCTACACGCGAAGGCGTGACCGATGGTTTCGTTCGAAAAGTTATTCAGGATAGCCGCGGCTCCGTTTGGGTCGGCACCGACGATGGGCTCTTTCTCTTGAAGAATCCAAACTCCGAATCTGCGCAGTTCAAGAGGATTGATCACGGAAGCATTGCGCCGATCGCCGTGCATTCGATCACCGAAGACCATACTGGCCGAGTGTGGGTCGGTGGCTCCCGATTGATTGCCATTGACCCCGACGGAACCGAGCACGAATTTTCGTTACCCGGGGCCTACAGTCAAAACCGGGTAAAGACGTTGCTTGAAACCCGCGACGGCCGCCTGTGGATCGGTACAGTCGCCGGGCTTCAGTATCTGCAAAACGGTCAATTTCATACCGTGGCGGGCATTCGCACAACCGTGCGCACACTGCTCGAAGCCAGCGACGGCACGCTTTGGATCGGGACCATTGGAAACGGTGCATGGACGCTTCGCGGAGATAAGTTGACCCATGTGAGTGAACATGGATTACTTCCCAGCGAAACCGTGTTGTATCTATTCGAAGATACGCAACGCCAGATTTGGATTGGAACGCAGGCGGGACTCGTGCGATTGAACAAGACGCCGGTCCGCATCATCTCGCTGCCGGAGGGCGGCGATCCCGACTTCGAAACCATTTCTGGAGACGACAAGGGAAATATCTGGACGGTCGCACAGAGCCTCTATCTGATCCACAACGATGTGGCTCGAAGAGTGACGTACGGTGGTTTGAACAACATCAAGGTGCGCAATGTATTCCGCGCGCACGACGGCGCTCTTTGGATTGGGACGGATGGCAGCGGCGCCTACCGCATCGAGGGCGATCGGATACGGCACTACACCGCTCCGTCAGAACTGACGAACAACTTCATTCGCAGCTTCCTGGAAAGCAGCGACGGAGCCATATGGATCGCGACCGATGAGGGAGTCAGCCGAATCAGCCCCGTCGAATCTAAAAAATTCACTGAGGCGAACGGACTGGTCTTCTACAGCATTCGCAGCTTGCTGCAAGACCGTGACGGCGTCATATGGATCGGAACCGACCACGGACTGAGCCGATGGAACAACGGACAGTTTGAACAGGATGCTGCCACCAGGACGCTCGCGCAGGATAAAGTGTGGTCGATCCTCCAGGACCGGCAGGGATCGCTATGGTTTGGAACCAGGGATCACGGCCTCTTCCGGTACCGTCCAAACCACACAACGAAGGATGTTCTGCAACAATTCACCTCCGCCCAGGGACTGCCATCGAACAGCATCTACCAGTTGTTGCAGGACAGGACGGGAAGGTTTTGGTTGACCGGGCCGAACACGATCGCATCCGTGGCTGAATCGGAGATGGAGCGTGATCCGAGCACCGAGCGGCCACTCAGCGTGCAAACCTACAGCATGCCCTTTGGAGCGGTTGGAGCGCAGATGTACGGAGGTCGCCAGCCCGCTGGCTATCTCGCGCCCGATGACAGCGTTTGGTTTCCGACCAGTCGCGGTGCAGCCCATCTCACCAACGTCCTCTTTACTCCCGAGCCCGCACCGCGTGCGTCCGTCGTTGAGGTGCTGGCGGACGGTCAGAGTTTTACGCCGCATGGAACGCTGAACGTTGCTGCGAACGTTGTCAGGCTAAGTTTTGAATTTACGGCGCTGTCCCTCCGTCCTCAACAAGGAGTACGGTTCCGGTATAAGCTCGACGGCTTCGATCCCACCTGGAATCTCGGCGGTGTAAGTCACACGGCGACCTACACCAATCTGCGCGCGGGTCACTACACGTTTCGTGTGCAGGCTTTCAACACATCGAATCCATCAAGTATCAGCGAGTTTGATCTGCCGATCGTCAAGGCGCAGGTGTTCTACGAGACGTCCTGGTTTTACCTGCTCTGCAGCGCTCTCCTCGCGGCCATCGTGTGGAGTCTGTATCGCATGCGGGTCCGCGGACTCAGACAGCGATTCGCTGCGGTGCTGGAGGAGCGCAACCGGCTGGCAAGGGAGATGCACGACACTGTCATTCAGGGATGCACCGGCATCTCCGCTTTGCTTGAGGCCATGGCGAGTACGCAGAGCGCAGCGCCCCTTGATGAGCGTTCTGCGACCAAAGAGGGTCTTCTGGAATACGCGCGGGTGCAAGCTCGAACGACCATCGAAGAAGCGCGTCAGGCCATCTGGAATATGCGCCATGAGCGAGAGAATGATGTGGATCTCATTGCAGCTCTGGCCATGGTCGCCAGGCAGACAACCCGCGAGTCAGAAGCGGGAGAGTCAGGGGTCGTGGTGACGTTTGATCACAAATTGGAACGTCTCCTGGTAACCGCGTCGATGGCCCATGAAATCCTGATGACTGTCCGCGAAGCTGTGTACAACGCCGTGCAGCACAGCAGCAGCCCAAAGGTAGAAATCGACCTGAGCGTCAAGGGAGACAACCTTATGATCCGCGTCGCAGATCAAGGATGCGGTTTTGTCCTCGCTGAGGATGCCCTGCCGGCGGAGGGTCATTACGGAATCGTCGGCATGCGAGAGCGCGTGCAGAGACTTGGTGGGCACGTGCAGATCACGAGTTCGCCCGGGGGTGGCACACAAGTGCAACTGCGGCTTAAGGTAGAGGGTGGTGCGAAATGCGAGTTCCCAACGGTGATATGAAGCCGATAACGATTCTGATCGTGGACGATCACCCCATCATGCGTGTGGGGATACAGGCGATCCTCAACGCGCAACCTGATTTTCAGGTGGTTGCGCAGGCGGGAACCGCCGTCGAAGCCGTGCGAATCTTCGCCGCGCACCGTCCGGATCTGACCCTGATGGATCTGCGGCTTCCTGACAGGAGCGGCGTGGAGGCTATTCGCGAGATAAAGAAACTCTCCCCCGACGCAAAGATCATTGTGCTCACAACCTACGAAGGCGACGAAGATATCCATCAGGCCCTGGCCGCCGGAGCGCAAGGATATCTCATCAAGGGTATGTCCCACGACGCGCTCGTAAAAGCACTCTACAGGGTGCATGGCGGTTCACGATTCCTACCCAACGTCGTCAGCCAGGCCCTTTCATCTCGTGTGCCTGGAATGCATTTGAGCCAGCGTGAGCAGCAGGTCCTGGAGCTGATGTTTGCGGGGAAGAGCAATCGCGAAATTGCGAACTTACTGGCGATCAAAGAGGCAACGGTGAAGTCCCATGTGAGCGTGATCCTCCTGCGACTGAACGTGAGCGATCGTACGCAGGCCGTAGTAGAGGGCCTCAAGCGGGGCTTGGTCCACCTCTAGCCTCGTCTTCCAGAAGACAAAAAATGCACGCAGTCCGACTTTTGTTGGATTCGCCATGTGGGGGCGAAACCTTATAGTTCATGTGCGGTACCGCGACCGCTTTGTTGCGAGGTAGGCTGCATGCGTTCGTAGGTGCGGGTAACGATAGCGCCGAAGTGGAAGGCGAGAGTCCGCGGGATTCAAGCGTCTTATTCCACGCTCACGTATAGCAGCAAAGAACTGATGGGCCTGGAAGGAAGCGCGAGCAATGGAAAGACGATGGAAGGCGACACGCATGGTCATGTTGATGGCTCTCTGCGCCATGATGTCGCTCCAGCTAAGAGCGCAGGGTGACCGCAATGTAGTGTCCATCGATGCAACGGCGCCTACAATCGCGCCGCAGCCAATCATTGCCACCATGGGAGCATCGCGTAACCCGCAGGGCCATGTCATCGGGGTAAACACGCAATATCTCACTCTCGATGGCCGCCCATGGCTTCTAGTGATGGGGGAGTTCCACTATTCGCGCTATGCCGAAGCCGAGTGGGAGGAGGAGATCCTCAAGATGAAGGCGGCGGGCATCCAGATCGTCTCAACCTACGTGATCTGGAATCACCACGAGCAGGTCGAAGGTCAATTCGATTGGACCGACAATCGCGATTTGCGTGAGTTCGTCAAGCTCTGCGACAAGCATGGAATGTACGTCTACCCCCGTATCGGCCCTTGGTCCCATGCCGAGGTACGCCATGGAGGCTTTCCGGATTGGGTGCTCAAGAACGGCCCTACGCGTGAAAACAACCCCATCTATTTAAAAGAGGTGCAAAGTTTTTACTCAGAGATCGCCAAACAGTTGAAGGGTGAGCTGTGGAAGGATGGCGGCCCTGTAATCGGAATCCAGGTGGAAAACGAATACCGTGAAGCAAAGCCCGGCTCCGGCAAGGGGTCGGATCACATTCGTACTCTGAAACAGATGGCGGTCTCCGACGGTTTGGACGTGCCGCTGTACACCGTGACCGGATGGGATGGTGCGGCGATTCCGCTGGACGCCGTGCTTCCCGTATACGGTGGCTACCCGGACGCGCCCTGGGATGGGTCAAACAAGAAGCTGGTTGGCAATGAGATGTATGCCTTTCGCTTTAAGAACCGTGTCGCAGGCAGCATGGGTGCAATCGGCGGCCCTGGACAGAATGCTGCATCCAGTTACAAAGGAACACCGTTTCTGACCGCCGAAGTAGGCGACGGCGGCGAAGACACCTACTTCCGCCGCCCCGCCTTCACTACCGATGACGTCGCTGCGATTGCGCCCGTCATGTTGGGTAGCGGCGCCAATCTGCTCGGGTACTACATGTTCCATGGCGGCATTAATCCAGAGGGTCACGGAATCACGCTGGAAGAATCGCAACGTTCCGGCGACGCGACCGATGTGCCGGAAAAGTCTTACGACTTCCAGGCGCCGATTGGTGAATTTGGCCAGGTGCGTGAGTCCCTGCTGAGACTGAAACTGATTCACTATTTCCTCAATGACTTTGGCGTCGACCTCGCTCCTATGACCACCCGTACTCCCTCACAGGTCCCTGCCGGGCCAATGGATACAAGCACAGTCCGTGTCGCAGCGAGAACAAATGGCGATCACGGCTTCCTCTTTGTGAATAACTATGTGCGCGGCTTGCAGATGCCCGGGCGCAAGAACTTTCAGGTAGAGCTAAAGTTGCCCCACGGAATCGTGAACGTACCGGAGGCACCGATCGATCTCCCGGCTGGAACCTATGGGATTTGGCCGGTGAATCTTCCGTTGTCAGAAGCCGGCAGCGAGACCCCAATCCTGCTGCGGTACAGTACGGCACAGCTATTCAAACGAGTAAAGACAGGCGGGCAGACATACTACTTCTTCTTCGCGCTGCCCGGTGTAAACGCGGAATTTGTTTTGAACGAAGGCGCAAAGGTCAGGGCGGTCACGGCAGGCGTTGAAACATCGCACTCAGCCGCGGGTCTTCGCTTGCGGGCGAGTGGCCAGGCGGATGTGACGTTGGATGGAGGCGTGCATCTGGTTTTACTTCCTGAGAGCCAGGCAGAGCATGTCTGGCGTGGCGACGACCCATCCACCCTCATTGAAACTGAGGCGAGCGCCTTCTCTTCGGGTGCAAAGTGGTTTTTGCGGTCAGAGGATCACCAGTTTCAGGTCGGCATCTTTGGTGCAGCACAACCGAGCGGTGGGCAGCCCTTGACGCATACTGGCCGCTCGGGATTATTCGAGCAGTATCGTGCAACCGTGCCTGAGTTGGAGTTACATGCATCCGTGGCGAAGGTCCAGGACGCGAAGCCGCGCACTCCCTGGATACTTGGACCAACCCTCGCGTGGCGGCCAAAACCCATCCCGGAAAAGCCTGCAGTCAGTGAATTCGCCAATGCAGCGGTTTGGAAGATTGATGTGCCGCCCGTACCCACCTCAGCACAAGTATCGGATGTCTGGCTGGGCATCGACTATCAAGGCGATGAAGCGCGCTTGTCGAACGCCAAATCTTTGCTGGATGACGATTTCTGGAACGGCCTGCCGTGGAAGATCAGTCTCAAACAAACGCTGCCACATTGGCGCAAATCGCAGAGTGATCTGGAGTTGAGGGTCCTGCCGTTGCCGAAGAGTTATCCGTTCTATATCGAAGAAGGCACGAAAGAGCACTTCGACCAGTCTGGCTTAGCGCTGGATCTAGCGACTGTGCGCTTAGTGCCTGAATACCAGGTGGTGGTTGAACTTTCGACTGGTCGATGACCTCCAGTCGCCGAAGTACGTCGTATTCGCGCCTGTGCAGTTTCAGCAGGAACTATATGGTGAGACCGTTTGAGTTCGACGTCCGCAAAGGTGTCGAAATGAAGACTTGTATGTCGCCTAACTCTCATTGCCCTTAGTTGAACGAGACGTGTGCATGGGGCAGCACTTGCCCTGGGTGCAGCTACTTTCGTAGTTCGATCAGGCATGCATCTCGGTCTTTGCGTGTAGTCTCGTCATCGACCGCGATAAGAGCTTTCTCGGTGTTCATTTGAAAGGAAGCATGCTCCTGCGTTGTCCCCTCAATCGTCAGATCTTGACAAACTGCCACACCAAAGCTGGGAAACGCCACCCGCAGAAAGCCGTTCGCATCGTGCTGAATCGATCGCGAAACCGCTATCGCCAGTCCCTCTGACTGGCCTGCGTCCGCCCCTTCCTTCAGCTCGGTTGCAACTCGTAGCCAGCGCTGATCTCCCGACGACACACCGTCCAGAACGGCATCCCACTGCTTTGGTCGCCGCCACAACTCACGCACCGTAGACTGCGCGCCGACGATGTGAATTCTCGCTTCGACGATGTCTGGAGTTGGTGTCGACGCTGCGATATACATGGCTGGTCTCCATCGATTTGGGTAGTATGCATCAACGCTTCCCCTGAAATCCAGTGGTTACACGCAAGCATGGCGCCACGTAGCGATCGCAGCTATGCCCATCTTCGCACATTTAACGCCTTCTCGGACGCAGTCCATCGCAATGACTAGATCCACATTTCTCGCCATACCATCAATACTTATGCTTGGTCTTTGCGTTTTCAGCAATCAACGAGCAGTGGAGAGAAAGTGGCTTGCGGACAGCATGCTCCAGTTTTCCATCGAAGAAATCGCAGGCCAGAATATTATCCGGACCGCCGCGTCGAGCCGAGTAGACGTTCAGGTTCAATAAAACTGGACCCTTCAGCCATCGGAGATGATCCAGATTTATCTTGGTTCCAGTCACATATACCGTTCCGCCTTTGCCAGGCGTTTCGACGTTCTCGATGCCCAGATCGATTTGCCCGATCTCATTCGCTTCCTTCTCCGCAGCTGGAATGGGATTGCCAGAATAGGACGCCGACACGATGATTGCTTCGGAAGTGGCCGCAAGCCTTGCGGCTGCCTTTCTCGAAAGCGAAATATGGACGCTGAAAGCGAAACGGTTTTCTGC
>Ga0302227_10001194_pt1 | contig 19776 bp, 15 predicted proteins | sample II_Palsa_N1_1_FD_193525 | JGI IMG/M metagenome (GOLD analysis project Ga0302227, IMG submission 193525) | Peat permafrost microbial communities from Stordalen Mire near Abisko, Sweden - II_Palsa_N1_1 | ecosystem: Environmental > Terrestrial > Soil > Palsa > Peat permafrost | place: Sweden... | reverse complement strand
AAGTGACCCGGCAAATAAAAGCATAAGATTGGAGTTTAGTTACGCTAAATATAATCCTGTTTGCCCGTATCTGCAATACCCCTCTTTATTTAGGGGTAAAACGGTAGTTTCCCTATTTTTACTGTAAACAACATCGTCCCGTTATGACAGATGATATTCCGGCAGAATCAATGTCTATCCGGCAGGCCCAGGATCTAGTCGATGCCTGGATCCGCACCACGGGTGTCCGCTATTTCAGTGAACTGACCAACATGGCTATTCTGACGGAAGAAGTCGGCGAGGTGGCCCGGCTGATGAGCCGGCTATACGGCGACCAATCCTTTAAGGAGTCAGATAAAGGCCGGGAACTGTCCGACGAACTGGCGGATGTGTTGTGGGTGCTGCTGTGCATTGCCAACCAGACAGGCATTGATCTGACCACCGCCCTGGAAAAAAACTTCAGGAAAAAGGATATCCGCGACGCCGAACGGCATAAGGCAAATGAAAAACTGGGGCCGCCATGAAAACAGCCCCGGGCCTCATAATCTGCGCCCGCCAAACACAAAGCCCGCCTTGATGCCCAGATAACTATTTTTGAACGGACTGCTAATGGGATTGCCATTGCTATCGTATGATTGCAGGACAGTGTTGCCTATAAGGTTATATTCCACCCCTAACCGAAAATGACGGACTTCAAATCCGGCGCGTACCATCCCCCCAAATTTATAGGCCGACGCGACCGAATTGTCGTTGCCATAGTTATCATCGACATCTTCACTGGCCAGACTGAACAACCCTGCTCCCGCTCCAATGAAAGGACGAAAATCGCTCGTGGTAAAATAAAAATCACCGGTGGCCACGTAAGAGCCGCTGGCGGAAACTTTAGTGGTGGTAGAAGAATTTCCGTATCCGTCATACTCGGTGAAATCCCGTACCATGGCAGCCACCTCGACCCTGAGTCCTATCCAGAACTGGTCTGCCACCGCATATTTAGGCTCAACGGAAATAAGACCGCCGCCTTTGGAGCCGGGACCCGCCGGAATAGCTGCGCCCAAAGATAAATCCAATTTAAAAGGTTTGAATACGCGGTCGTCGGATTGAGCATGGGCCATTAGAATACCACATAACAGCAGGAAGGTCAAAAGAGTACTTTTCATGTTTAAGATTTAGGTTCCGGCAAACCTATAAAATTTATCTTGGTTTTCATAGTCCCTCGCACCGCATTATTTCACCCGGGCTCAGCCGCAGAAATCCCGGGCCTCACCCGGCGGAACCCCCTCACCCGGCCGTAAAATCGAGTTTGCTGAGCGCTGCCGCTTCGTTCAACCGGCCATCATGCAGGGCGGCCGTCAATTCCCGCAGCCTGGGACGGTATTCCTCATATTCAGCGCCATAGGCATCTTGCAGATTTTTGGCCTCTGCCCCGGTAATCCTCCCGTCAAAGGCCACCGCCAGAGTAAAAAGGTTCAGCAGGAAAATCCTTTCTTCCGCCGTCACCTTACCCAGGGCCTGAAGAAAGAGCTCCCAATCGTCATAGTGATGATCCTTTTGTAAATGCAGTAGGTGCTGGAACCTCAAGGCCAGGACGATCACATTGGGATGGTAATTACGGGCCAGGACGACAGCGTTACCTATTGCCCGCATACACCCGATCCTGGCTTCAGGTGTCAACCGGTGCAGGGTCTGATCCCTGAGGATGCGGTCTGCCAGTTCGTTACAGAGGGCAAAGCCAAATAGCCGCAGCCGGGCTTCTTTCACTACCCGTAAGAGTACTGCCCCATTCCAAAAGCATTCCACCGGCAGGGCAATATAATTGATGGAAATGCCGCCGATCGTAGGGCCAACTGTATGCAGCAGTATCCATTTGGCGACAAAATTGGTAATGAGGATCTTGCATTTATAGAGCAAGCCAAGCAGCAGCAGGTTCATCTTGGAAACCCTTTTGAACGGGTCGATCCCAAGGATATGCCATTCCGGATCATTGATTTCCAGGGCCGCCCGCGAAAGGATATGGGTAATGCTGAACGGGCCGCTCTTCAGAAAATCAGCATCATGCGACCGTATATTGATCAGTTCGCTGACCTCGTGAACGGCACGCAGGGCGATGATGAACAGCAGATAGAATTCAACGAGGATGCAGATGCCATTGACAGCTCCCAGCCATGCATACCGCGTGTACCAGGCATCCTGCTGCCACCAGCCGGCAAAATACACCGTTGGCCAGACACAGACCAACCCCGTCAGGGCAGACAGTACAATGCCTTTGCCGGATATCCGCCGGATGACAGCGTTCAACTCGGCATCGGAAAAATCGAAAGCACGATGGGTGAGATCCTTTTTCCGGAATACCTCCAGGTAATAGACCCCAAACTGCTCCAGAAGTGCGGGCTTCTGTTCTTTGAATTGAATGGACATGACTTTGTCCGTCAAAGATACACGGAATTCGGACCCGTACTATATCTTTGCCGACCATGGCCGCCTCCGGCAGCCAGTCCGAAGGACAAACATTTATTATGGCAAACGACACAGTAAGGTTCCAGGCGATCATTTCGCATTGTAAAGAGTACGGCTTTGTTTTTCCCTCCAGCGAAATCTATGACGGATTGAGCGCGGTCTATGATTACGGTCAATATGGAAGCGAGCTCAAGAAAAATATCAAAGACCATTGGTGGAAGAGCATGACTCAGCTGCAGGAGAATATTGTGGGTATCGATGCCGCCATTTTTATGCATCCTACTATCTGGAAGGCCAGTGGTCACGTAGATAACTTCAGCGACCCGATGATCGATAACAAGGATAGCAAAAAACGCTATCGTGTCGATCATCTTATCGAGGCTCGCATCGATGAATTGGAAAAGGATGGCAAAAAAGCCGAGGCGGATGCCCTGCAGACCGGCATGGACCAGCTGCTGGCCGCCAGTGATTTCGACGGATTGAAACAACTGATCGAAACGCAGAAGATAAAATGCGGCGTCAGCGGGACGTCTAACTGGACCGATGTCAGACAGTTCAACCTGATGTTCTCTACCCAGCTGGGCAGCGTTTCGGAAGAAGCAAGCGAAATCTACCTCCGGCCTGAGACGGCCCAGGGCATTTTCGTGAATTTCCTTAACGTCCAGAAGACCGGCCGGATGAAGATACCCTTTGGTATTGCCCAGATCGGCAAGGCCTTCCGTAACGAGATCGTCGCACGGCAGTTCATCTTCCGGATGCGGGAATTCGAGCAAATGGAAATGCAGTTCTTTATCCGCCCCGGCACACAAAAAGAGTGGTATGAGTATTGGAAAGAGGCCCGCATGAAATGGCATTTGGGGCTGGGTATCCCGGCAGGGAAATACCGCTTCCACGACCATGTCAAACTGGCCCATTATGCCGATGCCGCCTGTGATATCGAATATGATTTCCCTATAGGGTTCAAAGAGGTGGAGGGAATCCACTCCCGGACGGATTTCGATCTGAAAAATCACCAGGAATACAGCAAAAAGAAGATCCAGTATTTCGATCCGGAGATCAATCAGAACTACATCCCGTACGTAATAGAAACCTCCATCGGACTGGACAGGACCGTCCTGATGGTACTGAGCGAGGCTTATTGGGAGGAAGATCTCAGCACGCCGGAAAAGCCCGATAGTCGGGTAGTACTGAAATTTCCACCCCGGCTGGCCCCTGTTAAGCTGGCGGTCCTTCCCCTGACCAAAAAAGACGGCCTGCCGGAGATCGGCAGGGAGATCATGGACGTCTGTAAACAGAAATTCCGCTGCTTTTACGAAGAAAAAGACGCGATCGGCAAGCGTTATCGCCGCATGGATGCTATCGGCACGCCTTTCTGCGTAACGGTGGACCACCAGACAAAAGAAGACAGGACTGTTACTATCCGCTATCGGGATAGTATGCAGCAACAACGGATCCCTATTGACAGTATTGCCGCCCTGATCAGCCGGGAAATCGGAGAATAAGAACGACGAAAATACCCTGAAAAGATAGCTTTTATATCATTTTATTGCTATCTTGTGTCTTGGATACGGGTCGGGTACCCATCCACTATCCCCTGAAATAATCTGTCGCAACCCCTCATAAGAGCCTGTCTTTCTGTTTAACACCTTAAATACTTAAAGAAAAATGTCAGTTACCTTTGATGTTGTCATTAATCCCGTTATTCTTTTTGCAGCGCTAATAGGTGGTGTTTTCGTAGGATTTGTTCTCGGCAGGGGTAAATTAGCCAAAAGCAAGTACCGAATTCAGCAGTTAGAGTCAGAAATATTGAGTTGCCATCAGGAAACACTGGAAGCCCAGCGTGCCTATGTTATGCTACAAAGCAATCTGAAGGATCAATCTATACCTGTGATCCCCATGAAAATCAACGGCAGCAAAGAAAATACAAAAGAGAAAGCTACGAATTAAGAACGATAGGCCTTATTTCCGGCTAACCGTATAATTCCTGGTGAATGGATTTGCGTTCATATCCCAGTGCCTGTATACGCTGTCTGGCTTCATCGATCATATTCTTCCAGCCACATAGAAAGAAATTGGCCGGCGGGTGCCCGCTGCAAAGCTCTTCATAGATGGCATGCACATAACCCGTTCGGAAAAGCGATCCGGAAGGATGCGCCGTCTCTCTCGAAAAAGTAGGAATATAGTGAAAGGCGGGGATCTTTTCCGCCAATGAAGTCAGTTCCGTACGGTACAGGCAATCTCCGAACGTCCGGCAACCAAAGATCAGGTAGATGTTCCCGTGTGCGATATCTTTATCGAGAATATAATGGGTCATCGATCGGAAAGGAGCTACGCCCGTTCCGGTGCAAATCAAAAAAAGATCTTTTTCGATCGGTTCCGGTAAGGTGAACACTCCCTGAGGGCCCCGGAGCGTCAACTCGCTTCCTACCTTCACCTCATTGAACAGATAATGCGTTCCTGCCCCTCCCTCCAAAAAGACAATCACCAACTCTATAACGTTGGAACCATCCGGCCAGGAGGCAATAGAATAGCTTCGCCATCTCTTGTTGGGCTTGTCGTGAATAGGCAAATCCAGCGTGACGAATTGCCCGGGTTCGAAGTCAAAGGAAGTAAGGGCTGACAATTGTATCCAGAATCGACGCGTTTGCGCCGCCTCCTGCTCGATGCGGATTACCGTACCTGTTTGCCAAGGTTGGAGCATGCTGAAAATTTTATGGCCAGCGATCGGTTGTATAGACCGTATACGCTAATATACCACAAATTTTCCACCTACCTGGCTATGATCACCTTCGCATGATAGGTGCTGCTGCCATGAGTGATCTTTAGTACGTACAACCCCGAAGCCAGATTATAAAGACTAATCACATTGTCATAACTGCCGCTAAAGTCAGGTAGCTGCTCCTCATAAACTCTGTTACCGAACGCATCGTATAGTTCGACAGCAGTGTTCGCCGCGTCACTCATATAGAATTGCAGGTGGAAACTGCCCTTGTTCGGATTAGCCCCGATCAATAGCCCGATGGCGGCATTGCCACCCCCTCCCGGGGTATACGAGATCGAATTCGATGTCAGCACACAACCCGTGACGGGGTCGGTGACAGTCGTAAAATAAACACCAGCCCTTCTTGCCGTATCGTTTACACCGGTAGAGGTGGTCAGGGAATCATTCAGGTACCACGCGTTTCCACTGTCCGCACTGCTGGTAAAAATGCTGTCCTGCGTAAGGGTGATGGTCGGCGATGCCTCAGTCGACGGCGTTACGGCCGTAATCGGTCCGGGGCAGCCTTCCAGCCGAAGGCCAATATCGTATAGCGGGTAGTAATATTGCTGGTAATAGGTGATACTGTCCGACGCTTTGTTGGGATCGTAGACATTGGAATTACCCGTCACAGAGAATATCCCCGGAATGGTGATAGGATAATGATTGGTCGTGATACCGGTATTCAGGAAAAGATTGGTGCTGTCGGAACACTGGGCGATAAGGATATACGAACCCGGATTGGGGATCGGAAGGTTCAGGTAATAAATGGCCCCCGTATCGCTGAAATCGCCTGCACTGACGGTCACCTCTCCCGATTGTGGCACCTGCTTGGACGGATATACGTCCAGCGTTACGTTCTCGATGGGGTAGTATGAATAACCATCCGTACTTAGGCTCGCCAGAGTTGCCAGGGTGAAGGTGACCTGTCCCTGGTGACCGACATACAACCTGGCGCTTTCGAGTGTCAGCGGCACACTCGTAGTGATATCCATGAATTGCCCGCCAAACGGATAATAAATCCCGGGACTGCTGCCGGCAGTGGCATAAGCCGCGCTGTTCGGGGAGCCTCCCTTGGCTGTCAGGGCATTGAGACCTACGTAATAGGTCTTTTGGACATCAGTGGTGGTCGTACTGTTACCTGCAGCTATCGGAGTGGTAGCCGTTTGGCTGTCATACCAGATCGCGACGTCATCACCGGTGGTCGTCGCATGCAGCACTACCGAAGTAGCATTGGCGCCGCAGACAGTGGCCGTCGCATTCGCAGTCGACCCTGCAGCATCGATAGTGACAGCCGTCGTATTGGAATCATTGGAGGTATTGACGTCTCCGCTGAGCGCTGTATGGCTGACAAAGCTGTAACTGGCGCCTCCCGTGGTCGGCAGGGTTCCGCCGCTGTATGTGTACACCACATCCCCGCCGGCAGGAATACTGTCCATACAAGTGGCGCTGAACGTGGCCACCGTATTGCCTCCCTGGGTAACTATAGTACTGACAGGTACTCCTTTTGTCTGGGCAACCGTACCATAGTTATGGATACGGACGGCCACGATCTGCGAGTCACTCGGACAAATAGTGTTTGTCTGGGTGGGATATTCCAGGTCCATAACCCCGACATCGGTGGCAGGATTGGTGAACATAACGCGATAATCCTGCGTCTCGCCATTGGTATAGGTGCCGCAGGGCGATATGACGGACGGATCGCTCGTTTCCTCGGTGATGACCCGCATCCGGGCAACGCCGCCGACAATGGGGGTCGTAGGCACGGTAAACGATCCGGTGACGGTGCCTGCCAGGCCGACAGAGCTGAGATAGACCTGCTCATTGGTCTCGAACGTATCGTTATTGTTGAAGTCGATATAGACTGCCACGGCCCTCTGATTCGTCGTGCCATTGCAACTCGAAGTCGTAATCGAGATGGGGAGGGTCTGGCCGAGAGGAAGATTGGCAGGTGTTATCGCGGTGTAGTCGACATAGCCGGGGCAGCTGCTGTTGGTCGCTACGGGATTCGAAAGATTGTTCAGCACAACCGAGGTGATATCCGCTCCCCCGCTTGTCGATGCCGAAGTACAGGGCGCTACCCCTCCCACGCCGCTGATGATCAGGGAATAAGCCTGACTGCCTCGTTTAAGGGTACTCTTATGGGTGACCGTAATGGTGTAGGTTCTGCCAGGAACGGCGCTGTCGGTCAGTTCAACCTTTTCCACATTGTCGCGGAAATTATCGCCCTTGTAAGCTGCATTTTGACGGCTGCCTGCCGCAGGGTTCAGCACCCAGGGCATGTAAACAGTACCCGTTGTATTATCCGTTATCCGGAGGTCCAGGTCATCGATCAGCTTGAGCCCTACATCCTGGAAATTCGATTCATTGGAAGGAATACTGACAGGAGTGGCCGGAGGATCGGTCCAGCAGATCGTAGCCCATAAAGCTGTCTTCCCCGAGGCTACCACCGAATAGCTTGCATTGTCGGTAGTACCCTGTACAAGGCTGCTCTCGATGATCTGCTGACTATGATCGGTATTATCGGAGGTAATGACGCCTGCGGCGCGGACCATATCAATAAGCCCCCAGCCGAAGATGTAGTCCGGTCCGGGATAGGACCCTGCCTCATCAGCTGTATGGATGAGAATCCCCTTAAGGGTTGCAGACCGCAGAAAGGTTGTCGTTCCATGCAACTGCGAATAATACTGCTGCAACAGGAAACCTGAACCGGTGGAGGCGGGGGTAGCCATGGAAGTACCGCTATAGATATCGTAGGCATTATCGGCCGTGCTGACAGAGGACAGCACATCCACCCCGTCGGCAACCAGGTCCGGCTTGATACGGCCGTCTCCGGTGGGCCCTTCGCTCGAAAAACCGGACCATACTACGTCGCTTGGACTGGTATAACCCCCGGGAATGGGATTGACAGCGCCGATGACCATGATATCCTTGGCATTACCAAAGGTGGGGATAGTCTCATAGGTAAAATTGTTGCTGATACCGGCAGGACGGGCGCCTGCATTGTAGAAAGTACCCTGTTCATTCATCCGCCAGTAATCTGATCCGACAGCCGGGCCCGTGTCCCCGGGATTATTGCCCGCCGCCTTGGCAATCAGGTAATAAGGCGCATTATAGGCGATAGAATCCCAGATCTGGGCCTCGGAATCATACAAACCGAAATTGATGTCCACGGTGTCACCGGGATCTCCCCAGAAATCCCAGCGATCGGGATAAGTGGCATCCGGTTCCCAGCCTGCCACTGTGCCGTAGGAGTGATTGGAAATCAGCAACCCACTGGCCGCGGCCTTCATCATTTCGGCCGCGTCGTTGTTATAATCGTAAGCCTGCAGCAACTGGGCGCCATTGGACATGCCCTTCGCGACCGGGTTGACGCCCGTCGCAATCAGGGTGCCGGACACATGCGTCGAGTGGTCACTCAGAACGGTATCCCCATCCGCAGCATCTTCCTGCACGACGCGGCCTGTCAGCTCCACGTGTGTGGGCCGTACCACCCCTTCGTCCCAAATGGCTATCTTTCCTTTGAGATTAGCGGTTCCGCCATTGAGGGCCAGGCCCGTATTACCGCCCGGCCACAGGTGATTGGTTCCAATAGTAGCGGCGGAAATAATATTGTCAACGACGGTGATATAATAAGGGAGGCCGCGACTGTTAATACCCCTCAGATAGACCTTTCGGCCTTTCTTATCCCGCATGGTGAGGGGCCAGCCATGTTGCAGTGCCGCCCGGGTCAGCAGTTGTTGCATGGTCTTATTGTCCGCCGATCTTTGCTGGCTGGCTTTTTGTAAGACGGCTGTATTGGTAGTGGTCTGGGCCCGGGAGGTCAATCCGGAAAGCATAAAAAGGGTAAAAGACAAGGTAAGGAGTAATGACGGCAGCCTGCTTTTGTTCATAAGCGTTTTTTAAGTCTTTGTTGTCTAAAATTACATTTTTTATGGACTTTCAGGTCTGGGGAATTTCAGTATTTAACTTTCGCCGGCAACCTAAGATAGATTAATTAAGATTTACGGCAATTTTAGCTGATCGGTTGCTTGAATGGACGCATGCTTGCGAGCTTTTTTGTATATTTGCGCCCTGGATGAACAGTGAGGCTCTTCTTGAATCATTTTTACATTCTCCCCGCCTTTTTCAACTGGCGGACAGGCTCGTATTGTCTGCCCCCCAGCGGATAGCCTGCAAAAATCTCCAGGGAAGCTCACCCGCCTTTCTGATCAGTGCTGTTTTTCAACAGGAAATGACCCGCCAGATGAACCACCTGGTGGTTTGTGAGGATGCGGAGGCGGCAGCCTACCTGCACAATACGGTTGAAAGCCTGACCGGCGCGCTCGACCTCTTTTATTTTCCCGCTTCTTTCAAGAATAATAAGAATTATCGTCTGCTGAACAGCAGCCATGTGATGTTGCGGACGGAGACCCTGACCCGTCTTTCTACGTCGATGCGGCAACCCGTTTCAAGCCTGTCCCACGCCGGCCTTCGCCCCCTCGACGATGGGGCAGCACCGTCAGGCGTCGGTAAAAAGCTCATTATCACCTACCCCGAAGCCCTTTTCGAAAAGGTAGTACTCCCGGAGACCCTGACCGGGAATATCATTTCATTAAAGGCCGGGGATAGCATCGACCTCAACGGCCTCCTTGGGAAATTGGTCGATAAGGGTTTCGACCGGACGGACTTTGTGTACGAACCAGGGCAGTTCGCTTTACGTGGAGGAATTTTGGACATTTATTCTTTCGGTAATGAGAAACCATATCGGGTAGAACTCTTTGGCAACGACGTAGACTCGATCCGCATTTTCGATCCCGAGACCCAGATGTCCGAACGTAAATTGCTCCAGGTAAATATCATCCCTAACGTGGACAACCGGTCCGACAGCGGAGAAAAGATCTCTCTGCTGGAATTCATTCCGGAAGGGACCGTGATCTGGATGCAGGATTGGACATTTACCCGCGAACGGCTGGCCATGCAGGAAGAGGATCTTGGGCTTTTCCTGGACCTTATACGCACAGCAAAAGAGTCGGAAGACACCCGCCGTCAGGAGGAAATCCGGTTAACCGGGAAACCACGCTCCCCCCGCACCGTCCCATCGGGCGATGACGATGATGACAAAATGGAGAAGAAAGAGATTACCGCTGATGAATTCGTCACGGCGGAGCAGATCGAACAGCAGCTGGCAAAGTTTCACCTGGTGGAATTTGGCCCTTCGGCAGGCGGCTTCCTTCCCCGGGACAATGCGGCATCTCCACTTATTCTTGAATTCCATACCCGGCCCCAACCAGCCTTTAACCGGCAATTCGATCTGCTTATAAAAGACCTGAAATCGTGGGAAACTAAAAAATATACCCTTTGCCTGTTCGCGGAAAATCCCCGGCAGCTGGAAAGACTGCATACGATCTTCGAAGACCTGCATGCTGCTATTACCTTTACCCCCGTTGCTCATTCTATCCATGAGGGCTTTATCGATGAAGACCTCAAAATCGTCTGTTATACAGACCACCAGATCTTCCAGCGATATCACAAATACAAGGTCAAGCAGGCCTATAACAAGAACAAGGCGATTACCCTGCGCACGCTTCGCGAACTCCAGCCGGGGGACTATGTCACTCACATGGATCATGGTGTGGGCGTTTACAGCGGATTACAGAAGATCGAGGCCAATGGCCGCCTGCAGGAAGCCGTACGCATTATTTATAAGGACAGCGATATACTGTATGTGAACATCAATTCCCTTCACAAGATCAGTAAATATACAGGCAAGGAAGGGACGGTCCCCAAAGTCAATAAACTGGGCAGCGATACCTGGCAGAAACTGAAGGAAAAGACCAAGACTCGGGTCAAGGAAATAGCCTTCGACCTGATTCGGTTATATGCCCAGCGCAAGGCCGAAAAAGGCTTTGCCTTTTCGCCGGATAATTACATGCAAACAGAGCTGGAGGCTTCTTTTATTTACGAGGATACTCCCGACCAGGGCTCAGCAACGGCCGACGTAAAAAAAGACATGGAGTCGTCTTCTCCTATGGACCGGCTGGTATGCGGAGACGTTGGTTTCGGTAAAACAGAAATAGCCATCCGCGCAGCTTTTAAAGCATGCTGCGATAACAAGCAGGCAGCAGTGCTGGTGCCCACCACGATCCTGGCCTTTCAGCATTACAAAACTTTCAGCGAACGGTTGAAGGATTTCCCTGTACAGGTGGATTTCATCAACCGCTTCAAATCGGCCAAAGAAAAGAAAGAGACCCTGAAACGGCTGGAAGAAGGGGGAATCAACATTATCATCGGCACCCATGCGCTGCTGGGAAAAGAAGTGAAGTTCAAAGACCTCGGCCTGCTGGTCATCGACGAGGAACAGAAATTCGGGGTGGCGGCCAAAGAAAAGATCAAGACCCTGCGCACTCATGTCGATTGCCTTACGCTAACGGCGACACCTATTCCCAGGACCCTTCATTTTAGCCTCATGGGCGCCCGGGACCTCAGTATCATCAATACTCCGCCGCCTAACCGCCAACCTATACAAACTGAGCTCCACGGCTATAACGAGGATTTTATCAGAGATGCGATTTATTATGAGACAGAACGGGGCGGTCAGGTCTTTTTCATCTACAACCGTGTCCAGGGGCTGGCAGAAATGGCGGCTATCATCCAGGGACTATGTCCCGACCTCAGCATCGGCTACGCCCACGGACAGATGGAGGGCAATGAACTGGAAGATCGGATTTTGAACTTCATCGATAAAAAATATGACGTACTGGTCTGTACGAATATTGTGGAGAGCGGAGTGGATATCCCCAATGTAAATACCATCATTGTCAACAATGCTCATCATTTCGGTCTTAGCGACCTTCACCAGTTGAGGGGCCGGGCAGGCCGCAGCAATAAGAAGGCATTCTGTTACCTGCTGGCGCCTTCGCTGGCTACCCTGCCCTCGGACTCGCGCAAGAGGCTGCAGACACTGGAACAGCATAGCGACCTGGGTAGCGGGTTCCAGATTGCCATGCGCGACCTGGATATCCGCGGCGCCGGAAATCTGCTGGGCGGTGAACAAAGCGGATTTATGGCAGAGATCGGGTTCGAAATGTACCAGAAAATCCTGGAAGAGGCGATCCGCGAGCTCAAGCGTACCGAATTCCGGGACCTCTTCAAAGAAGAAATCGCCAAACAGGAAGACTATGTTCAGGACTGTACCATCGATACTGACCTCGAGATCCTGATCCCTGACAGCTATGTGGAGAGCATCACCGAGCGCCTGACTCTCTATACCCGCCTCGACAACTGCGATACGGAAGAAGAGCTGCAGCAATTACACACCGAGTTGATCGACCGGTTTGGCCCTGTTCCCCCTCAGGTAGAGGACCTCTTCAACACCGTCCGGATCCGTAAGATAGCGGTCGGCCTTGGGTTTGAAAAGTTGATTCTCAAGAATGAAGACTTACGCTGTTATTTTATCAACCGGCCGGACTCTCCTTATTTTGAATCGGATACCTTCCGCCGGATACTCGAATATCTGCAGAAACATACGAATAAAGCCAAACTGAAGCAGGCCGGTAAACATTTCCTGCTGGTAGTGGATGATATCCGGTCAATGGCAGACCTGTTAGGGTTTCTGCAGCGGATGAGCAGTTTCGCCCAGGCTCCTGTTCTCATCTAAAATTAGTATATTCATCCTGCCTAAACTATACAGCTATGCCTGAAGAATATCCACTATTCACCCCTACCAGCGACGACCGGTTACTCGGTCTCCTGTCTCACCTCCTAGCCATCGTTCCGGGTGTCGGTATCCTGGGACCACTCGTCATTTATCTGATTAAAAGAGGTCAGTCCTCATTTGTAGAGGAAAACGCAAAAGAATCATTGAATTTTCAGATCACAATGATACTGGCCTTCATCATCAGCGCGATCCTGGTGGTGGTGTGGATCGGCTTTGTCCTCCTTGCCATACTGAGCGTCGCAGAGGTAGTACTGGTAATCATAGCCACCATCAGGGCCAGCGAAAACAAGATATACCGGTACCCTTTCAACCTGCGGTTGATCAAATAGGCTACAAACTCTTTTCCATTGTAAAATGTGGTATCGTGACTTCTACGAATTCGTCACCGCTGACGGCATAGCCCAGCTTCTCATAAAACCCGATGGCCGTCCTTCGGGCATGCATACATAGACGCTTATACCCCTGGTCCCGCGCTATGTTCTCCGCAAAGATCATAAGGGCGCGTCCGATGCCTTTCCCTTGCATGTTTTTAGGGACAGCCATCTGGCGGAGGCGGATGGTGGACGAATCCATCGGGGAAAGGAGGCAACACCCCAGGAGACGGTCATCCTCGAAAGCGCCGATAAGGATGTCTTCTTTCTCTTTTTCCAGTTCGGCTTCATCAAAGGTCAGGCCCAGCGGCTTTCGCAAGATCTCATGCCGCAAATGCACCATTTGCAGGTATTCCTTCGTTCCATGATCTATCATCCTAAGCGCCATGCTGTTATTCGACCCATTTTGACCGGGAGGCCGAAGTTATTTAAATTTGCCAGTTTGGCACACTAAAAATTGATCAAATAGGGGAAAATGCCGCTATTTCCCGGGATATTGGGCTTTAGCTATCGGATCATAGGCCTGATTTGCCCAAAAATTAAAAATGCCCTGTTTGATTGGTGTAACTCCAAAAATTTTATTTTTGCAGCCGTATAACTAAAAAAAATTACCACAATGTCAGACATCGCTACAAGGGTTAAGAAGATTATCGTCGATAAACTGGGAGTGGAAGAAGCTGAGGTTACCAACGAAGCATCTTTCACAAATGATCTCGGCGCAGACTCTCTGGACACCGTTGAATTAATCATGGAGTTCGAGAAGGAATTCAATATTTCCATTCCGGACGAACAAGCCGAGACAATTACTACTGTCGGTCAGGCTATCGCTTACCTGGAAGAGCACGCTAAATAAGCAGTAACTGCATAACGCCGGTTTTGATTGGTTTACTGCAATAAATTTGTTGGATCCGCCTTTTCAAGCAATTGGGCTTAGAAGGCGGATTTATCCTTAATCTAATTGAGCCTCTGAAAATCCATTATGCAATTGAAAAGAGTTGTCGTTACGGGTATCGGCTCCCTTACTCCAATAGGTAATAATACACCCGATTACTGGAATGCATTGTTGAACGGGGTCTCCGGCGCTAATGCCATTACCCTGTTCGATGCCAGTAAGTTCAAGACACGATTTGCCTGTGAATTAAAAGGGTTCGATGCTTTGCAATACCTGGAAAAAAAGGAGGCCCGGAAGGTCGATCGCTATACTCAGATTGCCCTGGCGGCCAGCGATGAGGCGGTAAAGGATGCAGGTATTGACAAACAGACTATGAATCCGGACCGGATCGGCGTTGTTTTTGCCAGCGGCATCGGCGGCCTGATCACTTTCCAGGAAGAAGTCATCAATTTCGCCAAAGGCGACGGTACACCCAGGTTTAACCCATTTTTCATTCCCAAGATGATCCTGGATATCGCAGCCGGGCACATTTCTATGCGACATGGCTTTCGCGGGCCCAATTTCGCTGTGACGAGCGCCTGCGCTTCTTCTACCAATGCCATCATGGAGGCCTTCAACCTGGTTCGGCTGGGTATGTCGGACATCATCATCAGCGGAGGGTCAGAGGCAGTTGTCAGCGAATCCGGTATAGGCGGATTCAACGCGATGAAGGCGCTCAGCGAACGCAACGACGATTTTGCTACAGCCAGCAGGCCCTACGACAAGGACAGGGACGGCTTTGTGATGGGCGAGGCAGCAGGGATACTCGTTTTGGAGGAGCTCGAACATGCCAGGGCCCGGGGCGCCCGGATCTATTGTGAAATCATCGGTTGCGGCGCCACGGCAGACGCTTATCATATAACAGCACCCCATCCCGAAGGGTTGGGCGCCAAAAATGTGATGAGGGCTGCGCTCCATGATGCCGGGATGAAACCTGAGGATATTGACTATATCAATACACATGGCACCTCTACACCACTGGGGGATACCGCCGAAATAAAGGCTATTACAGACGTTTTCGGGGAACATGCCTTTGCCGTCAATATCAGCTCCACCAAGTCGATGACCGGGCATTGTCTGGGCGCGGCAGGCGTCATAGAGGCCATTGCCTGCGTAATGAGCGTCGTACATGACCAGATCCCTCCCACAATTAACCACCTGACGGATGACCCCGAACTCGACCCCCGGCTTAACTTCACCTTCTGGAAACCTCAGCAAAAGACAGTCCGGGCCGCCCTGAGTAACACTTTTGGGTTCGGCGGCCATAATGCCTGTGTCATCGTCAGGAAGTACGACGCATAGCCCCTGGCGGCCAAAATATATTTTTTATTGGATAAAAAATTTGTAGCTTGTTAATGTGGGACTTCTTGAACGTATTATAAAGAGCGACGCGGCCGTCACATCTTTCAAAAATCAACTTCGGAACGTGCTCGGTTTTGCCCCGGGCAAGGCCGTTCTATACAAAACAGCCCTTACCCATCGCTCGGTCAAAGATGGGGCCGATGAAAACAACGAACGGCTGGAATATCTTGGCGACGCTATCCTCAGCGCCATCATAGCGGACTTCCTTTTCAAAAAATATCCTTATAAGGAAGAGGGTTTCCTCACGGAAATGCGCAGCAAGATGGTGAACCGCAACCAGTTGAATGAAATCGCCATCAAGATGGGCCTGAAGAAGATCAGCAATTACAATAAATTCGATAGCAGCCTGAAAATGAGCCAGATATTCGGCAATACGCTGGAGGCTATCGTGGGGGCCATCTATTTGGACAAAGGATTCCTCAAGACCCGGCAGTGGGTAGTTGAAAGAGTGATCCAGCCCTATCTTTTCCTTGATGACCTAGAGAACCTGGAGATCAACCATAAGAATAAGTTATATGGCTGGGCCAATAAAAATGGAAAGAACCTCGAGTTCGAAACGCTTGACGAAAGGGTAGAAGGCGGCCGCCGCCTCTTTACTGTCGGGGCCGTGGTCGACGGTGAATTATTATCCCAGGGGAAGGCCTATAATAAAAAAGATGCCAGCCAGATTGCCGCTCAACTGGCCCTGGACAAACTGGGACTTCCCAAGATAGATTCCGGCGAGGAGGCCGTCTAAAAATTTTTTGCCCCGGGACTTGCATATTCGTGAAAATACTACTACTTTTATCTCCTCGTTCCCTTCCTAAACACAGTAACACGCTTCCTAGCCGTGTAGTACCCAATATTCCTTCCTTTTTTAGTAAAACCTTTTTCCCGGCTAACCTTGGGTTCGCTGGCCTCCTTCCCACGTCCGCGCAAGTAACTCAATCCAATCCGTTTGCAAAATCCTTGTTAGTCCGTTACCGGCTATGGATTGAATCCACTATTGACTATGGTTTACCATAAGCAAACCACATTCAATTATTATTTAATGCATCTCTGAAATGAAAAATTTTTACACTCTGACCCTGGTGTTCTCTTTCCTTTTTTTCTCTCTTTCTTCTTCCGCTCAGTACACAGGCGGCACTTACACGGCAGTAACAGCGGGCAATTGGCATACGCCATTAGGCCCCGGCATCTGGGAACCCTCTGAACCCCCGCAAAATTGCAGCAATTGCCTGATCACGGTTAATGTAAACGGCACGGTAGACCTGAATACCAACGTTACACTCAGCAACGGCTCCGCCGTGGTAATAGGCGGCACAGGTAACACCACCTTACTATCGATCGGTAATTCGGGTGCTTCAGGCTTTTCGGGCTCTTACAGCATCATCCTGGCCAATGACGGCACCAACAGCACACTCCAGCTGGTGAACAGCAGCGCTATTATTAGCGCAGGCGGTGCCGGGACTTATGATGGTATCCTCATCAGCTATGTTTCGGGTTCCGTCACCGAATACTTCAAACAGATCGGCACTGCCCCCGCCGATTTTAACGGGAATACGGTTACCCTGAATGACCCGGCAGCCTACGGCACGCTGAAGGCCGGCGCTATCACCCTGAGCTCGACCGGTACCCTGCCAATCATCCTGGCCGGCTTCAATGCTGTGGTCGACAACAGCCAGGTCAACCTTACCTGGACGACCCAACTGGAGATCAATTCCGATCATTTCGTGGTTCAATCCAGTACCAATGCCGGCTCCAGCTGGAATAATATCGGTACGGTAGCTGCCCACGGGAATTCCAGCACGCCTATCAATTATTCCTTTACGGATACCAAACCGGCCAACGGCACCACCGAATATCGCCTGGAATTGGTAGACAAGGGCGGATCGACCACCTATTCTACCGTGGTCGCGGTTCGCATCGGCCTGGCTACTTCGGTCAGCGTTTACCCGAACCCTGCCAGCACTTATGTCAACGTAGTGCTTGGCGGCAGCGCAACCGGCAACGTCACCATCCGGCTGATGAACACCACCGGGCAGGTATTGATGGAAAAGACGGCCAGTAATGCTGCCGGAACGACTGTCCCTCTCACCGTCAGCAATTTCCCGCAGGGTGATTACCTGATCGTTGTGGTCGGCTCGGACGGGACCCGGCAGGTGAATAAGCTGCTGATCGCAAAATAGTTTTTCACTCTTATAGCAACCAATACAAAAAGCCACTTCCGAAAGGAGGTGGCTTTCTTTTTTTCATCTGGTTAAATGATTTTTTTATTAGCCCACGGCCCGTCCGGCCTCATTTTTGATAAGAACTGTCAACCTTCCCTTTGTACTAAGTAATCCTACCTAAATTGTCGAAAAGTTCTCGAAAAGTTTAACTCGTTGCTAAAATCCATAAAATAAATGTGGGGTAAAATCAGTTTACCAAGGCTGGAATCCAATATCCTTACTATCATGAAAAGTCGTGCTCTTCTCTCTGCTATGAGGAATGGCTGCCTGGTCATCGGCCTGGCCGTAGGGCTGCATGTTGCCGCAAAGGCTCAATGCAACGCCACCACTCTCTCCACCACAACATATGATACAGCATTGACCAGCAATGGTTTTGCCACATATAGCCTCAGTTTTCCACAGTTCAACCCTGACTCGGGCACGCTGGTGGCCGTCCGCCTGAACGCCATGGTCAACTCTCAGTACGGCTTCACGCTCCGCAATGCGGATACAGTAGCCACCACCTATAGCCTGACGCTCGGCCAGCAGGACCTGATCAGCGGCCCGCAGCTCTCCATCCCATATTCCAACGTCACGACCCGGTCTATGGGCAGTTATCCCCTGAATTCCAACCAGTCAGTCACAAAGACCCCCTTTAACTTACTGACTAACTACGTGGCCAGCGATACCGTTACAGCCATATCCCCATTCATGGGGGGCGGTCAGGTCAGCCTCAACTATCAATCTTTTACCTTTAGCAACCTCAGCGCAGTGAATAATGCCGCCTATTACTATAGTGCCGGCATAAACACCAACGTCACCTTTTCCGTACAATACCAGTTTTGCCGGGGCGGCGTAGTGTTGGCGACAGACCTGACCGCCTGGACAGCCAGCCTGGCCGGATCGAACAGCGTACAACTCAATTGGGTTGCCGCCAATGAGGTGGCCGGAAGACAATATGTGATCCAGCGCAGCAGCGACAATCTTACTTATAATGATATTGCGACGCTGGATGCCACAGTGGACGCAGGATCAGCCACCTATAGCTATCCGGACGAACTACCCGCCAGTGCCGACAGCAGTTGGAATTACAGGCTGCAGATCCACGATGCCTCGGGAGCGGTTACCTATTCCCCCATCCGCAATGTGACCCTGGCAGCGCCCGGCACAGGGCTACAGGTATATCCGAACCCGGCCACCAATTTTATCAACCTCGTCCCGGACCAGCAGGACGCAGGGGATTGGCAGGTGGATATCCTGTCGGTGAACGGAGGTTTGATCGAACGTGATGTATATATGCAGACGCGTAAAATACAGGTCAATTTTCGCAGCAAACTGGCCGCTGGAACCTATTTGGTACGGGCAACGGACCTCCGGGGCCAGAAGGCGCTCGCCGCTAGTTTTGTGGTGGTAGGCCATTAAGGACCACATACGACAAATTAAAATTTTAATCCCTTTGTAACGGATTTTACTACAGCCTCATTTAAAAGGATTTACATAATTTCCCCTGCCCGGAATAGTTATTTTGTTAATAAAAACAATAGTAAACATACTTAGTAAGTATAATAAAACAGCCATCTTTTCAGTTATTGTAGTGTTCAATTAAGATCGACCCTAAATCAATTGTTCCTATGAGGCTGTTTAAAATCCGAATATCCAGGGTATCCGCCTCCCTGTTGATGCCATTGCTGATGGGATTTATTTCCCTGCTGCCTTCGCGGCTGGCAGCTCAAACGTGTACCGGCACCTTACAGTCGTCTACACAGACCATGACATACCCCGGGAACGGTAATGAGGCATTCAACCCGGGCTTTGCCCAGTATAATCCACCGGCAGGCTATGTACTCATGGCCGCAGCCTTCTCTTCGTCTATTACGATGATCGAATCTGTTTCCCTGACCGATGGAATTAACCCCGGGACCGGTCTGCCTTACCCTACTCAAACGAATGTTCATCCGGGCATATACGATAATGATGAAGTGACAATCAACGGCGACGCTATTGCTGCCGGAGGTTCTATTCCTAAAAGTCTT
>Ga0302227_10001191_pt1 | contig 19792 bp, 13 predicted proteins | sample II_Palsa_N1_1_FD_193525 | JGI IMG/M metagenome (GOLD analysis project Ga0302227, IMG submission 193525) | Peat permafrost microbial communities from Stordalen Mire near Abisko, Sweden - II_Palsa_N1_1 | ecosystem: Environmental > Terrestrial > Soil > Palsa > Peat permafrost | place: Sweden... | reverse complement strand
CGCGGTCGTGGTACAGCTGCTTACAGCCGATATCTACACGAATGCCTCGCTCCTTGAAACCTTCCTCAATCCGCTCCAGCAAGCGCTTCACTTCGGCATAACGCTGTTTCATCGGCAGTTTCAGGTTAACCACCGCTTCACGGCAATGTCCCTCGCCAATCCAGGTTTCCAGCAGGGCCGCGTTGCGCGCCGGCTTCTCGACGATATCGCAGACCATCCAGTCCACCGGCTGCTTAGGCGTATAGGTGAAACCATCAGCCATCAAGTGCTGCACCAGCCCCGTGTCCATCAGGCTTTCGGCCATAGGGCCGTTGTCGATGGCGGTGACCAACATGCCACGATTGACCAGTTGCCAGGTCCAGCCACCCGGTGCGGCGCCCAAGTCGACTCCGGTCATGTCGCTGTGCAGACGCTCATCCCACTGCTCCCGAGGGATAAAGTGATGCCAGGCCTCTTCCAGCTTCAAGGTCGAGCGGCTTGGCGCGTCGCGGGGGAATTTCAACCGGGGAATGCCCATGGGCCACATCGCCGAGTTATTCGACTCGGCCAAGCCCATGAACACCTCGCGACCGCTTTTAAAGGTCAGCAACAAACGCGGCTTGCTCGGGTCCTCCACCAGTTTGCCGGCCGCCATCAGCGCCTTGCGCAGGTGAACTTCGAATTTCTTGCAGAAGTTCGACAGTTCCTTGCCATCGTTGGTGTCGACCATTTCCAACCACAGGCTGCCACACAGCGGAAAGCCTTGCAGATGAGCGCGGATCACACTGATGCGGTCGGTTTCCGGCAAATCGATAAACACCCCGCGCGCCCACTGCCTTGGGAAGATCAGCTCGGCAAAGCGCTGGCCGCGCATCAGGCGCTCGGCGCCGTCCTCTTCGGTACAGACAAATTCGGCACAGGCGCTGCTGGTCTTGGCCTTGGCATAGCCCGAGACGTTCAGGCGAGCGGCATGTTCCGCAATCTCGGAACAGACTTCGCCCTCAAAACCCGGACGGCAGTGCATAAAAAGGGTGTTCATTGACTCTCCTGGTAACTGGCCTGCTCTAGCGCAATGCCTGTCATGAAAACGCGCGCATGATAGCTGACTTCGGAACCTTGGACTTATTGATAGAGTCCAGTTATTAGCCAGCTACTTAAAACAGGGCTAGTTTAGAAGCTCGGTCCGTCCCGTCAGGTCCGTAGCCGTGCGGACCATAAGGAGTCATTCGATGTCATCCCTTGATAGCCTGAGAACCCTTAAAACTTTAAAAATTGACGACAAGACCTATCACTACTTCAGCCTGCCCGAAGCTGCCAAGAGCCTGGGTGATCTGGACAAACTGCCAATGTCGCTCAAGGTCCTGCTGGAAAACCTGCTGCGCTGGGAGGACGAAAAAACCGTCACTGGCGCCGATTTGAAGGCCATTGCCGCCTGGCTCAAAGAGCGCCGCTCCGACCGCGAGATTCAATACCGCCCGGCACGTGTGCTGATGCAAGACTTCACCGGAGTGCCTGCCGTGGTCGACCTCGCGGCCATGCGCGCCGCCGTGGCCAAGGCCGGTGGCGATCCCCAGCGGATCAATCCGCTATCACCGGTGGACCTGGTGATCGACCACTCAGTGATGGTCGACAAATTTGGCACCTCCAGTGCCTTTGAACAGAACGTCGACATCGAAATGCAGCGCAATGGCGAACGCTACGCCTTCCTGCGCTGGGGCCAGAGCGCCTTCGACAACTTCAGCGTGGTGCCGCCAGGCACCGGCATCTGCCACCAGGTGAACCTGGAATACCTCGGCCGCACCGTGTGGACCAAGGACGAAGACGGCCGCACCTACGCCTTCCCCGACACCCTGGTGGGCACCGACTCCCACACCACCATGATCAACGGCCTCGGCGTGCTGGGCTGGGGCGTGGGCGGGATCGAAGCTGAAGCGGCGATGCTCGGGCAACCGGTGTCGATGCTGATCCCGGAAGTCATCGGCTTCAAGCTCACCGGCAAACTGAAGGAAGGCATCACCGCCACCGACCTGGTGCTGACCGTCACCCAAATGCTGCGTAAAAAAGGCGTGGTGGGCAAGTTCGTCGAGTTCTATGGCGACGGCCTTGCCGACCTCCCCCTGGCCGACCGCGCTACCATCGCCAACATGGCTCCGGAATACGGCGCCACCTGTGGCTTCTTTCCTGTGGATGAGGTGACCCTGGACTACCTGCGCCTGTCGGGCCGTCCGACCGCCACCGTGAAACTGGTAGAGGCCTACACCAAGGCCCAGGGCCTGTGGCGTAACGCCGGCCAAGAGCCGGTATTCACCGACAGCCTGGCCCTGGACATGGGCAGCGTCGAAGCCAGCCTCGCCGGCCCGAAACGCCCGCAAGACCGCGTCTCCCTACCCAACGTCGGCCAAGCCTTCACCGACTTCCTGGACTTGCAGTTCAAACCGTCGAGCAAGGACGTGGGCCGCCTGGAAAGCGAAGGCGGCGGCGGTGTCGCCGTGGGCAACGCCGACCTGATAGGCGAAGCCGACTACGACTTCGAAGGCCAGACCTATCGCCTGAAAAACGGCGCGGTGGTGATCGCCGCGATCACCTCCTGCACCAACACCTCCAACCCCAGCGTGATGATGGCGGCGGGCCTGGTAGCGAAAAAGGCCGTGGAAAAAGGCCTCAAGCGCAAGCCATGGGTAAAAAGCTCCCTGGCGCCGGGCTCCAAAGTGGTCACCGATTACTACAAGGCCGCGGGCCTGACTCAATACCTGGACCAACTGGGCTTCGACCTCGTGGGTTACGGCTGCACCACCTGTATCGGCAACTCCGGCCCCCTGCCGGAACCGATTGAAAAAGCCATCCAGAAAGCTGACCTGGCCGTAGCCTCAGTGCTGTCCGGCAACCGCAACTTCGAAGGCCGCGTCCACCCATTGGTAAAGACCAACTGGCTGGCATCCCCTCCCCTGGTAGTCGCCTACGCGCTGGCAGGCACTGTGCGCATGGATATCAGCAGCGAACCGCTCGGTAACGGCACTGATGGCAAACCGGTCTACCTGCGGGACATCTGGCCCAGCAGCAAGGAAATCGCCGACGCCGTCGCACAAGTCAGCACCGGCATGTTCCACAAGGAATACGCCGAAGTGTTTGCCGGCGATGAACAGTGGCAGGCCATCGAAGTCCCTCAAGCCGCCACCTACGTGTGGCAGAAGGACTCCACCTACATCCAGCACCCACCGTTCTTCGACGACATCGCCGGCCCCTTGCCCGTGATCAAAGACGTCAAAGGCGCCAACGTCCTGGCCCTGCTCGGCGACTCAGTAACCACCGACCACATCTCCCCCGCCGGCAACATCAAGACCGACAGCCCCGCCGGCCACTACCTGCGCGAACAAGGCGTCGAACCCCGGGATTTCAACTCCTACGGCTCACGCCGGGGCAACCACGAAGTGATGATGCGCGGCACCTTCGCCAACATCCGCATTCGCAACGAAATGCTCGGTGGTGAGGAAGGTGGCAACACGATCTACATCCCCACCGGCGAGAAAATGCCGATCTACGACGCGGCCATGAAATACCAGGCGTCGGGTACGCCGCTGGTCGTTATCGCAGGTCAGGAGTACGGCACCGGCTCCAGTCGCGACTGGGCGGCCAAAGGTACCAATCTGCTGGGGGTCAAGGCGGTGATTGCAGAGAGTTTTGAGCGGATTCACCGGTCTAATCTGGTGGGGATGGGGGTATTGCCGCTGCAGTTCAAGCTGGATCAGAACCGGAAAACGTTGAAGCTGACGGGGAAGGAGAAGGTCGATATTTCGGGGCTGACGGATGCCGAGATAGAGCCGCGGATGAATTTGACGCTGGTGATTACAAGGGAAGATGGGAGCAGTGAGAAGGTTGAGGTGTTGTGCAGGATTGATACGCTCAATGAGGTTGAGTACTTCAAGGCGGGGGGGATTTTGCATTATGTGTTGCGGGGGTTGATTGCTTCGTAGCTGAAGCTCGGCCACCATCGTTTAGCCAAAGTGATGTTCAGCTTGTACCGGTGAGGGGCTCATATCTTGTGATACGGGCCCTTTCCAAACCAACCAATAGAGTGCCGGGTTTCCACACGCTCCCCCTTAGCCATCTGGTGCTAAATACAGTTTGTTAGCCGTATTTTCGTACCTTTTTACCGGGTTTCGTTCACTAGGCTTTCCCCTTAATGCTACCAGCAAGACCCTAGCCGCGGTCTTGCGAAGATAATTGTCCACAACTCCCTCTGAGGAGATCACATGAAAGTAAACGTGGTCCTTGAGTGAGGTAGCCGAAAATAATAGTTGTGTGCGCTGCTACGCAATTTGAGCGACTGCTTTCGAGTTCACCGGCTAGCACCAGTGGCAATTCAATACCACCTATTTTCACCAAAACTGGCTTACAGCGAGGGCGTAAGGGCGGGAAAGGGTTTTATTCCCCTCGGTCATTGCCACGTGGCCCTCAGAACTGAACTGGAAATGGAATTGAGCGTCAAAGGGGGATCAGCTACACTAATTCAGTGACAATGTATTTACCGAGCCATCGGGAATTCTGATAATAAAGTCATGGGACACGGAAAATCAGCCACAACAAAAATACGGTCACTATTTATTTATAAATACTGTTGTACAAGAGATGACATGACTAAAAATTTAACTTCGTCCCCTCAAACCGTTACTGCAGAACGCCGAACCGCTCTTAAAGGCCAGCGCCCGACGGTAATATGGCTCACCGGTCTCAGCGGAGCAGGAAAATCGACCATTGCTAACGCACTGGAGTTGGCACTCACCGATAACGGCCGGCATACTTACCTACTTGATGGCGATAACATTAGATTAGGCTTATGCCAAGACCTTGGTTTCAGCGACGCTGATCGAGAGGAAAATATCCGTAGAATTTCAGAAGTGGCGAGACTTTTCCTTGACGCCGGACTTATCGTAATCACAGCATTTATATCTCCATTCCTACGTGACCGAGCCCTGGCACGCAGCGTCATTGGCGACCACAACTTTATTGAAGTATTCATCGACACTCCTTTGACAGAGTGCGAAAGACGGGACCCTAAAGGCCTGTATGAAAAAGCTCGAAAAGGTTTAATAAAAAACTTTACCGGTATCGACTCTGCCTATGAGGCGCCGCTCGCCCCTCAAATAAGAGTAAATACCCTTGAAGAAGAGCTGGAAACAACAGTGACGCGAATTATCAAGCTTCTGGAAGAAAACCACACAAAATGAACACATTCGCGATTATCGGCGCAGGATTCAGCGGTACGGTCGCGGCTATAGAATTTTTAAATCGCGCCACGGGCGATGCCCAATTGGTTATGATAAATCGGTCTGGGTCAATCGCACGTGGACTCGCATATGGCACTAATAGCCCTCAGCATCTATTGAATGTTCCAGCAGGTAACATGACTGCCCTGGCCGATGAGCCGAATTCATTTCTTGAATACTGTCGAAAACAAGGTCAAGAAGTAGCCAGCAATTCGTTTATCTCCCGAAAAACCTATGGAGACTATCTGGAAAAACTTCTAGATAATGCGATTACAACAGCATCCCCCCGGGTAAGAACGAAAAAAATAATCGCTGAAGTACTTAGCTTGACACGTTCGGAGCAAGGCGCAGCGATTACACTTTCAAACGGAGAAACCCTGCAGGCCAATCAGGTAGCTTTGGCTTTTGGGCATTTTCCTCCCGCAAACCCGCCCGCACTTGAGGCGATAGTAAAGACTCATTTCTTCCAAAGAGATCCTTGGCAACAACGAGCCCCCTCCCACCACTCTAAAAGCAGCACAATACTATTGATTGGCGGCGGGCTGACAGCAATAGACGTCATCACGAACCTAATAAAATCCGGACACACCGGAAAAATTTATATGCTTTCAAGGCGCGGCATATTGCCTCAGACTCATCGAGTCTCCCGAAGCAATAGCATGATAGGCAACAGCACTTCCACACTACTTCTGAACTCCCCACCTTCAATTGCAAAGTATTTCAGAATTATTCGACAAGAAATAAATAAAAACTCACTTCAAGGGATAGATTGGAGAGATATAATTGCCTCTATCCGCCCTATTACATCTGAGCTATGGACACGTCTTTCCGACTACGAACGTCGCAAATTTTTACGGCACGCCCAGAGTTATTGGGATGCCCATCGTCATAGGGTCGCACCAGAGACATACCAAATACTCGAAGCCGCATTGGCTGGCAATCAAGTAGTACCTATTGCGGGGCGAATAAACTCAATAGAAGTAAAAGACAGTTTGGTGACAGTAGATATAAAATCGAGAAGAAAAGAAGTCATTCAAAAAGTCACTGCCAGCCTGATTATAAACTGTACCGGCCCGAGTTCAGACTTGAGAAAGTCTACAGACCCACTTATCAATCAATTAATGAAAGATGACCTGATCAGTGCCGATACTTTAGGGCTGGGACTTCGTGTTGAGGATACATTATTCGTAAAAAATAGCACCGACCTACCCAGTAACTGGCTAAGTTATGTCGGGCCTATGCTAAAAGCAGATCGCTGGGAGTCTACTGCTGTTCCGGAGCTACGGGAAGTAGCACGGTCCCTGGCAATAAAGATCTGTGAAATCTTTGAGCAGGGCCAGACGCCGCCGACTTCAAAGCACTGAACCGGCGAATCGAACACTAAAACCAGTAATGGAGGATGATCCCGGATCACCCTCCATATACGCTAGGACCAATTAGTCTCGCGAACCGGAGTCAATCCACTTACAAAGGATATGAACACCTTCCTCAACCATTACTTTCGGAGCCCAGTTAAGAACCTGTTTGCTCTCTTCGATTGTGCAGGAGGCGTGACGAACATCCCCATGGCGGTAAGCCCCAGTAATATGGTACTCAGGGGAGTTATAGTAACGGGCAATAATATCTGCCAGTTTGGCTACGCTAGTCGCCTCACCCGACCCAACATCGTAAGGCTCGCTTGTACCTTCAGCGTGGATGGTTGCTGCAAAAATAGCGTCCGCAACATCATCGATAAATACGAAATCGCGAATGATTTCCCCATCTTCATAGACAGGAATGCTTTTACCTTCTTTCGCCATCCGAGCAAACAACGAAACAATACCGGTATAGGAGTTAATCAGCGATTGTCCTGGACCGTATACGTTTTGCAAACGAAGCATTACCGGAGTAACGCCCAACGCCAAACACCAGGAGCTGAGAATGTGTTCTTGTGCAAGTTTGGTAGCACCGTAAACACTTGTAGGGTCTGGCTTGGTGGTGTGGGAGTTGAACGGCAATGCTTGAAGACCCGGGAAGTCCCATTCAGCACGCTCTAGTTGTTCACGGGAACGCTGCCCCGGATAAACAAGAGAGCCATCGGCGGCTTTCCATGCCCCTTCTCCGTACACCGCACGGCTAGAAGTCAATACGATGCGCTGTGGCAGAGCCTTATGGCGTACCAACGCATCAAGCATCTGAGTGGTGCCTGTCACGTTAACATGCGCATGCCGACTGGCTTCCATCAATGACTGGCCTGTGCCCGTCTCGGCAGCCAAGTGGATGACCACGTCCGGAGCAAAATCCTTCAAGACGACATCCCAGTCTTCAGGAGACGTGACATCGCCTTTCACAAACTCCACGCGGGAATCCAGAGCTGCCGGACGCTCGGCACTCGGATGCACCTGAGGGTGAAGATTGTCGAAAGCAACCACTCGGCTGAATTGCCCAGCCAACAAAGGGGACAACGCGCAGCCAATAAAGCCTGCACCGCCGGTAACTAGACACGTCTTGCTCATTAAATGCTCCTGATCTTGATTCAAAAAAATGTTACTTCGCATCCTGCGCAGGTATAGAGCTTCGACCCAGCATCAGCTGAATAGAGCCATCCATACTTACAAGGTCAACCTTATTGAAATCCACGGTGGATGGTAAGATGAAATAAAGCTGATTATCCCCCTGCACATACCGCTCCGCAAATTCCACAGGATTACCCTCACTGATGGCCTGAACCTTGAGTGCCCCAGGAGCCTTCGCTGCCAGCATCACCTTCAGTGTTTTCTGGCCCTTCGAATCGCTTACCCACGATACACGGGCCGGTGCGCTCAAGTCCCCGATACCACTGGCTGCAACACCATTAATGCCATCAATGTTTTCGACATGTACACCATCTGCAACAGCCCGATCAAACGCATTCGCAGATTTCCACAAATAGCCTTCAGATAGAATGTTATCGAGATGACGCTCGGTCATGACATACAGCACAACATCCGGATGATATTTATCAATAAGCGCCGGGACGTTAGGTGAGTTTTTCTGATCATCGATATTATGACGAACTTGAATAGTTTCGTAGAAAGCTGCTTGTATGTATGGTGACAAAGAGTCACCCATCGAATCACGTAAAATCAGCGCTTTTAGTTTATTGTTTGCAGACTCATTTCTTGTATTCCGGGGTAATTCAAGAAGACCAGTATGAGTACTGCCTGGGACAGTACGATTGACTGCGTCATCACCTAAGATAAGAAAATCTGGCAATGCCGTCTTCAGCTTCGGTAGAGTCCAAGGATTTGGCTTAGGCAAGCTGATCATGGCAGCGAATTCACTCCCATAATTCGGGTTTACGTCGGCACCGTCAATCTCGGGAATATACAAATTTTGAAGTTTTGGATTGAGCGCTGCCAGCGAGTGACTTGTTTCCCTCCAAGCCGCCCAAGCACCAAAGTCAGTCCAGTGACTATTGAAGGGCGAGTACGTGTCAGCAATAGAACGTGCCTCACGTAATGCTGGCCTTACGTCAATTAGAGGAAGTTTTTGAGGTGTATTCAACAACTGATCAAAAATATGAGGTCCTATATGCCCCTGTGACCACTTAGGAAGCTTGTCAGGATAAATCGACCATTTCGCTGGCGCGATCAAAAAGAGCATTGGAATATTTCTGGTCGCCAACCACTGCTGCTGACCACCGACCGTGCTGACCCAAGCATTTATATCATTATCATTGTAATAACGACGGCCAAGGGCCTGGGCCATGTTGTTATTGAAAACATCACCCAGAAAAACCCATCCATCACTCCCCACAACAGCAATAGCTTTATTGTTGGTAGTACCGAGCGAATAGAGAAAGCTCGAATACCCCTCGACTGCCTTGTTCCAAAGGGGGGTCGTGCGTCGAATTCCGTCCCTCTGGTTGCCCCACTCACTCGGACTTTTCACAACCTGTTTCATCGCGGGAATGAACTGCGGCGAAAAAAGGACCGCTATTCCAGGTGCGCATAGAGCAAGAATAAATAGCCCAATTATGACTCTAGGAGAAAATACTGAACGCATATATTAAAACCGAAAGTAGAGAAAAGGACTGTAGGCCCCGGAAAGGACCTTCATGCTGGCAAGTATAAATAGCGAGCTGAGCCCGACCAACCCCGCCAGTAGCCGTTGATTTGAAGACAGTCGATCACGTATCCACGTATAAATTGGAAAGCTAAGAACAGCACCGACAGCCAATGCCAGCAACAAAGCTGTACTCATATACTCAGCCATGACGTAATTTTCCGGCCCAGTCCGCAGATTCAACATCAGTGCAATCATCTGGAATGCGTGGTCAAATGTTTCAGAACGGAACAAAACCCATCCGAACACTACGACCGCCAATGTGTAAAGCCAACGAAGCACAACAGGGATGCCACGATTTTCAAAATTAGTGAAGCGTTCAATAACGATAAAGAGACCATGCCAAAGCCCCCAAGCAACAAAGGTCCATGAAGCACCGTGCCACAAACCCGTAAGAATAAAGACGGCCATCAGATTGACGTAGGTACGGACCGAACCTGAGCGGTTCCCTCCCAACGGCACATATACGTAATCTCGGAACCAGCCAGATAATGTCATGTGCCAGCGACGCCAAAAATCACGAATGGATGTCGACTTATAGGGGTAATTGAAGTTTTCCGGAAACCGGAAGCCCATCATTAACCCCATGCCAATCGCCATATCAGAATATGCCGAAAAGTCGAAATATATTTGTAACGTATAACTAGCAGCACCAAGCCAAGCTGTTCCAAAGTTTAACTCCGAAGATGGCAGAGAGAAAATAGCATCTGCTGTTACTGCGAATGTATCCGCAAGGAGTACTTTTTTAGCAAAACCTATGACGAATCGGGTAATCCCTTCTACAACCATATCAGGATTCACTGAGCGATCAGGAAGCTCCGTAGCGATATCCCTGTACCGAACAATAGGACCGGCTATGAGTTGAGGGAATAGCGACTTAAATGTGCCAAATATTAATAGGCTTTTCGTGGCCTGGATAGTTCCTCTATAGACATCAACCAGATAACTAATACCTTGAAAAACGAAAAAGCTTATGCCCAAAGGCAAAAGAACCGAAACAATCGGAACAGCGGAAGGGTGGCCAATTTTTTCGGATAAAATATTAATGTTTTCGGTGATAAATCCAATATATTTAAAATAGCCCAACACCGAAAGGTTAAAGAACAAACCAATTATGAGGAGCGTTCTCGCTGTTTTACTCGACTGTTTCCCATCCTTCACTTCCCTGAAACGGTCGATCAAGTAACCGACAGTAAAATTCCCCACAATCGCAGCTAAAAGGATCCAGATACCTTTAGCATCACCTAGATAGTAAAAATACAGACTGGCGACCAAAATTAGAATATTTCTAAAGCGATGCCCAACCAGCTTGTACGCTATTAAAAAAGCGGGCAAGAACAGAAAAATGAATAAATACGAGCTAAAAACCATATTTTTACTTCCAGCTGGCAGCGGCCTAGAGGCCAAATCAGGTGAGCATTAAAGCTGACACCAACCCAAACCCTATCGCTTACTTGACGCCCATCGATACAGTTTTCTCAAGCCTGACCCAAGCCGCGGATATCTAAACATTATTGAGCGTTTCAAGGACATTAATACACCCGTCGTAATATATGTAATCTGAGTAGCTTTGGAGATTTGCATAACCTGCATTTGCTCACGAAGGCTCCCCGTAGAAAAACAACTGGAAAGCGCTTGTAACTTATATTCAAGCTTCACATAATTTTTCGACACTTGCTTAGGTGTCATAATACATCTACTCAAGAAACCGGCATCTTGAGCACAGTAAGTAATTAGACGTTCCAAGACATGAGGAAGATCACCATCCCCATAATGCTTTTCGTCGAAGTCATTCCAGCTCCAGTTATGTTCAAATAACTTTCTCAACGACTCAGGCCGAAACCAATACATAGAGCCGTATGTAGCAATCGGTGTTTCATGGTCAAGGGGAACATTGAATTCAAGTTCACGCGCCAATGCAACCGCACGCTCTCTATTCAGAAACCATCCGTGCCCCAGTGTTGGATATCCGATATGAACAACAGGCGGCATGGCAACGCCCACCCAAGGTTCGTTTTCGAACATATCAAGTACGTTCTGCACATAAGCAGGGCTCGCCAGCAAATTTTCACAAAGATGGCGTTTGAACATGGAGGCTTTAGACCAACCATCTTGAGGCGACTTCTTACTGTGCAACCTGCAAATCAGATCATAACCACCAGACAGGACAATATCCCGGCATGTAATGAATAGTGCAGACGTGTCCCTGCCATGGTTCGATTCACAGACCAAAACCTTGCAGTCCAGAGAGTCGCGCTCAGCAAAAAAACGATCAATCAGCTCTTTCTTCTCTTCAGAGTCTGTGGTGATAAATAAAGAGAACGGAGCAGGTATATTGTTGATATAACCAAGCATTTCATCGAGCATATCAACATAATAAACGTGTGCAATAACTGCGACTTTTTTCGAAACAGGCTTAGTACTATTCGACTCGACATGAGTGTCAGAAATCACACTCAACTGCTCGAGATTAGAATAGAGCGTTCGCAATGGCGTAGTGCGGACCAGGTTCTTCCAGATCAATCCTACATCGTAATCTGAAGTCTCACGAACCAGATCAAATGCACGTTTTACGTCGATCGCCTCACTTTCGATAAAGACAGGGTCATGAAAGAACGGACGGCGCTTCAATATTGGAGAACGGCGTTCTATCGCCAAATCCATTTCAGAAAATATTGGATGGTCAGTATTATAACTTTCTGGACCAATCGATACCGCGTACTTGAAACCTAAATCGCTGAAGTGCTTCGTAAATCTAGCTTCATGCTTTAAGATAGAATCTTCATAAGATTTTATCATTGGCATTTCAGACCAATAACGATAAAAACTTTCAGAATTTAGTAGTTCTTTACGAACAGCTATGAAATGGGACTGTATATGATAAGGAAGTGTACCAGTACCATTAAACGGATTGGGTGTGACTTCCTGATGAGAAGAGATCCCCCAGAAATCTATGCCTGGCTTATCCATCTCACTAAACAATTCAGAGAAAGGGAATATCGGACCAAAAAAGGTATAGTTTAAAAGAATAGCTTCGTCATACTGTCTGACTTGATCCCACCCAAAAGTCTCAATGGCCTCTTTATACGCCCAGACATCAAAGCCAATATTTTCACGGCAATGCACGACATCAACTAATTCTTTTATTTTTTTCAGCGAGTCGGGTGCAATTTTTGAGTTTGACACAAAAAATATAGTTTCAACATGCTCACGCAACATGCGAAGCTTGTAGACAATATAATCATCTACAATTCCATCATTATCATAAAAAAGATAAAATGCAACTCTACGCATTTTCAGTCAAGCTCCATAAAATTGTGGTCATGTCTAATGCTTCGTCATCTCACAGCAGATCCCCGATCTTTTAATCAGGAGCCCCCTCCCCATGCAAGATGGACGACATATATAACCAGTGGGAAAGCATTTAATGCTTACTTTTACCCATCTGGCCAATCAATTCCTTGACGCAACCAAGAAATACAAAACTATTCAATATGGAATCGTGCAAACAACAAATCTCATCTTCCCATCCCGCAAATTCCTCTAAAGCATGCGTACAGCAGAGTCAGAATGCTCCCTGCCTCTGCCACGCGTCAGTAACACACAATCCCACCTACTGGCACTGTCAGCAACCTGAACGCCCGTCAAAAAAATGACTCTCATCAGTGCCAGAATTTAAACTTTATGAGCTCTTTTTCCTGGATGAGCGGAAGAGTGCTTTTATCAGCCACTTTCTGCTTTCCACCAATACCTGAAGCGCTGAATACTTTGACTCTATCTCGGCCAAAGCATGATTAGCGTGCTTTTCCCTGGCGCACACCAAATCCAACTCAACAGTTAGCTTTTCCACCGTTGAGCTGAGCTCTGCCTGTTCACACCGGCGCTTAGAAATCTCACCTTCGGCCTGCTCAAACGAATGTGCTAGCTTATCCAAGTCAGCTTGTTGAGACAAGGACAAACTATTGTGGTGACGCCTTAGTTCATCCAACTCTGCTTGATGAGATGAGCATAAACTGTCGTGATGACGCCTCAACTCATCCAACTGAGCCTCTTGAGAAAAACGCAAACTATCATGATGCCGCCTCAGCTCGTCTAATTCGGCTTGTTGCGATAGCAACAAATCCTCACGACCACGCCTTAGCTCATCCAACTCAATTTGCTGCGACAAAGCCATACTCGCATGATGACTAGCCACCTTGTGAATCAGGTCACGCATGGGACGCTGAAAAAAAGCTAGCGCGGAAGAAAACTCGGAATTAATAAATGTTAGAGCCGCCCAATAATCTTCCTGCATCTCATGACAAACGGCATACGTCTTCTCAGCCAAAGAGTGCTTAGCCTCATTGGCACTTGAGACCAGTACAGTCTTATGGTGTCTATTTTCAGCGCTTAAGTAAGCATCGACTTCAGATTTTGCAGAATCAGATGATGTCGGCCACTCTATCTCTAGTTCACGAGCGATACGGGCGACATGAAACTCCCAATCATTTAATAATTGATCATACGTGATAAGAGCCCGCGGAAGGTTCCGAGTTGCTTTTTCAGCCTCAAAAAAATACTCGAGCCATAAAATCTTTGTATGTTCGGGCGACCATTGGTCTTCGCCCACCATCGCCGCTATAGACTTCACCACCTCTTCGGGATGGCGCGCCACTAACAACACCCGTGGATTGATATTCAGCGCCTCAAGCACCCTCAACCACAACGGTACAAAACGGCACATTCTCGGTTCTTTAATAACCCAGATTGCTTCCCCAAGGTAATCCCGCCGAACTAGCGCTTCAAGCTCACCCTGTGCCTGCCGAGCTTCTGGAAACTCAACCCATCCATCAGGCATTTCACCAATATCGAACCAGGTTCGCCCCATCGCGGTCAGTAACCGCTCATGGATAACCATCGCATCAGCACTCTCAAAAAAACCTTTGGGATTTGCCTCCGCTGCCGGTAATAGATTATCTGACAATGCAGCACCGTGAAGATTAAGTACCCGAGTTACAGCAGAGGTACCACTGCGAGGCATTCCCAGCACCAAAATAGCTGTAGAACTATGCATTTTTGGCACCTGCAACTTTAGCCAATACAAACTGCAAATCAGGCGGTGCAACCATATCAACGAGCCCGGTGGATAATCTCTCAGGGTTAGGAATAACCCTGAACATTCCGATATCTATTTGTCTACCCAAGAACTGCTCCTGTCCGTCTAATTGACCCAGGACGCCCGCATTCAAAAAATACGTCGCGGGTGGCAGCATACATTTAAAAGGGAATCTAACTTTTACTTGCGTACCTTTCGCCACACTTTCAAGACCATCTCGCACTGTCGAGCTGACCGCCCCACTCAGCTCCAAACCAGAAGTCGTTCTGATCATCATGCCAAATCTCACCTGAAAGGCGGTCGCAGCAAAACTCGTCGTATATATGTAATTATATGACTGTCCCGCCTGAAGCACATTTACCCTTTGCCCATCCAACGTTTCAATATGTGCATCACTGATTGATGCGCCATTAGAGCTATAACTTATCGTGCTCTGAGGCACCATACCTTCTTCGTAATAGGCCTGCTCTTGCGTGAGATCCTTTCGAGCATTGGCAACTAATGCTGCATCGACCTTGTCAGCCTCAGTGACGAATTTATCAACCGAAACCTCATCATCACTCTTCTGTGACTTCAGCTCCTCACGCAACTTAGCAACCGAGTCTGCAGGAGAGTAAATTAACTTGTGGTATTTTGAAACTACTGACTTCGGAGCACCTTGCGCTATCAACTCTCCTTGATCGAGAAGAATTGCACGATCACAAAGTTCGGTAACGATACCTGCGGAGTGCGACACGAATAAAATCGTAGAGCCACCATCTCGTAAACTTTGAATACGAGCAAAGCATTTACGCTGAAAGGCCTCATCGCCAACGGCCAATGCTTCATCTACAATCAGCAAATCAGGGGTGACATTGATTGCGACGGAAAATGCAAGGCGAATGTACATGCCGCTTGAGTAGCTTTTTACCGGCTGCTCGATAAATTCACCAATATCTGCAAACGCAGCAATCGCATCGAAGCGCGAATCGATCTCTTCTCTACTCAACCCCAGGACAGAGCCATTTAGGTAGATATTTTCCCGCCCAGTGAAATCTGGATTGAAGCCCGCCCCTAACTCAAGTAACGCTGCAATGCGTCCGTTAACATGTACAGCGCCATGGGTCGGAAACAAGGTTCCGCAAATCAACTGTAACAGCGTCGATTTACCGGACCCATTACGACCAACGATTCCAAATGTTTCACCACGCTTAACTTCGAAACTTATATTTCTTAGGGCGTGAAACTCTCTATACCACTTATGCTTTTCGCTAGCGGGAGTAAGCATCTGTAAAAGTCGATGATGAGGCTGTTCGTAAACAGGAAAACTTTTACTCAAATCTGTCACTATTACTGCTGAATCAGAGCACATCGCCAAAGCCTCTACGCGTAGCCGAAAACCATGTATATCCAATTAGAGCAAACAACACGCTAGCTAATGTATATACCGCCAACCCCGACCAGTCTGGCCACTCTCCCCACAGTGCGACCGCGCGCGCCTGATCAATAATGAAGGTTAGTGGATTAGAGGAAAACACAAATCGGTACTCTTCCGGCACCGCAGTAGGAGGAACAACCGCCGAAGATGTAAATAGTACAGCTGTAGAAAGAACACCTGTAACTTGACTGATATCCCTGACGTAAACTCCGAGCGCAGAGAGAAACCAGCCTATTCCCAACATCAAAACCAATAGCGGCAGAAGAACTAGCGGAAGCAAAAGAACGCCCCAAGAGAACGCCTGATCCATGACCAGTCTCAATACTATCAGCACAAGAATATTCATAAAAGTATGAAATAAAGCAGATACAACCATCGGCCAAGGTAGTATCTCTAAAGGAAATATAACCTTTTTGACATAGCTAGCATTGTTAGTTATCAGTGTCGGAGAACGCGTAAAGCACTCAGCAAAAAAACCGTGAACAATCAATCCAACAAATAAAATAATTGCAAAACTATCCGTCGACCCCGTAGGTTGAGGCCAGCGACTATTGAGGATGCTCCCAAACGCAAAAGCATAGACACACAACATTAGAAATGGGCTGAGGATAGACCAAAACAAACCGAAGCTCGCCCCTCGGTATCGCCCTAATACTTCACGCTTGCTCAGCTCGAATATCAGCGATCGGTTACGTATAACTGAAGAGACTGGCGCAAACAGGCTAGCTTTAAATTTTCTCATAAAACTGACCACACCGGCTCCAAGAAGTACATTACTAGAACTGTTTTCATCTGCCCTCCCAAAACACTATTCCACATCTAAAAAGCGAGCTGTACATTAAAAAGCCCGCTACCTGACTTCACACCGAAGCTGGCAGGTGAATAGGGCGCAGGCGGGCCAATACTCATCCGCCTACAAACTATTAAAATGTCTTGGCGTCTTTTAGCAGCATACCTTCCAGGTCTTTCTTTGACAGTTGCGGCTCGAAACCTTCTGGCCATTGAATACCAATTTGAGGGTCATTCCAGGAAATACATCCTTCACATTCTGGAGCATAGTAGTTCGTTGTTTTGTACAGAAACTCTGCAGTATCGCTCAGCGTTAGAAATCCGTGAGCAAATCCGGCAGGGATCCACAATTGCCGTTTATTTTCGGCCGACAATACCTCCCCAACCCATTGACCAAAGGTAGGAGAACCCGCCCGAATATCTACCGCAACGTCAAATACGGCGCCTTCAACAACACGCACCAATTTACCCTGAGCCTTAGGATTTAACTGGTAGTGAAGTCCTCTTAGAACGTTTTTACTGGAGCGACTATGATTATCCTGAACAAACTGAATATCTAACCCGGTCGCCTCTTTAAAAACTTCTGCGTTGAAGCTTTCAAAGAAAAAACCTCGTTCATCACCGAATACTTTCGGTTCGAAAAGAACCACTTCAGGAATGGCAAGCTTAGTTGACTTCATAAAATCTCCTGTGATACTTCCTGCGGCGCCCGACCAGAATGATGACTTATTTGTCTGTCTCGTCTGCGACAAAAGCATCGACACTTTTGACATCGCAAAACAGCAGCAGTTTTAGTGGCTGCCGCTCGCTTATGCCCAACGCGACCAATGGCATCTTCGAAGCGCCGATGATTGAAGCTCTAAAAAAAAGAACCCACGATTCTGACTAAGAACCCTGGGCTCAGATAGCACTACTTCAGATAAACGCCGCGACGCTCATCAGTAAATCGTCTCATGCAGCAGGCGCTTGAGGTATTGCCCATAGCCATTTTTAGCCAATGGTGCTGCCAACTTTTCAAGCTGCTCAGCATCAATCCACTTCTGCCGAAACGCAATCTCTTCAGGGCAGGCGACTTTAAGGCCTTGGCGATGCTCAAGCGTGGCGATGAAGTGGCTGGCTTCGAGCAGTGAGTCGTGGGTACCCGTATCCAACCAGGCATATCCACGCCCCATGATTTCTACCGATAGCTCGCCTTGCTCCATATAGACGCGGTTGAGATCGGTAATCTCCAGTTCGCCACGCGGAGACGGCTTGATGCTTTTGGCGATGTCGACCACTTGCTGATCGTAGAAATAAAGACCCGTTACTGCGTAGTTCGACTTTGGCTCAGATGGCTTCTCTTCCAGGCTGATCGCCTTGCCCTGACCATCAAACTCGACAACCCCGTAACGCTCTGGGTCATTGACGTGATAGGCAAAGACACTGGCGCCCTCTTGTCGCACCATGGCGCTTTGCAGCAGCTCATTAAAATGGTGACCGTGGTAGATGTTGTCGCCAAGCACCAGGGCCGACAGATCATTGCCGATGAAGTCTTCACCAATGATAAAGGCCTGGGCCAAACCATCCGGAGAGGCCTGCACAGCATAGGAGATATTCAATCCCCAGTTGCTGCCGTCTCCCAGCAGTTGCTCGAAACGCGGGGTGTCCTGGGGCGTTGAGATGATCAGGATATCGCGGATACCAGCCAACATAAGTGTGGTCAGCGGGTAGTAGATCATCGGCTTGTCGTAGACCGGCAGCAACTGCTTGGAAATGGCCAAGGTTGCAGGGTGAAGACGAGTGCCTGAGCCGCCGGCCAGGATGATTCCTTTACGTTTGAGCATGTTCATTTCTCTAGTGTTTCTATGAGCATCCGTGCCACACCGGCTTGCCATTCAGGCAAGCGCAATGAGAAGGCATTCTGCAGTTTTTGGGTATTGAGTCGCGAATTGTTAGGCCGTTTGGCCGGGGTAGGATAAGCCTCTGTGGCGATAGCTCCCACCATGGCCGGGGTAACCTTGAGTTCCGCGCCTGCCGCCTGGGCCTGTTCGAGAACAAAGCGCGCGTAGCGACACCATGTGGTTTCGCCCGCGGCTGCAAGGTGGTAGATCCCAGACAGTTCCGGCTGCTGATGCAGGGCACGGATAGCATGAGCGGTCACGTCAGCCAGCAGATCAGCACCTGTTGGCGTGCCGAACTGATCGTCGATCACATTCAGGCTGTCGCGTTGCTGGGCCAGCTTCAGCATGGTCTTGGCGAAGTTGTTGCCTCGCGCTGCATAGACCCAGCTGGTGCGAAAGATCAGGTGCGAACAGCCAGAGGCCTGGATCGCTTGCTCACCTTCAAGCTTGGTAGAGCCGTAGACACTCAACGGTGCTACCGGGTCGCTTTCTTGCCAAGGCGTGTTGCCATTCCCGGCAAACACATAGTCGGTGGAGTAATGCACCAGCAAGGCGTTTAACTTTTTCGCCTCTTGGGCCAGCACTGCAGGTGCTTCTGCGTTGACTCGGCGAGCTTGTCGCGGCTCACTCTCGGCCTTGTCTACAGCGGTGTAGGCCGCTGCATTGACAATAACGTCAGGCGCGAAGCGCTGCACAGTAGCAGCCAGACCTGACAGGTCATTCAGATCACCGCAATAGTCCTGGCTTTTCGAATCCAGGGCCAGCAACTCACCCAAGGCGGACAAGCTACGCTGCAGCTCCCATCCCACCTGGCCATTTTTACCCAGCAGAAGAATCTTCATACGGTGCGCTCCGCGTAGTTCTTCTCAACCCACTCGCGATAAGCGCCAGACTGAATATTGCTGACCCAATCCTGATTATCCAGATACCACTGGACCGTTTTACGGATGCCACTTTCAAAGGTTTCCGCCGGCTTCCACCCCAGCTCACGCTCGAGTTTGCGGGCATCAATGGCATAACGACGGTCATGGCCGGGACGATCGGTGACATAGGTAATTTGCGCGCTGTAGACCTGGCCATCGGCACGTGGACGCAGCTCGTCGAGCAAAGTGCAAACGGTGTGAACGATGTCAAGATTTGGCTTCTCATTCCAGCCACCAACGTTATAAACCTCGCCCACGGTGCCAGCTTCGAGCACACGGCGAATAGCGCTGCAATGGTCTTTCACATACAACCAGTCACGAATCTGCTGGCCGTCGCCATACACCGGCAGAGCCTTGCC